>CERD01039641.1_pt1 | contig 359763 bp, 351 predicted proteins | sample 530931 | NCBI WGS metagenome assembly CERD01 (sample SAMEA2621101, study PRJEB7988) | marine metagenome | isolation source: saline water (ENVO:00002010), including
CACCAATAGCTACAAAGATATTGATGATGATTTTGTTACGCAGTTTAAGTTAGCGGGGTTGTAGACTTCTTAATAATAGTAAAATAAAAAATAGCGCAGAAATGCGCTTTTTTTTTGTTCAAAATTTTTAAAACGTACTTACTCCGCTATATACTAACTGCCATCCTTTTAAATTTGGTTTACTTATGTTAAATCAATAGTATTCAATTCATCCTCAATAATATACATTTCGGTAATTCATAATTTATTTCTTTACTGATACGCTATAAGTTTGTATCATCAATCAAACCAAAAGCAACGCATCATGGAAAATGCCCAACCTAAAGTCAGTAAGAATAAACAGATTTTTAGAATCATATTATTTACTGGTACATTCATTTCTTTATGGTTCGTCCCATGGATTTTAGTAAAAGCATGGATTTTACCATTGCCCAATACGGTTCAAGAGCAAGTAGACCAGACGCTAAGCCATGGTTTTGACGGAGTAATCGTGTATGTTGATGAAGCAGGCAAACCACCGGCATTCTATACCGCTGGGTACCACAATAAAGAACAGCAAATACCTGCCAAACCTAATGCTCTGTTCAAAATAGCTAGTATCAGCAAGTTATACGTTGCGGTTGCAATCACTAGATTAGCATATGAGAACCAAATAGATTTGAACCAACCGCTTTCCGATTATTTTCCCGAGCTTATAGGTAGTATTGAAAATGCCGATAAAATCACATTACGAATGATGGTTCAGCACCGTAGCGGCATCCCCAATTTTACCGATAATCCAGACTATTGGAAAAATCAACCGAACACCAATATAGATGTACTTACTTATGCACTCCATTTGCCAGCGGAATTTGAACCCAACAAGGATTATGGCTACTCCAATACCAATTACCTATTACTTTCTAGAATTATAGAGCAGGTAACAGGCGGTAGTCGTCAAGATTATTTTAAACAGGAAATACTGATTCCTTTAGGGCTTAACCATACCTACGGATCGCTTAGCGAAGTAAACATAGATGATGTAATGAGCGGTTATTATGTAGGTATCGATGAAGATTTTAAATATGAAGATAATGGCATGATGTTGGCTACCGCAGCAGATGTTGGCACCTTCTTAAGGGCATTGAACAACGGAACCTTGCTCAATGAACAAGAAATGGAAATCTACACATCACTATATGAGTTTAATCACGGTGGCTTAGCTGCAGGCTACCAATGTCTGGCTGAATACCATAAAGATATTGATGCCGTGGTTGTTCAATTCATGAATACGACCGATTTTGAAGGCTATCAATGGAATTTGCTACAAATAACACATAGCAGAGTAGTTAAAATACTACGTAAAGAAAAATAACCCCAAAACCTTATAACTCTCTTAAAATTAAACACTTAAATATGTAACACTTATAATTTTTCATCGTCCTACAGACAAGTCATCAATCAATCAATCATCAATCAATCAATCATCAATCATCAATCAAACAATATGAAAGTTTTAGTGGTCGGCGCCAGTGGTGCCACAGGTAGTCAATTGGTAGCGCAACTTCTTTTGCAACAGCACTCCGTAAAAGTTGTTGTTCGTTCTCCCCATAAGCTCCCTGAATCATGGAAGAACAATGAGCATCTTCAAATGATTACAGCTAGTATATTAGACCTTACCAATACCGAAATGCAAGATTTGGTAAGCGATTGCCATGCAGTGGCATCGTGCCTAGGACACAATTTAACTTGGAAAGGTATTTACGGTCAACCTAGAAGATTGGTTACAGATGCTACCAAACGTTTATGCAATGCCATAGAAGCCAATAATTTGGAACGCACTACAAAGTTTGTTCTAATGAATACGACCGGTAATCGAAATCGTGATTTGGACGAACGTATCTCTTTCGCCCAAAAATGCGTAATCGGTTTGCTTCGTATACTACTTCCTCCTCATGTAGATAATGAAAAGGCGGCAGACTATTTAAGAACACAAATTGGACAAAACAATGCAGCCATTGAATGGGTCGCCGTAAGACCGGACGGATTAATTAATGAAGAAAAAGTAAGTGATTATGACATTTTTCCTTCACCCACGCGTAGCGCTATATTCAATGCCGGTAAAGTTAGCCGGATCAATGTCGCTCATTTTATGGCTAGCCTTATCCATGACAAAAACTTATGGAATACATGGAAGGGTAAGATGCCGGTTATCTATAGTTCACCGAAAGAAAATTAATTAAAGAATAGAAAAATGGGAAGAATCAGTAAACAGTTAGAAAAACAACGGTCAGGGAAAAAGGTTCTGGTACTTTTCTTGTTAACCAATATCGTTTATGCGTATATGCTTTTAGTTACCATACCGGCAACAATGACTTTCTCTAACGGATTGCAATTATTAAATATGATGCCCGCTGGATATGATTTGGAGTATGTTAACACCCTTTTGCAGACACTAGGTAATACCGGTCGCCAAATGTATCTTACCAAACAAATTCCTGTTGATATGATTTACCCATTACTCTTTGGTATTTCTTATGCAGCAGTTCTAGCATATTTCCTAAAGAAACTACCTGGACTAAACCAAAACTACCTATATCTGTGTCTTTTACCTGTAATTGCCGGTATAGCAGATTATTTTGAAAACATTGGTATTGTTACTATGCTGAATGCCTACCCAACGGTTACGGAAACTTCTGTACATCTCACCAGTATATTTTCAATTATTAAAAGTAGTGCTACAAGTATTTATTTTTTAGTTTTAATAGTAGCCTTGATCGTACTCGGTTATCGTACATTGAAACCTAAAGGCTAAAAATTGTAATACTAACAAAACTTCAAGAACTGTCAATAGGAGGGAAGCACTTTTTAAAACAACGCACTGCACCGCCAAAAACACGTAAAAACTAAACAGTGCTTTAATTTTATACTACACCATCCCAAAACAAATACACTTTATCTATAAAATTAAAAATATATAGTTACCACTACATGTAAGCAAATACCCTAAAGGCAGACTCATACACGTATAACCAACAACACTATTTATGAAAACGATTTTCTCCTTTGTTTTAAGCTTAAGCTCCATTTGTATGTTAGCTCAGAAAACTATAGACTTTCCTTCTAAAGACGGTTTACTGATTACTGCAGATTATTATGAAGACAAAGGGAGCGAAACCTTTATACTCCTTTTTCATCAAGCAGGGTGGAGCCGTGGAGAATATAAAGAAATAGCACCCAAACTAAACACTTTGGGTTATAGTTGCTTGGCAATTGACCAACGTTCTGGCGGAGCGGTAAATTCCGTTACCAACCAGACCAATCAAAGAGCGGTAGCGGCAGGGAAGGAGACCACATACCTAGATGCTTTTCAAGATATTGAGGCAACGGTAGCTTATGTTAAAAAAGCATATTCCCCAAAGAAAATCATTATTTGGGGCAGTTCCTATTCTTCTTCTTTGGTACTTAAATATGCAGGTGACCATCCTGATCAGATAGACGCTGCCATGGCATTTTCCCCTGGAGAATATTTTGGCAAAGACGATTTTATAAAAAATAGTGCCGCACACATTAAAGTACCTACGTTTATTACTTCCGCACAAAACGAACAAGATAATTGGGCGGCAATAAACCAAGCGATACCAACTACAAGAAAAGTAACCTATGTACCGGCAACGGCAGGAAATCATGGTTCGCGAACGTTATGGGAAAAGTTCAAGGATAATGATGGCTATTGGAATGCCGTAAAAAACTTTTTAAAACAATTATAGTTTATCCCAAAAACGCTAAAAAGAATACAACAGTTGCTGTAATTTTGTATTTCATACACCCCAAATAATACAAAAGCTTGCTAGAAAAAAGACGACAATTACCCCAAACCCAATTAACAGATGAAGACCATTTCATTTACTGTTTAGAAGGTGTAGATGATATTGAAAATGAATTGCTGACCGAAGCGCAACAGAGCTTGGAACAACTGGCCATGAAATATGGTATTGCAAGTATTTATAAAACATGCGATACTATTGAAGGTTTGGAAGACAGTCTAAACGCACTGGTCTTAGATGATTATAATTTTAAGGATTATGAAATAATCTACTTGGTCATGCATGGCGAAGCCAATAGTATTTGCCTAAACGATTACTATTATACCTTACAGGAAATTGCGGAAATTTTTGAAGGGCGATTAAAAGGCAAAATCCTGCATTTCTCCAACGCCAAAATATTAGATTTGGACGAGGATGAAGCCCAGTACTTTTTGGACATCACCAATGCAAAAGCCGTCTCTGGTTATGGTAATGCTTTTAACGGGGTTAGTAGTGCCAACCTAGATAAAGCCTTTTTTAATCTTTTCAAAGAAGATGATAATATGTTCGATGTGGTAGAGGAGCTACACCAAAGACATTACAATGTCTGTAAGTTGTTAGATTTTAGGTTGTATTATTAGAGCAACTAGGCTATAAATATATCTGTATGAGTAAATTACCCTTTATTGGGTATTGTAAGGGCTTTTCTTCGTAATTACATTTGAAACAAAAGAAAGAAACCCATGAATTTTAAGTTACTTATCCCATTATTATTTTTAGCCAGTATAACAACACAATGTTCTTTTATAGAAATTGAACACGAAGAAGATTTAATTATACAAATTGAAGGGAAGTGGAAGTTAATATCCGTAACCTTTGATGGAATACAAAATATTACAAATTGTGACAAAACTACCCTTTCAGAATTTACATTGAACCCTTATGATGATAAAGATTTTAGTTTTGATTATTCGGGTGATTATGTAGGTACTGTTTATTTTTATACAGAGGCTCTAGAATCCTGTAATCCGGAGACATTTGTAGGAACCTGGAATTGGTACGATGACGAAGTTCATTTAACCTTAAATATTACCGGAACTTCTTCTGGCAATACATATACCAACGATTTTAACATGTCTTACAGCTATATAAACGGTACGGAAGAGATAGATCAAATCATTCTATCCTTTGAAAATGAAGACGAGGATTTTGAACGGGTATACATTTACGAAAGGGCATTATAGGGTCTAATAGTGATTCAATAGAGATACAATTCTTTAATTATAGTTAGTATCGATGTGCCCATAGAATAAACCTGGATACCTTAAGTTACAAGCGTTCATAAATTGTTAGATTTTAGATTGTATTATTAGAATAGAACTGCCTTACAGCATCTCCAGAAAAAAGGGTAAAGCCAAATTTGTGTTTTTTTGATGCCAAACGGCAAACAGCTCGGTTTCCTGAGGTACATTATTCAGTTCAATGAATTTAACTTTAGTATTGTGGTCATCCCTAAGGGAGTTGGGTACTATAGAAATACCCAATCCGCCTTCCACTAGCTTAAAAATTGTAGGGGCATGAATTGATCGATGCGATATTTTAGGAGCAAATCCATAATCGTTACAAAGCGCTACAATTTGGTCATAATACATTTGACTGTTCTCGTTTGGCAATAAGATGAAAGACTCATCTGACAATTGCGACACATCCTTAAAATTACATGTAGAAATTGCATGATCTCTTGGTAATACCAAAGCGAATTTTTCTTTAAAGACCGACTTGATTTTCAATGTAGCGGGTACAATATTAGAACGTATAAATCCAATATCAATGCTGCCTGCTTCCAAAGCGGAAAGTTGATCGGTGTTACTAAGGTCGTTCAGGTAAAATTCAATATTCGGGTGCGTTTCGGTAAATTTCTTGATAATAGTGGGCAAGTATGTTTGCATTGCAGAAGCTACAAATCCAATTTTAAGCAGTCCTTGTTTGCCAGAAACTGCAGATTTCCAACGTTCCATGGACATGGTAGCCTGATTTTGTATCAGCATTGCCTCTTGTTTAAAAAGAATTCCCTCAGCACTTAAACGTACCTTTCTATTGTTGCGTATAAACAGACTTTTCCCCAAAATAAACTCTAATCGTTGTATTTGTTGGCTCAGAGCAGATTGTGAAATGTACAATTTCTCTGCCGCCTCACGGTAGTGTAAGGTATCTGCCAACACCAAAAAATAGTGGAGATGTCTAAATTCTAATTGATTAGTCATACTTATCAATAAACGTACAATGTTAATTGTTAATTGTCAAATTAGATAAGAACTTTGTAAAATAATTATATCTAATATTTAGTTTTAATACCTAGTTGCTATGAATTTTCAACAAAATACTTCTTTAGATAAAGTGTTGACCGCTTTGTTTCTTCCCTATAAAAAAAGCGTTACCGATGTAGAAAAAATTTCCAAGGCTATGATCGATGCCAATATGATTTCTAATGAAGATGAAATCGTTAATGATCATATTGCTTTTCGTACCTTAGGTGTTCCTAATTTGGGAATTTCTTCTTTTGAAAAGATATTTTTGCACTACGGATACACCAAAATGGATTCCTACTATTTTCCAGGTAAAAAACTAGATGCCTATTGGTATGCACCGCCAAGCCCTGAGTATCCTAGAATTTTTATTAGCGAGCTAAGAGTACAAGACCTATCTAGTAAAGCGCAACGTATCATTTCTGAATATACCAACGCCATCAACACAGACCCTATAGATACCATTGATTTGGACGATACAAAGTCAGTTGGTGACTTTTTCTATCAGCCGTTATGGAAGTTGCCAACGTTAGCCCATTTTCAACAACTATCGGAAGAAAGCGAATATGCCGCTTGGGTCATCTACAATCGTTACTATTTAAATCACTACACCATTAGTGTTCATGACTTACCTTCCCCATATAATTCTTTGGAAGTATTTAATGAGTTTTTAGAAGGATTGGGGATTGTGCTTAATACCTCTGGCGGAAAAATAAAAACCAGCAATGACGGTTTTTTGCGCCAAAGTAGTTCGGTAGCCGAAATGGTAGATGCCACTTTTGCCCATAACGAAACCATGAAAATTTCAGGTAGTTATGTGGAATTTGCGGAGCGTTCCGTACTCCCAGAATTTGCATTTTTAGATAAAAACGAAATACAAAGAGAGCATAGAAGGGAAGGTTTTGAAGCTGCTAATGCAGATAAAATCTTTGAGAGCACTTATTTGGAGCAGACTTCCAAGAAGTAAGCATGTTCACTGTTGATATATTGCTAATTTGAAAGATTCGTTAAAAAAATCGTTATAACTTATTGGCATTTTACAAAACATCTTGGCTTCTATCTACAAAAGGTATAATATTCTTACTTCAAAATCTAAAATAACTAGTAAAATTCTGTTTGAACACTTAAAGTTTCATCTTAAATAACCAAATGGACAAAATGTTACAGATTGTTACTTGTACACAGATTTATCAAATTATTCGTCCTCCATCAATTTTTTGAAGTCTTCAATTTCAATTTCACCTCCAAAAATCGCAATCGATTTTTCAATGACATTAATGGCTTTTTGGGGAGAACATCCCAATCCTATGGCATACCGATGTACCAGTTCAACTTCCCTCTGGTCAATTTTATGGTCGGCATAAATCATCTTAAAAAAGTCGTAGATGTATTCTAAACGTTCTTCTTGAGAATTTACGGCTTCCAAAGGAAACCTGTTAGGGTCACTCAAGATTTTAGCAAACCGGTCCTCATTGATGTTCAACTTATCGGCAAATTTTAATAGCACTTTTTGTTCTTCCTCGTACACGAACCCATCTATATAGGCCATTTTGACTAAAGCTATAAAATGAGATATTCGTCGTTGTTGTTCCTCGGTCTCGAATAATCTAGATACTGAAATCATCTACTTATCTTTTTATCTTTTACTTTTGATACCCTTTTTTTCAAAATGGTCACAAGATTTTTATAACAAAACCTTATCTTGAGATTTCACAAACCAACAATTGGATGTCTCTGTTAAAATCATTGATACTTGTCTTAATTGGGAGAAATGCCAAAAGCTACCTGTCCAAGGCCAAGGAACTTTCCGATGGGGAAATTGCCGACAAAGTCATTAAAAGTAAGGATTCGCAACTATTTGGTATTCTATACGACAGATACAGCAACAAAGTCTATAACAAGTGTTACAGTTTTGTCAAAAATAGTGACGAGGCCAAAGACCTTACCCAAGATATTTTTCTTAAGGTTTTCCTTAAACTCCACCTTTTTAACTCCTCAAAAGCATCTTTTTCTACATGGCTCTATGTATTGGCGTACAATTTTTGCACGAATTATGTAAACCGAGATAAAAAAAAGAAGTACATGGATGAGCCAATGGACGACCACGAGTACCATCTGTCCAATGATGAAGTCGATATAGAGAAAATTAACTGTCTAGACGAAGGCAAATTGATAAAGGCCTTGGATAGTATACCCCCTGAAGATAAATCGTTATTGCTGTTAAAATATCAGGACGATGTTTCCATCAAGGATTTACAAGATTCCATGGGCATCGGGGCTAGTGCTGTAAAAATGAGATTGAACAGGGCAAAAGCCAAAGTAATCAAAGCCTATGAAAAACTATAGCTATGAAAGAGAATATTTTTAAGCGGATAGAGACTGGAAAGGAGCTACCGAAAGAATCAAAACAAGAGGTAATTACCACCATCGAATCTGCCAAACTAGCCCAAGAACTGGCCGAACTTTTTGGAACAGAGCTTTTTTCTGCTTTGGGTAGCTTATTTAAAACCGGAAAATAAGGCATTTTTGATACTTTTTAAAAAAGCACAAAATTGATGTGACCTTTTGAAACTTTCGGGTATATACACTACACCAATTTTAAAGGTCCATGGCAAAAGAGAACATATTCAAAAGAATTGGGCTCCCTTTGAAGGAGGTTCCCCCGGATTTGAAGGAAAGGGTTTTAGCAGATATCGAGGATGCCAATGCGCTTATCGAACTTTCCAGCCTGTTCTCATTGGAATATCCGAAAACAGGGGATGAAATATTCAGGAAAATTAGACATAACAAAACCAGATAAAATTAGAATATAATGGAAAAGATTACTTCGTGGAAAGAACTATTGTCCAAAACGATCAATGAAATGGGTTTGAACATTATGGAGGCCGTACCTAACATTGTGGGGGCATTATTGATTCTTTTGTTTGGTTGGCTGATTACCAAGCTTTTTGTTTTAATACTAAGGCGCATTTTAAAATTTGTCAAGGCTGATCATTGGACAAAATTACTCAATGAAAAAGTGCTTTCAGATAAAACTACCCTGAAATTCGATGTTTCAAAAGTTGTTTTGGTATTCGTTAAATGGATATTGTTCTTAGTTTTTCTAATCGCCGCTGCAGATGTCATGCAGTGGAAAATCGTATCTCAAGAAGTGGGAAATTTACTTCGATACCTTCCAAGGCTCTTTAGTGCAATAGCCCTTTTCATGGTTGGTCTCTATATTGCCAATTTCATAAAAAAAGCGATTAAAGGCGTTTTTGATTCGTTTGACCTTAGAGGAGCTAAACTAATAAGTACGCTCGTATTTTATATAATTGCATTTATCATCACAGTAACGGCTTTAAACCAAGCGGGGGTGAACACCGTAATTATTAGGAACAATGCAACATTAATTCTCGGTGGGTTCGTCGCGGCCATTGCCATATCATTAGGACTAGGTTCAAAAGACTTGGTAAAGGATATACTTAGAACTTCCTATGCTCGGAAAAAATTTAGAGTAGGACAAGAGGTCAATTATAAAGATATTTCCGGTACTATTGAGGCTTTGGAAGCCCTTACCATGGATATCAGAACCAAGGATGGCCTATTAGTTATACCTATCCATAAAGTTATCCAAGAGGAAATTTTGGTTACAAAGGATTCTGAATAACAGTGGTTTAAAAATTATTTATCTAAAAATTGTGACCTTTTTGAATTATGGTGTAAAAAGGATAAACAATAAATAATTTTTAAATAAACATAATGAAAAAACAAACTATCTTCTTCTTAATAACATTGGTAAGTTTATCGGTAGCCGCACAGAAGAAGCCAAAAATTCAAGGCAACAAGGATGTAACACAGGTAATCAAAGAAATTCCAGAGGTGTTCAACGCCCTTGAAATCGACGATGCTCTTGAAGTTACCCTGACCCAAGGTAATAATAACGCCTATGCCTTAAATACGGACAGTAACCTTGTGGATGTCATCCAGTTCAAGGTAATGGACAGTATCTTAAAGATATATACAATCAATAAGATTACCTCTAGCAAAAAATTGGAAATCAACTTGACCGTTGCAGAAATTGAGCATTTAATTTTGAAGAACGATGCTAAGGTAACGGGAGAAGGAAGATTTGAAGCTGATAGATTTTATTTGAGCGGATATAATTCAAGCCGCGTGAAAGATCTAGATATAAGTGCCGATGATGTCACTATCACCATGCATAGAAATGCTGGGGGCGACCTTAAGGTAAAATCTGAGAATACAACAGTTGTGATGAACGACAGGACTGATTTAAAAGCATACGTGGTCGCTGAAAAAGTAAGGGTAACCCTTAACAACTCTGCAGATTTAGACTTGAAAGGCGATGCAGATTATGCTGCCTTTAACCTTAAAAAATCAGCCAATCTGAACGCAAAAAAAATGAAGGTATCCTCGGCCGACCTATATACTTCAAATAATTCCGATGTATATATTAACGCCACAAAAAACCTTGAGGTCTATGCACAGGGCAAAAGTAACGTCTATGTTTATGGTAATCCCAATGTTGAAGTAAAGGGACTTACCGATAAATCAAAAATTATTAAAAAATAAGAGCATTAGCGTTTACTGCACATAAGCTTGGTATTGTTCGGAAGCCTTCCAAATGGAAGGCTTCTTTTTTGTGATGATCCTTAATTGGAGGGCAGTTACAATGTTGGATGGCGATATTATAGACAATCTGGTCATAGAGCCATTAAAAATAGCTTGCAAAGAAATAACCGCAAAAATGTCCCAAATAAAAATCCTTGTCATTTGATGTGACCAATTTAAAATTAAGTGTATAAAGTATATAACCAGATAAATATGAAACTCAAAACTATTTTAGCGCTTGTATTTGCAGCGCTCATTGTCGTTTTCTCTCTTCAAAACTCTGAGGTAACAGATGTGAAATTCCTCTTATGGAAACTCACTTTGTCCCGTGTCCTGATTATATTGGGCAGTTTTGGAATAGGAGTGCTCGTAGGCATCTTAGTATCGATGAAAAAGAAATTGATAAATTCTAAAGACTAGACCATGGCCAAAATACTTTCAGTAAAACTGTTGAACATACCAAAATATATTAACGTTGGTGATAACATCAACGATATTACCGTTGTTACTAAAATTCAGTTTCACGAACTGGACATGAAGCTGGAAATGCCCTATTGCTTACACATTTTCGTATATGATATCCATGGCGATTTGGACGCACCACTTGTGATTCCTAATTGGGACGAGAGTATCGTTGTACCCATTGCCTTGGATAGAAAAGATGACTTTTTAGGGCAAAAAGCAGAAATCATTAAGGCCACAAAGAAAGAAATTACTATTGAAACACCAATGGCCTTGAAACTGGGAAAGATAAATAGAGACTATTCACCTCATACTCGTAAGTTGGAAGTATTTGCGACCATGGCACCAGTCGTTGGGCGTGCATCAAAATATTCAGAGCCGTTCACCTCGAATATCGACTATTAATTTTCTAACCTATAAAATTTCATGTAACCTGTTTTCCTGTTGGGGTATAAAAAACATAACTAATAGAGAATACAACAATGAATATAAAATTTACGGTCGATTGCTCGAGCTTCAAAAACCATACGCGAAATACAGGGTTATTGGAAACCTCAGAAACACAAAGAGCTTTTGGAAATAATGGATTATACCGATGTTGCTTCAATAGCCATAGACGACCTTAAAGACATGTGTCTTATGGCATTGACGGACAATGATCCGGAAAAAACGCTGAAATTGTTCTCGGATATGTTTTCAAGGATGGACTCAATTCGGGACAAATAGCAAATTTATCCCATGAAATCATGGATGAAAGAAATGGCGTTGGTAAGCGTTGGCATATTGATTTCAATAAACATTCCAGTAAAACGGCTTTGACATCATGACTGACGATATGATTCGCTAGCGTTAAGGTCATATCTACAATGATGTAAAATGCAAGCATGCGCCGTTTTACAGATTAGATAAATCTGTTCTTTAATGTCATGGGTTATGTAACTTTGTTTGGGCAAAGCAAAGTATTTGGTGCTATACATTCTTTAATCTATCTTCTAACAATTCTCTTTTATAAGGTAATGAAACCGAGGTACGAGGTTCATGAACTCCTTTAAAAAACAATAAATATCTTGTGAGTAAACAATTACTAGTGCCTGACGGTAGGAGGGGTGTGTATTCTATTTATGAGTATATGTAAGTGTGTGTATGGACAGACTATAGAAGTAATATTTAAATATGTATTTAAGTATTTGCTTAAATAAGTTAATAATTATAAATTTGAACTATGGAAAAAGCCATTTGCATTAGATTAGAAGCCGACGCTAAACAAATAATGAACTGTAGGCAAGTTGTTCAAAAAATGGAAAATTCTTTTGAAGAACTTTCTAACATTTTAAGTTTAACTGGTAACCCTGTTCGTTTAAAGATATTGTATTTGCTGAATCAAGAGGAACGCCTTTGTGTTTGTGATTTAAGTGATATTTTAGAAATGAATGTTTCTGCCATTTCACAGCATTTAAGAAAATTAAAAGACAGAAATATTATTTTCTCCTGTAAGGAAGCACAAACTATATTCTATTCAATTAAGAAAGAAAAAATATCATTATTGGTTCCGTTTTTTAAAATATTAGACAATAATAAAGTTCTAGAAGATAAATTATGATTTCAGAAAAGAAGTTAGTTGGGACAACGATTATAACTGCAATAGCAGCTTCATTATGCTGTATTACGCCAATTTTAGCTTTATTAGCAGGAACAAGTGGAATAGCATCAACATTCTCTTGGATTGAACCGTTTAGACCTTTCTTAATTGCGCTTACACTTTTAATATTAGCAATAGCTTGGTATCAAATCTTGAAGCCAAAAAAACAAAAAATTGATTGTGAATGTGAAGACGAAAAGCCAAAATTTATTAACTCAAAAAAATTTCTGCTTTTAGTTACGTTATTTGCAGGATTAATGCTTGCATTTCCATATTACACTCAAATATTTTATCCAAATACAAATAAGGAAGTAGTTTACGTATCAGAAACTAATGTGAGTAAAGTTGAATACAAGATTAAAGGAATGACTTGTACCGGATGCGAAGTACATATTGAAAGTGAAGTAAATGAACTCAATGGAATAATTGAAGTTAAAGCAAATCACGAAAAAGCGAATACAATTGTCAAATACGATAAAACAAAAGTGACTACTAAAGAAATTAAGGATGCCATAGGAAAAACCGGTTATAAGATTATAGAATGATGGAGGAAATACAATTAAAATCAACAATTACGTGTCCAAAATGTGGGCATAAGAAAGAAGAAGAAATGCCAACAAATAATTGTCAGTTCTTTTATGAATGTGAAAATTGTAAAGAAACATTAAAACCCAAAGAAGGTGATTGTTGCGTTTATTGTTCGTATGGATTAGTTGCTTGTCCGCCAATTCAGAAAAACAAAAGTTGTTGTTAATTATTATGTAAAATAGAGTCTTGAATTTAAACTTAGCCTCAAAAAGTTTTCGTCAAAAATTTTATGCTGTTGTGGCAATCCACTTTTGGAATACGTGATTTTTAATAAGTGCAAAAAGGTTAGCTTTTAAATGGCGTTGGCAAGCGGCTGGAAATTGTGTGTAGAAAAAAATGCCTGAGCATTTTATTTATACAAAACAATTGAGCGTTTGGCAGCGGCTATTTTACATAACCCGTGACAAATATAATTAGCCAGTGGCTGATATTATTTGGCGGCGAGATGAAGCGGCTGCCTCATTTAGATTATAGTTGAACTTACCGTAGTTTTGTTTTATATAATTACTTTGTTATAATTCTCCTGCGGGCCTTATAACGTAACTATGTAAAATTTCGCGGAAATGCGCTATCCACTAAACTACTATATTTGTACTATAATTTATATTATGTAAAATAGAATATTTAATAACCCCACTATTAGTTACTTATTTTAGCCCTATTATAAACATTGTAAAATCTAACTTATAAGTCCACCAACATCATCTCACCGACTTTTAAATCATCCTCAGGATAATTCAAAAGCTCGTGTATGTAAAATAGAATATTTAATAACCCACTATTAGTTACTTATTTTAGCCCTATTATAAAAATTCAAAATCTAACTTATAAGTCCACCTACATGATCTCACCAACTTTTAAATCATCCATAGGATAATTATAAGTTCACGTTAGCAAATTTCAAACTAAGAAACCTTTTTAGGTTCTGAGTGAATATTAAGCGGCATGAAATACATAAATACCAACATAATCAGAAAATATAATACGGCAAATATGGTATACGTATAATCCCCTGCATCTGGAGAAATTGGTAATAATACCAAAGACATGTTCAACATAGATTGTAACACCAAAACACAAATACCGCTTTTAGTTTTTGAATATACTATGGCACACATACCTGCTGCGCCCATCATATTCAAGAATAAGGGCCACACCGGTAAATCTTCTATAACCCCCACATTGATATAAACAGACGGCAACCACCATAAAGACCATACAAATCCAATAATCTGAGTTGCCAAAAACGGATTTATTTTCTTTGACAGTACACGCACGGCATACCCGATCCAGACCACCTCTCCCAAAAATGCCCATGACAACAAGAACAACGTAAATTTTAAAGTGGGTATATACAATTGGAACTGTAGAAAAGATATATCATTATGGTATATGGCTTTGATCGATAAGGTGATGAGACCTATGGTAAATGCAAAGAGCAAACTAAACAAATACCATTTTGGGTGTATCTTCCACACTGCCATTGGTCTGAACAAATTCTTGATACCCTCATTGCCCTTGGTAATTTTCACTATAAATACTAACAAGAAAAACAGTGCATAAAACCTACCATTGGTATATGGAAAAAACTCAATAATCCCCTTACTTTTTGCGTAGGTGATGACAAAATTCAACAATGGCGCCAGGGTTAAAAATACCCAGATTTCATACTTTTTTAAAAAGTTGATCATTTTTGTGGTCATCGGTATTCTCTTAGTTGTGGTTTGGTTATTCGGATCAAATATAATCTAAAATGTAAAGAAACTCCCTAAAGGTTTATGGCGCCGAACACTCCAAAATCGGCTTCTTTTTGCACCCCTTCTATCACGGATTGGTACCATAAGCTAAATCCTGTATCTTCAAAAAGCTGTGTGTAGTTATGGGAAAATGACCGCTCTATTCCATAGGGTTGCGAATTTGGGTTTTTAGTGAAATCAACGTCTACCCCAATGGGTTCTATGGCAATGAAGATAGTGTTCTTCAAATGGTTTAAATAGTTAAACAAATGCGTTAATTGTTGTTGTGTAAAATACTCTAAAACACCACCTGAAGTAATAATAATTATATTATCCGTTCCGTTTTCCCTGATCCATTCAGCACCATCTGCAGCTACGAAGTCAATATTTGGATATTGCTGGTATTTTTTTGTGTTAAATCCAATTTGATCAGCACTTAAATCTATACCGACGAATTTTTCTATTTGCGGAAACTGTCTACTCAAATACTCTAGAACCTCACCGTTACCCGTACCTATTTCTATCATGGTATGGTATTTTTCTGGACTGTCTTTAAGAAGCTTTTTAAGCATTTCAAATACAGGTAAGCAATGTGGCAAAAAGAAATTGTTTAATACACTCTCTTTCTCAGAAAAATATTTTCTGCCGGTTTGCTCCCAAAAGTTTTTATGATAGTTGGCCAGTAGATTGAAATCTTTATTTTTCTCAGCTTGTTTTAAAAGGGCTGCACGCATTAGCCGCTCATTTAAATTAAGTTCATTACCCACATTAAAACTGATTCCCTTTTTTATGAGAGATTCAGCTTTTTTAGGTTGCAACTGCACTAAAATTGCACCTGTAAATTCTTTAATTTGCTTTTTCATTACAATTTTAAGTTCTAAGATCTATTGAATCACCTGTACTACACTACCACAGGTTAACATACCACTATCAAAATATGGGTTCCTTATTTCTTCATCAAGACTTAGCCATACCGCACCTTGGTTACTATTGGCCATAGGGCAACGTTGTACGTATAAATTTTCTGAAGGTGATTTCAAATTCATGGCCATTGCTACCATATGTTCATTTAAGACTACTAAATGTTCCCTTTGTTGTTCTAGATGGCCACTATTACCAATTGCCGAGAACATGGCTATACTTTTTTCCAAATGTTCTTTTTCAAGTGTACCCAAATCCTTTTTTGGTAATGATTCAAAAGCAGCTGCAGCTTTTTTGGCCAAAGAAGTAATTTGCTGGGGTTCACCAGAAACAAATGCATCTTTCATTTCCAAATAGGTATGCAAGGCCTTAGAAAAATCATCTTGAAAAGACTTTGAAAATTCCATCTCCATATGAGATGATGTTTCAGCTTTATTACTAGTAGCTTCCATCCCAGTATGATGTTCATGTCCGGTCATTACCCTACCTCCCATTTTGTTCATCATAGATTTCTTACCCTGTAACTGTGCAGCAGCATCAATGGTAAACGTACCATTGGTAACAATTTCCTCTCCATGCTGTAAACCGCTTGCAATACTTATGTTCTCACCGTTTCTTCCGTTGATCTTTACTTCCCGCATTTCAAAAATGGGTTGATCCACACTTGTTTTTACGTATACCAAAGACCGCTCCCCCGTCCACATTACAGCACTTGCAGGTACGGTTATAATTTCCTCATTATGGTTATTTTCACCAGAGATTTTACCGGTAACGAACATACCCGGTTTAAATAAATCATCTGTATTTTTAAGAATGGCCCTAACAATGACCGTACGGGTAGCATTGCTTAAAATTGGGTCTACAAAAGATACTGTTGCCTCAAATTCTTTTGCAGCATAAGCATTTGATACTACTTTTATTTTCTGCCCAACTTTTAAACTTGATATTTGATTTTCATAAGCATCGAATTCTGCCCAAACCGTTGTAAGGTTACTCACTTTTAATATAGGCTGGCCTTGTTTTACGTAGTCCCCTTCCCTAGCCGTAACCTCTGTAACGGTACCGGTTACCGTAGCATAGATCGGAAAATTGTCCTTAACCTTACCTGTAGTTTCAATTGCGGCAATTTGGGCATCGGATAATTTCCACAATTTCAATTTGTTCCTCACCGCTTCATATAAAGCCGGTTGAGATTCTTTTAGGGTTGCCGTGGTCAAAAGCTCTTGTTGTGCCGCGACCAAATTAGGAGAGTAAATGGTTGCCAATAGCTGGCCTTTCTGTATCTTTTGCCCCTCATAATTCACATGTAAACGTTCTAAACGACCATCAAAATAACTGGCCTGTACCGCATTATTCTCATCATTGGGTACAATTTTACCGGAAAGTAAAATACTGTTATCCCCAGATGCACCAGCAACCGATCCAACTATCGTTGTTTGAATATTTGCCAAGGCAATGGCATTTTCGGTCATTTTAATTTCGTTGGCCGAAAGTCCGTCCGCACCTGTCTCCGCAGGTATTAAATCCATACCACATATGGGGCAATCGCCTGGTTCTGGCTGCATGATCTGTGGATGCATAGAACAGGTCCACATTTCACTGGATCCAACCTCTTCATGGTCATGATCATTGTGCACTTTTTCACCCGGGGCAGTAGAATTAGTGCCAAATATAAAATAGCCACAAAGCAACCCTACGAACACGGCGGCAACTAGGTAAAGAACATTTTTCTTCATACTTATTTTTCGTTTTCAAGGCGCTTGATCATCGCCTTCATTTCTTCAATTTCCTTTTTTTGTGCTTTGATAATATCATTGGCCAACTTTTTGACCTCTGGATCCTGAATATCTGCACGTTCACTGGTTAAAATTGCAATTGAATGATGCGGTATCATTGCCTTCATCCACAACACATCGCCTACAATGGGCGCTTGTACCCTAACCAAGCCCAAAGCAGCTAAAAACAAAGCTATACTGCCAAAGATGATAACCATATTCTTCTTTCTGTTCTTATACATATTACGCATGGCAAAAAACATGATCAATGCCATGGTAGAAATACCCAAACAACTCATATAGAACCTTGTGAGACTAAAATAAACATGGTCTATAGCATAGGTATTTAAGTACATGGTGATGTACATGGCCACAAACGATGCCCCTAGCATCAGTGCAAATTTTGTATAGTTATTGGTATCCATTTTATGATTTTTATGTTCTTCCGATTTCATGATTTTTTAGTTTTAATTCAACTTCTTTTTAATTTTCCTAATAGTAGGCGAACTTGTATACCACAGTAAAAATCCGCTACCAACGGTAATCAATCCTAAAAGGGAAAAGGCTCTAAGTATTATATTGTTGAAATTGTCCCTGCCTTGATAATCCATAGTGTGGGTCATCCAAAGAAAATCAAACCAGCGCCAATCTCTATATCTAACTGTTTGAAACCTGCCATTGTTGACAGCTACATAAGCCTTTAAGTTTTTATCTGTCTTATAAGAAATTTCATAAGCAGGTAAAGGTCTTCCGCGATATTCATGATGCTTGCCCACAGCATCAATTCTCTGTATTTGCCCAAGTTCTAAGTCAGAAAGCATAAAGCGGTCAGCAACATTTAATGCCTCTTGTTCTGTGAGCCCTTCTTTTATTGCCCCTGTACGTGCGTTAAAGAGCTTTGTATTGTTGATCCAATAATACGGTTGCCCAGCAATTTCAAGCAATTCTAAAGTTTTGATAGGTTCTTGAACATCTATTTGGGAGCTTCCTATCAAATTTGAAAAAGATGCCTGTTCAGGAACTACTTTCTTATAATGATCCCCGTGTATTTCATCTATATCCGTCCAACTAAAATACATTCCACTAATAGTCCACATCAAAAACTGAATACCTAAAAAGATACCCAAATACCTATGTGCTTTTCTGATTCTTAATGCCGTTTTACGCTTTACCATTTTATATATCAATCTAAATCCGAACCTCTTAACCTTAATGAATTTGCAATTACCGATACAGAACTAAAACTCATTGCCAAAGCCGCGATCATTGGCGACAACAGTATGCCAAAAAATGGGAATAACACTCCCGCAGCTATAGGCACACCAAGTGTATTATAGATCAGAGCAAAAAAGAGATTCTGTTTTATGTTCTGCATAACTTTATGACTAAGGTTTCTAGCTTTTACAATACCATGTAAATCTCCTTTTACCAATGTGATCATGGCACTTTCAATAGCAACATCCGTTCCTGTGCCCATGGCAATACCCACATCACTTTTAGCCAAGGCAGGAGCATCATTAATGCCATCACCGGCCATAGCCACAACCCTACCCTGCTCTTGCAATTTTTCAACTTCATTGAGCTTATTCTCGGGTAACATTTCAGCTTTAAAATCGGTAAGGTTCAATTCACCGGCAACAGCTTGTGCCGTATTGTGGTTATCACCGGTTAACATTATCACCTCTATGCCTTTATCCTGTAGTTCTTTAATGGCCTTTGCACTAGAGGGTTTAATTTTATCACCAATAACAACATACCCTGCTACTTCTTCATTTACCGCTAAATATGAAACTGTTTTACCTTGCTTTTGATGGTCTTGAACTTCTGATTGCATTTGTGACGATACCGATGCATTTGCATATTCCATCATTTTGGCATTGCCTAAATAGAGAGACTTACCGTCTACACTACCCTCTACACCTTTACCTGTTACGGAATTGAACTGTTCTGTTTTAGATATCTCTACCTGTTTTTCTTTTCCATACTTTACCGTGGCTTGGGCCAGTGGATGCTCGCTGGAGTTGTTCAGAGATGCAATTAGATGTAAAATCTCATTCTCAGTATAATCTTTAGAGAAAACCCCTATTTTATCAACAGTTGGTTTTCCTTCTGTTATGGTACCTGTTTTATCAACAATAAGGGTATTTACCTTATCCATTTTCTCAAGTGCTTCAGCATTTTTAATGAGTACCCCGTTTTGAGCTCCTTTACCAACACCGACCATTACTGACATGGGCGTGGCCAACCCTAAAGCACAGGGACAAGCAATTATTAAAACCGCTATGGCATTCACCAAAGCATATACATAAGCAGGATCAGGACCCCAGATCGCCCATACTACAAATGTTATTAGGGAAACAAGGACAACCACCGGTACAAAATACCCGGAAACGGTATCGGCCAACTTTTGTATAGGCGCACGACTACGGCTAGCATCGTTCACCATATGGATAATTTGAGATAAAAGGGTATCACTGCCTACCTTTTCCGCCTGCATTAAGAAAGATTGGTTTCCGTTTATGGTTCCACTATTAACATGATCACCAACGGTTTTATTTACCGGTATGGGTTCACCAGAGATCATGGACTCGTCCACAGTAGTGTCTCCTTTAGTAATCTTACCATCTACAGGAATTTTATCACCTGGCTTTACTCGTAAAACATCTCCTTTTTCAATGGTATCTATAGCTACTTCTTCCTCTTTGCCATCCACAACTTTTATGGCTTTATTTGGGGCAAGTTTCAATAGTTCCTTTACCGCAGAATTTGTTTTGCTATGTGCCCTGGCCTCTAATACCTGACCCATTAATACCAACGTCAATATTACCGTTGCGGCTTCAAAGTACACATGCACTGCACCGGATTCCGTTTTAAATTGTGCTGGAAAAAAATCTGGAAACAACATACCAAAGACACTAAAAAGCCATGCGACACCGGCACCGATACCAATTAAGGTAAACATATTAAGATTCCATGTCCTTATACTTCTATACGCTCTTTCAAAAAACATGAGCGTAGCATAGAACACCACCGGAATTGATAAGGCAAACTGAATCCAGTTCCATTGTTTCTGGGGCATAACCTTATATAAAGGGTTATCCGGAATCATTTCGCTCATAGCAATAATGAATATGGGCAAGGTAAATGCTAATGCGATCCAGAATTTTTTGAGCAATTTCTTATAGGTTTTCTCTTCTGCAGAACTATCAGCCTCCATAGGAACCAAATCCATACCACATATAGGACATGATCCCGCTTCATCTTTAACTATTTCTGGGTGCATAGGACAAGTCCACTGTTCTGATGATGTAGAAGAGAGGTTCTGTTCTTCAACCAGATCCATACCACAAACCGGGCAATCACCCGGCTTATCATACGTTTTATCACCTTCACAATGCATGGGACAATAAAAGGTGCCGTTACCCTTCTTTGATTTCTTTACATGGTTATCTTTCTTAGATACATCCTTATTAAAATCTTCACTAGAACCATGAATAGAATATGTACCGCCTTCTTTCTCCAGTACATTCTGAAAAGTCGCTATTGGAATATGCGATTGCATTTCAATAGTTGCCTCCGCTTTTTCTAAATCTACAGATGCATTGGTAACACCATCAACTTTTGAAAGTGTCTGCTCAACATGACTTCGGCATCCGTTACATGTCATTCCGTGTATGTGATAAACGTGTTTCATAATGCACTTTAGTTTAATTTCTTAATCATAAGGTTTAGCATAGAAAACCGATTCTATAACGCCTTACTTGGACTACCATAAATTCAACAATTAATTGGGAACAGCTTAACCTGAACCGAAAAAAAATTGTTATTAAACCTTAAAAAATGCCTGATATGGAAGCGATTAAACACTAACCATTAACATAAGAAATACACTTCCTGTATCAGGACTTTATTCTTTACTATCTTTTAACCTACTCATAAAATCAATTACCATTAATTTCTCTTGTTCAGAAAAAATTGCATCTCTATGCATTAGTGTATAGCTATAAAGTGGCATTTCTGAATTTTCAATTTGTTTTATGATAGATTGAAGCTTACTAACCTTTCTTCGATTAGAATATGCTCCCCATTCACTAAAATTCAACTCTACTTTACCTTCATTGATATGATCTTCTAAGAACCATGCCGCTGGTTGCAGTTTACTATACCAAGGATATACTGTGTTATTACTATGGCAATCATAACAAGACACCTTAATCTGTTTCTCAACCTCTAACGGCACTTTGTTCACTTTCATAAAGTCAGTATCAAGAATCAAGTTGCTTTCATTCTTATCCGTAGGAAAAAATTGAATAATCCCTAATACAACGAGACCTATGTAGGCTATGAATTTTATCTTTTTCACTTAGTTGATTTCTCTCTGTACTTTACCACATTTTAACATTGAGCTACCATAATATGGGTTAAGTACAGCCTCATTTTTGCTTAACCAAGCTGTACCGCCATCATACATTGGACAAAACTGCTCATACAATGTATTTTCACTACCTGTAATAGCGATCATATCGGTTATATCCTTACTCAGTATTTTAAAGTGTTCGCGTTGATGGTCTATATCACTTTCCGAAATATGCTCCGAGTGTTCTATTGCATCTTCAATAATATCCGTTAAAGTTACCTGTTGACTTTCTGTATATGCCGATCTATTAAGGTTACCCAATGATTTCGCAAGTGCACCGCCTAGCTTTTGGGCTTTATTATTATCATCTTGGACCAAAGCATTCTTTAAGTTGAAGTAATCTTCAAGAATAATTTCTGAGCTTGCATTTTGTTCACTGCCCATAGTCCCTGATTTCCCCATATCCTTTTGCTTTTCTACATTTTCTTTAGGCGAAGGTGTTGACTTTTTATCTGCGTCTTTACATGACACAGTTAACATTATAGTAGCAAGCAATGCTACTGAAACTATACTTCTTTTCTTTGTTTTCATTTTTATTTATTTAATATTCATTATTTGATTAAAACCTTACCGATAATCCTGCTCCCGCTCCAAAACGATTGTCATAACTACCCATTAGTGAAAAATTTCTGGAAAGCATATATTCCGCTCCCGCACTCCACACAGTTTCTGAAACGTAGTCTTTGTTCATTGGAAGGTCATTGACCAACCCTAAATCAATTTGGTATTCATAATATCCGAAAATAGATAGCTTAGGAAATATCATTACACTACGACCAACACCAATACGGGGTCTTAGTTTATTATCCGTACGAACGTCTAAATTAAACAGGTACGGAGTCAAATACCTTACACCTATAACAGCTGTTGTACTTAATTCATCTAAACTATCCTGAATTTCATTTTCCATGTTTACCCCTCCGAATACACGCAAATAATCATGTAAATAATATTCATACGTAACTTCAGCTTCCAAGTTTTGGTTCCAACCATACTCAAGTGTAACATTGAATTGGTTTCTAATATTTGATGTAACCAAATTAAATCCGCTAGTATGGGAAGCCAGATCCGCCATACCCCAAGAATACCATTCATTTGTTTCATCAATAATTTTGGAGACCGGAAAATCCTTCATTCTAGGATCTCTAGGTGTATCATAAGAAACTACCCTAGCCATACCCCCCATCATATGGTAAAGTATATGACAGTGAAAAAACCAATCACCGTATTCATCGCCATCATTACCATAAAACTCTATAGTAACCTGTTGCATGGGCGGTACATTTACAGTATGCTTTAAAGGTGAATACTCACCATTATCATTGAGTACCCTAAAAAAGTGCCCGTGCAAATGCATAGGATGGTGCATCATGGTAAGATTATTGAAAGTAATACGAGTTACCTCTTTATTGTTTATCTTAATATTGTCGGCTTCAGATAATGGTACTCCATTCATACTCCAAATATACCTGTTCATATTACCCGTAAGATTTAATAATATTTCTTTGACGGGAACATTTTTGTCGTAGCTAGTTTTTTCGGGCGACTTTAAGTAATCATAATTATATTCGGCAAACATATCCATACCCTCCATTTGCGTTGCTGGCATAGTCTGCTCTTTATTCATATTCATTCCTGACATATTAGAATGATCCATAGACCTTGACATTGAGTCTTTGGTCATATTCATACCAGACATTGGTTTATCTTTCTTCATATCCATTTCTGCCGTTTTTGAATGCTCCATTTTATCCATTTGCATTCCATATTCGGCCTTGATCTCAAAACGCTCATCTTTTTTAGGACGAAACTTCAAGGCATGAGCCCCCATTTTCATATCCATCTTTGCCATTTTCTGCATCATCCCAATCTTATCGGGTCTAGGAATTGTAGGAGCAGGTAAAATTCTGCCAGTACCAAGAAACGCGGATGCCGTTCCCGATCCATCTTGCGCCATAATCTTGAATTCTATTTTGCCTTCTGCAGGAATAGTCACAATAAAATCATATGTTTCTGCTATCCCTATAAATGTTTTATTCTTTTTAACTGGTACTACGTCAAGACCGTCGGCCGACACTAACAACGGATCACTGCCCCCAAAGGTCATCCAGAATGATGTAGATGCTGCCCCGTCTATAATTCTTAAACGCACTTTTTCGCCAGGATTAAACTGGGAATATTCAATACTTTCTTCCCCATTAATTAAAAAAGCTGGGTAATATACATCTGCAATATCCGCACCTTCCATACGTTGTCGCCAAAAATCTAATTGTGCCCCAAAAGCCCCACGAGAAATAACTTGATTCAAGGGTGTAGCCGTTCCCTTTTTAATGCCATACCATTCATTTCCACGTTTAAGGTTTCTAAGTACGTTCCTAGGTTTTTCATTAGTCCAGTCAGAAAGCACCAAAACCAACTCCTTGTCATACTCTAAAGTTTTTTCCTTTGGCTTTATAACAATAGAACCATAAACACCACTTTGCTCTTGTAACATAGTATGGGAATGGTACCAATAGGTTCCACTTTGCCTTATTGGAAACTCATATTTTTGAGTATGTCCCGGTTCTATAGGCGGCGTGTTCAAATATGGTACTCCATCATAAAAGTTTGGTAGCAATAGACCATGCCAATGCACAGAAGTCTCTACACTCATTTCATTTTTCACATATATAACCGCGTAATCCCCTTCTGTAAATTCTAAAGTTGGACCTGGAATTGTACCGTCAACGGTCATACCCATAACATCTTTTCCCGCCTTATTAACAGTAGCCTCACGTAATGTAATCGTGTGCTCTCTTACTGGAAGATTATTAACGTTACCTTGTTCTTCTTGACCATAAACTCCATAAGTCAAGGCTATTAAAAACATTAGTATTTTATTGATTTTCATATGCTAGTTTTTCCAAATAAAATTATGCACTAATTAAAATTTATTGTGTCATAATTATGGTTCTTATCTACGTAATTCCGTCTAAGGTGTTTCTTCTATTCAACTGATTGTTTTTATATTCCGTTAAACTCATACCTGTTTCTTTCTTAAAAAGCCTACTTAAATGATTTACATTGCTATAATCAAGTAATTGTGAAATTTCGGTAAAGTTGTATTCTTGCAATTGCACCAATTCTTTCACCTTTTCCAGCTTAAGTTTTATAAAGTATTTTTCAATAGTAACATTTTCATTCACGGAAAATATCTTACTGATTTTTGAATACTCCAAGCCCATTAAACCCTCTAAATACTTAGACAGTGTATGTTCTAAATGAAACGGTAATGTTTGTAACAACTTAATGAGTTCAATTTTTATTTGTTCTACCAATCGTTGCTCTTGACCAAGTAATATTTCAAAACCATTTTGCTCTAATGCCGATTGTATATTTACAAAGTCATTACTAGAATTTTCCGTATAAGTAATTGTACCTAACTCAATGTTTTTCAATGTAATACCTAACTTTTCAATTTCACTTCTAATGACTTTAATACAGCGACTACACACCATATTCTTTACAAATAATTTCTTGTCCATAGCCTAGTCTATTAAGTAATTAATAATTGCCGATTGCAGGTAGTATTGCTGAATAGATGCTATTTGATTCAACTCAAATTTGAGCTGTAGTTCCTGTATGTCCAACACATCATTAAAGTCAATTGTGCCGGTCTCATAATTGGCAATTAGAATTTGCTCGGCATCTTTGGCCTGCGCTACATTTTTACTTTGAATGTTGTAGGCTATCCTAGCTTGGTTACGTTCTGATATCGCTTTTGCAAAAGCAGACTCCAATACATTAAGGCGACTGTTCTTTTGAAATTCTATTTCTTGTTTTCGTAATTCATTTTGCTTGGAAATAGATTTATACCTATGATTAAAAATGGGCACTGAAACTGAAACCATGGGCATTAAAATATCTTTACCATTGTCATCTAAGACCATATCGGTACGTTCGCTAACCGGTAAATAATCTATACCAAACCCAATTGCAGGTGCACTTTCACGCTGGTTAAGCAATTCTGATTTTACAACAGACTCATAAAGTTTATCATATTTTAATAGCTCTGGGTTAAGGGCAAGTTTTTCTGTATCTATACCAAAATCTTCATTGGGAATTTCCAATAAGGCAACTATTTCCACAGCTGAATTTTCTTCTCTATTGCGTAAAATATTGAAGGCTGCCCGTTCAGAAATAAAAGCTTCTTCTAGTATTTCTATTTGCTGCTGTAGCTCATTCTGGCGAATCTGTAATCGTAAAACATCTACCGCAGAAGCCTTTCCAACTTGTACCGAGGTCAATGCCAGGCGCTCATAGGTTTGTAATAGTTGAATATTTTGTTCAAGTATTCCTTGCTTTGAACGTATTAGAAATAACTCATAATATGATCGGGATACCGATAGCGCCAATTTTCTTTTTGCGATAACGATTTCCACATACTCCGAATCTGCCATTGAGGTAGCGTAATTTTCACGGGCGGTAATTGTACCAAACCATGGCAACATTTGTTTTACCCCTATCCTTGCACGTTGTGCTCCAACCCTAGTTTCTGGTTCACTTACAAAATAGCCGGCACTTATTTCCGTATTAGGAATCCAAGCCGCCTCATTTACTTTTTCATCCGCAATTTGATATCTTAATTCCAGAGATTGAATCTCAGGATTATTTTCAACCGCTTCTTCTATATACTTTTGAACATGTTGTGCTTTTACGGAAAGAACAACAAACCAAAAACAGAGATTTAGAATACTATTTTTCATCTGTTTAATTTTTTAAGTTGATATTCTTTTTTCCAGCTAAACAATACCGGAACTAAAAAGTATGAAGTGATATCTATAATCATTCCTCCAAATATTGGAATTGCCATAGGTATCATAATATCACTACCTTTTCCTGTGGATGTCAATACCGGTAGCAATGCCAATATTGTGGTTACGGTAGTCATTAAACAAGGACGAATGCGTTTACCTGCAGCTTCTAAAGTTGCTTTTCTAATTCCAGTCTTATCCGTAGGTTTCTCACTATCAAATGTCTGGGTCAAATAGGTTGCCATGACCACGCCGTCATCTGTAGCAATACCGAACAAGGCAATAAAACCAACCCAAACGGCCACACTTAAGTTAATGGTCTTCATATTAAAAAGTGTGCGCAGGTTTTCACCGAACAAGCTAAAATTAAAAAACCAATCTTGTCCGTAAAGCCAGATCATTACAAACCCGCCGGCAAAAGCAACCGCTATACCCGTAAACACCATTAAGGATGTGGTTACCGACCTGAATTGAAAATATAAGATCAAGAAAATGATCAATAATGCCATGGGCACCACAATAGAAAGGGTTTTCTCTGCTCTTAGTTGGTTTTCGTAAGTTCCCGTAAAGCGATAACTTATACCTTGAGGTACCGTTAAGCTGCCTTCTTCAATTTTCTTATCAATTAAAGCTTGGGCACTCTCAACAACATTTACTTCGGCAAAACCATCTAATTTATCAAACAATACATAGCCTATTAAAAAAGTATCTTCACTTTTAATTACTTGCGGACCCTGTTCATACCTAATAGTAACTAGATCATCCAAGGGTACTTGAGACCCATTTTTTATAGGAACATATATGTTCTTTAAATCATCGGGATTGGACCTTAATTCCCTAGGGTAACGAACCCTTACACCATAACGCTCCCTTCCTTCAACGGTCTGTGTTAATGGCATACCCCCAACGGCAACCTGCAACACCTCTTGCACATCCATAATAGAAAGTCCATAACGCGCTAGCTGATCACGTTTAATATCAATTAGCAGGTATGGTTTACCAACAATACGATCTGCAAATACAGCTTGCTTTTTGACCCCATCTACTTCTTTTAAAATAGATTCCAATTGCAGCCCAAAATTCTCTATGGTTTTAAGATCAGGACCTTTCACCTTAATACCCATTGGAGCACGCATACCGGTCTGTAGCATTACAAGCCTGGTCTCTATAGGTTGTAATTTTGGGGCAGAAGTCACACCTGGAAATTTGGTCACTTTAACGATCTCGTTCCAAATATCATCTGGACTGTTAATTTCGGGGCGCCAATTTCTATAATATAATCCGTCTTCATCCGCTATCAGATCTTTATTTGTAGCAGTTGTCTTAAGCTGTGAAGCTTTGTAACTGGCGTCTTCATTAATCTGGTTATTCGGGTTTATGACAAACTGACCATTTTTGAGAACGAACAAGCCATCATTATTTACTTTGTAACGTTGTCTATCACCATTACTATTCCGCATATATTCAGACTTATACTGAATCATATTTTCATACATGGATAGCGGAGCTGGATCAAGTGCAGACTCCGTTCTACCAGACTTACCTACCACCGTCTCTATCTCAGGAATACCGGCTACGGCCATATCTAACTGCTGCAATACACGCTTATTCTCTTCTACACCGGCATGCGGCAAAGAAGTGGGCATTAAGAGGAAAGAACCTTCATTAAGTGCCGGCATAAATTCCTTACCCGTATTTCTCATGATCAAGAACCCCAATAGCAAAACAGTAGTGGGAATCGTTAAAAAGAGCAAACGATTTTTTAGTGCCCAACGCAGAATTTGATCATAATATCTTCTAAAAACTGCAAAAACCCCCAAAAGACCAAAGCAGATAATGGAGACAAAAATCAAGTTCAAAATAATACTTCGATCAAAACCAAGTGGTCTCCAATACGTTGCCAATAACATTACGATTGCTAAAGTAGAAACACCTATATTGATAAGATTTTCTTGGCTTGTAGAGATAAATGATTTCAACTTTAAAAAAGCAATTATCCCAAAGGCAACTAATAGCAATCCTAACCAAAAACCATATATAACCGCAGTGATACCAAGTAAAACGAAAAGACCGTTTACAACATAGGCCGTACCTGTTTTTATACTTCTTTTTCTGAAAAGAAATGCGGCAATGGGCGGTATTAAGAAAAGTGCAATAACCAGTGATGCCGTTAATGCCATGGTTTTTGTAAATGCCAATGGCCTAAAAAGTTTTCCCTCTGCCCCTATCATGGTAAATACAGGCAAAAAGCTAATGATAGTGGTTAAAACCGCCGTTAGTATGGCTCCAGAAACTTCTGAAGTGGCATTATAAATAATTTCATTGGTAGTGTATTCCTCCCCATTGGCATTAAGGCGTAGTTTATCGTCCTCTTGATGTCTTATCATATTCTCCGCCAGGATTACACCTACATCTACCATGGTACCAATAGCGATAGCTATACCCGATAAGGCCACAATGTTAGCGTCTACATTAAATAGTTTCATTGCTATGAAAACCATTAATACGGCAACGGGCAATAATCCCGATATTAGGATGGATGCACGCAGATTATATACCATTACGATAATTACAAGAATGGTTATAAGAATCTCTAGGGTAAGCGCCTCATCCAAAGTATGCAAGGTTTCTTGAATAAGTTCCGTACGGTCATAAAACGGTACTATGGTCAATTGAGATGTACGACCGTCCTTTAATATTTTTGAAGGCAAACCAGAAGATATCTCTGTAATTTGTTCCTTTACATTGTTTATTACCTCTAACGGATTGGCGCCATACCTAGCCACTACAACCCCACCAACAACTTCTGCACCTTCCTTATCTAAAATACCTCTTCTAGTTTGTGGTCCCAAGTGAACGTTAGCTACATCCTTAACACGTATTGAAACAAAATCCTTTGAGGTAACTACGGCATTCTCTATATCTGCAATTGATTTTACATAGCCTAAACCTCTAACCAGATATTCCGCCTGGTTCATCTCTAAGGTTTGCACTCCAATATCCTGATTGGACTCCTTCACCGCTTTAACTACATCTCCCAATCCAATACCGTACTGCCTCATTTTTTCAGGCTCCACATCAATTTGATATTCCTGTACATACCCACCAATAGATGCTACTTCAGATACTCCGCCAGCCGATGCAAGACCGTACTTTACATAATAATCTTGTATGCTACGTAATTCTTGTAAATCCCATCCACCAGTTACATTGCCATCTTTATCACGCCCTTCTAAAGTGTACCAATAAATTTGTCCTAACCCTGTTGCATCTGGACCTAGAGTGGGGTTTACTCCGTCCGGTAGCAGACCACTAGGTAGTGAATTTAGTTTTTCAAGAATTCTACTCCGGGTCCAGTAAAATTCAACATTTTCCTCAAAAATGATATATATACTGGAAAATCCGAACATAGATGAGCTACGGATAGTCTTAACCCCAGGTATACCCAATAAGGTTGTCGTTAAAGGATAGGTAATTTGGTCCTCAATATCTTGAGGAGATCTACCTTCCCATTTACTGAAAACAATCTGTTGGTTTTCACCAATGTCGGGAATGGCATCTACTGCCACCGGATTAGAAGGTAAAATACCCGTGTTCCAATTAAAAGGAGTGCTTACAATACCCCAACATACAAACAAGACCAGTAACAATACAGCAACCAACTTGTTCTCTATGAGAAATTTAATGCTCTTATTTAGCATATATCATTGATATTAAATAGTTGAATTAAAAGTTTAGATGTTAAAACAATAACAAACAAAACATGCCCAAATCAGGTATCCTGTAGGGCTCAATTTCCGATCAAAAACCGGAACTATTTAATAAATCAAATTAAAAACGTCTGGTGCAGCACTTGCACATTCTGTTTGACAAACGGAGGGGAATAATCTTTATAGGAAAATTTATTAGAATCAATTCCTTGAAAAAGATTGATATAAGAATAAGTAAATGTAGCCACAAAAACCTGTTGATCAAAAGATAATTGATCAAACGATACTTTCATGCTTTCCGCTCCTTCAACATTCAATTGAGCATCTGTACAGCAAGATTTTTCCGTTATAGTGGTGTTCTCACAATCAGTTTTAACTATTTCCATACCGCAAGTTTTCACTTGCTCCATGATAGAAAAATCAACCAACATATCTCCACAATAATGCATATCTACACTAAATGACATTGTAGATAAAAGCACTACAACTGCCATAACAACAGAGATAAATTTGTGAGCTAACATTTTCATTACATGCAAAATTACTAATTATCTTAATACAAAAGGTGCTATTTTGCTAATTCTATTGATTTTATCCATCATAAAACAATCCAAATTAATCATTCACCATCTAAACAAATAGATGAACATCAACATTTTCTTCAGAAACAGTAAAAGTAAAATCACTACGATCTCAAGACTGTTCAACAAGGAAAAAAGAAAAAATTAGGATCAATAAAATAAAAACTTTATTTTAGTACCATAATTTAATAAGCGTGACAACGAAACCAAATTTTGTTCTTCTTTCTGAAAACAACACCTACTACGTAGAATACCTAATTGGGCATCTTGTTTTAGCCAACAGTATTACAGAAGCTGTTATTTTTGAGTCGCAATCCCAAGCACTTAAATTTCAAAAATACTTATATAAGCATTGTAGTGTAAGGTTCTCTGTGAACACCTTTATTGCCTAAAAGTTTAAGTTTATCATTTTTAAAATGGGTTAATTACTTCTTAAGGAGTAAAAGTATAATCAACCTAGAACGTATCTTACCTTAAAAAACATATGAAATATATTACCTGCTTTTTTCTTTTTACCGCATTGGTTTCTTGCAAGTTATCGGATGATACCAATCCTATAGTTGTTGAACCAATTGATTATACTGAAATCAACGAAGAGCAAATTAATACGTATTTAGAAGATAATTTTCTTCAATCTCAAAAAACGGATTCTGGTCTACATTACATTATTGAAAACCAAGGAGAGGGCGCAAAACCTACAGCAACATCGAATGTAACCGTTTCTTACAAAGGATACTTACTTGATGGACGTGTTTTTGACCAAAATACGGATGGACTTACCATAGGATTAGACCAAGTGATTTCCGGGTGGACCGAGGGTATACCCTTATTTAATGAGGGAGGAAATGGAATATTACTAATACCGGCACACCTAGGTTATGGTAGTTTTGATGTCAATGGAATACCAGGCGGTTCAGTATTAATATTTGAAGTTGAATTGATTTCGGTTAATTAAACGATAACGCTTCTACCTGCATTTTTGCGGTTTTAACCTGGGTGACGGCTGCTTCCTGTTCCGTCCAAGCAAAGTACAAGGTCTCTTCCATAATTTCCATTTGAGGAAAACCGGATTTTCTAGAATCTACCATTTCGGTAATTACTTGTTGCTGAGACGTTTTCCCGCTCAAAGTAATTGCCATTGCTTTGAACAAAGCGTTCTTATCATTTGCTTCCATCCAACTCACAACAGCGATTTCCTCATCTGCCCAAAGTACATCTACCCTACCCATTACCTTTCCCTCAACTATGGTAATTGGAGTTGAAAACTGAGCACCACCATCAGCGGAAAATACCAGTTGTACTTTTTGTTTATTGCCAGCACCGGTAAACCAAGCTACGACCAAATTATTACCTAAAACATCAACTTTAGGACCGTTCACGGGGCATCCTTTGATCTGCCAATCATCTTCATGTATTACTTTAGGTGCCGTCCACGCCCCGTTAACCTGACGAACTATACTTATATCACGAACTTCTTTATTTGATCGGTCCCTATAAATTACAATAGGACCGTTATCGGTAATCGCGGAAGTTGTTTGGCAGCAATCGCAAGTCCTGTCATCTAATTCATATTCCTCAATAAGTTTACCCGTTGCAGAAACTACACCACCACGCAGTGTCATTGCCCCGCGCTCCCCTAATTCATTTATTTCGGTATTTCTTCCATCTAGCCAATTCACAAAAAAATTGTTCTGATAAGGAACTATACTTACAAATCCATGTTCAGTAGGCGTGCCATCCGTATGCAAACGCAAATCTGTATTCCAATGTGTTTCTCCTTTTGGTTTCACGTTCATTTTAATATCATAAGAATACGTGCCAAGGCTAGATTTTTTTAAAACGTGAGACCAAAGGCTACCATTATTTTCAGAGATCATAGGATAATCTGCCCAATTCACGAACCAGTTTGTACCACTCAGTATACTTTCTGATTCTTGCCATTCACCATCCACTAATTCTGAATATTTTAAAGTGGTCAAAGTATCATCAACAGTTTCTACCCAAGACATTAAGGCAACATCTTTATTTACCATGATATGAGGTAAAGAGCTAGCCATGGCAGCAGGAGAAGTCATTTTTTGCACCAGTGGCAGCTGCTTATTGGGTTCCGGTTTAGTGGTTGAATTTTTGCACCCAAAACTGATACCTAAAACCAAGAATACAACAGCAGTACATATTAATTTACGCATTATTGAACAGCTCTAAGTTTTTCAATCATTTCTGGACTGTCCCATTTTAAGCCTCCATCAAAACGTAACACCTGTTCACCTAATTCATTAAAGATGAAGGTAGCCGGTAAGGCACTTACCCCTTTGTTTGCATAGACACCATTAAATTTGATAAAATTCAGATTAAAACCTCGTGCCTCTTTAAATTTTTCAATTTTTGCCACGGACTGGTCCGAAGCAAATAAGAATACATAATTTTCATTCTCTAATATAGCCTGCGCCTTTTCCATATCCGGCATTTCCGCAATACATGGCCTACACCACGTAGCCCAATAATTTAAGAGTACCCGTTTGCCTTTATAATCGCTTAAGGAAATTGCGTTGCCCTCCAAATCTTCATAGGTAGCAGTCGATTTCTTTTCAACTACATTATCTTCATTAACCGTTGCCTTCTGAGTGTTGGTGTTAACATCTTTACAACTTGCCATGGCAGTAGCCAAAACTATGATTAACAGTGTTTTTAAATACATACCCAAATATAATATTTCAATGGTTTAAAACATTAGAAATTAAACCAAAAAAAAACCGCCCTATTAGGCGGTTCTTAATTTATTACCGAGTTTATTTATTTGATCTCAACAAGCTCTAGCTCAAAGGTCAAATCTTCACCGGCCAATGGATGATTTGCATCAACCACTATGTCATTTTCATTTACTTCTGCTACGCGCAATTGTCTTTCACTACCATCTGCATTAGTGGCCATTAAAGCCATATTTACTTTTGGCTCAATTTCAGCTGGTAATTCAGATTTTGGTACAGTTTGAAAAAGCTCTTTTTGCTTTTCCCCGTATGCATCTTCCTTAGCTATGACGATAGTCTTTTTCTCGTTAGGTTCCATATCCAACAAACCTTTTTCAAAACCGGGAATCAAACTACCTTGTCCTAATTTTACTTCTAGAGGTTCTCTGTCTACCGAACTATCAAATACTTGACCATCACTTAATTTTCCTGTGTAATGTACACGTACTTGACTATCTGCTTTTACTTTGCTCATACTATTAATTTCTACTATTTCACTTAATTAAGATACAAAGGTATTGTTCTTAATAGGGAATAACGAAGATTATAGAAAAACCTTCCTTTTTTAGCCTCATCTTAACATTATTAGCACGTAAACCTTTAAAAGCCTACCCTTTATGATCGATTACCTTTAATTACGACCAAACTTAATCTATATTTTCAGAATGTAAGGATTCAACATTACCATTATATTGAATAGTATTCCTATTGGTAGTATTCACATTTACCAAACAAGATTTATTTGGAAATATATGCATGGTTATAGTATACCGATCCGTTTTGTTGCTTATTTGAAAGTTGATGATATACTTTTGTTTGTCTTCACTGAAAATTTGTTCATAGTCGCTGGGAACACCATTAAACTCAACCCCATCCGCAATACCGTAAGAACCTCCAAATTGTCTTTCACCGTAGTAAGGCAAATTTGCGGAAACACTATCATTGAATACTTTTAAAAAATATCCGTTACCATTTAAGTCTATTCTAGAAACACTATTTCCAGGTGGTAAAAGTCCGCTGTTGGCAATAGCAGTTAAACTCTGCGTAGCCATGGGACTAGCAGATTTAGCTGAAAACTCAAAATTCTTTGACGAAATTAAGGCATGTATAGGATGCGCATCATCAATTAAGGTTTTAGATGATTTACAACTAAACATGATACAACAGATAAGTACAAATAAAAATGGTGCTTTCATAAGGTTTAACTTTACACACCCTAATCGCTACCAATTTTATGCCAAAGAGTGTAAATTAATCTTCAAATTCTTCTTCCTCGAACTCGGTATTCGCTAAAACCGATTTCTTAAAATTGACACTGTGGGACTCTTTGTACAATGCCTTTATCAATCGTTGACGTTTTCTATCTGAAATATCCAATGTATCAAGTGCCTTTATTTTTTGCTTTAAAGCTGCCCTTTGCAACATAACGGCAGTTTCATAATTAGGCTCAAACTGAAACATTATTGGTCCTTCATCTTCTTCATTAGGTTTTACAGAAGGCGTAGTGTTCTGTTGTGAGTACAACAAACTAGTACAAAAAAATGTGCAGCAAATAGCTAGCCGCATAAATAGTTTCATATCAATTTCATAAGTGTTCTACCTCTAAATTAAGAACAATTATTTTAAAATGTAAAGAAACCCAATAGTTAAAGAAAAATAATATTCAAATTTACCAATCACCTAAGAAATAAGCTTTTAAACGGTTTGTCTTGAATCAATACGCTTTCTAAATTTTAACGTGTACTCCATAAAATCGAATTCAAGTTCAGAAGTTTCCCTGATATGAAAATTGACCATGTTGTATTGATCCGGCAATAGATCATTAGTAGACTTTAAATACTCAAGCAAACTTTTATTAACCTCTGAAAGCTTCTTAATCGTATTTTTCAAATGCACCTTGGTTTCAAACAATGCCATCGTTGTAGGTTCATATAAATAGGAATCTACCCTAATTTTAAAATGTTGGATAGTGTTTTTACAACGTTCCAACTTACCTAAGCACTGAGATTTATCCTGTACATTTTCCATGGCGGTTGATTTAAAAGTAAAAATGTGGGAATTTTACTTCAATTTAAGATAAACACTTCATATTTGTACTATGTTTGTGTAAGTTTAACTTAATTTTAAAATGGAACCGAAACTGCTAACCTTATAAAAACAAAACAGTTAGCAAAACTTAATATTGACCTACCATATTATTAAGATATTTTTAATTGTGAAGCATTACCAAAATGAGTATCTTAAACTAAACTTATAGCCTATGAATATCAATTTTGAATACGACGATGTAAAAGCCAGTAATCGTTTAGAGATTATGGCAGCGCAAAAATTAGAGAAATTATTGGATAAGTATGATTTTATTGTAAGATCCGATGTTTTTTTCAAAAAAGAGAATACCTCTTCCCCCGACACAGGTATGGTTTGCAACATACGCTTAAGTGCACCGGGACCGCGATTATTTGCGCAATCCTCTTCAGCTAGTTTTGAAGCTTCCATAGCTTCTTCGATTGAGGATTTACACCGACAATTAGAAAAAAGAAAAGCAAAAATGCAGTCTCATTAGACTGCATTTTTTTATACCACTTCCTATTCTTCAATCAACGTATATTCCGCGACCGCTTCTTTAATTTTTTCAGAGAAAGGATTTCGCTTTAATTCTAAAAGCAACCGTTTTCTTTTACGATCCGATATTTCAACAGAATCCAAGATTTCCTTTACACGATATTGATATGCGATACGACTTTGTTTCAATGCAATTCGTTCCGAAGCAGTTAAAACGTAATCGGATTCAAATTGATTCAACAAAGGGCGTTTGTTTACTTTTGCACTAACAGTATCTGAATTTTGTGCAACAGCAGTGTTCATCCCCAAAAAAAGGCACATGAAAACACCACCCCAAAGAGCTAGTTTTTTCATTTCATATAGTTGTTCTACCCTTAAAGTAGCAATTTTATTACTACCGGTCAAAAAACTAGCAACTTACTTGCACTTCATCGAAAGTATTGCTCGCTTTAACTGCAAAAGGTAATCTGCCAAGCTTTTTAGATACTTATGGCAAATAGGCTAAAAATATAGTCAAAAGATGTAATGCTTTTTAAACACAAATATCACCTTTGCAAAAACGATAAGGTATTTAAATAAATGATAATCAAGCATTAACGTTTTAAACAAATCACAGTGCTACTTTCCATTTTTTAATACCTTTGCAACTTCAAAAATTTTATATGATAGTCTGGATAGTCTTTATCGCATTTGTACTTGTATTTCTTGCCCTTGACCTAGGGGTATTCCACAAGAACGAACATGTAATCAAATCTAAGGAGGCAGGCATCTGGACCGCTATATGGGTAACGGTTGCCCTAGCATTCAGTGGTGTTATTTATTGGCTCTTCAATGCGGAAATAATTGACAACCCAACTGCACTTACGCCAAATGACGCCGTTTTAAAATATATAACGGGTTATCTCATTGAGCTTTCACTTAGTGTGGACAATGTATTTGTAATCGCCGTTATTTATTCATCCTTTAAAATTCCGCCTTTATACCAACACCGTGTGCTATTTTGGGGAATTCTAGGGGCAATCGTATTTAGAGCATTAATGATTTTATTTGGTGTTGCATTAATAACCAAATTCGAATGGATCATTTACGTTTTTGGAGTATTCTTATTGTATACCGCCTTTAAAATGTTAAAGGGCGATGACGATAATTTTGACCCCAAAAATTCATTTGTGTTTAAACAAATAAAGAAGATTTACCCCGTAACGACGACTATGCATGGTCACGATTTTTTTGTTAAACGAATGGGGCTCAATGCTGCTACACCGCTTTTTGTTGCATTAATAGTGATCGAATTGACAGATATTCTTTTTGCACTTGATAGTATACCTGCCATATTAGCGATAACAGCTGACCCGTTTATTGTATTCAGCTCTAACATACTTGCTATTTTAGGTTTACGATCTATGTATTTTCTAATATCTAGAATGCTAGAAAAATTCAGGTACATCAATTATAGCTTAGTGGTTATTTTAGCTTTCGTAGGTCTAAAAATGCTTTTCTCACATTATGTTCATTTACCTGAATGGGTCTCGCTGACCGTAATTTCGGTAGCACTGATTTCCGGTATTCTTGCATCTACTCTAATTAAGGATAAGAACAAGGAACACGGTACGGAGAGCTAACATTATTTTGTATTTAATTTTGCATCTATAATAGCAACGGCATCATTAACGGTCTGCATTTTTTCCATATCCTCGTTCTCTAACCGAATATCAAAAGCATCCTCCACATCCAACACAATATCTACCAAGTTGGCAGAATTGATATTTAAGTCGTTCATCAGATGGCTATCTTCTGAAATATCAGAAAACGCTACGTCTTCAGGAAGGTAGACTTTTATTATATTTTTTAATTTTTGATACTTTTCTTCTTTTTGCATACTACTATTCAATTTTTAATACTATTCGGTATAAACTTATAGGGTCATTTAGTAAACGCTTTAAAAATTACACAGGCATTGACATCTCCGAATCCAAAACTGGCTTTGGCTATTATACTAGGTGCATATTCTAACGTCTTTCTTGGGATACATGAATCTGCAATCAGTTCAGTTATTTCAGGGTGAACATCTTCACAATTGATATTTTTAAAAACAACTTGTTCTTTAAATTGAAGAATAGCTGCCACACATTCTATACTACCTGCAGCTGCCAAACAATGACCTACTGCACCTTTAAAAGAATTGATTAAAGGAAAATCCGCCCCTTTTCTATTTAAGGCCACGCTCCAATTCTCAATTTCCAAGCCGTCTTTTGAGGTAGCCGTCAAATGTCCGTTAACAACATCTATATCCGATGCTTCTATACCGGCATTGACTACAGCATTCGTAATACAGCGTTGTACCGCCAAGCTGTTGGGAGCTGTCATAGAACCTTCACCTACTTGCCCTCCACTATTGATTTCCCCACCTAAAACTTCGGCGTATATGTGTGCACTACGTTCTTGCGCACTTTCTAAAGATTCTAATACCAAAGCTCCTGCCCCACTACCCGGTATAAATCCGCTTGCAGTTGCACTCATTGGCCGGCTCGCCTTTGCCGGGTCATTATTATATCCCCTAGGCAATATACGCATGGCATCAAAACCTCCCCACACATACGGTCCGCTGTCACTACAACTACCTGTGAGCATAATTTCCGCCTTTCCTTGGCTTATTCTATCATAAGCCATAATTATACCTTCTGTTCCCGTGGTACAAGCTGCAGAATTGGTGGTCACTTGATTTCCACACCCTAACATACCTCCTAAATAAGCACTAATTCCACTTGCCATGGTTTGAATAACCGAAGTACTACCCAATCTTCTCACATTACCATCATCTATTAAATGAATGGCTTCCCTAAATTTATCTACCCCTAGTATACCTGTTCCAAAAACAATTCCACGATCCCAACTAGGCTCATTTGTCGTGTTCTTAACAAGTCCCGCATCATTCCAAGCATCCACACCTGCAATTACACCATACACAATTCCCGAAGCATTTAGCCCCCTTCTTTCTAAGGGAGTAAAATAAGAATTGATCAAATTATCTTTCACCAAGGGCTCTCCCGCTACTTGACAACCAAAGCCAAGTTTCTCTAAATTTGGTTGATGCCTAATGCCACTTTTACCATCCAATAATGCCTGGGTAAAATCAGTAAGACCTACACCATTTGGTGCACAAACTCCTAAACCTGTAATTACAACGCGTCTACCCATTAACTATCTCATCATGCCTGCCAATATACCTTTACAGACCAATTTATCTTGTTCATTATACATTTTTACATGGCACTTTAATTTCTGGAATCTAAAATACTTCAGTTCTGAAATTACTTTTACCCGTTCTCCAGGAAAAACAGGTAATAAAAAATCCATTTCCGAACTGCTCATACTTATACCAACCGTTTTCTCTGCCTCATCTTTCCCCATTAAATATACGCCCAAACACACCAAACCAATTTGGGCACAACACTCCGTCAATATGACCCCAGGCGTTACAGGGTTATTCTTAAAATGACCACTATAAAAATCAGCATCAGCCTTAAACGTATATGAGCCATCAATACCAGTATCATGCGCATTTAAAATTTCATCTACAAATAAAAAAGGATGCGCATAAGGCAATTGGTCCAATATATAAGAATATGATTTTTTCATATGTTTTACATTTACAATAAACTTTCACCACCATCTACCTTGATTACGGTACCCGTTATCCATTTTGCCTCATCAGTGGTAAGTAAATACACTGCATTGGCAATGTCTTCTGGAGTGGTTAAACGATTATTAGGGTTTCTACTCAGGGCATTTTCTTTAATTTGTTCAAAACCGGGAATCATTGATAATGATTTGGTCATTGTAATACCCGCTTGTATACAATTTGCCTTTATACCTACGGAAGCGAACTCCAGTGCAATACTTCTTGTCAATGCCTCTAACGCCACCTTAGCCACTGAAACAGCGCTATAATTAGGTAAGGCCTTGATATTACCTTCACTGGTAAACGATATTACCCTAGTATCATCAGCAAACAACCCTGCTGTTTCCAAGGCTTTTGTCCAATCGAACAAGCTTAATGCCATTGCGTCAAAAGTTATTCTGAAATCTACATCTGTTAAGGTAGGTGCTGTTTTGGAGTACATAGGCTTTAATGTTCCTTTTGCCACGCTATGTACCATTACCTTAATCTTATGCCCTAAAGGCAACTTCTGCCTTATATCATCAATAATTCCTTTTCTTTTCTCAGCATTTAAGGCATCTACATTCATTGCCAGTAATTGATTGCCTAATGCTTCAATTTCCTTGAAATGTTCTTCGATGATATCCATATTTGCTCGTCTATCCCGATGAATTATGATGATGTGGTAGCCATGTGAAGCCAATTTCTTTGCCGTTGCCAACCCTAACCCGCTACTACCGCCTAAAATTAATGCCCAATACCTATTTTCCATACCTAAAATATACTACCATTCTATTAATATCCGTTGTGCCGAAAATCCTGGTCCAAAACTTAGAATGAGCCCTTGCTCTCCTTCCGGAATTTTCTTATCCATGAAGCGCTCTAAAACGTAGAGCACCGTAGCACTGCTCATATTTCCATAAAGACGCAATACCTCTCTAGTGTCATCAATGTTTTTACCTAAAGCGCCAAATAAAGCTTCTACGGTCTGCACAATTTTTCTTCCACCAGGATGAAATACCAAGTGGTCTACTTTCTGAATGGAACTACCGTACTTTCCTAAAAAAGGATGTACTATTTCTGCAAAATGATCAGCAATGGTTTCGGGTACTGCGGGATCAAGTATCATTTTCAATCCGTGGTTGGTAAGGTCAAACCCCATCATTTGGGTAGCATTATGAAAATGGTACATTTCCTCTCCAATTATTTTAGGTCCAATTGCATTTTCTTCGGATGATAATAACACACATGCCGCCCCATCACCAAAAATTGCCGCACTCACCATATTTGCCATGGAATAGTCTTGAAGCTGAAAGGTTGCGGTGGGACTTTCTACCGATACCAAGGCAATGCGCTTACCCGGATTGGATTTCAAAAAATTGTGTGCATATATGAGCTCAGAAACGCCAGCTGCACAACCCATTTCTGTTACGGGAAGTCTAACTACATCTTGTCGCATACCCAATTCATTGATCAAATATGCATCTAACGATGGAATCATTATACCTGTACAACTAACCGTAATAATGTAATCTATTGATGAAGCCGCCCAATTACTTTTGCCCAAGGCTTTCTTTAAAACATTGCCCCCCATACGTTTGGCCTCTCTGCTATAAATCTTGTTCTTATCTTCAAAAGAAGTTGTTTGAAACACATCTTCCGGTGGCATAATTGAATAACGTTTATCTACCGCAGCGCCTTCAAATATTTTAACCACTTTTCTGGTAAACCGTTGCTCTTGCCCACTTAACCAATATTCAACAAGGGGAATAATATCCTCGGTATTTCTATAATACGGTGGTAATTCTTTGGTGACAGTTACAATTCTTGTGTAATTCATAGCTTTCTTATTCTTCAATCTACTACTTCTTTTTTAAAACCCATACATATCTAAATGCCCATTTCCATTGTATGTGATGCGTAACATTAGAAACCCTATGAGCTATTTGTCGCAATTCATTTATTTTAATTGCTCTTCGAATAGATAATAAGCCATCTTTTTTGCCAATTTCAGTTTTTATAAAAAACCAACTAAATATTTTAAACAAGTAATAGGCAACCGGACTACGCTCCAAATCATTGATGACCACCCCAATTGAAGCTAATTGTACAAACCGATTTACAAACTTTAAAACACCATCATCCGTAAAGTGGTGAAGGGTCAATGTAGACATCACAATATCTATTTTTAAATTGGAGAAATCATGCAAAAGAATATCAGCCTGTATATAGCTAATTTCTGGATAATCTATGGTATTCCGCTTTGCCAACTCCAGTGCTTTTGCATTTAAGTCTATTCCTATTAATTTAAGGTCCATATTCTTCTTTCTGGCTGCAGACGCAAGCTTTTTCAGCATGGTTCCATCGGAACAACCCATATCTAAAATCGTATACGATTCTTTCTTTTTAAACCTAAGTAATTCAAAAACAGCATTTAAAGTAATACGGTAACCACCTAGCAAATTATTGACCCTATTAATATCATTTAATATTAACTCAAGCTCGGAGCTGGTACCTTTGTAGGTATCCATAATCTCCACTTCTTCACTTCTATGCTTAAAATCTATCATTAAACTATAGGCTTACCATGTGTTTTTGAAATAATATATCTTAATACTGTTTTTGATCTTCCAATGGTTTTTAAGCCTATTGAAACCCATTTTTCATTTAATAATATGCCTTGTAATATTCTGCCAAACCATAATCTTCTAGCAAAATTTTTAGACCAAGCTTTCCGGTAACCTTGTTCTAAAGCAACACGACTATATTTGCTTTGACCGTAAAATAGAACAATCTGTTCTGAAGCAATTTTAGCACTGTGTATTGCCATAGCCATACCATTGCCACAGAGTGGATGTATAAGTCCCGCAGTATCTCCACACATTAGCATATGGTCTACTATACTGTCTTTTTTATCAAAGGATATTTGTGCTATGGTCATGGGTTTATCAAAAACAGGTTCGGAATTTTCTAGAAATTTTCTTAAAGACGGATTTTCCCCAACAATTTCTTGTGTGTAGCTATCCACATCTTTACAAGCTTTAAAACTTTTGTAGTGTGCTAAATAACAAAAATTTATTGCTCCTGTTTCTGTTTGGGACAAGCCACCATAACCTCCTTTAAAATTGTGTAATGCTACTATACCCTTTGGAAAATCAGCAACCTTATAATGTGCCTTTACCGCCAACCAAGAATACTTCTTTCTACTGAAGTTTCTATTGAGATTCTTATCTAGTACAGAACGCTTACCATATGCGCCAATGACTATTTTTGCCGTATAGTTCTTTACATTTGTTACCACGGTAAATTGATCATTTTTAAACCTCGTAGAAATTACTTTTTCAAAATAAAAAATGACCCCAAGTTCTTTTGCCCGTAGATATAGGTAGTTATCAAATGCATATCTACTTATACCTAATCCGCCCAAAGGCAGTTTGGTTACTATACTATAACCATCAATGGCACTCATACTAAACCGGGAAATTTCTATAGCTCCTTTGGCTCTTAAGTCTATACCCAAACGTTGTAAATATGGCTCAACTTCTTTAGACACATATTCACCGCATACTTTATGATGTGGATAAGTCTGTTTCTCCAATATGGCAACATCCAATCCTTCCATAGCCAAATGAACCGCGGCGCAAAGTCCCGCTAGACCACCTCCAATTATCAGTATGCTATGCTCCTTCATTGCATGGAAGTTACACCAAAAACAAAAAAGCCCTGCAATGCAGGGCTTTTATTTTTAACTCAATACCAAACTTGAAAATCTTAGTTCGTCTGGGTTTTAGCTTCTTGTTTTAGAGACTCACTGGCAACAATTGCCAACTCCACACGTCTATTCTTTGCTTTTCCCGCAGCGGTACTGTTATCACCAACTGGCTGTGTTTCTCCATACCATTTGGTATCAAAACGACTAGCGTCTATGCCTTGGCTTATCAAATAATTGGTTACCGACTCCGCTCTTTGCTTAGAAAGATTAAGGTTATACTCTTCTGCACCTGCACTATCAGTGTGTCCCTCTACCAAAATATTTGATTTTGGGTATTCTTTGAAAATACCAACCAATTTGTTCAATGTAGTTGCAGATGTACCTTGTACATTTGATTTATTGGTGTCAAAATAAACTCCGGCATCTTCGTTAAACGTAACATTGATACCTTCACCTACCCTTTTCACTTCTGCTCCTGGAATTTCCTCTTCTATACGTTCAGCTTGGCGGTCCATTCTATTTCCTATGTATCCACCGGCAGCGCCACCTATGGCAGCACCTAAAATTGCACCCAGAGCGGTATTATTTCCACTACCTACGTTATTTCCTAAAACACCACCGATTACCGCTCCACCCGTTGCGCCTATTACTGCACCTTTTTGGGTTTTATTTGCATTTTTTACTGTACTACAGCTCATTACCATGGCAAGAGCGATTATGTAACTAGTTTTGCGTAATATCATTGTTTTCATATACTTTATTTAATTTATAAGTAGGTAATTATTTTTTACTGAATTCATAAACTACGTTCACGGGTGATCCTTCTACCATAACGTTAGATTTTAGGGTCATTGCATACTCCGTAAGGTTTTCAATATTTAAACGGTAACCCGCACCTCCGGAAATATCCTGGTTTTTCTCGTTAATGAATTTGAACTGTAGTTGGCTTGTATAATTTTCTTCACGTTCTACAACTGACCATCTAATATAACGATCGCCCCCTGTACAAAATGTGGATTGGTCAATGGTATATCTACCAGTGCTGTTATTATCTCTAAAGAACCATTCGCTGCCCTCTAAACAAATATCTTCAACATCATTGAACAAAACAGCCTTAACATTGCCCGTATTACCCTCAAAAGAAACATTGTTCAAGGTCCAAGTACCGCTTAGTAGGTTGCGCTTGCCCCTAGCATCCTTCGAAATTGAGCATGAGGATATTAAGAGTACCACACTAAAAAGCAAAATCATTTTTTTCATAAGTAAATTATTTAGGTTTGATCTATATACGTCGTTTGTCATTATTTGGATGGAAACTTTTTATATTTTCGACCAATTGACACTGCAAAGATGCTCTTAAACAAATATACTTATTGCCTCTTTTAACATTTTTGTTGACCTGTTTCCTTTAATAAGCTATGAGCTCTAGCAAATCTTTTTCAAACCTAGATTTTGCAAGATATTGTGCTTCTAGTTCGGCATTAAAAGGTATTGGCGTTTCTAAGCTACCAACTCTTTTTATTGGACCATCCAGGTACTCAAAACAATTCTCCATGACCATTGCAGAAATATCACTTGCAATTCCGCCGAAAAGGCTATCTTCCTGTAGTATTATAACTTTTCCTGTTCTTATAACCGAATCATAAATAGCTTTTGTATCTAGGGGTTGCAAAGTTCTTAAATCCAATACATTTGCCCTAATTTCCGTATGCTTATCTAAAGTTTCCAATGCCCAGTGCACTCCTGCACCATAGGTAATAATAGTTATTTGATCTCCCTGCCTTAAAAGACTGGCTTCCCCCAAGGGCAGGGTATAGTAATCAACAGGTACTTCTTGGTATACACTTCTGTACAACCCTTTATGTTCAAAAAACAATACCGGATTCGGATCTTCAATTGACGTAGCAAGCAATCCTTTTGCATCATATGGAAACGCGGGGTACACAACTTTTAAACCGGGTGTTTTGGTAAACCATGCTTCATTGGTCTGGGAGTGAAAAGGACCTGCCGCTACCCCACCACCACAGGGCATTCGTATAACTACATCTGCGTTTTCTCCCCATCTGTAATAGCTCTTTGCCAAATAATTTACAATAGGATTAAATCCGCTACTGGCAAAATCCGCAAATTGCATTTCCATAACCGCCTTCATACCGTTTATGGACAAACCCATAGAAGCCGAAACAATTGCCGATTCGCAAATAGGTGTATTACGTACTCTTTCTTTACCAAAATCGTTAACGAACCCGTCGGTAATTTTAAATACCCCACCGTATTCAGCGACATCTTGTCCCATTATCACCAGGTTATCAAACTTCTTCATAGCCTGTCTCAAACCTTCTGATATGGCATCTACCAAACGGATTTTTGTAATAAATTTACTAGGTCTAACTTCTTTATAATCAAATTTTTGATACACATCACCTAACTCTATAGTTTCATTAGGTTTAATAGTATCCTCAGCAAAAGCAATTCTCAAATGTTCATCAATTTCTACCTGTATTTCAGTTTTGTAAGCCGCCATACTTTCTGGAGTCAACAAATTTTCGCCGATCAAATAAGTCGTAAAATTTTCTAGCGGATCTTTAGCCGCCCAGGTATCCAGAAGCTCTTGAGGCACATATTTTGTTCCGCTGGCCTCTTCATGTCCGCGCATGCGAAACGTCTTAAATTCCAACAAAATTGGTCTTGGATTTATACGCATATCCCTTACCAAATGAGCAACTTTAAAATAAACTTCTAAAATATTGTTCCCATCAATAATATGCGATTCCATACCATAACCCACACCTTTATCGGCGATATTATCACACTTAAATTGCTCGTTTGTGGGAGTAGACAATCCATACCCATTGTTTTCAACACAAAAAAGTACAGGAAGTTCCCAAACAGCGGCGACATTTAACGCTTCATGAAAATCTCCTTCACTTGTTGCTCCTTCCCCTGTGAATACAGCAGTTACTTTTTTCTCCTTTTTGAGTTTATGAGCCAAAGCAATACCATCTGCAACACCTAACTGCGGACCCAAATGAGAGATCATACCGATAATCTTGAAATCTTGTGTGCCAAAATGAAAGCTACGGTCCCTACCCTGTGTAAATCCGCTAGCTTTACCTTGCCATTGCGCAAATAATCTATATAATGGAATTTCCCTGGTTGTAAAAACACCCAAGTTTCTATGCATGGGCAATATATATTCATCTTCCTTTAAAGCCGTAGTTACCCCTACAGAAATAGCCTCTTGACCAATACCACTAAACCATTTGGAAATTTTGCCCTGTCTCAGTAATATCAACATTTTCTCCTCTACCATACGAGGTTTAAGCATTGATTTATAAAGTTTTAACTTAACGTCTTCCGTTACTTTAAAATCGGTGTAATTCATTGATAAGGTCAATTTAGACTATTAAACTATAAATGTAACAAAAATGGATATAGCAAGTATCGATTATAACAACGCTATTAAATCAGCAATAATTATTAATTTTACGTAAAATCTTTAAAATATGAGTTTGGTACCTAGTGTAGACTTGACTGACTTTCTTTCGGAAGATCCAAAAAGAAAACAGAAATTTATAAATGAAATTGGAAAAGCCTTTGAAGAGATTGGCTTTGTTGCGTTGGGCGGACATTTCCTGTCCGATGAGCTGGTAGATTCGCTTTATGCAGAGATAAAAGCTTTTTTTGATTTACCTGATGATGTAAAAGACGGGTACCAAATTGAAGGCATAGGCGGGCAACGTGGTTATACTTCATTTGGTAAAGAACATGCCAAAGGTAGAAAAGAAGGTGATTTAAAAGAGTTTTGGCATTTTGGACAGTATGTTGAGGATAATGATAAGTTAGAAAAGGAATATCCTGCAAATGTCATTGTAAAAGAATTACCTGAGTTTAACAAAGTAGGTAAGGAAACGTATAAAATGTTGGAAAAAACGGCAAAATACGTTTTACGCGCATTGGCCCTTCACTTAAACTTAGATGAGTTTTATTTTGATAACTTCATAAAAAACGGAAATTCAATTTTACGTCCAATCCACTACCCACCTATAAAGTCAGAGCCAAAGAATGCCGTTAGAGCTGCTGCACATGGCGATATAAATTTGATTACCCTTTTAATGGGTGCACATGGTAAAGGTTTACAAGTGCAAAACCACGAAGGCGAATGGGTAGATGCCATTGCAAAGCCAGATGAGTTAATGATCAACGTTGGCGATATGCTGTCACGATTAACAAATAATAAATTGCTTTCCACAATCCATCAGGTGGTTAACCCTCCTAAGGAACTTTGGGGCACTTCTAGATATTCTGTTCCTTTCTTTATGCATCCTGTTAGCGAAATGCCGCTAAACTGTTTAGAGAACTGTATTGATGATGAGCATCCTAAACTATATGAAGATATTACTGCTGGAGAATTTTTACATGAAAGATTAATTGAGTTAGGGTTAATTAAAAAATAATAACCATGGATCTAAAAGACCAGTTAAAGAATCTTTTTCCAGACCACGAACCCGAAGAAAACGAGGTAGAAAATAAGGAGAAAAACCCTATTTGGCTTCAAGACGACCCAATAATCTGTAAGTACGAGAAACGCAAAGGTAAACCCATTACAATATTGGAAGGTTATACCGGTGCAGACGAAGATTTTAAGAAATTGGCCAAAGAACTAAAGACGAAATTGAGTGTTGGTGGCAGTTTTAAAGACGATAAAATTATAATTCAAGGAGATTATCGCGATAAAATCATGTCAATACTTAAAGATAAAGGCTTTGCAGTGAAGCGTGTAGGCGGTTAATTTAACATTATTTCAGTCTTTAAAACTATCATTTGTTTTCTGTTAAATAATTTTATAACGTTGTTATAAGTATTATTTTTAATCATTCTAACTAAATCAAACCTGGTATGAGTTCTCTCTTACACATTACCAATGGAGATGTTTTTACCGAACGCCTTCAGAAATTAAATTTAGACGGTGACGTCATTACATGGCGCGAAATGCTTTGTGAAGGCCAAACACTGCCTAACGTAGGTACGGAAACATTTTGGAAAGCACGTTTTGAGTTTCTCCATAAAAATTATAAAGTTTCAAAATCGTGGTTTATAGAAAAGACACTCAAAGAATACAGATCGCTCTGTAGTCATAAACAACAAGATCATATCGTACTTTGGTTCGAATATGATCTTTTTTGTCAAGTGAATATGCTAGCGGTCATTAGCTGGCTTCTCACCCATAGAAAATATGCCCAAATATCTTTGGTATGTAGTGGTAAGGAAGATGAATCTGATAAGATGTATAGCCTTAACGAGCTATCTGACGAACAATTATTGGGTCTTTACAAAAACAAAAAGGTATTAACACAAGATGATACCGAATATGCCGATTATGTTTGGCAACTTTACTGTAGCAATAACCCTATTCGGTTAGAGAACCTGACCGACTTTAAGGATTATCAGTTTGATTATTTAGGTGATGCCGTAAAATCCCACTTAAAACGTTTTCCAAGCATTAATAACGGACTTAATGATATGGAGAATACCATTTTAAAATTGGCCATTGACAAAAAACCAAAGTCCAAAACAGAATACATGGATGTGCTGCTTAAAAATCAGGGAAATCTTGGTTTTTCCAATACTCAATATGATCGTGCCATAACACGATTAAAACCTTTGATCACCAGCTTAAATCCTGTCCGTATTTCCAAAAAAGGAAAGGAAATCCTAGAAGGCAAAACAAGCTATTATTCTTGTATTCAAGACAACGATGTGTATTTAGGAGGTGCTTTAAAGTACAATTTCCTTTATAATACTACTACGAACCGAATCTTAAAATTATAGCATGCAACTAAAGCCTGCTGAGCTTGTCATCAATGAAGATGGCAGTATTTATCATCTGAATTTATTACCAGAAGATATTGCAACCACAGTTATCACCGTTGGCGACCCAGATAGGGTTGGTCAGGTTTCCCGTTTTTTTGATACCATTGAGGTCAGAAAAGGAAAGCGTGAATTCCATACCCATACCGGGCATTTGAACGGCAAACGAATTTCTGTTATTTCTACCGGCATAGGTACGGATAATATTGATATTGTCTTAAACGAGTTAGATGCATTGGTAAACATTGATTTTAAGACAAGAACATTAAAAAAAGAGCACACTTCTTTAAATATTATTAGAATAGGGACCAGTGGGGCCATACAACCCAACATACCCATTGATTCGTTTTTAATAAGTGAATATGCTATAGGATTTGATGGGCTTTTGCATTTCTATGAGCACAATAACATCAATTATCCAGAAATAGAAGAATCATTCATAGCACACACCTCTTGGCATAAGACCAAAGCAAGGCCATACGTACTATCCTACTCAAAAAAACTAGGAGAACTGTTTACGGATAATCGTATACGATTAGGATTCACAGCAACAAATACAGGGTTCTACGGTCCTCAACAGCGACAATTACGAATTAAGCCAAGTCAAATGGAATTAATGGAGAAATTATCCTCTTTTTCCTATAATGATCTTCAATTGACCAACCTTGAGATGGAAACTTCGGGTATTTATGCCCTTTCACAGCTACTAGGTCACGAGGCCGTATCACTAAATTGTATTTTAGCGAACAGGTCAACCGGGGAGTTCTCTACTACCCCAACCGCTTCGGTAGATAAACTTATTGAATTCTGTTTAGAAAGATTGGCTTAACATAGATTTACAATAATCTTAAAATTGTACTACTTATTTTTACGCAAATCTTACAATGAAAAAAGACAATTTAAAGCATAGGGATATTAATTGGCTCTATTTTAACGAGCGTGTTCTACTTGAAGCTAAAAGTGGTGACACACCGTTGTTAGAGCGATTAAAGTTTTTGGCGATATTCTCATCTAATCTAGATGAGTATTTTAAGGTTCGTGTCTCTCAGCTTCGTCAAATTAAAAATCTTGATAAAAAGTTTCGTAAAAAATTAATGTTCAAGGCTAATTCTACCTTACAGCATATTTTACAAACCGTAAACGAACAACAAGTACAATTTGGCAAAGTCATAGCTTCTACCCTAGCTCAATTGGAAGAACATGACATATTCATTAAGAACTCCAAAAACATTAGTGAAAACCAGAAGCAATTTTTAGAAGAGCTGTTTTTGAATGACATAAAAGATGCATGTGAGATTCATGAGGAAAATGCATTTTTAACCGATGGTGCGCTTTATTTAGTAGTAGCACACCCTGGAGATGAATATAGCCTTGTTAAAATACCAACAGATGGACAAGAACGCTTTATTCCTATTCCAGGAGATGGTCATCAATTTTGCTATATAGATGATGCAATAAGGCTTAATATTGAAAAATTACTTCCGTCAAAAGTGGTCCTTGGTTGTTATTCTATTAAACTATCTAGAGATGCGGAATTATATTTGGATGACGATTACTCTGATGTAGAACTTGTTGAGAAAATTTACAATTCTTTGGACAAACGCCTATCCGGTCAGGCCACCAGACTACTTTATGATGAGTCAATGCCAAATTGGCTCATAGATTCATTGAAACGTGATTTTAAACTAGGAGACGTTGATCTTTCACCAGGCGGCACTTACCATAATTTATCCGATTTTTTCTCTTTTCCCGCTCCAGATGGAACAGCACATTTACAATACCAAGGGAAACCGGCATTGCCTCACCCAGAATTATCATTTACAACGGATATATTTAATAGTATTGCCACAAAAGACCAATTGGTACATTTTCCGTACCAAGATTTTAAGGTGGTTGAAGATTTTTTGACAGCAGCAGCCACAGACCCACAGGTAAAAGCTATAAAAATGACCATTTACCGTATTGCCAAGTCATCATCTCTAGCAGATGCCATATTGACCGCATTGGATAATCATAAAGAGGTCACTTTATTCGTAGAGGCACAAGCAAGGTTCGATGAAGCCAATAACATTAAATGGGGACGTATTTTTGAGGAGAAAGGCGCTAAAGTAATTTTCAGCATACCACAAGTAAAGGTGCATTCAAAAATTGCCATGGTATATAGAACGGAGGGCGAAATTGAAAAGCGCTACGCTTATATTGGCACTGGTAATTTTAATGCTAAAACATCCAAAATTTATTGTGATCACGGTTTATTTACCGCTCATAAGAAAATAACCAAAGATTTAAGCCAGGTTTTTCAGGTGCTGGAACGTAAATTGATCGTACCTAAATTGAAGCGTTTATTGGTTTCGCCGTTTACAACCAGAATTACGTTTATGAACCTTATTCAAAATGAGATTACGGCGGCATTGAACGGAAAGAAAGCTGGTATTACTGCGAAAATGAACAGCCTTGAAGATTCTAACATGATCAAGGCTCTGTACAGAGCTGCTAATGCAGGTGTTCATGTAAGGTTAATCGTAAGAGGGTTCTGTTGCTATTTAACATCTAACGAAAATCCTAGTGACGGCATGAAAGACAACGTGTACATTACTAGTATTGTAGATCGGTATTTGGAACATGGGCGTATCTATTTATTTGAAAATGGCGGAGACGAACTAATGTACATTGGGTCGGCTGATTGGATGACCCGTAACCTTGATAGAAGAATTGAGGTATTAACACCCATTTTGGACGAGGACATCTTTAACGAATTGAAGCATATTCTGTCATTGCAGCTAAATGACAATCAAAAAGCACGTATACTTGATGTAAACAACACCAACAAAAAAGTCGATATGGCCGATGGTGACGCACCAACAAGATCACAATACGCAATCTATGACTATCTAAAAAGTAAATTGAATGAAAACGGTTAAGATAATTGGAGTTCCAGAACATTTTAACCTTCCTTGGCATCTAGCCATTGAAGAAGGTGCTTTTGAGGAGCGTGGTATTCAACTTGAATGGACAGATATACCTGAAGGAACAGGTAAAATGAGCCAAATGCTCAAGGATGGGGAAACAGACCTGGCAATCATTTTGACAGAAGGTATTATTAAGAGCATCACCGAAGGTAACCCCGTAAAAATTATTCAAGAATATATTGCATCTCCCCTGCTTTGGGGTATACACGTAGACGCCAAAAGTTCGTTCCAATCATTAAATGCGTTAGAAAATACCACTGCAGCCATTAGTCGCTTTGGCAGTGGCAGCCATTTAATGGCTTACGTTCAAGCTAAGCAAATGGGATGGGACACCTATAATCTAAAATTCAACATTATAAACAATCTTGAAGGTGCAATTAATGGTTTAGCTTCTGGTGATGCTGATTATTTTATGTGGGAGCGTTTTACCACAAAGCCTTTGGTAGATAAAGGTACTTTTAGACATTTAGGAAATTGCCCTACACCATGGCCTTGTTTTGTTCTTGTAGGAACCAACACCTTTCTTGAAGAAAATAGCGGAATTCTAGATCATATACTTGAGATAATCAATACCTATACTAGAGAATTTAAACAAATACCTAAAATAGATACTACGCTAGCAAATAGGTATCATCAACAATTGGAAGATATTCAAGAGTGGTTGCAAATAACCGATTGGAGTCAAAAACAGCTACCCGCAGAGACTTTGACCCATGTACAAAACACATTACGGGAACTAAATCTTATAGAAGATTCAATTCCCGTAACAGATATTTTAAAATAGTTTTATATTGTCGCTAAACTAAAATGCTTTTGAATCAATGCTTTAAAGGTATCATCTGACAAAGGCTTTTGCGCATAATCGGCAACATATTTGTTTGTATTAGCTCTCTCTTTATCGTCTTTATTATCACTAATTGTAACTAGAACAATGGTTATTTGATCTTTAAGCTTTTTAGGAACCATATCCTCATAAGCTTTCATAAACTGCCAACCGTCCATCACCGGCATTCTTAGGTCTAACATGACCATACAAGGTAATTCCAACTGCTCTTGACCTTTACCTAGAATAAAATCTAAAGCTTCTTGACCGTTTAATGCAGAATTAATATTGACGTCCATATCCAGCTTATTGATAAAAATAGAATGCAAGAAGTTACTTGCATCATCATCATCGACCAGTAAAATAGTATTCAGCCTGTCTAAGTTATTCATTTAAGTAGTTTTAGTTTGTTTGATTGAGTGGTGTACCTTTTGATACCTACTAAATTTAAAGTATTTATTTATTATCTAACTTACCACGTTATCATTTTATTGCCTAAATCATTCAAAATTTTATTACTGGCAGAAAAATGTCCATTACCAAACCAGTACCCACGATTAGCACTTAATGGCGATGGGTGACCCGATGTTAAAATCGAATGCTTCTTTGCATTGATCAGTTTCGCTTTTTTTTTGGCAAAGCCACCCCATAATAGAAAAATCAATTGCTCTCTGTTCTCTGAAAGCGATCTTATAACAGCATCGGTAAATGTTTCCCACCCCTTTTTCTGATGACTTCCGGCTTCATGTTCCCGTACGGTAAGCGTAGCATTTAACAATAAAACACCCTGTTTAGCCCAATCTTCAAGATTTCCACTCTGCGGGTATGTTTTGCCTATATCATTTTCCAGTTCCTTAAATATATTCACTAATGATGGTGGATGTTTTACACCATCCTTTACCGAAAAACATAATCCATTAGCTTGATTAGGACCATGATAGGGATCCTGCCCTATAATTACAACTTTTACATCATTAAAATCACAATAATCAAATGCCGCAAAGATGTCATTTTTACTGGGGTAGCAAGTGTGCTCACTATACTCATTGTCCACAAATTGTATAAGATCTTTAAAATAAGGCTTTTCAAATTCACCCACGAGTTGATGTCGCCAACTTGGAACTAGTTTATTTTGTAAGGTATTCAATAGATCATTCATCTTTTTCAAATGTAATATTATGATTATCACAAGTCAACTCATGTCATAACAATTAAATACTAAACATAATTCCATTAATTAGCCCCAGAACACATTTCATCGGATCAACCGATAATTGCTCCATCTATTAGATTTCATTGTCAATGTGTACCTTTGCCACTTATTATTAAGATAACGTGGCCAACATACATTCCAAAACATTACAAGACCTAGAATTTCCATCGGTATTACAACAAGTATCCCTTAGGTGCCATACTGAACTAGGTAAAGAAACCGCTTTACAAATTGCCCCTTTCATTACGGAAGAGGTCATCAAAATTGAACTGGGCAAAACTGCTGAATACCTATCTTCATTAGTAAGTGAAAATCGTATTCCAAATCATGGTTTTGATAGTATCAATACCGATTTAAAGCTATTGAAAATTGAAAACACCACTTTAGAACTCCAAGGTTTTAAACGTATAGCCAGTATTTGCTTAACGGTGGCACAACATCAAAAATTTTTTAAAAAATTCAAGGATTACTATCCATTATTAAATGATTTTGCCGTTAAACTTGAACCCAATACTGAAATACCCAATCTAATCAATGGCGTAATTGATCGATTTGGAGAGGTTAAAGACAATGCCTCCGATCAGTTATTTGCCATAAGACGACAAATTAATGCCGTAAGGGGAAAAATCAGCCAAAGTTTTGGTGCTGCCCTTAACACCTACCAAGCCTCGGATTACCTTGATGAAATAAGGGAATCGGTCGTAGAAAATAGACGCGTGTTGGCGGTCAAGGCCATGTACCGTAAAAAAATCAAAGGTGCCGTCATGGGTACATCAAAGACAGGAAGTATAGTTTACATAGAACCGGAAGCTGCCTTAAAGTACAGCAGAGAGCTAAACAACCTAGAATTTGAAGAGAAGGAAGAAGTACAGCGTATCCTTAAGCTGTTAACTTCCCAAATTAGACCATTTAGAGCTCTTTTAAGCGCATATCAAGAATTTCTAACACAAATAGACGTCATAGCAGCAAAAGCTAAGTACGCGGAAGATATCAACGCTTTAATGCCTGAAATCAATGCAGACAATAGGTTGTATCTGAGGGAAGCATATCATCCGTTGTTATTTTTAAACAATAAGCGCAAAGGGGAAAAGACTTTTCCACAGACTATAGAACTTCATCAAGAAAACAGGATCATTGTTATTTCCGGTCCCAATGCTGGTGGTAAGAGTATTACCTTAAAAACCATTGGCTTGCTTCAAGTAATGCTTCAAAGCGGAATGTTGATACCTGTTCACGAGAGAAGTGAAGTTTGCTTCTTTAAAAAGATTTTAACCGATATAGGAGACAACCAAAGTATTGAAAATCACTTAAGTACATATAGTTATCGTTTAAAGAACATGAACCAGTTTTTAAAGCGATGCGATGATAGCACCCTGTTTTTAATAGATGAATTTGGAACAGGTAGTGACCCTGAATTGGGCGGTGCGCTTGCCGAAGCGTTTTTAGAAGTGTTTTATGAACGCGGGTCTTACGGAGTCATAACTACTCACTATGCCAATTTAAAGGCTCTTGCCAATGAATTACCGCACGTAACCAATGCCAATATGCTTTTTGACGGCAAAACATTGGAACCTACCTTTCAATTAATTTTAGGACAAGCCGGTAGTTCATTTACATTTGAAGTAGCCCAAAAAAATGGTATTCCCTATTCATTGATCAATAAGGCGAAAAAGAAAATTGAACGAGGTAAAGTAAGGTTTGATGCCACCATTGCAAAATTGCAGAAAGAACGCAATAAAATGGCGCAAACAGGGTCTAGATTAAAAGAGGAAGAAGACAAGGCCAGAGAAGAAAGTCAGCGTTTGGAAAAACTAAATGCAAAAATAAAATCTAAACTTGAAAACTATCAAGAGCTCTACGATCATGATCAGCGAATGATCCAATTGGGGAACAAGGTAAACGTTGCTGCAGACAAATATTTTCAAGATAATAAGAAACGACCTTTGGTTTCTGAACTTTTGCGAATTGTAGAAACAGAAAACAGTAAAAGAAAAAAGAAAACGGCGCACCAAGCCAAATTGGAAAGAGCCAAAAAAGCTCAAGTTGCACAGGAAGTACAAAAAGAAGTAAAGGTAATTCGCGAGAAAAAGAAGGTAGAAAAGAAAAAGGCGATTATTAAGGAAAGGAATAAACCAAGACCAATTTTTAAGGTTGGTGATCGGGTACGTATGCAAGATGGTAAAGCTGTTGGGAGCATAGATTCTCTAGAAAAAGGGAAAGCAATTGTTAATTATGGCATTTTCACCACCAATGTCAGTGTTGACCAGTTAGAAATGGTTGAAAAGAAAAAATAGCTTATTCGGTACTCATAAGAATTCAAAGATATATACGTTCTATTAAAACAATATAATCCCCCAAAAGTTAAGTAAACGATATGAAAAAACATTTTTGTAGTCTATTATCATTAGGCATTGTTCTTAATGTATTATCATGTTCTTCATCTGACAATACGGTTATTGAACAAGAAGAAACGACCGAAGTTTTAGTAGAAGAGACCGAGATTAATGAAGAGGAAGAACCAGAAGAAGAACCAGAAATTGAAAATGAAGAAAGTCTCATTGTTTGGGAAAATTGGTACTTATCTGTTCCTATTGACAATGGCGATGGCAAGGCTACCTCTATTTTTTATGAGGATATTGTAAATGAGCAATTAACTGATGAAGAGTCCGAGTATTTTTATAAAAATGATGATGGCACGTATACCATGTTCACGAGATTTACAGGATTCACCACTTCTGGAACTTCTGAATTGGGTGATAAATATTGCAGAACGGAATTAAGAGAATTTTGGCAAGGCAATCAAAGCACGGATGATAACTGGTATATGGATGAAGGAACGCATATATTGGAAACTACCTTAAACGTTGATTTTGTTGAAGGTAACGGTAGAACTATAATTGCACAGATTCACGGAAAAGAAACCGAAGGTTTAGAGGGGTCACCAGCAACCGTTAAGATAAGATGGAACAGTGGTACCATTCAATTGGATTACTACACCGTACCTAATGATAACGAGTCATGGACCAGTACTTATGACAACAAGATAGATGTGGCCGATGTTGATAACGAAATATTTACTTTTAAATTAAAAATAGAAGATGGTAAGTGTTACTACGCATTAGAATGTGAAGCAAAAGATATTTCTATTGACTACACCCTAATGTATGATTATGTTGGTAATGGATATGCTTATCAAAATTATTTTAAAACCGGAAACTACTTTGGCTGGCATGATGATTACGAGCAAACCGCACAAGTAACCCTAAGAAAAGTTGTAACTGATCATTATTAAAAATGAGGTATTCAAATTAGACCAAAATGGTTTAGTTAGAAGAAATATAACTGAAAATTAAACACTTACAAAAAATCATATACGATTTTTGTAGGTGTTTTTTTATTAAATCCATACCCCTATTCTCGCTCAAACCTGGATTTCATTAAAATCGAACTTAAAAATTTCGCTTTATCCCCTTAGCGGACTTATTTAAACTTACTTTCATTTCCTTAAATAGATCATAAAATTTAATAAGGTACACTTTCTCTAATGTATCTTTACAATGTGGAACAGTCTAAAAAAATAATTCTCTTTGATGGCGTTTGCAACTTATGCAACAATAGTGTGCAATTTGTAATTAAGCGTGATATTAACGATGTATTCCAATTCGCTGCCTTACAAAGTGAAACAGGAAAAAGGCTATTAACAGAACGAAATATTGACACCCAAGAAATTGACTCTATAATTCTTATAGAACCCAATATTGCCTATTACACAAAATCCACAGCCGCTCTTGAAATTGGAAAACATTTAAAAGGACTTAAGGCAATATCTTCCATTTTACTGTGGCTACCCGAGGCTTTAAGAAATATCGTATACGATTTTATTGCTAGAAATAGATATAAATGGTATGGTAAAAAAGATAATTGTATGATTCCGAGTGAGGAATTAAAAAGCAAATTCATCTAATCTCTTGAATTCCCCTCCTAGGTTTTAAATTTTAATTCTAATAAGTATAGTTTTACTCCATTTAACATTTAAGCTCATACATTTATTATCAATGACTTATATTATCAACATTGATATAAACATTGAATTTAATGAGCGATTTAAAAAGGAAACGATATAAGAAAAAAAGATATGTAATACCTATCACACTAATAGTTTTACTAATTGCCATACGGCTCTCCCTACCCTACATCGTAAAAAATTACGTAAATAATGTTCTTGCGGACATTCCTGGATATTATGGTCAAGTTGAAGACATTGACCTATCTATTATTCGGGGTGCCTACACCATACACGGCATGTACCTCAATACAGTTAACGGCAATACGGAAGTACCATTTTTAGATTTTAAAGAAACCGATATATCCATAGAATGGAATGCTCTATTTCACGGAAGGATCGTTAGTGAAATCGAAATGAGAGAACCTACTGTCATTTATATTTTTGAAGACCAACAAGACTCCACTACACAAGCTGATGCTGAAGATTGGACCAAAGCGTTAACCGACCTAGTTCCAATTGATATTAACCGATTTACAGTTAAAAATGGAAAACTTACATTTTTACAGCTGCAAGCTGACCCCAACATAGATCTGCACTTGTCTCATGTAGAACTCTCCGCAACCAACTTAAGAAATGTAATTGAAAAAACAAGAACGTTACCATCTAACATTAAGGCTACTGCCACCTCTATCGGTAATGGTGATGTAATATTAGAAGGTGATATGAATTTGGTAAAAGAAATACCGGATATGGATATTACTTTTAGTTTGGAAAATGCCAATGCAACGGCTCTTAACGACTTTACTAACCACTACGCCGGAATTGATTTTGACGAAGGTTCATTTGATTTGTTCGGAGAACTTGCCATTGCCGATGGATATTTAAAGGGTTCGTTTAAACCTATTTTAAAAAATGCCAAACTAATTGGCAAAGATGACGGCTTCTTGAAAACCTTATGGGAAGGCTTTGTTGGCTTTTTTAAATTCATTCTTAAAAATCATAAGCAAGATACGCTCGCCACTAAAATTCCGGTTGAAGGAGACCTTAACAGCGTTAAAACAAAAATCTGGCCCACAGTTACGCGAATTTTCAGAAATGCATGGATACAGGCTTATAAGGACATTACAGATGATGATTTAAACTTTAAGGATGCCGCCGATGGAGCCGATAAGTTAAATGAGAAATCAAAAAAGAATTAAATCAAAATATCCAATTGCTACCCAAACCCAGGAAAAATTATTCATCCAAACAATAATGAACGATACTATAAAAAAAATTGCCCTTAGCGGTTACATTTCCAAAGGCATCGTATTTTCCATTACAGGAATTCTAGCTTTCTTATCGGCATTTAATATGGGAGGAAGAAAAGCTGGAAAAATTTCAATTATTAATTATTTGGAACAACAAACCCTAGGCTCTGTAATTGTAGTTTTACTAGGTGTAGGACTTATTTGCTATGGCATTTGGAGATTGATACAAGGGGTAAACGACCCTGAAGGCATTGGAACCGATTTTAAAGGTTTAGTAAAACGAATTAGTTTTTCCATAAGCGGAATCATTTACTTCTCACTAGGCTTAATTGCCATTGTCGAAGCGTTCGGTTTATTTTCCATTTATAGTACTGGCAACAATAGCAAAGAACCTCTATTAAATACATCCACCCGCTCCTTGATTTTTATTATCATTGGAGGTGCCCTTGGCATAAAAGCGGTATACCAATTTGTTAAAATCTATAAAGGTAATTTCATTAACAACTTTGACATACAATCCGTCACATCACTGAACACACGAAAATATATTAAAAGAATGGGTTATGCCGGTTTACTATCCAGAGGCATTGTCACCAGTATTATTTCCTATTTTTTTCTGTCAACAGGAATTGATTTAAATGCCTCTTCTAAACAAGTCAAAGGTACTGCCGAAGCTTTTTCATTTATACAAGATCAAGCTTATGGCAAATATTTATTAGGTTTTGTTGCTGCCGGTTTGGTTTGCTATGGGTTGTTCATGTTCAGTACCGCAGCCTACCGCAAGTACAATGATTGAAAAATTTATTTTTTATAATTATCGTCCCAATTCTTAACCTTTGGTTCGTGCAATTTATCAACTGACTTTGCTACCATCATAGAAACGGAAGCGTCACCAGACACGTTAATTACCGTTCTACACATATCCAATGGTCTATCAACAGCAAATATAAGCGCTAATCCAGCTTCAGGTATTCCTGCTTGCGCAAGAACAATAACCAGCATTACCATACCTGCTCCGGGTACCGCAGCGCTTCCTATTGATGCAAGGGTAGCCGTTACAATAATACCCAATTGCGCGGAAAGACTAAGCTCCATACCAAAAGCTTGAGCAATAAAAACCGCTGCAATAGCTTGGTATAAACTAGTACCATCCATATTTATAGTTGCACCAATTGGCAATACAAAACTTGTTACTTCTTCATCTACCCCCAAATGCTCCTCTACCCTTTCCATGGTGACCGGCAGCGTAGCAGCACTGGAACTTGTTGAAAAAGCTAGAAGTTGTGCGGGTGACATGCCTTTCATGAACTTACTTGGAGAAGTTTTAGTAAAAATCCAAACCAAAAGTAGATAAACACCTAACATTAGCGCTAATCCTAGAATAACACAGAAAGCATACCACGCCAAGGCTTTAAAGAGGTCCATACTTGGAGATTCCACGATTAAGGCTGCCAATAATGCAAATACACCATAAGGTGCCGCCAGCATAATTAAATCTATAAGCTTTAGAATTACCTCATTAAAACCATCAAAGAACTTTTTTACAGGTGTTGCTTGTTCCTCAGGTATGAGTATCAATCCTATTCCAAAGAAAATGGCAAAAAATATCACTTGCAGCATGTTTCCATTATCAGAAGCTGCATTAAATATATTACTAGGCACCAAATCTTCCAGCGCTTGTAACGGACCCGCTTCTTTTTGCTTTTCCGCTTTAGACTTTATGGCATCGGCATCACCCTTGTAGTTTTCAACCAGTTCAGTTCTTGTCTGTTCGGTAATTGAGCCCCCAGGTTTCACAATATTTACTACCCCTAAACCTATGGTAACGGCAATAACGGTAGTGGCAATGTATATAGCTATGGTGCGCCCTCCCATCTGTGAAAGCTTAGAAATATCCTTTAAATCCGATACTCCTTTTATTAACGAGCCCAAAATAAGTGGTACCGCTATTAATTTTAATGAGTTGATAAAAATGTTACCAAATGGTTTGATCCAATCTGAAATAAATTTTGGACCCCATTCCAATTGAACCATTGCTAAAGCAAATAAAACCCCTGCCAACATTCCCAATAGAATTTGCCAATGCAACTCAAGCTTCCTCATAAATAATTTAGTTTAGGGAAGTAAGATAGTATTTTGCAAGGAAAAGTGCTAAAAACGAACCTATAATTTAATAGTTCTATTCATAAGCGTATAGTCCGCTAACACCAATGCCGTCATAGCTTCTACAATGGGTACCGCTCTTGGCACTACACATGGATCGTGTCTTCCCTTACCCTGTGTTTTCACCATATTACCCTCTTTATCAATAGTTTCATAGCCTTGTATTACTGTAGCCACTGGTTTAAATGCAACATTGAAGTAAATATCCATTCCGTTACTTATTCCCCCTTGAATACCACCACTGAAATTAGTCTTTGTAGATCCGTCACTATTAAATTGATCGTTATGTGCACTACCTTTCATCTTTACACCTTCAAAACCACTACCATATTCAAAGCCTTTAACAGCATTGATCGATAGCATTGCCTTGCCTAATTCAGCGTGTAACTTATCAAATACAGGTTCACCCAAACCAATCGGTACATTTTTGGCGACGCAGGTAATTATTCCACCTATGGTATCACCTTCCTTTTTAATAGATTTTATATACTCTTCCATCCTAGCGGCCATTTCCGAATCAGGACATCTCACCACATTGGATTCCGTTAGAGAAAGATCTAATTCCGTATAGTGCTTACCTAAGCCCAAATCACCCACTTGTGAAACAAAGGCTTGTATCTCAATTCCTTTTAAAAACTGTTTTGCAATGGCACCTGCCACTACCCTGCTAGCCGTTTCCCTTGCTGAACTTCTTCCTCCACCACGATAATCTCTAAAACCATACTTTTGATCATATACATAATCTGCATGAGACGGTCTGTAAGAATCTTTAATATGACCATAATCCTTAGACTTCTGGTTGGTATTATGTATAGCAAAACCAATTGGAGTACCTGTGGTCCTACCTTCAAAAATACCGGAATAGAATTCTACTTCATCCGGCTCTTTACGCTGGGTAACTATAGCAGACTGCCCGGGTTTACGACGATCTAAATCTCTTTGTATGGCTTCAAAATCCAATTCAATTTCAGAAGGACAACCATCTATCACTCCACCAATTGCCCTACCATGAGATTCTCCAAATGTGCTTACCCTAAATATATTTCCAAAGCTATTACCTGCCATAATTAAGTACGTTCTTTTTATGTACGTAAGTTATCACTACTTACCATTTCACAAGCTTCAAAGGTAAATGTTAAATGCATGAAAGAAAAATTTATAAAGTGCTTAATATTACCTTAACCTAACTGTTTTGTGATAATGATTAATTAACCTAATCATTATAGATTGTTGACCCTCCAAATGACTGGCATGTATACCATTAAGTTTAATTTTGTCCTAAAAATTACCCTCATTGAAAAAACGTCGTCTTGAAATAGCGGTTCTATCTGATATTCACTTAGGCTCATACGCTTGTCACGCGGAAGAATTATTAACATACCTATCTAGTATTGATCCTAAAATACTAATTCTTAACGGTGACATTATTGACGCAAAAAGAATGCGCAATAATTACTTTCCTCCAGCACATTTAAAGGTGATCAAGAAAATATTCTCCTTAGCAGCAAAGGGAACTGTGGTACACTACATAACAGGCAACAAGGACGAACCTTTTAGAAAAATAGATGACATCTATATGGGTACCATTCAGGTGTCAAATAGACTTTCTCTAAAGCTAAATGGCAAAAACACACTTTTTTTTCATGGCGATATTTTTGACTTTTCATTTAGACATTCCCATTGGTTATTGAATTTTGGTGAAGCGGGTTTTGATACCTTGTTAAAACTAGCAAAATTAAAGACCAAGGTTTTAGGACTGTTCGGTAAGAAAAACAAGCCGTTCTCCAACCCTGAATTAGATTATGGCGAAAGAGACCCAAGCCAAATCTCCCTATTTGAAAATAACGTTGTAAAAATGGCGGTAAACCATCATTATGACCATGTGGTCTGTGGTCATAGCCATTCTCCCAACAAACAGCTTTTTGAAACCAAAAAGGGCGAATGTCTATACTTAAATTCTGGCGATTGGGTAAAACATATGACTGCCCTGGAATATTCTTTTAAACGCTGGAAACTGTACCGATATGAAAATGACAAACTAGCATCGTTCTATATGGATGAAGAACTCAAATCCATGAACATGAACGAACTAATTGCTACCATTACCCAAAGAAAAGAACGGGAGTCTAAAAAAGCAAAAGACGGTTTTACCGATAATTAAGCAATTAAAGCTTCTTTTAAAACACTTACCGGATGTTTCGCGATTCTCTTGGTCCCGTCAAAAATTTGGTGCCTACAACTTGTTCCATTTGCAGCTATAATGGTTTCTACCGAAGATTTATTTACTGCAGGAAAAAGTTTTAAACCACCAATTTTCATACTGGTCTCGTAATGTTCTTCCTCATAACCAAAAGAACCTGCCATACCACAACATCCAGAAGGTATAATGGTCACTTTATAATTGCTGGGAAGATTCAAAATATCAAAGGTAACTTTCTGGTTACTCAGCGCTTTTTGATGACAATGATTATGAATCTTAATGTCTTTGGCATTAGTTGTAAAACTGGTCGCATCTAAATTGCCATCGCTTACCTCCTTAGCTAAAAACTCCTCAATTAAAAATGAATTATCAGCAATTTTCTGTGCAACTTCTCTATCACCGGTCATTCGCTTATACTCATCCCTAAATGACAAAATTGCCGAAGGCTCCAAACCTAAAACCGGCAACCCGGCATCTGCGAATTTCTGTAATTGTTCAGAATTCTTGATAGCTAATTTTTGAGCTTGTTTCAAAAACCCTTTTGAAAGGAATGTTCTTCCGCTTTCAGCATAGTACAATGAAACATCATAACCAAGTTTTGTCATCAATTCAATAGCATCTTTACCTACTTCAATATCTAAATAGCGAGTAAATTCATCTATAAACAGTACAACTTTCCTACTTTTTATAACTTTCTTATTATCAAATTTTTGAAGATGTTTATCAAAATTAAAGCTATAAACCTTTGGCAAGCTTCTTTCTTTTGCCACACCGCTGGTTTTCTTCAATAATCCTCCAAGAAATTTGGAATCGTATACCGCATTGGTCAGCCCAGAAACCTTACTGCCCAAACTATTCAATTTAGTATTATAGGCAAACAATTTACCGCGTAAAGAATAACCGTTCGCTTCTTGATATTGATACAAAAACTCCGCTTTTAAAGTAGACACATCTACATTGCTGGGACACTCACTTGCACACGCCTTACAACTTAAACAGAGATCAAAAGCTTCTTTAATTTCAGGGCTGTCAAATCTATTTTTGGCAGAACTATTTGGGTTGGTCAAAAATTCCCGTAAGGTATTGGCTCTTCCCCTTGTGGTATCTTTTTCATTTTTTGTAGCATGGTAGCTCGGGCACATTCCCCCTTTTGCTTTGTCTGTTTTTCTACAATCGCCGCTTCCATTACATTTTTCAGCAGCTTTCAAAATACCTTGACTATCAGAGAAATCCATCAACGTATCAACCTCTGGCTCTTTACGGTCAACTTCGTACCTAAAAGACTGGTCCATTGGGTAGGCATCAACAATTTTACCGGGATTGAAAATTCCTTTAGGATCAAAATATGATTTTATCCTTCTTAACAATTCATAGTTCTTTTGCCCAATCATTAAGGGTATGAACTCGGCACGCACAATACCGTCTCCGTGCTCCCCACTAAAAGAACCTTTATATTTTTTGGTCAACTTGGCAACATCGGTTGTTATTGCCCTGAACAAGCCCACATCGGCAGATTTTTTCAGGTTGAGAATTGGTCTTAAATGAAGCTCACCCGCCCCTGCATGGGCATAATAAACCGCACTTTGACCATAACCCTTCATAATCAAGGAAAACTCAGCAATAAAATCTTTTAAATCTGGCAATGCTACCGCCGTATCTTCTATACATGCTACCGCCTTCATATCTCCTACAATATTACCTAAGAGCCCTAAACCTGCTTTGCGCAGCTCAATAGCCTTGGCAATTTGATCACCGTACAATACAGGATTGGCATAACTTAAACCTGAATTTGCAATTGTTTTTTGCAATGCCGCAATCGCATCTTCCAATTCCTTTTTTGTATGCGCAGATACTTGCAGCATCAACAAGGCCGCTGGATCACCTTCAACAAAAAACCTATTCGCCAATTGAGCGCGGTTATTCTTAGTACAATCCAGAATAACCTTATCCATCATTTCACATAATTGTAATGGATGCTCCATTACCGGAACAACATCCATCAAACAATCTTCCAAGGTGGTATAATGGGTAATTACCATGGCAGAAAGTGCAGGCGGCAAAGGATCTAATTGCACGGTTATTTCTGTTGTAAAAGCTAATGTGCCTTCGCTTCCACATAGTAGTTCCGCCATATTAAAATAAGACAAATCACCCCCAAAAATATCTGTTTTCAATAGCTCATCAACAGCGTACCCAGTACTTCTCCTATGAATTTCTGGTTTTGGAAAATTCTCCTTAATTTCCGAAGCTATTTCCTTATTTGATAGCTCATTATATACCTTTTTATAAAGTGAAGCTTCAAATGTGTTTTCCTGTATTTTTTGGTTAAATTCTTCTATAGAAATCCTTCCGAACTCAGCTTCGCTACCATCGGACAATACAGTTTTCATCGAGATAACTTTATCTCTGGTAACTCCATACTGAATAGATGTGGTACCAGAGGAATTATTACCTACCATACCACCGATCATACATCTATTAGATGTTGATGTATTAGGACCAAAAAACAATCCGTATGGCTTTAGATATTCATTCAATTCATCCCTAATGACTCCCGGTTGAACAGTAACCTGTTTTTTAGCCTCATCCACACGAATAATGCCGGTAAAATGTTTTGACACATCTACAACCAAACCATCGCCAACACATTGGCCCGCTAATGAAGTACCTGCAGTTCTAGGTATAAGACTAATGTTTTCATCATTGGCAAAACGCACTATTTTCTTTATATCCTCAACAGATTTTGGAAAAGCCGCACCTAATGGTATTTTACGATACACCGATGCATCGGTAGCATAAAGTGTTTTGGTAAGATTATCAAATTGTACATCTCCCTCTAAATCTTCTCGTAACTTTGAAAGCAAATTATTATCCAACGTAACACAATTTTGATTGCTAAATTAAGTTTTATTGTGTGAGCCACATTATAAATTAGCTCATTTTTCATCACAAAAACCTATAAGTATATGAAGATTTTAAAAAGTATTATAGCGTTGTCCTTACTGGCAACATTTACAATTTCCGCTCAAGATATTGCCGATCACGCACTTGGATTAAGATTAGGAGATAGCGATGGCTTTGGCGCAGAAATTAGTTATCAAAAATCACTAACTAGATACACTAGAGCAGAATTTGACCTAGGATGGAGAGATAGTAGAAACTTTGACGCTTTTAAGTTAGCCGGTCTTTACCAATGGGTAAGACCTATTGAAGGAGATTTCAATTGGTATTATGGTGTTGGTGGCGGTTTAGGAAGCGTAGACTTCCCAAACAACCCCAATAACGACAATGATGGCGGTCTTTTTATATTTGCGGCCGGAGATATAGGTATTGAATACAATTTTGACATACCCCTAATTCTATCTCTAGACTTTAGACCAGAACTTGGCGTCATAGGATACGATGGGTTCTCTGACAATTTTGATTTTGATATAGGACTAGGAATTAGATACCAGTTCTAACTACAATAATAGTATTAGAAAAAAGACCTTTAACCTTGCGTTAAGGGTCTTTTTTTATATCTCATATATAAGTACATTTGTAGCTTAACCTAAGTGAGATATATGAAAAATAGTATTGTAATACTGCTTGCCGGAATTTTATTGTTCAGTTGTAATTCTAAACCGGAAAGCTTTACCCTTAACGGTAAACTAAGAGGGGAATTGACGGATGGCACCCGTGTTTTTCTCAAAACCATTGGCGAGAACAACCAACCAATGGATATAGATACCGCAACCACTACCAATGGTGAGTTTACATTTACCGGTAAAGCCGATATACCAGAACTGCACTATATTTTTGTAGAACAACTACCTGGATATACCGCGGTAATACTAGAAAATGGAGAAATTGATTTTAGCGCCCAAAGAGACAGTATGGGGTTTGCTGAAATAAGCGGAACATTTCAAAATGATGCTTTTGCCGATTACATGAAGCAATCAAGAGAAATCTCCCTTCAAGCCCAATCTATACAGCAAGATATGAAATCAGCTTCTGGTGAGGCCGCTATTGCCCTGCAAGATGAAATGAAAGAACTTCAAGAAGAGTACAAAACCTTTGAATTGGACTACGTTAAAAGCCACCCAAAGGCACTAATCTCCGCATTAGTGTTAGATAGAGCCATTGCAACAAAAGCCGTAGGATTAGAAGAAGTCGAGGAAATTTACAAAACGTTGTCCGAAGAGATCAAAAACAGCAAGACAGGAAAACAAATTCAAGAAGGCATAGAAAAATTAAAAGCTTCTGAAGAGGCCGGAAAAAATTCAAGTATTGGCGCTAAGGCTCCAGAATTTTCAGGACCTAGTTTAGATGGTAGCGTTCTTGCATTAAAAGATGTAATGGGAAAAGTTACATTAATAGATTTTTGGGCAGGATGGTGCAGACCATGTAGAGCTGAAAACCCCAATATTGTTGCTGTTTACAACAAGTACCACGATAAAGGGCTAAATATCTTGGGCGTCTCTTTAGACCGTACCGAAGAAGCCTGGAAAAAAGCGATAGCCGAAGATGGTTTGGAATGGAATCATATCTCCAACATCGCTTATTTTGATGATAAGATTGCAAAATTATATAATGTTGATGCCATACCAGCTGCTTTTCTTTTAGATGAAAACGGTGTTATCGTTGCTAAAAATTTAAGAGGACCTGCCTTAGAGGCTAAGGTTGCAGAATTACTGAACTAGTTTTTGAGTTCATTTATAAAAAAATCCCCTAGGTGTTGCCTAGGGGATTTTTTTATAACTTGATTTTAGTCTTAAAACTTGTTGTAGTAGTCATTAAAATTACCCGTAACGGTAACATCACCATTTTTAATTACCTCACCAGTTACGGCAATTACAGAATCATCACCTAAAAATGCTATGGAAGCACCATCATTTAGTACCAAATTACCATAGATGACCAAATCACCTTCTACAATTAAGGTTGCACCAGAATTGATGGTTATATTTCTTTGTCGATTATTTCTACCCACAACTAAGGTACCGTTCATTTCGAACAAGCCATTAGCATTAATAGCCACACCTTCTTTGACTGTCCATGATCCACAAAGTAATAAGGAACCATTAACATTTACGTTATTAAACCTCTTTGACCCACTGTAAGCCAGCTCTTCTCCGCTATTCACGTTCAGATTAGCGCTACCAGAATAATTTGAAAGCTCTGAACATCTTTCTTCTAAACTCTCACTTGGTCTATTCAGTTTAATAATCTGAAAGCCCGATTTACCAGAAGCAGCAAATATATAATCATCTTTTGATGCCACATAATTTATGGAGCCCGTAAGCTCTATAACGCCTACACCAACAGTATTATCAGCTTTAGTTTCTGAAAGACTTAATCCGCCAGCTCCATTTGCCATTAAAAGAACATCATCATTTACTGCAACACCATTGGTTACAATTTCTCCAGGCTCTGCATTATCAGGATTAGTTAAAATAGGTAAATACTCAACAAAGCTTCCAGATGCACTATTGTACACTCCAGCTCCTTTTGTTCCTTCAGAAACAATAATATTATTGCCTAAAAAATCCAATGTTCGCTTAGCATCAATTCCAAAATCTGATTGTATACCTATGCTTCTAACGGTATTTAAATTGGCATCTAAAAAACTAACGCCTTCCGCAGCATCCAATACCGCCAACTCGTTACCGTTATACGCTACAGAGCGCAAATCTGAAAAAGCAGCTTCATTTTTTACGCTTAAATCGTTTTTATCATAAACAACTACAAAGCCGTCTTGTCCACTGGTTACCACAACATCATTATTTACAATACGAACATCTGTTGCATTAAAACCTTCTTGGAAGCCATAGCTTATGTTAGATGTATTTATTCTACCACCACTAACAGCTATTTTAGCAACCAATGAGTTTGCCGTGGCGGTTACAGATTGTTCTGAGTCTACACCACCGGCTACATATATATATCCATTATCATAAGCAATGGAATTCAAATCCGCATTGGTGTAATACACCCTAGATGTAACTCTAGGATTGTTAGGGTCACTAATGTTTACAACATCAATTGCACCAACATAGTCTTGCCCTACAGTGTTATAAGAGACATAACCATAATCACCGTCTAAAGCGACATGTGTTGCTGCTAAATTTTCTCCATTGGTAAATGTTGGAGGATCAATTTGAGCTACCAGGGTCAACGGATAGTCACCAGCAGGTTCTGCCTTGCCGGTAGTATTGTACCTTTTAGCGCTAGCAGAAGGGTCTTCATAAATATCAAGGACACCTGCTTCATCAAAACTTACACTATTTAAAAGCTTTGACTGATCTGTTTCATTTACTAAATTATCTTCGGGGTTTTCAAAAACCGTGGTTTCATCACTACAACTTATAATAAAAAATACTGCGGAAATAGCTAGTAGCCATGATTTTCTGATAGATAGGTTTGATTTCATTTTAAATTCGGGTTTTTGCATTAACGACCCGAATTGCCGTATTGTTGTCTATTCACAGAGAAATCCGATGAAATGCACTATATATTAGACCATCTTACAGAATAATATTACAAAACTTAAGAAAAACTTAAATTTTTCCCATTTTGCCTAAAACAAAAAGCAAAATAATTGGCAATGCCATTAACCCCACCATTAAAGTATCGGTCTGTAATAAGCTAGGCATAAACAACAATGTACAGGCATAACCACCAATAGCGCCACCAAAATGGGCCGTATGACCTATATTTCCCAATCGTTTTTTCATACCATATATAGAATATAATAAATAACCAATACCAACAACATATGCCGGAACAGGAATTGGTATGAACATAATACCCAATTGCATATTTGGTTGTAATAATATTGCAGCATATAAAATACCGGTTACCGCACCACTAGCACCGACCGCTGAATAATACGGCTCATCTTTATGAAAATTTAATGCCAAAAGACTACCAGCCAAAAGACTAACAGCATAAATTATTAAAAACTGGGTTTGACCAAACCAATTGATCACAACACCAGCAAAAAAGTACAACGTCAACATATTAAACAACAGATGCGAAACATCCACATGTAAAAAGCCAGAAGTTGCCATACGATCTTTCTGTCCCGCTTTAATAGCTCCTATACTAAATTTATATCTTTCAAAAAAGGTGGTATCATTAAACCCTTTCATTGAAACCAATACATTTGCCGCAATTATTGCTATTGTCGCTAAATCTAGGTTGTACATTATCTACTGTTTATTTGGCTTCAAATATAGTTATATTTGCCCATAATTTTTTCAGCATGCAACTATTGGCCTTTGTTTTGATCTATCCTTTTTTATGGGTTGTTTCTATTTTGCCACATCGTTTATTTTACGGGTTATCTGATTTTGCCTGCTTTTTCATTTACCGCGTTTTTGGTTACAGAAGAAAGGTTGTTCAAGAGAATTTAAATTTGGTCTTTCCCGAGAAATCCAAAAATGAAATAAATCGTATTGAGAAAGACTTCTACAAACATTTGTGCGACACCTTTCTTGAAATGGTCAAAACTATGAACCTCAGTAAAGAGTCCGTTGCTAAAAAATACCAAATAGTTAATCCGGAAGTTTTGCTTGAAATTGAAAAAGAGCGTAGCATCATTATATTATGCGCACATTACGCCAATTGGGAGTGGAACGTTAGCATAAATAATTATGTACACTCCAAAGGCTATGCCGTTTACCAAAAAGTAAACAATTCTTATTTTGACAATTTTATTAGAAAAGTAAGGGCCAGATGGAACACCACATTAATAACCCAAGCGCAAACCGCTAAAACGGTAATTAAAAATTTCAGAAATAACGTAAGGGCAACTTACGGTATGGTAAGCGACCAATCTCCACAAGCTCATAGAGCTCATTATTGGACCGATTTTATGGGAATTACCGTACCCATATTCAACGGAGGTGAAATTTTAGCGCGCAAAACAGGATTGGCCACAGTTTTCTTGAAAGTAAGCAAGGTGAAACGAGGTCATTACAAAGCCGAATTCATACCTATTGCCCTAAACAGTAAAGAAACCAAGGAACACGAAATAACCAACACTTTTCTTAGACTAACAGAAGAACAGATAAGAGAAAAACCGGAATATTATCTATGGACCCATAAACGTTGGAAACATAGAGATAAAAAAGCTGCAGCTTTTGCAGAAGTAAATTAACATGCAACAAAAATAAACCCGAAAGTAGATTGCTTACTTTCGGGTTTTTAAATAGGTATAACTAAAGCTATAAACCTGCAATAGATTTTATTTCACCAATTATTCTATCTGCCAAATCATTGGCTTCGGTTTGGCTTTTAGCTTCCGTATAAATTCTTATAATAGGTTCTGTATTAGATTTTCTAAGGTGCACCCAGTTCTCTGCAAAATCAATTTTAACACCGTCAATGGTAGATAATTCTTCATCGGCATATTTTTCCGCCATTGACTTTAAAATTCCGTCTACATCCAAACCTGGTGTAAGCTCAATCTTCTTTTTGCTCATAAAATAGCTAGGATAGCTTGCCCTTAATTCCGCAACTGTACCGCCTTTCTCAGCCAATAACATTAAAAACAATGCGGTACCCACCAAAGAATCTCGACCATAGTGACTCTCTGGGTAGATAATACCTCCGTTACCCTCTCCACCAATTATAGCATTATTGCTCTTCATTTTTGTTACCACGTTCACTTCACCAACTGCCGCAGCCTCATAGGTACCTCCGTGTTTTTGAGTGATATCACGTAATGCTCTTGAAGATGATAAATTAGAAACCGTATTCCCCTTGGTCTTACCGAGCACGTAATCTGCACAAGCAACCAAAGTATATTCTTCGCCAAACATTTCACCATCATTGCTAATAAAGGCCAAACGATCAACATCTGGATCTACAACAATACCAAAATCGGCATTTTCCTTCACGACTAGGTCACAAATATCTTTTAAATGCTCCTTTAACGGTTCTGGGTTGTGTGGAAAATGACCCGTTGGCTTGCAATATAGCTCAACTACTTCTACTCCAAATTCCTTTAATAATTTTGGAATGGCAATACCTCCTGTAGAGTTTACACCATCAACAACAACTTTAAACTTTGCCTTTTTAACGACTTCTGCATCAACCAAAGAAAGATTCAACACTTCATCGATATGGATATCTATATAACTATCATTCTTGTTTATCTGCCCTAAATCATCAACATCACAGAATTCAAAATCTTCTTTTTCCGCAATTTCTAAAATTTTAGCACCTTGGGCGGCATCTAAAAATTCCCCTCGTTCATTGAGTAATTTCAAAGCATTCCATTGCTTAGGGTTATGACTAGCGGTTAGAATAATTCCGCCGTCCGCCTTTTCCATAGGTACTGCTATTTCTACTGTTGGCGTTGTTGACAAATCAAGATCAACCACATCTATACCCAAACCTACCAAAGTAAATACAACAAGATTTTGGATCATTTCACCAGACAAACGAGCATCACGACCAATTACCACTTTTAACTTTTCTTTTTTAGAGTATTCTTTTAACCAAACCCCATAAGAAGCAGCAAATTTTACTGCATCGATCGGTGTAAGGTTGTCTCCCGGCTTACCTCCTATTGTTCCTCGTATTCCTGATATGGATTTTATAAGTGTCATATTTCTTAATAAGTTTTTGCAAATATAAACGGTTAGTTTTTACCACAATTGCGCTTCTTTGTAAATTCGACTTTATAAGCATAAAAATAATAGCGTGAATTTTTTAGCACATATCTTTCTATCATTCGGAGACAAAGAAATCACCATTGGCAACTTTATTGCCGATAGTATTCGCGCTAATAAATTTCAACACTTACCTACAAAAGTTCAAAAGGGCATAAAACTTCACAGACATATTGACACCTATACAGATGCGCATAGTATCCCAAAGATTAGCAGTAGAAGATTGCATGCCAATTATAGTCATTATAGTAGGGTTATCGTAGACATCTATTACGACCATTTTTTAGCTAAAAATTGGTCCAAATACTCTGACACACCTTTAGACATATTTGTAGAAGATTTTTACGACCTCTTGGAAGATAATTATGAAATTTTACCTGAAGGTGTAAAACGCATGATGCCGTATATGATTTCTGACAATTGGCTTTACAACTATTCTAAAATGGAAGGCATTGGCAATGTACTGAATGGTATGAACCGAAGAACGAAAAACAAATCTAAAATGAATTTTGCCATTATAGACCTCGAAGAACATTATGATTCTTTTGAAAAAGAATTCACCGAATTTTTTGAAGAGTTAATTACATTTTCAAAACATAAGTACATATCGTTATTTAGTAAATAATATTCTATAAGTCTATTTATCAAAACATTAAATACATTTTATTAACCTAAATATTTAACCAACTATGAACCATCTAAAATTAGCCATTACACTGATAGCTTTCGTGATTTTTGGCAGCTGCAAAGAGAATCCACCCGCACCAACCGGAACAGTTACCAGTAAGGCAATGGTTGTTTCCGCACGTGAAGAAGCTTCAAAAATAGGAAGTGACATTATGCAAAAAGGAGGTAATGCTTTTGATGCCATGGTTGCTACGGAAATGGCTTTGGTAGTTGCTTATCCTTTTGCCGGAAATCTAGGTGGCGGTGGCTTTATGGTCTATAGAAAAGCAAACGGAGAAACAGGTGCTCTAGATTACCGTGAAAAAGCTCCACTATCTGCCCATAGAGACATGTATTTGGATTCCCTGGGCAACGTAATACCAAACAAAAGTACTTTAGGAGCAACCGCGGTTGGGGTACCTGGCACAGTTGCCGGTATTATAGAAGTACACAAAAAATTTGGTTCATTACCTCTTGAAGAGATTATGGCCCCGGTAATTGCCCTGGCCGAACGTGGTGTAGTGGTTACTGCTAATCAAGAAAAAAGACTTGCCAGTCAACGAGATAAGTTTATAGAAGTAAATAGTGACAGCACCAAATTTGCTACTAAATTCAAAGAAAACGATACCATTAAATATCCTGCATTGGCAAAAACGTTTAGAAGTATCGCCAAAAACGGCAGAGATGGCTTTTACAAAGGTGAAGTCGCTCAAAAATTAGCAGCGTACATTCAAGAAAAAGGCGGATATATTACAGAACAAGACCTAGAAAAATACCAAGCAGTATGGAGAGATCCAATTACGTTCGACTATAAGGATTTACACATTATTTCCATGAGTCCGCCTAGTAGCGGTGGGGTTACCATAAATCAAATTTTTAAGATGATGGAGAAATATGATGTTGCGGAATTTGGACACAACAGTCCTAAAATGGTACAACTATTTACCGAAGCATCTAGAAGAGCGTATGCGGATAGAAATTACTTTTTGGGTGATCCAGATTTTGTAGATATACCTTTTGACCGATTATTAAGCGAGGATTACCTAAACGAAAGAATGGCTAATTTTTCTTTTGATCAAGCCACAAAATCTTCTGAGGTACAACATGGCAATATTGAAATTGTTGAGAGCATGGAAACCACGCACTACTCCATCATAGACCAAGAAGGTAATGCGGTATCCGTTACAACGACTCTCAATGGTGCTTACGGCTCTAAACTTTATTCAGATGAGCTAGGCTTCTTTTTAAATAATGAAATGGATGATTTTAGCGCAAAAGCAGGCGTACCAAATATGTTTGGACTGGTAGGTGCGGAAGCAAACAGTATTGCTGCTGAAAAGAGGATGTTGAGCAGTATGACCCCAACCATTGTTGAACGTAATGGTAAGCTTTGGATGGTTGTTGGCACACCTGGAGGTTCAACCATTATAACCGCCGTAGCCCAGACTATTTTAAATAGTTATGAATTTAAAATGAGCATGCAAGATGCTGTCAATGCACCAAGATTTCACCATCAATGGCTTCCTGATATGGTAATTTTTGAACCAGACGGTTTTTCTACCACTCTTACAGATGAGCTTAAAACAAAAGGGTATATTATCAACGAGGAAAGAACACCTATTATAGGTAAAGTAGATGCCATTCGTGTTTTGGACAACGGCAAGCTTGAAGGTGGTGCAGATAAACGCGGTGATGACGCTGCAGTTGGGTTTTAGATGTATCTAAAAATTATAATTTTAGGAATTAAATATTATTATAATAAATTTTAAATCAATATCTTACAATACATATGATAAAGAAACTATTTAAGTTTATTGGACTTCTTGCACTAGTGCTTGCCATTGGCTATGGTGTATTATATTATTTATATAATGAACCCCTACCTACAGGAGAATCTGGTCCGGAAGCAGATGCTTTAGCCTATAGAATGTTAGATGCCCTTAATTACAAAAATTATAATAACACCAATGTCTTGGAATGGTCTTTTCGTGGTGACCATCATTATAAATGGGATCGAAGAAAAGAAATTGTCTCCGTTTCATGGGATGATATCACGGTACATTTAGACCTGATCACCCCTTCTTCCAGTAAGGCTACAATCAACAATTCAAGTGCCTCTTATGATAAAACTATGGATTTAATAGAAAAAGCCCAAAGCTACTTTAACAATGATTCTTTTTGGTTAGTAGCCCCTTTTAAAGTTTTTGACCATGGAACAGAACGTTATTTAGTAGACCTAGAAGATGGTTCTGAAGCATTATTGGTAACCTATACACAAGGCGGAGATACACCTGGTGATTCTTATATGTGGATCATAGAACCTAGCGGAAAACCAAAAAGCTTTAAACTTTGGACCAAGATCATTCCCATAGGCGGAGTTGAAGCTACATGGCAAGATTGGACAAAAACAGAAAGCGGAGTATTTTTACCTACCCTCCATAAACTTGGTCCTTTATCTATATCTATGGGAGAGGTTGTAGGTAAATAATTATATTTTAAACTATGGATCTAATCATTAAACTAATCACATTTAACGAAGTAACAGCAGATTTACAATCTCAACTTACGGAATTATATAAAGAGCTCAATGCCGAAATAACTCAACTGGACCTAGCATCCGCTCTATCGGATTACAACACCACAGATGTTGTCGTTTGTTTGGACAAGGAAAAACTGGTTGGCATAGCCATGATGGCAAAATACAAAGTAGTCTCTGGCCATAAAGGCATGATTGAAGATGTTGTAGTTTCTTCGCAATATAGAGGACAGGGTATAGGGAGAAAACTAATGGAAAAATTGCTTGAACACGCAAAACAAGAAAAGCTTAGTACGGTACTATTGTTTAGCGGACACCATAGAACAGCCGCCATTTCACTCTACAAAAGCTTAGGATTTAAACTAAAAGAAAGCGGATTATACATTAAACCAATTCTTTAATTAACTTTCTTAACATGCTGTAATTGATCTTTTAACTCTTTCATAGACTCTTGTAATTGTCGTAACAATCCACTATCGGTAGTTGCATCAACATTAAAAGTTATCTTACTACTAACTTCCCAAATTTCTTGTATTTGAAAAGGCTTAATATCATAAGGAGGATAAGTTTCATTTAAAGAAACCAGCGTGATGTTATTTGAGTTAGGTCGTTTCTCTATCTTCTTTACCATAATGGAATCTTGCAAAACAACGACATACATTTTATTTGCACTTACATAGTCAATATGCTCAATAGCTCTAGCCAACACCCATTCCCCCGGATGTAAATTAGGCAACATACTATCTCCTTCTACCTGAAACCCTCTATAGGTTGCATTTCTAAATTCTGGAATAGGCAAATCAAATGCTGGCAATTGTTTATACCAACTGGTATCTGAAATATTTTGCGGATACCCTGCGGCTGCCTTGGCGTTTACCAAAACCATATTGTCCCGGTTGGCAGAATCAACCGTAACTACTTTTGGTATGACACTGGTTTTTGATGTTTCCAAATATTGCTCTTCACTTTCCCCAAACAACCAAAGAGGATTGATTTTAAATTGTTTTAATAATTCTGATACTACTTTACCTGAAAGTTTTGTTCTTCCACGTTCTATATCTGCTGTGGTGTTCGATACGCCGATTAGTGAGGCAAACTCCGCTTGGGTATAACCCAATTCCCTACGTAAATCTGTAAATCGTTTTAACGTCAATTCATTTTCCATAGTAAGTCATTTTCTATCAAGACATTAACTTTCCTGACACCTCAAATATACTAATTATGGATTATATCCAATTAATTATTTGGATTATTTCCATAATTAGGATTATTTCCATAATTTTGGATTAATTACAAATCGAAATATGGATTTTAACCGAATAAAAGAAAAACTGAATATATTAGCAGATGCCGCTAAATACGACGTTTCTTGTTCTAGCAGTGGAAGTAACCGAAAAAACAAGAATAATGGTCTAGGCGATACCGGTAATGGTATTTGCCATACTTATACTGAAGATGGGCGATGCGTTTCATTGTTAAAAATCTTATTGACCAATCATTGCATTTTTGACTGCGCGTATTGCGTTACGCGAAAAAGTAATGATATTAAAAGAGCTGCTTTTAAAATTCAAGAGGTAGTAGACCTTACCATCAACTTCTATAGAAGAAACTACATTGAAGGCTTATTTTTAAGCTCCGGTATTTTCAAAAGCGCAGACCATACCATGGAGCGTTTAATTGCAGTAGCTAAAAAACTACGTGAAGAAGAAAATTTTAATGGATACATTCATTTAAAATCCATACCAGGTGCAAGCGATGAATTAATGTACGAGGCCGGTTTATATGCTGATCGTTTATCGGTCAACATTGAAATCCCCACTATTTCCGGCCTTAAACTTTTGGCTCCAGACAAAAAACATGAAGATTTCATTAAACCTATGCAAAAGGTAAAGGATGAAATTATACGCTACAAAGAGGAGAAGAAGATTATTAAAAGCACCTCTAAATATGCACCCGCCGGTCAAAGTACTCAAATGATTATTGGTGCTACAGGCGAAAGCGATAAGGATATCATGTATTCTGCCACCCACTTTTACAAAAATTTTAAAATGAAGCGTGTGTATTATTCTGGTTACGTACCTATATCCAGTGATAGTAGATTGCCCTCTTTGGGTTCTGAAGTACCAATGTTAAGAGAAAATAGATTGTACCAAACAGATTGGTTACTTCGATTTTATGGATTCAGCGTAAATGAAATTTTAGATGTCAACAACCCCAATCTTGATATGGATATTGATCCTAAATTAATGTGGGCGCTACGTAATCTTAATCATTTTCCTATTGATATCAATAAAGCAGATGCCCGAATGTTAGCACGTATACCAGGCATAGGAATGGGTTCTGTACATAAAATAATAAGTGGCAGGAAATATAGAAATCTCAACTGGGAACATCTTAAAAAAATGGGAGTAGCCCTAAATCGTGCTCAGTATTTTATCATATGCAATTCTAATGATTGGGAACGTAGAGATCTTGATGCCAATAAAATAAAAGGTATGATTTTACAATCACAACATAGTAAGTATAAAAATATACATAACAATCAACTATCTCTATTTAATTAAAGTAACCATTTAATAAATTAACACATTATGGAAACCCTTGACAACACCTTAACCACTTCTCAAATTTCAATTCTGAACACCATAATTGCTCGTGTTCAAAGTAAAATATTATCCATTGGATACCATTTGGTATTTATAAAAAGTAAAATTAAAAAAAGACTTAAAATTATTTCTAGAATCTTTTTCTTCAACTTTTAAAACTATAGTTATGAACGCTTCTAAAACCTTAATTTACGATGGCAGTTTCAACGGATTTTTAACTGCTGTATTCACCGGATTTGAGCAGAAATTAACGCACGCAGATATTCAGAAGAACAATCAGCTACAAAGCGGACTTTTTGCAGAAAATGAAACCATTTTCACCAATGTTAAAAAAGCACAACGAGTATGGAACGGTGTTCAAAAAAAGAGTAATACAGCAATAAAGAACATCTATTTTTCCTTTCTAAGCGAGCACAATAATATTGAAGCCCTACTCTATCATTATATTCAAAAACTTATGGGCAGTAAATATTACGGTTCTACAGATTTTAGCGATGACGGAGTTTTAAAAATCAATCAACTTGCACATAAAGTAGGGAGAGAAAAACACCGTATGGAAGCTTTTGTACGTTTTCAACTAACAAAAGACGATGTCTATTTTGCAAACATAGAACCAGATTTTGATGTTATACCTTTAATCTCCAAACATTTTAGAAATAGATACGCAGACCAACAGTGGATCATTTATGATGTAAAACGTAAATACGGAATCTTCTATGATTTACATACTGTTGAAATCATTTCGCTTGACCTTAATGATATACACACTAACAGTATCGAAAAAAGCGATGCATTTATCAATGAAGAATATGAATATCAAGATTTGTGGAATAACTACTTTAAAAGTACCACCATTAAATCTCGTATTAATACAAAACTACATGTGCAACATGTACCTAAGCGTTATTGGAAATACTTATCGGAGAAGAAAGAAGCTGTTTAGTTTTATTTATCTAATTCATATATTGTAAGTTATAGTCTTTAAATGTATACTAAACAAATATTATGTTAGATAAAAAATACCAGTTAGCACAAATCAATATTTCACGTATGATAGGAGTGAATATTAATGATCCTATTATGAAAGAGTTTGTTGATAACTTAGACAAGGTTAATAATTTAGCAGAACAAAGTGAAGGGTTTGTATGGCGACTAAAAGATGAAAATAACGACGCAACAAGTTTTAATCCTTATAATGACGAGCAGGTGATCATTAATATCTCGGTATGGCAATCTATAGCATCTTTAGAAACCTTTGTTTACAAAACTGTACATACAGATTTTCTAAAAAGAAGAAAAGAATGGTTTCAAAAATTTGGAAAAGTTACTACAGCCATGTGGTGGATTTCTGAAGGAGATTTTCCAAGCGTGGAAAATGCAGTTGAACAATTAGATTATTTGCAGAAAAACGGACCTTCTCAAAAGATTTTTGATTTTAGAAACAAATACGCACCACCTATTCTATAATTATGTTTAAAAAATACATTTTCTAAAGATGAACATAATTAATATGATATAAATCAGCTGTTAATTTTATAATTCAATATAATTTTGAAGTAGCTAACTGAATGTCACATAAAGTACATTTTATTATTTCAAGATGAATTACAGCATACTTGCCACTTCCCAATCAAAGAACGATGCCACCATCCATATAAAAGAATCCGCTATTGATTTTAGGACAACCTCTAAAACAACAAATACACTCCCTAACCCAGCGGAACTATTTTTGAGTTCGTTTGCTGCCTGTATGCTCAAAAATGTGGAACGTTTTTCTTTGATGATGAAATTTGATTACCAGAAAACATCTTTAGAAGTATCTGCGGTAAGACTAGAAAACCCCTCAAGAATGAATGATATTGAGTACTCTTTAACCATTTATAGTGAAGATGAAACAATAAACATATCGCTTTTGAAAAAGAATATTGAGAAGTATGGTACCATTTATAATACCATAAAACAATCATGTACTATAACCGGCAGCATTAAAATAACCGCTACTAGCTAACGTGCAAACGATAGTATTTTATTTGATAAAATCAATTTAATCAATATTGGCAAAACAGCATTTACCGAACCAACCTACCCGTTACATTTCCGGCAATAATATTATTCACCTCGCTTACCGTCGCAAAATTAACATCCCCTTCATACGTATGTTTTAAAGCACATGCTGCGCTTGCAAATTCCATAGCCTTATAATCATCATATTGCTGAAGTCCGTAAATTAAGCCTGCAGCAAATGCATCTCCAGTCCCAATACGATCTACAACATGTGTAATATCAATATCTTCAGTTTCCCTAAATTCTTGACCGTTCCACATTCTAGCTCTTATTTTGTGCCATGATGAATTTAAAGAAGTTCTAATTTTATCAAAAACTTTTTCAATACTCGGAAATTCAAGAATCAACTGTTTACTTGCTTTAATGAAATCTTCATTATCATAACCAAAGTTTGTTCCTAAAACTTCATTAATTTCATTTACTCCGCCTATAAAAATTGTTGAATAATTTAAAAGTTCTATCAAAGCTTCTTTAGGATCTTGTCCATATTTCCAAAGTCCACTACGGTAAGTTGGATCTGCAGAAACCGCCATCCCTTTTTCTCTTGCCAGTTTTAAACCGTCTTTTAGCAAGTCATAAGCACCTTTTGACAGCGCAGGTGTTATACCGGTCCAATGCATCCATTCACCATTCTTTAAAGCCGTTTCCCAATTTACCTTAGATGGTTCAATTTCTGAGAATGCCGAATGTGAACGGTTATACGATATCATACTAGGTCTAATTACCGCACCTACCTCTAAAAAGTAGACGCCAAGAGGTCTTTTTGATTTTACGATAGCGGAAGTATCTACACCAAATTTTTGAATATAGGTCATTGCTGTATCACCAATAAAATCATCTGAAACGGCACTAATATGCTTTACTTTTCCTCCAAAATTAGAAATGGATATACCAACGTTCAGTTCTGTTCCTCCAAAATAAAATTCCACAATATTAGATTGCACAAATTTCTTATTGCCGCGTGGTGATATTCGCATTAAAACTTCGCCAAATGTTATTATCTGTCCCATAAAATAATTTTAATCCTAAAATAACCAATGATTATCAAAAAACTATAGTTCCAAAAAAATATATCAAAACTAGGCTGAAATGAGACATAACTTTCTGTTTGCATAAACACTGCGGTTACTTTTATAATTCATTTAGATATTTTTAAACGCAACCTTTGTACATATTTATTTACTTTGTTTATATGGCGCACTCCCTTAAACACGAATGGCGAAAAAAAGAAAAGAATATTTACCTTCCTAAAAAGGAACCTGTACTTCTTACCATTCCGCAATTTCAATATATCACGATTAAGGGTTCTGGTAACCCTAACAGCAAACTTTTTCAAGAACACATACAAGCTTTATACAGTACGGCTTACACAATTAAAATGAACCTAAAACAAATGGAACTATTACCAAACAATTATATGGATTGGACAGTTTATCCTTTAGAAGGTTTTTGGGACATCTCTGAAAAAGCAAAATTAAATTTCACTGGAGAAATCAATAAAGATGAATTGGTTTTTGAGTTAATGATACGGCAACCCGCTTTCATTACAAGTGATTTCTTTAATGAAATGCTTGAACTTGTAAAGAATAAAAAGCCTCAAAAAGTGCTTGACAAGGTAAAATTCAAGACAATTGATGAAGGTGATTGTATTCAAATGTTGCACATGGGCAGTTTTGACAAGGAAGACGAAACATTTAAAATAATGGAAACATTTGCCAAGAATAAAGGGCTTAAGAGAAAGTCTAAAGTCCACAAGGAAATCTACTTGTCCGATTTCAGGAAAACGCCTGAAAGTAAGTTAAAAACAGTATTACGGTTTACAACCGAACCTTAAATCTTAACAGAAAATAGTAAATATCGAATTTTTATTAAACTTAAAAATGCACACAACATAATTAAAAAATTGCTCACATCTTTGTATCTTAAAGTATTCATCATCAATCCATCCTTAAAATGCCTATAAAACCATTACAAATTAGTGTTATACTTTTATTATTTAATTTGGTTGCTGGTCAAACCAAAATATCAGAAGAACAATTTATAACCATTGGTGGTATTGAACAATGGATAACAATTAACGGCAACGATATCACCAATCCAATTATTTTATTTGTACACGGTGGACCGGGTAGCACAATGAGCCATTACAAAGACGAGCCATTTACCAATTGGGAAAAAGAGTTCACCCTTGTACATTGGGACCAACGCGGAGCCGGCAAAACATTTGGAAAAAATGCTCCTGAAGAAGTCAATGAAACATTTTATCAGAATAACCCGCTTTCCATTGCAGAAATGACCGATGATGGTATTGCGGTCTCAACATACTTACTTGAACGCTTTAACAAAAACAAAATCATACTAATAGGTACCTCTTGGGGATCAATTCTTGGTACCTTAATGGCTCAAAAGAATCCAAATTTATTTCATGCATATATTGGCCATGCACAATTTGTCCACTTTTCAGAAAACATTAAAAATGCCTATTCAGAAGTGCACCAAATAGCACAAGCAAAAAAAGATGAATCCATAATTTTAAAACTTAAAGATTTAGGACCACCTCCTTATTCAAAAGCCAAAACCTATGGTCAACTATTACTTATAACCAAACAGTATGAAAAAGAAAACGCTGCCCCTGCTCCAACTTCATGGTTCAAAATAGACCCTGCATATGAAAACAACCAAGACAGTAAAGACCGCTACAACGGAGATGATTATTCATTTTTAAACCTTGTAGGCGATGTGGATCTTGGTATAAAATCAATGGTTCAGGACATTAATTTTAACAAAACGGCACAATCTTTTCACCTACCTATCATCTTAATACAAGGTGAAGGTGATATTCTTTGTTCAAAAAAATTAAATCAATCTTATTTTGAAAAAATCAGGGCTCCAAAAAAAGAATATGTTTTAGTCTCCAATGCAGCCCATGGTTTAAACGAAGCTATTGTTAAAAAACAATATGAAATCTTAAAATCACTTTATATACAGAAATAACATATTTTCATTGAGCAGCTTATTTGCTCCCCTTATCACCCACAAAATGACCGCTTTTAGCTTTAAACAACACATTAAAGGTTGTTAAACTGCCATAGATACGGGTAATGTATTGTTGAAGATCTATCTTCTCTTGATCATCTAAATTTTTACTGGAATTTATTTTTTGCTCCATAACCCGTATACGATCACGAACCATCACTATTTTATGAAAAAAAGTATTTATAGGTATCTCTTTATTACTTAAACCAGCCTCACCTGGTTCTAATATTAAATTTCCACCTTTCCATTTATCGGCTATGGCAACACGCTGGGTAGCGTCGCTCCATTTTTGTAAAATGGAGACCAATGAACTTTCCACGTCAAAAAAACTAACCGTATCCACTTCATTTTCAATTGCCTCGATTACCTCGTAGTCAGAATCTATATCAATAGTTTCTAAACCACTATCCATAAATGTCACCCAATACATATTACTGGATACATTTGTAATTACACCATTACCAAATTCCGTATGTGATATTCTAGAGCCTATTCCTAATATTTTCATTGTTTTCAACTTTTATGCATCGCTAATTTAAGATCAGTTTTGATGATCAGCAAATAAGAACTTACTTTTTACAACCAATGAAATCAATATTGATTTTTGTTATCTAGTCTACTTCATGTACATTTAGTGACAATATTTGTACACAACCTTAATCCATCAACATGAAAAATATAATGGCAATTGCCTTTTTTAGTTTTCTATTTATTTCTTGCGGAGAAAAAAAGAAAGAAATAGCCGAACATATACAGTCACCTAAAAAAATAAAAGCCCTTGTTATTGACGGACAGAACAACCATTACGTGTGGCCAAAAACAACGATGATGATAAAGGACTATTTAGAACAGACCAATTTATTTACAGTAGATATTGAAAGAATGGACTCTATATGGTTAGGAATAAAATATAATAAAACACGCCCCGAAGCTTATGAATCTTTTATTGAGACCTACCCTTTGAAAGATAAAACATATCAAACTTCTCACAGCCCTATTAAAACATCGGACTTTTCATTCAATTTTGATAATTATGACGTTATCATTTCCAACCTTGGTGCCGATTCTCCTTTATGGCCCGTTAAAACTAGGGAAGCTTTTGAAAGTTATATGAAAAATGGCGGAGGACTTGTGGTTATACATGCTGCAGATAATGCATGGGGAGAATGGGAAGAATACAATAAAATGATCGGATTAGGTGCATGGGGTGGCCGTGATGAAAAATCAGGACCTTACGTATACTATAATGAACAAGGAGAAATTATAAAAGATACCGTAGTTGGTGTTTGCGGTTCTCATGGACCAGAATACGAATTTCAAATTACTACAAGGGCAGCGGAACATCCTATCATGAAAGGTTTACCTGAAAAATGGTTGCACACGCCAGATGAAATGTACGAACGTATGAGAGGACCATTTGAAAATGCGACTATACTAGCCACGGCATATGCCGATGTTGAAAAGAATGCTCCACCATGGGACCCCAATGTTACCGGCTTAGGACAACACGTACCACAATTAATGGCCATTAATTATGGTAAGGGTCGTGTTTTTCACTCCACACTAGGACACTTTGATTATTCTATGGAATGTACCGGCTTTATAACTACCCTTCAACGAGGATCTGAATGGGCGGCAACGGGAAAAGTAACACAGGAAATCCCTAAAGATTTCCCTTCAGCCGATGCTTCAAATTCTCGACCTTGGAAATAGCATATGTTCATTTACTCTGAAACCGGATTACAGTCTTCTCTTCTTCTGGAATCTATTAGGTAGATTATTTTCCAGGCATCTTTCTCTTTAAACAATTGAAATGAATTAACACCACAATGACTGAATTCACCTTTGTACCAAAATTCGTACGGTACCCAAACATGGGCCATGCCGCCATCTATTTGAATTTTGTAGTCTAGTACTTTTTCGTGAAAGGTAATGGAATCAGGCGTGGTAATCATAAAATTAATTATGTCATTAAAGTTATTATCCCGAATACTCATTTTACCCAGCACATTTAAATTTACAGTTTGCATTTTAACATCGGGGTCAACAACGCCTTTCATGGCAAATTCATTTTTGCCATTAAAAGCATAAAAAAAAGTCTCAACGGCATACTTAACCTTTACCTCTTCGTCTATTTGCGCATTTACTGCATTTATCATAAAAAGCATCAATAGCAAAGAGAAATATTTCATTGGGATTCTTTTGAAAAGTTATTTACGGTAAAAATAGGTAAAATATGAATGAAGACTTTTCAAATGGATTCTAATTAGGGAGTGCTTAGTCTCATTAAAACTCCTTACTTTTATGGCGCAAAACCAAAATCAAGTTATGTCAACAGCTAAAAAAGAATACAAAAGAGTTACGGTCAAATCTTTAGTGGATATGAAGAAGAACGGAGAAAAAATCTCCATGCTTACAGCATATGACTATTCAATGGCCAAAATTGTAGATGCTGCCAAAGTCGATGTTATTTTGGTTGGTGATTCTGCTAGTAATGTCATGGCGGGTCATGAAACTACTTTACCTATCACTTTAGATCAAATGATTTATCATGCATCTTCTGTTATTAGGGCTATTGACCGTGCATTGGTGGTTGTAGATTTACCTTTTGGAAGCTACCAAAGCGACCCTAAGGAAGCTTTGCGATCGGCAATTAGAATTATGAAAGAAAGTGGTGCCCATGCTGTAAAGCTAGAGGGTGGTGCAGAAATTAAGGAATCCGTTAAAAGAATACTTGCAGCCGGTATTCCGGTAATGGGCCATTTGGGCCTTACTCCACAATCCATCTATAAGTTTGGAACATATACCGTACGTGCCAAAGAAGAGGAAGAAGCAGAGAAATTAATGGAAGATGCCAAACTGCTTCAAAAACTGGGTTGCTTTGGTATAGTTCTTGAAAAAATACCTGCAATGCTCACAAAGCAAGTCTCTGAAAATTTGACCATACCTACCATAGGTATCGGTGGTGGCAAATATGCAGATGGTCAAGTATTGGTTGTTCATGATCTTTTAGGCATGACACATGAATTCAACCCACGTTTTTTACGTAGATATATGAATCTTTATGAAGAAATGGGAAATGCCATCTCCAATTACGTCAGCGATGTAAAAAGCCAAGATTTCCCTAATGATGACGAGCAATACTAATTATTATCATCATATTCTTTGTCAAAAAAAACACATTCTACCGTAGACAATCTTCAAGTACTTTTTGAAGACAATCACCTTATCATCATTAATAAGCGACCTGGTGATATTGTACAGGGCGACAAAACCGGAGACCAACCTCTTAGCGATACCGTTAAGACATATTTAAAAATTAAATACAATAAACCTGGTAATGTATATTTAGGTGTAGTTCATCGTTTAGATAGACCTACATCTGGTATTGTGGTGTTCGCTAAGACATCAAAAGCCCTACCAAGATTGAATAAGATGTTTGCTGAAAAAGATGCAAAGAAAACATATTGGGCAATTGTTAAAAATAACCCTAAAGAACCGGAAAAAAGACTGGTTCACTGGATGAAAAGAAATACAAAGCAAAATAAATCTTACGCAAACATTAAAGAGGTTCCCGATAGTAAAAAAGCGATGCTTACCTACAAAACCATAAAAAAGCTTAACCATTACTTTCTTTTGCAGATTGATTTGGAAACAGGTAGACACCACCAAATTAGATCACAATTAAGCGCTATTGGCTCGCCAATTAAGGGCGATTTAAAATATGGTTTCAATAGAAGTAATGATGATGGCAGTATACATTTACACGCCAGAAAATTACGTTTAACACATCCTGTAAAAAAAGAACCTTTAGAGATCATTGCCCCACCGCCAAATGACCCTATTTGGAATGCATGTCTTTAATTTCACTATTTTTAGGGAAAACACTATGACCATGATAAAGAAATTTTCGATTTTAAGCGTTTTCTTACTAATTGCGTCTTGCAGCAGCTATAATTCAATTGATTCATTCTACAACGCACACAAAAACGATGATCAGGTTACAGCGATTAGAGTACCACAATTTATGCTTACCATGATCAGTGAAATTTCACCAGAAATGAAAGCTATGGTAGGTAACACCAAAGATTTAAGATATATGCAATTCCCTAGTACAACTACTAGTCGCACTCAATTTTTAAATCAGCAGATGAATGGTATTACCGGAAATTCATTCATAGAGATATTTCGTAAGAACGATGAACTTAAACGAAATGTAGTATCTGTTCGTGAAAGAAAAAATTTAGTCAAGGAAATCCTGATTTACAATAACAACAACCAAACCGGGTCCTTTTTATATTTCAATGGAGATTTTGATCCTGCAAAGGTTAGGGAAATGGCAAAAAACGAGCAATTCACTAAATTCGGGGATAATATCATTAATCAATTTGGAGCAAGTACACCTGGCATCAACTCCCAGAACAAATAAGTTACTTAGGCAGCTTTTTTTGAACGTATACTTTCTATAACCACAGAACTTAATATTAGTATACCGCCAATAATAGTTGTGCCCCTTGGTATTTCAGAAAGAAAAATTGCCCCTATTATAATCCCGTAAACAGGTTGAATACTACTCAAAATACTTACCGTAGTAATATTAAAATGTTTAAATGTCATTAAAAATAAGGTATGCCCAATAGCTGTAGTCAATATAGCTAAGGCCACAAGCACGTGCCACTGAGCCACAATGGCCTCTGAAGTGACCGTAAATAAAAATGGAAATAATAGCACCCCAACTATTGCGGTTTGGTAGGTCATTAACATTGACCCATTATACTTTGAAACTTTCTTTTTTAAAAGAATGTTTCTTAACGCATAGGCCAAAGCAGAAAACACACCAAAGCCTATAGCTATTGTATATGAATCTGCAAAATTTAAAGTTGGACTAAGAAAATACATTCCGGTTAACACCAGAACAGCCAGTAAAATATGTACCAGCTGAAATTTGGTTTTTAAGAGAACTGGTTCTAGCAAAGCCGTAATTACAGGATATGTGAAGATAGACAGCATGCCAATGGCTACGTTGGATAATTTTAAAGCATAGAAATAGGCGATCCAATGAGTGCCCATTAATAACCCACTTAATAAGATAACCCCTGTATCTTTTTTATCTATTTTTAAACCAAACCCCTTCCATTTACAATACAAAAACAATGCAATAAATGCCAAAATAGCCCGCGCACCTATTGCCACTGGCACCGGCAACTGTACATATCTACCCAATGCCCCCGAAGTGGAAATAAATAGCATAGCCAAATTGATTTCCAATAAATGCTGAAAATGGTTATTTTTCATTTACTCATCACTTTCCTACCGTGTTCTTGCCAAGGCTTTTTTACGTATAATTTCTGAAACTGACTTATTCTGTAAGTGACTTTCTAACCAAGACAGGATATCTAAATATAAAAATGCTCTTTTCTCATATGGATGATGTTCATATTTTTTAAGCTCCGTATACAATTTCTGAAACTCTGCCTTCAATTGGTTTGGATAAATACCACCAAGACTTCTTAAGAACTTTATCATCTCCTTTTGTACGGCATGCATATCGTTCATTTTTAAAAGAAACTTATATGTACTCTTTAATTGAATTTCCAAATGATAGTCCATACCTGCCTCATAATGAGCAACTAAACTTAAAACCCTAGCAAAGCACATTAAATCTTCGCGCATTTTTAAATTCTTGTTATCAATGATTTTTTTCAAGTATTGAATACACGTTTTATTGTCACCAATTCCAAAATACAGACATGCTATTTTATAATACAGTACCATTACATGATGAACATCTATTCTATCTCTGTGCTTGTTAATTCCGTATTCAATTATTTTTACCAAATACAACCCTTTTTCAAAATTGCCTTCCAAAAAATGTAAATTCAATTTGTTGGCATTTAAATACATAAACGCTAATGAATTGATATTGTCGTTATCTGGAAAGTTCTTTTCCTTGATGGTAGTTTCTAAACGCTCAAGCACTTCTTTGAATTGAGAACTATATTGTACGTAAAAAAGAGATTCCAGTAAATAATGATTGCCTTTTAAAAAGAATACCGGGTTTAAATAGATCATATCTTTATGATCATAAAAAAGATCTACCCATTTGCTCGCATATTTAAAACAAGATAAAAAGTCTTGCGTTAAAAAACTGTACCATAAATGGGCCTTGTACAACCATAATTTTTCCCTAAAACCTAAGTCTTCTATGTTGTATAGCGGTAAATGGTCATTAAAATAGGTTTTTACCTTTTGAAAATCTTCATTACTTCTAACGTAGCCAACCTTTAACATCATCCCATAAAGTTGTAATGAAAGGTTAGATAGTTTACTGGTCATAACATTATGCCCAGACAATTCTTTTGCCTGTATTGCAAGTTCATCTGCACGATCAGGAATACTACGGGTTATATATTGCGTTTCAATGATTTTTTCCAACTCAACTATCTCATAAGCAATATTCTTCTCTTCATTTTCAATAGCTATTGCTTTTACCTTATCCAATATTTTTAGGCTTTGTTTATAAAGGCCTTTCTGATATAGAATTGTAGCAAAATCCAATTGTTCCCTTATTTGAACCCTTATATTTTGGTTAACCGGATTTAATCTAAGGCTCACCAAAATCTGTTTATATAGATGAGCTTTTAGGTTAGAAAGCTGAGCTTTTTTAACAATCCCACTTTCTAGTATTGTTTTCTCATCATATTGTTTAATTTTATCCAATAAATTGAACAGAGCTAAAAATTTGGCATCTGTATTCACTCCTAATCTACCCACGTAAAGCTTAAATTGACGCTTCTCAGATTTAGAAAGTGATTTAACCAGAACGAACAAAGCATCTTTATGCGCATTTGTCATCGTAAAAATAATAGTTTAAAGAATTGTAATTCAATGTTTTATATACCTAAAAAACTGACTTAACGTTGTAAACATGTTCACAAAATTAGTATGTTTTGTGTTTTAGGTTATATATTCGTTTGACGAGTAAAACTACGTAAATTATATGAGTAAAGATATCGTACAAATATTTGACACTACTTTAAGAGATGGAGAACAAGTACCTGGCTGCAAACTAGACAGGGAACAAAAATTGGTCATCGCTGAACGCCTAGACATTTTGGGTGTAAATGTGATTGAGGCCGGTTTTCCCGTATCTAGTCCAGGAGATTTCCAATCTGTGGAAGCTATATCCAAACTTGTAAAAAATGCAACTGTTTGTGGCTTAACAAGAGCGGTTAAAAATGACATTGAAGTAGCTGCGGAAGCACTTAAGTATGCCAAAATGCCCAGAATACATACAGGTATAGGCACATCTGATTCTCATATAAAATTCAAGTTCAACTCAAATAGGGACGCTATAATAGAACGTGCAGTGGCTGCGGTCAGTTATGCCAAAACTTTTGTAGAAGATGTTGAATTCTATGCTGAAGATGCCGGTAGAACGGACAATGAGTTTTTAGCACGTGTATGTGAAGCCGTAATAAAGGCAGGAGCCACTGTATTGAATATACCTGATACCACTGGTTATTGTTTGCCCGATGAATACGGAGCAAAAATGAAATACCTTCGTGAAAACGTAAAAGGAATTGAGAAAGCAACACTTTCTTGCCATTGCCACAACGATTTAGGTTTAGCGACCGCCAATTCAATTGCAGGTGTCATCAATGGTGCCAGACAAATAGAATGCACTATAAACGGAATTGGAGAAAGAGCCGGTAATACTTCTTTAGAAGAAGTGGTCATGATTATGCGTCAGCACCCGGATTTAAATTTAGACACCAGTATAAACAGCAAATTGTTATACGACACTAGCTTAATGGTTTCCAATAAAATGGGAATGATGGTTCAACCGAACAAAGCGATTGTTGGAGCCAATGCCTTTGCCCACAGTTCTGGAATTCACCAAGATGGAGTAATTAAAAATAGGGAGACCTATGAAATTATAGACCCTGCAGATGTAGGTGTCACAGAATCTTCAATTGTGTTGACCGCCAGAAGTGGTAGAGCAGCCTTGGCCTATAGAGCAAAAATTGTGGGTTACGAGTTAACCAAAACACAACTAGACCAAGTATACCAAGAGTTCTTGAAATATGCCGACGTTAAAAAAGAGGTGAAAGACGATGACATTCATCAAATAATTGAGACCTCAAAAATAGATTTACAAAGTATAAGCTAATTATGCATTTAGACATTGCTGTTTTAGAGGGAGATGGTATAGGACCAGAGGTTGTTGCACAATCTATAAAGTGCCTGCGTTCTGTTGAAGAAACTTTTGGGCATAGTTTTACATTTAAGAACGGTCTAATTGGTGCGTCTGCCATTAAGCAGACGGGCAGCCCTTTACCTAAAGAAACTTTAAAACTTTGCAAAAGTACAGATGCTACTCTTTTTGGCGCTTTGGGCCTTCCTGAATTTGATGACAATCCTAAAGCCAAAGTATGGCCAGAACAAGGTCTTTTGAAATTACGGAAAAAATTAGGGCTGTTTGCCAATATTAGACCCGTAAAGGTGTTCCCGTCATTGGTTAGGCAATCACCACTTTCAAAGACACAAGTTCAAAATACCGATCTAATTATTTTTAGGGAATTATCAGGCGGAATCTATTATGGTAACAAATCCAATGATGAAGATAAAAATTCAGCAACGGACACTTGTACTTACACTGAGTCTGAAATCAGTAGGATAGCCCACCTAGCCTTCAAATCTGCCAGGTCTAGAAAGAAGAAGGTAACATTGGTAGACAAGGCCAATGTTCTTGAAACATCCCGTTTATGGAGACGCGTAGTTCGTGCTATTTCTGAAAGTTATCCAGATGTGGAATTGAATTGCCTGTTTATTGATAATGCTGCGGTTCAGATGATTTTAAACCCATCACAGTTCGATGTTATATTGACCGACAATATGTTTGGCGATATTCTATCTGACCAAGGAAGCGTTATTGCCGGATCTATTGGGTTACTGCCTTCTGCTTCAGTTGGGGTAGAGCATGCCATGTTTGAACCTATTCATGGATCTTACCCTGATGCAGCCGGTAAAAACATAGCAAATCCAGTAGCCTCTATTTTAAGCGTCGCAATGCTATTGCAACATTTTAAGATGAACGAGGAATCTGATGCAGTCGTAGCAGCGGTCTTAAAATCTTTTTCTAAAAAAATAGTAACACCAGATATATTAGGAAGCTCTAAATATGGGACCAATTATGTTGGTGACTTTATTGCCGATAATATTATGGAATTAGATGGTAGTTTTAATATTAACGATGAAAACATAGGCTTAGGTAAATCTACCATTATCTAAGCTACTCATTATTTAATTGGGTCACCAATTCATTGAACTCCTTTTTAAATTCAATATACTTCTCCCCTGTTGCCGGTCCGTTGAAACCGGTATGAATTTTCCTAACATTACCTTTTTTATCGATAAAAATGGTTGTGGGATACGAGAGCACATGATTAAGCATAGGTAGTTTTTCTTGCGCTTTTAATTTATCATAAGTACCGTATTGCGCAAGTAAAATTGGGTAACCCACCCCTATTCTATCTTTTAGACGTTGAATACCTTTAAAGGCTTTATCTTCTGTTTTTGCCGACTCAAAAGCTAGCCCTATGACTTCTATATCTTTATTTTCAGCCATATATTCCACTAGAAACTTTGTTTCATCTAGACAATTTGGGCACCAGGTTCCCATTAATTGCACAATAACGACCTTGTTATGAAATCTATCATCTGACAATGAAACCTTATCGCCATTACTATCCGGAAAGGTAAATGCCAATTTATCATAACCTTCGTTCAAAAATGTAAGTGAATCTGGATCCGGAAGTTCAAAATCATCATTTCTAGTAGCCACAAATGGCTCTTTAAAATGATTTCCAGAATAGAAAACACCATTCATACTAGAGTCCGTAACTTTTGCGGTAAACAGAAAAGCATGGGCACCATCAAATGCAGATAATTTAAGAGAATCGCCATCCATTACACCATCTAAAAACCTATAGTCTCCCGTAGTGGTTCTAAACGTTCCGGTTACCTTATTTCCTTCCTGTAAAAAAATACCTTTACCTACGTATTCTTCTTCCAAATTAGGACTAAAATAAGTTTCCCATATGCCGGTAACGTTCTCCTTGTCTTTCTTATTTGCAACCATAAACCTTTCATTAACACCATGAATTGCCTTAAAAGGAACTATCCTATCTAGACTTTCCTTAATAAATTGTCCCTCAATGATACTATCTGTAAAAGTGCCCGCCAAAAATCCTTCAAAAACCGGTGTATACATAAAAATAGAATCTCCCTTAACTTCCACTTCATCTATTCGTATTACTTCATCGGCATTTATAATATTCATTTCATAATCACAATTTATGTTCTTTTCAACTTTTAAGTTAAAAGGTAACACTTGGTTATCCATTAATTCTAGCTCAACTAACCAATTGCCCTTAGCTAAGTTTTTAACCACCTTTTCTTCTTTACAACCTACTAATACCATGAACATAAAAAGTACTGCAATACTTATTCTCATATTTTATTATTTAAAGAACTTCTAATAAACAATTAAAAAGGCAGAATTAAAAATTAAAATAAAGACTTCATAGCTTATTGAATGTATTAGGGCATTGTTTTATCTTTGCGGCCTATAAATGTTTTGAATGAAAATATCATATAACTGGCTTAAACAGTTCATACAAATAGATTGGGAATCACAAAAAACCGGTGAACTTTTAACGGATTTGGGTTTAGAGGTCGAAGGAATTGAAAAATTTGAATCTGTAAAAGGCGGATTAAAAGGTATTGTTGTAGGACACGTTTTAAGTTGTGAAAAGCATACAAACGCCGATAAACTTAAGGTGACCAAGGTTGACATAGGTCTAGATGCCCCTGTACAAATTGTTTGCGGAGCTAAAAACGTAGCTGCCGGGCAAAAAGTACTTGTAGCTACTATAGGCACTACACTTTATACTTCGGAGGGTGAAGCATGGACCATTAAAAAAGGTAAAATAAGGGGCGAAGAAAGTTTTGGTATGATATGCGCCGAAGACGAACTAGGTCTTGGTGATAGCCATGATGGAATTATGGTTTTAGAAAAGGACCTAAAACCTGGTACACCTTGTGCCGATATCTTTGCTATTGAAGAAGACGAAGTATTCGAAATTGGCTTAACACCTAATCGTGCAGACGCCATGAGCCATTTTGGTGTTGCAAGAGACCTTAAAGCAGGCTTAAAACAAAAAGAAATTACCAAAGAACTGATTACCCCTTCTACTAGTCACTTTAATATTAATGACCGATCATTAAAGATTGATGTAGATGTAGTTAAAACCGAATTAGCACCTCGTTATTGCGGAATTACGATTAGCAATCTAATCATACAGCCCTCTCCTACTTGGTTACAGAATAGATTAAAATCCATAGGATTAACTCCTAAAAACAATGTAGTAGATGCTACCAATTACGTACTACATGAGCTTGGGCAACCTTTACACGCTTTTGATGCAGCTAAAATAAAAGGCAATAAGATCATTGTTCAAACCTTAGCTAAAGGCACTAAGTTTACCACTTTGGACGGAGTTGAAAGAACACTACATGAAGACGATTTAATGATTTGTGACACCGAAAAGCCATTGTGCTTGGCAGGCGTTTTTGGCGGTTTGGGTTCTGGTGTAACTGAAGAAACAACATCTATTTTCTTAGAGAGCGCCTATTTTAACCCCGTATCTATTAGAAAATCAGCGAAAAGACACGGCCTTAACACTGATGCTTCGTTTAGGTTTGAGCGTGGTATTGACATTGAAAATGTGGAGTACAGCTTAAAACGTGCCGCACTTTTAATCAAAGAAATTGCAGGAGGAGAAATTACCTCTGACATTTATGACCTCTACCCTAAGAAACACCCTAATTTTGAAGTGTTTCTTGCTTTTGAAAAAATCAATAAGTTAATTGGACAAGAAATTCCTCAAGATACCATTAAATCTATATTGGCTTCTTTGGACATTAAGGTAAAGAACGTTACTGAAGCCGGCATGGGTCTTGAAGTACCTTCTTATAGAGTAGACGTACAAAGACAAGTTGATGTTATAGAAGAAATTTTAAGGGTATATGGTTACAACAACGTTGCATTTAGCCAAAAACTAAACGCCTCTATTGCAACCACTACCGCTGCTGCAGACCATAAAATACAAAGCACTATTGGTAATTCACTGGCATCTAAAGGTTATAATGAAATTTTAACCAATAGCTTGACCAACCCTGAATATACTACATTAATTGAATCTGATGAAGATAAACATAGGTCAATTGAAATCATTAACCCTTTAAGCGGTGACCTATCAATTTTAAGAAGAACATCTTTATTTTCAGCATTGGAAGCTGCTAGCTACAACATAAACCGTAGGCGATCCAGTCTTAAATTATTCGAGTTCGGAAAAACATATTATGCAAAAGGCGATAAAAGAATTGAGCCTAAATACCTTAGCATCTTATTAACCGGCAACACTGCACCGGATAGCTGGACAAGTAAAGCAATGGCAACTAATTTTTTCGAATTAAAATCAATTGTCCAATCAGTACTATTAAGATTGGGGTTAGACAATTTAAAAAGTGAACCTACATCTTCCCCTATCTTTTCAGAGGGGCTAACATTTACCTATAAGAAGAACTCGTTGGTATCATTTGGATTGGTTAAAAAGTCCATATTAAAACATTTTGACATTAAACAAGATGTATTATTTGCGGACTTTGACTGGGGCTCTATTTTAAAGCAAATTAATACCACGCCCGTAAAGTACAAGGAAATCCCTAAACATCCTGAAGTAAAAAGGGATTTTGCCCTTCTACTTGATCAAAAAGCTACATATCGTGAACTGCATGAACTTGCTTTCAGTGCAGAAAGAAAATATTTAAAGGATATGACCTTGTTTGATGTGTACGAAGGAAAAAATTTACCGGAAGGGAAAAAATCCTATGCCGTAAGCTTTACCTTGCAAGATGACAAGAGTACTTTGACCGAAAAGCAAATAGAAAAAATTATGTCAAAGCTACAAAATAGCTACGAACGTAATTTAGGAGCCAGCCTAAGGTAACTACAACATTTTTTCAGGAACAAAAACGGTATCAATCTCATGAATGATGCCGTTAGATTGATTTGAGTCTGCCGTAGTAATCATAGCATGATTACCAAATTTATCGGTTAAGACAATATCAATACCTTGCATTGAAGCCGTAATTTCATCGCCTTGTATGGTCGTAAATTTAGCTATGCCATTTCCTCTACACATTGCTTTAAGTATACTAGATGCCGATAATTTATCTGCAATGATATGATAAGAAAGCATTGCCTTTAAGGTCCTTTTATTTTCCGGATCAAACAATTTATCCAATGTTGATTTTGAAAGTTTTTCAAATGCGAGATTAGAGGGCGCAAAGACAGTAAACTCCCCATTGTAATTTAAGACTTTATCCAAATTAACCGCTCTTAATGCATTTAACAAACTAGAATGGTTTTCAAAGCTTTCCGTTCGTTCCAAAATAGACTTTTCCGAAGGTAATTGTGAAATTAAATTATCAAACTTAAATTCAATTGCATTGTCCTGCGCATGCATACTAAACCCAAAAAATAGGGCACACAGGGACACGAGGGATGTCCATTTTTTCATAATAGTTGGTTCTTAAGGGGCAAATGTTCTAAAAATCGACGAACGGGTCAATTTCATCGTCAATATACAATTTGAACCCATTTGCACCTAGTTCAAATTATCGAAAAAACAAATTTTAACATTTTATTAACTTTTAATTAAGTTGAACAGAATTTACATGAAAACACTAATTACTTAACTTTGAGTGTATTGCTTAAAAAAGAACATATGTTACTGCCTAAAACAAATATTGAACAGAAGCTATCTTCTATTAAAAAGAAACGAATTTTAGCTGAAGACATAGACCTTAAACAAGTGTATTCCATATTATCCAATCTTGATAATGAATTAGATAGAATAGAGAACAATGTAATTATTGGTAATGGCGTTGCGAACAATAAATTCAATATTGATTTATTGAAAAGTGACAAGATTTATCACACCAAAGAAATTAAACAGATATGTATAGATTATCGATTACGTTTTCTTGATACCAAGTATTTTAAAGGCACTATACCAGCTGAAGGGCTTTCAAAAATTAAAGCCCTTGAAAAAGAACACGATACGGAAATCAAGGGTTTTAAAATTATTGCTCCTTCTAAGCTATTTAAGTTAGAGGATAAAGATGATCCACTATTGTTTGCCCCTATTGGAAATGGCTATTACTATTTAATACACCAATGGGGCAATGACCTTCATCCTTTTAGAAAATTATTAATGTGGCCTTTTAAAAACATGGCGAACCTTATCATACTAGTATTACTAATTAGTTTCCTAGTTACTTTAATGATCCCAAACGGTCTATTTTCCAAATCAAGCACAAATGCCCAATTTTGGATTCTTTATTTCTTCATGTTTAAATGTATAGCCTCTGTAGTTATTTTTTATGGCTTTGCATTAGGAAAAAACTTTAGCCCTGCTATATGGAACAGCAAATATTATAACAGTTAAACCAGTTAAATTTTAATTGATAAATATGGTTTGGGGTATACCGGAGACGTCTATATTATCTATCAATTTAAAATCGGGCGAAGGTGTTATTCTTAGTATACCTCCTTCATTGTTCGCTCCCGTTTTTTGATAACCAATTAGCATGTAATTGTTCTTATCATCATATGCAATAGCCGTTGTACCAGCTATATTATATTTTACATTTAATTCAGAATCCGATAAAAAGTTCTCAAACAAATAAACTACAGTTCCGTTCCTATTAAAATCATAGGTAGCTGGCACTTCTTTAATAGCTGCATTTGGCATGTATTTTTGAAAATAAAATTTACCATCATTACCAATATGATAATCCTGAGTAGAAATAAATCCCGGTGCTGTATCTTCCCCATAGGTAGTATAGACCTTATCTAAGGTCATTGGATCAATTATCGTATGCAATTCAGGATAACTCACTATTATTTCACCAGAATCATTCTTAAACAACCTTAACGCGTCATAACCTAAATCTACATTGACCATTTCATCTAAGGTACTTAAGTCTATTACCGATAAATGATATTCATTGGACACAAATTCATTTAAAGTTAAAACAAAAAGTTTGCCTGAGGATTCCACAATATCTACAGGTTTATTATCAATGGTAACCTCTGAGAAAGCTGAAGGATTGTCCAAAGAACTTACCCTTACTACATAATGTTTGTCCTTACCCGCCAAATCTACTTCATACGCAGCAAACACATTATCTTCATTATAAGTTACAGAAGCTACGCTAACATCACAGGCATTTAAATCATTGAACAGCTGAACTGAACCAGAAGTCTGATTTTCTGAATTATACCATTGCAAAGCAGCTTCGCAATTGGCTGTATAAAAATACCCTAAGCCATTTACAGATTTTATTTTTATAGCACTTGTAGGTATATTGCCTAAAGAGACTACTTCACTTTCCGTAGCCAAATTACCCTCATTATCGCGCACAATAACGGCATTCACGTTATCGTTCGTTTTTAAAAAGACCGTATAGTCTACAGCTATATTAGTTGATGTTTCTTCTTGTTGCTCATTGGTAGATTTATCGCAGGCAACGAAACTTAAGGCCAGCACAAAGCAGGCCACAAAATTGTAGGTTTTCATAAAACATTGATTTGGGTTAATCTATTATTCTATGCTTAAACAGCGTACATTTTATTACGCTGGTCTTTTAATGCCTTGTCAGACATATATTCATCAAACGTAGAATATCTATCAATGTTGCCTTTTGGAGTCAATTCTATAATTCTATTTGCCACAGTTTGAGCAAATTCGTGATCATGTGTTGTAAAAAGCACCGTTCCTTTAAAGTTCTTCAAAGAGTTGTTAAAAGCTGTAATACTTTCAAGATCCAAGTGGTTTGTTGGCTCATCCAACATTAATACATTAGCACGCATTAACATCATTCTACTTAACATACAACGAACTTTTTCACCTCCTGAAAGTACGGTACATTTTTTTAGTGCCTCTTCTCCACTAAACAACATTTTACCCAAAAAACCTCTAATATAAACTTCTTCTCTTTCCTCCTCGGTTTTGGCATACTGGCGCAACCAGTCTACTAGGTTAATGTTATCTGTAAAGAAATCAGAATTATCTGCTGGCAAGTAAGACTGAGTGGTAGTAACACCCCACTGGTAAGATCCTTTATCAGCCTTTTTATTACCGTTTATAATTTCATAGAATGCAGATGTTGCTCTAGAATCCCTAGATATAATAGCAACTTTATCTCCCTTAGCCAGGTTTATATTAATATTATTGAACAACACCTCTCCTTCTTCCGTAGAAGCGGAAAGACCTTCAACGTTCAAAATTTGATCCCCTGCTTCTCTTTCCCTATCAAATATAATTGCCGGATATCTACGGCTAGACGGTTTAATATCATCAACCTTTAACTTGGAAAGCATTTTTTTACGTGAAGTTGCTTGTTTACTTTTTGCAACGTTTGCACTAAATCGAGAAATAAACTCCTGTAATTCTTTTGCTTTTTCTTCAGCCTTCTTATTTTGTTGTGCACGTTGGCGAGCAGCTAACTGACTACTTTCATACCAAAAAGTATAATTACCTGAGTATAGGTTTAGTTTACCAAAATCTATATCTCCTATGTCTGTACATACCGTATCTAAAAAGTGACGGTCATGACTCACTACTATTACCGTATTCTCATAATCTGCCAAGAAATTCTCTAACCAACTAATTGTTTCATAATCCAAGTCGTTGGTAGGCTCATCCATAATCAGCACATCTGGATTACCAAATAACGCCTGCGCCAGCAACACTCGTACTTTTAGTTTAGAATCTAACTCTGACATTAGGGTATAATGCATATCGGCATTAATACCAAGGTTAGAAAGTAGGGCGGCCGCATTACTATCTGCATTCCAACCGTTCATTTCCTCAAATTTCACTTGTAACTCCCCTATTCTATCTGCATTCTTATCATCATAATCAGCATAAAGAGCGTCTATTTCTTTTTTGATTTCATACAGTGGTTTATTACCCATAACTACAGCTTCCAAAACCGTATATTCATCTGCAGAGTTGTGATTTTGCTCCAATATGGACATTCTTTTACCAGGCTCCAAATGCACATGACCAGAAGTTGGATCGATCTGTCCTGCCAATATCTTTAAAAAAGTAGACTTACCAGCTCCGTTAGCACCAATAATACCATAACAATTACCTTGCGTAAAGGCAACGTTTACTTCATCAAATAAAACTCTTTTCCCAAATTGTACAGAAAGATTAGAAACAGATAACATAGAAACTAAATTTTAAAAATCCGTGCAAAAATACAGAATTTATAGGCTTACACGGCTTAGATTTTGATCTAATTCTCTAAAAGATGCTTAAGTTAGCACTTCATAACATTTAACTAGCTATTAACAACATCTGGTGATCTTGTTTATTATTTTTGACTATCACCAGTCCCATATACTATATGATAAGAATTTTACTCTCTACTTGCGTAGCCTTATTAGTGGGTTGTTCCTCCACAAAAAAAGATTCTGACACCGTACTTTTTGCTGGTGAAATTGTAAACCCAACAAGTGATCAAGTAATTTTACTTAAAGGTGTATCTAAAATAGATTCAGCAAAACTTGATGAAAATAACAGGTTCAAGTTTAAATTATCTTCAATTGAAAATGGTCTTTACCATTTTAATATAGCTCCAGAACACCAATATGTGTATTTAGAAAAAGGTGATAGCCTTATGGTTAGGCTCAATACAATATATTTTGATGAATCTTTAGTTTTTTCTGGCAGTAATGAAGAAACAAATAATTTTCTCTTAGATCTTTTCTTGGCAACAGAAGTAGAAGATTCTGACATGTATTCTGAATACTACGAATTGGAACCCTTGGAATTTTTAGAGAAAATCAAATCCCTAAAGCAACAAAAAGTCAATAAACTAAATGAACTGAATGCTGAAAATTTAATTTCCAATCAAGCTATTAAATTACTAACGGGAAGCATTGACTATACCTACAACAGATATAAAGAAATATATCCTTTTAGACATAAAAGAAAAACAGCAGAGGAAAATTTTCATGATTTACCAAAAGACTTCTATGCCTATAGAAGCGACATAAATTACGATGACCATACGCTAACTTACCTAAGACCCTATTATGACTTCATGAAAGCTCATTTAGGAAATTTATCTTACATGACCTGTATGGATAACTGTGGCGATATTCATGAAAACGTAAGCAAACAATTACATTACAAAAAACACAAGCTCCATTTAATAGATAGCCTTGTAGTTGAGAAGGAATTAAGGGACAACTTATTTAGAAATGTTGCATTTGACTACCTATTAAAGAAAAAAGATGCTCCGGAAAACACAGAAATTTTCATCAAAGAATTTAAGAAGGTCTCAAAGAACAATATGCACTTAGCGGAAATTGAGAATCTTTATCAGGGAATTGCAAATCTTCAACCCACCAAAATGATTCCCAATCTTTCTGTTCTTACTTTTGAAAACGAATCAAAAACGCTAACGGAGATTGCCGCAAACAAAAAGGTATTATTCTATTTTTGGTCTGGCACCAATAGAAAACAGTATTTAGATATCTTCAAGAGAATTGCTGTACTGAAAGAAAACAAGCCTGATCACGAACTTATAGGTATTAATATTAAAACCGACTATGACCAGTGGAAGAACATACTAACCACACTTGGTGTAGACCCAACATTACAATATCATAGTAACGATTTTAAGGAACTTACCGAAAAATTGGTGTTATATCCCATCAATAAAGCTATCATAACGGACAACTCTGTAATTGTTGACGGTTTTTCAAATATTTACAAAAATTAATGAGAGCTATGGCTTTCCAACAATTTCTCAAACCAAAGTCCTGGTAATATATTTTTAAGTGTCAATGAAAATTTTTGAATGAAGGAACCAACTTTATAGTGAGGTTTTGGATTTTTTGTTTCAATAATTTTTGCAATTTTTCTACCTACATCTGCCGGGTCCCCCCCACTATCAACATCAGCATCAATAGTCTCAAGAGTATTCTTGTAAGCACTTTTATACGGAGAATTATCATACACAGGAGTATGGTACCTACCAGACGCAATATTTGTTGCAAAATCTCCCGGAGCCAATGTGGTAAGCTTAACCCCAAATTGTTTGGTTTCCATTCTATAGCTTTCGGTAACAATTTCCAAAGCACCTTTAGATGCCGAGTAAATACCTCTATAGGGCAGCCCCATATAACCGGCAATTGAAGTAATATTAATAATAAGTCCTTTTTTTTGACTGCGCATGATCGGCAAAATGTTGTTCATTACGTTCAATGGACCATTAAAATTTGTTGCAAAAGCATTAAGTACTTCTTCATGCGGTGTTTCTTCCATAGGACCGGTAATACCTATACCTGCATTATTGATCAATACATCAATCTTATTTTCTTTCCCTAAAAGTGTATTGATACATTGTTTAATGGTTTCTACATTTCTGACATTCATTTCCAAAAGAGGAAAATCCGTAAATGAAGGATATCTACTTACATCACGAGTTGTACCGTATACGATGTACCCTTTACTCTTTAAATGTATGCCTATTGCTTTTCCAATTCCTGAAGACCCACCTGTTATTAGTACTACTTTTGTTTTCATTTTAAAGAAAATAAGTGATGCTAAATTTTATATAGAGTTGATTTTGAATATATTACCCAAGTTTAAGTTCTTTCACTTTTGGGTACAAAAAAAGGCAAGCTACCTACATCGCACCGCTACGACCGTATACCCTTGCTGCGTTCCCACCCTGGGGGATTCTACAGGAGCTGGTCGTGTAGGACTTGCCGGGTGCAAATATACAATCTTTTAAAACTTTGACAATCCTTTTAGTTTCTAATTTTTATGAATTAAATTGCCTTTTATTAACAATCACTCATGCTTTTAGTGGATTACCACTAATTCTAAAACACCGATTTACTTAATGAATATCTTCAAAATAATCTGTATTATTCTTATTACCAGCATTTTCACTTCTTGCGGCAGTGGCAACCAAAAAGCCTCTTCATTATTTGAAATTAAATTAGAGAATAATTTAAAACAAATAAATCAAAATCAAGAAATAGGTGTTTCCATCAACAACAAGAAAGAAAAACAGATAGAAAGTGTGGAATATAGTATTGACAACACTACTTTACCTGTAAATAATGGTAAAATTAAAGTCAATCTGCCTACACTAGGGCATAAAGTTTTAACTGCTAAAATTACTTTTGATGGTGAAACTGTTGAAATAAACAAGAATCTCAAATTACTATCAGAAAAGGCTCCGGAGATATATACATATAATATCATAAATGAATTTCCCCACGATACCAAAGCCTACACCCAAGGTTTAGAATTTTACAACGACACTCTTTACGAATCAACAGGTAAAAAAGGTCAATCTTTTTTAAGAAAATTGAACTTTAAAACAGGGGAAGTATACAAGCAAATAGATTTAGACGCCGCGTATTTTGGTGAAGGCATTACAATTCTCAATGACAAAATCTACCAACTTACTTGGCAAAGTGGTTTAGGCTTTATTTACGACCTAAATACTTTTAAAAAACTTGATAATTTTCAATATGAAAAAAGTCGAGAAGGTTGGGGATTAACCAATGATGGCACAAAAATTTTTAAAAGTGATGGTACGGAAAAAATTTGGTTCATAAACCCCAACACTATGACAGAAGAAGGTCATATAGAAACAGTGACCAATTCCTCTATTTTTAATTCTGCCAATGAACTGGAATATGTAGATGGCAAGATATATGCCAACGTATACCAAAAACCCAGTGTTATGATTATTGACAGCAAAACCGGTGCAATTGAAGGGGTTATTAATTTTAGCGGCTTAAGCGATAAAATAACCAAAACAGATAATTGGGACAAAGTAAATTATGTTCTCAACGGTATTGCCTACCATCCAGAACGAAAGACATTTTTTGTTACCGGCAAATTTTGGGATAAAATGTTTGAAGTTCAAATACAGAAAAAATAGAATGAATTTATTTCATAAAGAAATTACAGTTACTGTAGATGACTTAGATGATTTAAACCATGTTAATAACGTAAGATACGTTCAATGGATTCAAGACATATCTAAAGAACATTGGCAAACAAAAGCATCCCCCATAATGCAAAATGAAGTTATCTGGGTAGTATTAAGTCATCATATTGAATATAAACGTGCGGCGGTTTTGAACGACCGAATTAAAATAACTACCTATATAGACTCCAGTTCAGGTGCAAAGTCAATTAGAGTGGTTGAGATGAAACACGCTGTTACCAACAAGCTACTTGTAAAATCAAGCACAGAGTGGTGTCTTCTAGAAAGCAAATCTTACAAACCCATGAGAATTCCAGACGATATAAAGGAAATTTTCATATAACTTAGGTGTTGTAAAATTAGAATTACGTGCGTACCAAAATATTTATCATCTTACCGCTGCTATTTGCCATTCTATGGTCCGCATCATGTAGAAAAGATTTTGAATATGCACCCAGTAATGGTCATCTTTCTTTTTCCAAGGATACTGTCTATCTAGATACCGTATTTTCAAATATTGGTAGTAGCACGTACACGCTAAAGGTTTTTAATGACACGAAGGACGATGTGGTAATACCTAATATAGCTCTTGAAAATGGCACTGCGAGTTTCTACAGACTTAATGTTGATGGTGTCGCCGGTAATGAATTTAATAATATACCTATTTATGCAAAGGACAGCCTTTTTATTCTAATTGAAACAACCATTGATATTGTAGAACCCACAGCTAATGAATTACTTTATACAGACGCTATTCAGTTCGATAGTGGGCCGTATCAACAATCTGTGCAATTAGTAACCTTAGCAAAAGATGCCATATTCCTTTACCCAAACACCGAATTAAAGAGTCAATCTGAAATAATAGATGTTCAAATTGACGAATCAACAGAACCTATAGAATTAGAAGGATTTGTGCTAACAGACGACTTTTTAACCTTTAAAAGCAATAAACCCTACGTAGTTTATGGCTACGCTATAGTTGAGGAGAACAAAAAATTAAATATTGAGGCTGGATCTAGAATACACTTCCATCAGAATTCTGGTATTTTGGTAAAAAATGGAGGTTCCATTTCAATAAATGGAGAGCTCAGCGACAACCAAGAACTCCTAGAAGGGGAAGTACTATTTGAAGGTGACAGACTTGAACCGGATTTTGATAACGTTACAGGACAATGGGGAGCTATCTGGATAAGCTCTGGAAGTCAGAACAATACCATAAATTATTTAACCATTAAGAATGCACAAATTGGTTTGTTTGTTGAGGGAAGGGAAAACAATTCTGAATCTACCCTAACCATAACAAATACCAAAATTTTCAACAGTTCTACCACTAATCTTTGGGCAAGAAATGCAAATATTACAGGGGAAAATTTAGTAATAGGCAGTGCAGGTAATTCGTCTTTACTTATAGAAAATGGTGGATATTATAGCTTTACACATTCAACTATATCCAATTATTGGAACAAAGGTTTTAGGTTCAATGCTGCTTTGGAAATTAGAAACGATACTAAAACCAATCCTGAAGTAGCATACGACTTGCAAAAAGCAGAATTCAAAAATTCAATTATTGATGGCAATAGTCAAATTGAAATTTCATTGAACCCTAACGGGCAACATACATTTAATTATTCCTTTGAAAATTGTTTTATCAAAATCAATCAAAGTAATGCTTCAAATTACCCCGATAACACGGCATTTTTTAGCAATATCATTATGTCCGGAGAACTAGATTATTTTTCACCCATTGATAACGATTTTAGAATAGGATTTGAAAGTGAAGCCTTTAACAAAGGGGATGTAGATACAGCAAACGCCGTACCTTATGATATTTTAGGAATTTCAAGAATATCTTCTCCAGATTTAGGTGCTTATCAAGCAATTGAAATGGAATTTTAGTTATAATTCTTATTTATCTGCAAGATTTTTCGCTCACAAACCCCATAAACATTGATTTTATAAATATATCCTCTGTTTTTATAAGGACATTCTAGGTCAACCTTTTATAACCTATGTTTAATTTCGTGGTATACGCTATATCATTTGAATTATACTTACACCATAATAGACTCTGATGCTGTTTCAAATTTACAGTTACATGCTTTCTTAGATGAGTATGGCGATTTTGAGTGTATAAATACCACGAACAACCCTTCTGATGGTTTAAACGATATTCTTAAATATTCCCCAGATATTGTTTTCATAAACCTAAATAATGACTATGCCTCTGTTTTTTTAATGATTACCGAGATTCATCAATATATGAATCAGCTTCCTATTTTGATCGGTATTGCTACAACCAAGAATTACGCATATGATGCAATCAAAAACGGTTTTTTTGATTATTGGTTGCAACCATTCAATGAATTTGATATTCGTAAATCATTGATGAAGCTTCAAAAGCGCATGCCAAAGGAAAATGCACCGGCTACCCTATGCTTAAAATCATATAACGATTTTCAATATTTGGACACCAATGATATTTTATATCTAAAGGCAGATAATAATACAACGGAGTTTTTCATGAAAGACGGCACAATTATTAATGCATATAAGACGTTAAAGACTTTTGAGAATACCTTGCCCAAGAACTTTATGCGTATTCACCAAAGCTATATTGTAAACACCAATTATGTCTCTCGTATAAACTTTGGTAAATCTATATGCGCCATAAAAAAGGTAAACGAAAATATCCCATTCTCTAAATCTTACCGTGGGAATATGGACAATTTAAAAAGCATACTGAACAAAAACACACTTTCCGCCTTAAATTAATGAATTCTCTCAAAATTAGGTCATATACTCACAGAACCTAATCATCCACTCATAGCTGTGATTTTATCAATTGTAACCGGCTTTATCATATTACTTTGGTAGTATAATAAACCAAAAACCCCTTAAAACACACAGTATGAAAAAAGTAACAAGTATTTTAGCAGTAGCAGTAATGGCAGTTGGTATGGCTTCTATGTCATCTCAAAATATATCAAATGAAATTGAAAATGTGAATGATATATCAAAAGCTTTAACCTGCAACGATTGCTCATTGCCACCAGATGATAGAAAACCACCAAAAAAGATTGCATAGATTTAAAAAATATTAATACAAAAAAAGCCTTTAACGCGAACGTTAAAGGCTTTTTTTATACCTTGGTTTTATTATCATATTAAAACCCATTTTTGAATAAGTACTATTTATCATTAATATTATCTTGCTTACTGCTTAGCTTTAGCTGTTCTAAAACAGAATCCGCAAAACCACCTATAGTAGAAAAGCAAGAAAATGACAGCATATCTATATGGATAGATGAAAGTTACAACGCAAATACAGAAAGAAAATTAGAATTACAAAATAAAGCCTTTCAACTAGCAAAGAATACATCTAATGACACCTTAAAATCAAAGTATTTTTCTAATCTTTCATTTAACCAGCAGTTTCTTTCAGATAGCTTATTATTTCGAAAAATAAATAAAGAAGCCATCTTAATAAATAAGCAAATTAAAGATTCTACCGCTATAGGATACGCTTATTATGACTTAGCGTATTTTTTAGACAATAATATTGTAAAAGATAGTGCATTTTACTATTATTCAGAAGCACTCAACATATTTTCAGGTACTGGAGACATGGAACTTATGGGCCGCATGTATTTAAATATGGCAGTCATTCAAATGAAGATTAAAGATTATGTAGGTAGCGAAGCAAATACCATAAAGGCAATAGAAGGTTTTAAAATCTTAAATGACTATGAACAACTATATCGATGTTATAATCTATTAGGAATTGTACTGGGGGATTTGAAAGAATTTGACAAATCTTTAGCGTATTACAACGAAGCATTATTTTATTTAGAAAAGACACCAAATAGTACTATTGAAAAGGCAAGTGTTTCTAATAACATAGGTGTAAATTATAGGCATCTTAAACTTTATGATAAAGCAATTCACAACTTTGAAAATGTACTGAAAATAAATAATTTACACATAAAACACCCCAGTTTATTTGCCAAAGCGATTAGTAATTTAGCCACTTCTAAATTATATGCACAGGACACTTTGAATGTAGAGAATCTGTTCAAAAAATCAATTGAAATAAAAAAAGAAGAAAATGAACTTGCCAGTTTATCTTCAAGTTATTTCAACTATGCTGAATATAAAGCATATGCAAAAGACACTATAAATGCTATTGAAAAATTAAAGAAATCAGAAAATTTAGCACGGGAATCTAGTTCAAACGAACAGTTATTAAAAACTTGGCAATACTTAGCCATTTTAGACAAGAATAATGCTTCAGATTATTTCAAAAAATTTACTAAACTAAATGATAGTCTACTATCTGAAGAACGTAAACAACAGAATAAATTTGCCCGTATACGTTTTGAAACTGACGAATTTATTGCAGAAAATATTGAGTTGGAAAGTGAAAAACAGGTTCTTTCCAAGCAAAAGCAAATTTGGATAGGTATTGCTACCGGTTTCTTTTTACTGGGGCTATCTGTCTACATCATTATCAACCAACGTGCAAAAAATCAAAAATTAAGGTTTGATCAGCAACAGCAAGCCAACAATCAAGAGATTTTTAATTTGATGTTAATGCAAAAGCAAAAAGTTGATGAAGTAAAAAGGCTAGAGCAAAAACGAATTTCAGAAGAGCTACATGATGGGGTTTTAGGTAAAATGTTGGGTGCGAGAATGATACTAACAGGTTTAAATAAACGTGCCACGGATGAAGCTATTCAAGAAAAATCAAAAGCCCTGGGATCATTACAAGAAATTGAGAATGAGATTAGAGCAATTTCACACGAATTGAGCCATAGCGCTTATCAAAAAATTAGCAACTTTACAGATTCAGTAGAAACACTGCTTGCCAATAATCGCAACACCAAAATCAAAACTATTTTCCACTTCAATGAAGATGAAAACTGGGATAGCCTAGCTGGTGAAATTAAAATTAACGTATACCGAATTATACAAGAAACTTTTCAAAATGCAATTAAGCATTCAAAATGCTCATTCTTTGAAGTTACGTTTTACAGAGATGATGAACAGTTTAATGTCATTATGAGCGATAATGGTATTGGCTACAATGTAATTAAGGGTAAAAAAGGAATTGGAATTAGAAATATTACTTCTAGAATTGAAAAATTAAATGGTTCATTTCATATAGACTCAACCGAAGGCCAGGGCACTACCATATCTTTAAATATCCCCATTTAAAATAGAAAGTAATAATTTTACAAATAATAATAGTTTATATTAATACGTTTAGTAAATTAGATTAGAATCACAACTTATGAACACTGTACGAATTTTAGCGGTAGATGATCATGAAATGACTGCTCTTGGATATAAATATATCTTAGAAGATTCTGAATTTGACAACTTTAATGTTAAAGTTGAAATAGCAACGAACTTCGAAAAAGGAAAGAGCAAAATTGAAATGTCAAAAAGAGCAGTACCTTATGACATTATTTTATTGGACATTCAGTTGTTCTCTCCAGAATCCAAAGACCCAAGAACTGGTATAGATTTAGGTATAGTTGCTAGAAATGAAGTTCCTAAATCAAAAGTTGTTTTCATGTCATCTTACAGTGATAACTACAGAATTAATAACATTTTTAAAACGGTTAATCCTGATGGTTACATGGTAAAATCCGAGATCGATGAAATGTCTCTTAAAACCATGGTTGAAACAATAGCAAACGATTCACCTTACTATACCGCTAGTGCATTATCTGCAATTAGACGAAGAATGTCGACAGACATTGTTATTGATGAGCAAGATCAGAAAATATTATATCATTTATCTCAAGGAATTCACACTAGAGACATAGCCCCATTAATTGGATCTGCAAATACAACTGTTGAAGCTAGAAAAAGGCAGCTAAAAGCACTTTTTGACGTTAAGAACGGAAATGACCTTGCCTTAATTAACGAGGCTAAAACAAGAGGATTTCTATAGAATTAGCATATTTTCAAACTATTGATTTACAGGATTTTATAAAAATTTAATTCATTTTATAATAATATCCTCTGAAATTCTAAGGTTTTTCTATATCAGATTTTGAAGTTAGAAAAGTATCTTTATGATAAAGAATGCTATAAATTTCTACTCGTATGCCATTTAATTACGAAAATTTTATTAATAATTCTAAATCCGAATATACCAAGGAAATCATTGGTATAGATGAGTTTTTAAAATCGTTAGACTTCCATTATTTCTCTAGTGTTAAGCTAAATAACAAGCATATTACATTTAACTCAATTAGCTTAGTTTTGGAAATTTCCTGCAATTTGGATTTATTAGAACTACTAGCCCATTTTAATACGGATAGATGGGGGCATAACGGCAAAGAAAAATCTCCACTACAACAAGAATTAGAAATTCTTGACTTAAAAAACAAGTACCATATTGATATTGAAGAACTAACATTCTTTTTAAATGATACAAGTGTTGTTATAAAACGTATTTATGACAAAAGCATACCCACCCAGCTGAATGACATATTAAAACAGATTGCGTTTAATTATGTGTTTCTAACAAGAGGATTAACGCAAAAACCATATGAAATTTTTGTCCCCATTTTTGAAGACACGCTTGAAAACCCGGACAATAACGAAGAGGAATTGAATATTGCTCCTAAATCGTACTCTGAATTTTGGGGCATATATCTAGATAAAGATGATGAGGCCTCTATCTATGATGTAAATAAAAATACATATGTAAGTGGTGATTTGGAGTTTTTATCTGAATAAAAACCCCAAATCATTACTAAACTTACTTAGGCATTAAATATTGGCCTTGTTTTCATCATTTCGTTGACCTTACCTCTAACCTCTTTTATTATTGATTCATTCTCAGGATTCATAATTACCTGATCAATAAATTCAACAACCTTTTCCATATCAGATTCCACTAGACCTCTAGTAGTAATTGCTGCTGTCCCAAATCTAATACCAGATGTTACAAACGGAGATTTGTCATCAAATGGCACCATATTCTTATTTGCTGTGATATCAGCCAACACTAGGGCTTTCTCCGCATCTTTACCAGAAATATCTTTGTTTCTTAAATCAATAAGCATCATATGATTATCGGTACCATCAGAAATAATATTGTAATCTAGTTTTACAAAGGCCTTAGCCATGGCATCGGCATTTTTCTTTACTTGAGAAATATAAGCAGCATATGAATCTGTCAAAGCCTCACCAAAGGCAATTGCTTTACCGGCAATAACATGCTCTAAAGGTCCTCCTTGATTTCCTGGAAAAACCGCTAAATCCAATAATGCCGACATTTTTCTTAAGTTTCCATTCTTAAGTTTAATACCAAACGGATTTTCAAAATCCTTGCCCATCAATATTAAACCTCCCCTTGGTCCTCTTAACGTTTTGTGAGTTGTTGTTGTAACAATGTGACAATGCGGAATTGGATCACTTAAAAGTCCTTTAGCAATTAAACCTGCAGGGTGAGAAATATCTGCAAGTAAAATAGCATTTACACTATCGGCAATTTTACGAAAACGTTCAAAGTCCATATCCCTTGAATATGCAGATGCACCTGCAATTATCAATTTTGGTTGTTCTTTTGTTGCTATTTCCTGAATTTTATCATAATCCAACCTTCCGGTTTCCTTATCTACTCCATAAAACACAGGGGTATACAATCTTCCAGAAAAATTTACGGGAGAACCATGCGTTAAATGACCTCCATGTGATAAATCAAAACCTAAAATTTTATCTCCTGGCTTTAAACATGCATGATATACAGCTGCATTTGCTTGCGACCCAGAGTGTGGTTGTACATTCGCATATGCTGCACCAAATAACTCTTTTGCCCTATCTATGGCCAATTGCTCTACTTTATCTACTACTTCACAACCACCATAATACCTTTTACCAGGGTATCCTTCGGCATATTTATTGGTAAGTACAGAACCTTGAGCCTCCATTACTTGAGGACTTGTAAAATTTTCAGAGGCAATTAACTCAATGCCGTTGATTTGGCGTTGTTTCTCTTCTTCAATAAGATTAAAAATTGTGGTATCGCGTTGCATGTGCTATATCTTTTAAATAAGTGGCAAAAATACAAATAGCACACTTAAAGAAATATAAAAAATGACACAATCGCATAACTTATTTATTAAAATAAGTTAATAACTACACCTCTATCAAAGGCTTATATAATGACAACTATATGTCGTTTATCGAAAATATACTATTAAGCGCCTTAAAACGTTAACTATAAAAATGAATTATGGCACGGCTGTTGAATAACATCTATAAATTTTAAAAATAATAGATATGAAAAAATTTCTACTATTTAGTTTTATTGGACTACTACTAGCTTGTAGTGGAGTAAAGAAAACGCAGGAGGCTCTAAATTCGGGAAATTATGAGACTGCCATTAACAAAGCAGTAATCAATATTGCCGAAAACAAGACCAAAAAAAGCAATCAACAATATATTGTTCTTTTAGAGGAAGGGTTTAAAAAGAATACCGAAAGGGAACTACAGCACATTAAGTTCTTAAAAAAGGATGGTAATGCCGCGAACTATGAGGTGATATTCAATACATACAATAGATTAAAGTCTATACAAGAGAGAATTCGTCCTTTACTACCATTGCATATTCAAGATGAAGGTAGAAAAGCTCAGTTCAATTTTAAAAATTATGATGACGATATCATAGCCTCAAAAACAGCTTTATCTGAATTTCTATATAACAAAGCAACTACCCTATTGTCAAATGCTAATTATAAATCCGATTATAGAAATGCTTATAGCGACCTTAATTATTTAAATGAAACAAACCCTAACTATAAAGATGTGGTCTCTAAAATTGATGAAGCATACCTAAAAGGGCTAGATTATGTTATTGTGAACATGACCAATAATACAGACCAGATAATTCCGAAAAGATTGGAAGATGAACTTTTAAATTTAAATACGTACGGATTAAATACAAACTGGACAGAATATCATACCAACAGAATTCAAAACCAGTTGTATGATTACCAAATGGAGGTGTCTTTTCAAGACATAAATATTTCTCCTGAACAGATCAGGGAGAAACAAATAAGTAAAGAAAAACAAATTAAGGATGGTTATACTTTTGTTGAAGATCAAAATGGCAATGTTGTTGCTGACAGTCTTGGCAATAGTATTAAAGTGGATAAATTTAAAACTGTTAGATGTGATTTTTACCAATTTACGCAATTTAAAAGCGCACAAGTTACAGGTGTCGTAAGCTTTATCGACTTAAAAAAACAACAAAAAATTAATCAATATCCTTTATCTAGTCAATTTGTATTTGAGCATGTTTATGCCAATTACGATGGGGATAAAAGGGCTTTGGATAATGACTTGGTTTCTTTATTACAATTGGCCAGAGTACCATTTCCAAGTAATGAACAAATGGTTTATGATGCCGGTGAAGATTTAAAGAACAATCTTAAAAATATACTGAATAATCAACGCTTTAATTAAAAAGAGCCCCGTAATTACGGGGCTCTTTTTAAACATATTGATGTATGTTTATTTCTGAAATTGACCCATGCGAATCATGTACCACTACTTCCCCATTTTTTATGATCAAAAGTTGTGGAGATTGATGGGTCACCCCAAATTCTGACGCAACACCATTAGAGACATCCCTGTGAGCTAGTAGATCCAGAAAATACAAATCCATTTGTCCTTCTTCCAAACTATAACTGCTTTTAAACATATTTAAAACCATTCTGCTTATTCCGCACGTGGTAGAATGCTTAAATATGAGTTGGGGCTTACTATTTGAAGCTTCCTTAACATCCTTTAATTGATCTATAGATGTTAAGGATATCCAAGGTATATTAGATGAATTATCACCTTCCCCACTCTTTGAACCTCCAAATAATCCACCAAATAATCCCATAAAATCCTTAATTTAATATTGTTTTCCAATTACAGTAGAACTGACTAAATGTCGTTTATTTAAGCAAAAAATACGCCATTTTGTCTTGCAATCTTAAATGGTAAGATTGTTGAAATACCATGTTCAAAAGTATTACAATAAACTAAAATTAAAGATAATGAACATAAATAATTTCACAATAAAATCACAAGAGGCTATTCAACAAGCCCAGCTGATTGCCCAAAATTACGGACATCAGCAAATTGAAAACGAACATCTATTCAAAGCTCTTTTAGGCGTAGAGGAAAATGTAATGCCTTTTTTAATTAAAAAATTAGGTATCAACTTTTCTTTGGTTCAACAAATTCTTGATAAGGAGTTATCCAGTTTTCCTAAAGTACAAGGTGGTGAGTTGCAATTTTCTAGAGAAGGTGGTAAAACTTTAAATGAAGCCAGTATTATTGCCAAAAATATGGATGATGAATACGTATCCATTGAACATCTCTTTTTAGCTATTTTAAAATCAAAAAGTAAAATAGCACAGATTTTAAAAGATCAAGGTGCCACCGAAAAGCATTTGGCTTCTGCAATTAATGAATTGCGAAATGGCGAAAAGGTTACTTCCCAAAGCGCTGAAGACAGTTATAACTCTTTAAAGAAATATGCCAAAAACTTAAATGAGTTAGCTGATAGCGGTAAATTAGATCCGGTGATCGGGCGTGATGAAGAAATTCGCAGAATCCTACAAATCCTATCTAGACGCACCAAAAACAACCCTATTTTGGTGGGTGAACCAGGTGTAGGTAAAACAGCAATTGTAGAAGGTTTGGCCCATAGAATTATTCAAGGAGATATTCCAGAAAACTTAAAAGATAAGGTAATTTATTCTCTAGACATGGGTGCCTTAATTGCAGGTGCAAAATATAAAGGTGAGTTTGAAGAGCGCCTTAAGGCCGTTATTAAAGAAGTTGTTAGTGCAGATGGCAATATCATCCTTTTCATTGACGAAATCCATACACTAATTGGAGCTGGTGGTGGCCAAGGAGCTATGGATGCCGCAAATATTCTTAAACCTGCTCTTGCCAGAGGAGAGCTTCGCTCAATTGGTGCAACAACTTTAGATGAATACCAAAAGTATTTTGAAAAGGATAAAGCCCTAGAACGAAGATTTCAAAAAGTCATGGTAGATCAACCAGATACAGAGAGTGCCATATCAATTCTTAGAGGTATTAAAGAAAAATATGAAGCACATCATAAAGTACGTATTAAGGATGAGGCCGTACTTTCTGCCGTTGAGCTTTCTCAACGTTATATTACCAATAGGTTTTTGCCGGATAAAGCAATTGACCTTATGGATGAAGCTGCCTCTAAATTAAGAATGGAAATCAATTCTAAACCAGAGGAATTAGATGTGCTTGATCGCAAGATCATGCAGATTGAAATTGAGATCGAAGCCATAAAAAGAGAAAATGATAAGCAAAAGCTACAGGTTTTAAACCTAGAGCTTGCAAACATTAAGGAAGAACGAAATGAAATTTTTGCACAATGGGAAAGTGAAAAATCTGTAGTTGACAATATACAACAGACAAAACAGGATATTGAGAATTTCAAAGCTGAAGCAGAACGTGCGGAACGTAATGGAGATTATGGTCAAGTTGCGGAAATCAGATACGGTAAAATAAAGGAAGCGCAAGAGAAACTTACACAATTACAAGACGACCTTAGCAATCAACAACACTCGGGAACATTAATTAAAGAGGAAGTTACCAGTGATGATATTGCCGAAGTTGTAGCTAAATGGACAGGTATACCTGTGACCAAAATGCTGCAAAGTGAGCGTGAAAAACTATTGAAGCTAGAAAGTGTACTTCATAAAAGGGTTGTAGGACAAGAAGAGGCCATTGAAGCCGTATCCGATGCAATTAGAAGAAGTAGAGCTGGTTTACAAGATGCAAAGAAACCAATTGGATCATTCCTTTTCTTAGGTACTACTGGCGTCGGTAAAACCGAGCTTGCCAAAACGCTTGCCTCATATTTATTTGATGATGAAAATGCCATGACTAGAATTGATATGAGCGAATATCAAGAAAGACACTCGGTTAGTAGATTAGTTGGTGCACCTCCAGGATATGTGGGGTATGACGAAGGCGGACAATTGACGGAAGCCGTGCGAAGAAGACCTTACTCCGTTGTATTATTGGATGAAATTGAAAAAGCACACCCAGATACTTTCAATATTCTATTGCAAGTATTGGATGAAGGCAGGTTAACGGATAATAAAGGTCGTGTTGCAGATTTCAAGAATACTATTATTATCATGACCAGTAACATGGGGAGCGATATTATACAGGAAACCTTTGAAAATACTGATGATGTTTATAGCGCATCTGAAACCGCAAGAATTGAAGTTCTTGGACTTTTAAAGAAAACGGTTAGGCCCGAGTTCATTAACAGAATTGATGACATTGTAATGTTCACGCCTTTAACCAAGGATAACATTAAAGAAATTGTTGGACTTCAATTAGAGCATTTAAAGAAAATGCTTGATAAGCAGCAGATAACTCTTGACGCTACAGAAGAAGCTATCGATTACTTGGCAGAAAAAGGTTTTGACCCACAATTTGGTGCAAGACCGGTTAAAAGAACCATTCAGAAAGAGGTACTGAACAATATGTCCAAATCCCTTTTAAGTGGAGAAATCAAATCTGACAGTGTTGTGTTGTTAGATGCTTTTGATAACAGTTTAGTATTTAGAAATCAAGAGGATATTACCGTTTAATTTAAACAATTAGGATAAATGGCGTTCATATTTTTATATGGACGCTTTTTTTATGAACATTATATACCATACAGTATAGATTTTTTTATATTCGCATAAAACAGTCTTATATGTCCACAAAAGCCGAAAGAACTACCGCTTATATTATTGAGACTGTCTCACCTGTTTTCAACAAACATGGTTACGTAGGTACCAGTATGAGCGACTTAACAGAGGCCACCAATCTTACTAAAGGTGCTTTGTATGGGAATTTTGAAAATAAAGAGGCTTTGGCCTTAGCTGCATTTGAATTTAATAGAAATCTACTTCTCACTGCTATAGATGAACATCTGTCAATTGATGGAAATGCTATGGGAAAGATTAAGAATTTAATAGAATTCTATAAAAAATATGATGTATTCACTTTAAATATGGGAGGTTGTCCTATTTTAAATGTTGGAATTGACGCTCAACATAACAACAGATTACTTGCCGCTGCCGCTAAAGAAACCATTAAGGAAATTGAAGGTAAAATTGCCTTGGTTTTTGAAAATGGAATAAATGGTGGTGAATTCAAATTACCGGTTACACCATTACAGTTTTCAAAGCAATTGTTCACTATAATACAAGGATCCATTGCAATGGCTACTTTAACCAAAGACCGTAAATATCTATTAAATACGGTTAGCTATTTAGAAGTGCTTATAAAAAGAGAACTGAAATAAGCTTTTACTTATTTCAGTTCTAACCAAGGGTCTATTTTGTAAGAGATAAAGTTCTTTACTCACCAGTTACCCTGAATATCCAGATTTTATCCGTGTACTTACCATTCAATTTAGAATCTCTTGCTTGTCTAGCATCTTTGATAAAATCAAACTTAGCTAAGTATACATAATTATATTTATTCTTTTCCCTAAAGAAAGATTTGGCATTTATTCCTCTTTTTTTCATGTCTGCCAAGAAAGCATCCAAGTATTTTTTAGTTCCAAAAACGTTGGCGATCAAATAATACCCCGGCTCCAAAGACCCTTCTTTGGTAACTTCTTCATATTTTTCACCAGCTTTTACTTCCACAACCTCATTTCTCATTGCCAAAGCCTTACTTTCAGCTATAGAATCTTGTCTTCTTTGTTGTGCCAGTGCAACCGCTTCTGCCTCTCTCTTCATTACGGCCGCTATGGAGTCTTTTTGCCTTTGTTGCTGCAAAGCCTTTGCTTCTGCCAAAGCTTGCTCTGCTTTGGCATTCTCTAGCGAGTCACGCTTTCTTTTAATATCCCTTTTAGATTGTTTAACTGCCAAATCTGATTGTCTAGATGCATTTTGAATAGAATCTTTTAACCTTTTACTTTCTATAAGCGCTAAACGTTCTTGTTTTTTAGACTCACGTTTTAGAGCCAATTTTTCTGCTTTGGTCAATTCAGTAGAAGCCACTTCAACTTCCTCTTGCTGACCAAGTGATTCTTCCTTATTTTTCTCCTCAGCAATTAGTTGCTCTTCAAGCTCTTCTGCGAGTGTCTGTTGTTTTCCTAATTTATAAGAAGTGACCAGCTCAAATGTAGGATCTTGACCTTTTAAATCTGAACTTGTACCCACTTCAACCAATGCACCAAAAGATAATCTCTTAAAGAAACGACCACCAATACCACCTGAAAATCCATAAAAACTATTATACCCAGCTTGCGCCCAATATTTATTAGTTGTCAATAAGGTGATTAACCCGATTTGATTATCCAATCCTGGAATTGTTTTATAATACAGCATTGGTCTAAATACTGAACTATCATCACTACTTAACACACTTACAGGAAAATCGTAACTTACCAATGCCTGAAACATCCTATCATCAGGACTAGTGTTACGTTCGTTAGTGGTAAAATTATAATCGAACAAATTTTCAGAAGTCAACCCAATATTAAATCTATCGATACTTAAATTTATACCGGGAGCCATTTGTAGTATAAAGTCATTTTCAGCGGAGGTCTGTATAGGATTAGGAACAAAAAAACGATCATCAGCTAATTTTTGTTGAAAGGCAAAAACATTTAACCCTACCCCTAAGAAGATATCTTCACCAAGTGCAATATTATACGCATAATTTAAGTTTGCCCCTGTATTTAAAAAAATACCCGTATTGTGTTGAAAAAAGCCAATACCAGCAGCCGAAACATCATTTAACCTAGCTGTATAATTTAAAAAGAGAGAAGTTGGATCACCGTCATAAGTTTGCCACTGCCATCTAGACCAAAATGCTATAGAAGATGGATTATTACGGTCTAAACTATATGCAGGGTTTACTATACTCCCGTTGTATTCAGTTAAGTTTTGTTGCCTAAAATCGGTAGGAAGTACTACTTCCTGAGCCTTAAGACCAAGAACTACAAAACCAATAAGAAGTGTCCCACAAAATTTTTTCATATGCAAAAAAACAAAAATTAGACTATTTATAGTACTATTTTGAAGTAATTTTAGTTATTAAATTAATACACCAAATATATTTTCATGAAAGCATTCAAATATATCCTTTTTATTTTGCTGGCTATCAATCTTTCTTGCAAAGATGAACCCACCATTGATAAATCTCAAGAAGAAACTTCCATTTCTACTTTTTACTTGATAAGGCATGCGGAAAAAGATAGAAGCAATCCTGATGATGCAGACCCAGAATTAACGCAGCAAGGTTTGGGAAGAGCCATGCACTGGGCAGAAATATTGGCAGACGTAGAATTAGATGCCATATATTCCACTGATTATAATAGAACGTCTATGACCGCTGCTCCAACTTCGGTAAAACAGAATATAGATGTTCAATATTACGACCCAACCTTAATTGATATCGCCCAATTTAAAAGGGAAAATTTAAATAAGAACGTTTTAATTGTAGGACATAGTAATACAACACCTGAATTTGTAAACAAGTTGATTGACGAACAAAAATTCTATAGCATTGACGACAGTGAAAACGGCACTTTATTTATAGTTAAAATCACTAATGGCACACCTTCTGTGGATAAACTCATATTTAACTGTAACTGTCCAAAATAATACTATTTTATCCGATTAATACGTGTAATTAGTTACAAAAGATCAAATCATTAAATGAATAGTTCTTACTTTTGTAGGTAATGCAGAATACAATAAACATTAAGAACAAAAGAGCTCGTTTTGAATATGAGCTACAAGACAAGTTCACGGCAGGGATCGTTTTGGCCGGTACCGAGATCAAAGCCATTAGAGAAGGTCGTGCATCAATTTCTGAAAGCTTTTGTGAATTTAACGACAATGAAGAACTATTTGTAATCAATATGCAAATAGACGAGTATTCCCATGCATCGCATTTTAATCATAAACCTAAAGCGGAACGTAAATTACTTCTTCAAAAAAGAGAACTTAAAAAACTTAGCAAAGAAGTAAAAACATCTGGTCTTACCATAGTTCCACTTAGAGTATTTATAAATGACCGCGGACTAGCAAAAATGCAGATAGCACTAGCAAAGGGTAAAAAACTCTACGACAAAAGAGAAACCATTAAAGATCGAGATAACAAAAGAGATCTTGACCGTATTAAAAAGAACTTTAATAATTAGTTCTTATTTTCCAATAAGGGTACAAATCTAAAAGACCCGTACTCTGTCTTTGAAAATTCTTTTTCCGTAGTTCTGACGAAAAGGGTCATTATTTGTTCTTCAAAACCAATAGGGATTACTAACCTACCCCCCACTTTTAATTGTGACAACAATGCCTTAGGTACCTCTGGGGCACCTGCAGTAACAATGATACGATCAAACGGAGCTTCTTTGGGCAAGCCTTTATAACCATCACCAAAAATCACCTGCTTTGGTCTATATCCCATTTTCTTGAAAAAAATATTCGTTTTTTTAAAAAGTTCCAATTGTCGTTCAATGGTATACACCTTCACTTTAAGTTTTAATAGAACCGCTGTTTGGTAACCACTACCTGTACCGATCTCCAATATTTTTTGACCAGGCTCTACTTGTAATAACTCTGTTTGGAAAGCTACGGTATAAGGGTGTGAAATAGTTTGGTTTGCAGCAATGGGAAATGCCTTGTTTTGATAGGCATGACCTTCAAAACTACTATCCATAAACAAATGTCTTGGTATTTGTCTAACGGCGTCCAAGACCTTTTTATCTGCTATTCCTTTGTCAATCAATACTTGCGCTAGGTGGTTGCGCATTCCCCTGTGTTTTAAGGTATCTTTCAATGGTAGTCGGTTTGTTCTTCAAAGTTAACAAAGTTCTTTTAACGATGGAAGAACCTATTAAAACTAATATCCATTTTTTGATAAAATTGAAATAAGCGATAACCTAAAAGTACCCAACTATGCGTATTTTTGGGGAAAACGATACAAATGTTAAAAGTTGGTGTTTTAGGAGCGGGGCATCTAGGTAAGATTCACCTGAGACTCCTAAATGATTCTAAAAAATATGAACTTATCGGTTTCTACGATGCCGATAGTACAAATGGCGAAAAAGTTAGCAAGGAATTCGGATATACCTATTTTGAAAAGCTTGAAGATTTAATGAATGCCGTAGACGTGGTTGACATTGTTACCCCTACCCTTTCTCATTATGAATGTGCCAAACAGGCCATAGAAAAGGGCAAGCATATTTTTATAGAAAAACCCATTACCCATACAATAGAAGAAGCAAACTCTCTATTGTCCTTAGAACAAGAATATAACGTTAAAGGTCAAGTTGGCCATGTTGAGCGTTTTAACCCTGCATTTACAGCTGTAAAACACGCTATAAAAGACCCAATGTTCATTGAGTCCCATAGATTGGCAGAATTTAACCCAAGAGGTACAGATGTACCAGTTGTTTTAGATTTAATGATACACGATATAGATGCTATTTTAAGTGTCGTTAATTCTGAAGTTGTGCAGGTTAATGCGAGCGGGGTATCTGTAATAAGCCAGTCCCCAGATATTGCAAACGCTAGATTGGAATTCGAAAATGGTTGTGTAGCCAATTTAACGGCAAGTAGAATTTCATTAAAAAATATGCGCAAGTCGCGTTTCTTTCAAAAGGATGCCTATATCTCGGTAGATTTTTTGGAAAAGAAAGTTGAAGTGGTCAAAATGAAAGACGCTCCAAAAGAACCTGGTGATTTTGATATGATCCTTCAAAATGCTGAAGGAATAAAGAAGCAGATATATTTTGAAAATCCATCAATTGAAACCAACAACGCCATTTTAGACGAATTAGAATCTTTTGCCGAAGCCATTGAAAACAATTCAACACCAGTTGTTAGTTTAAAACAGGGCACACAAGCATTAAAAGTAGCTTTACAAATTATCTCAGCATTTAATCCAAAAAAAATATGAATAAAATAGCAGTTATAGGTGCTGGTACTATGGGTAACGGAATAGCTCATGTATTTGCGCAAAGCGGATTTCAAGTTCACCTAATAGATGTTTCGCAAGAAGCACTTGACAAAGGTTTAAGTACTATTGCCAACAATTTAGATCGTATGGTGGCAAAAGAAAAAATAACCAATGACGACAAGACAAATACATTGGCCAACATTACACTGTTTACTGAATTAAAAACAGGGGTGAAAAATGTAGACCTTGCCATAGAGGCAGCCACAGAAAATGTAACTATTAAACTGAACATTTTTAAGGAGCTAGACGCTGTTTGTAACAACAATACAATTTTAGCCTCAAATACATCATCAATTTCCATTACGCAAATAGCAGCTGTAACCAATAGAGCTGACAAGGTAATAGGAATGCACTTCATGAATCCTGTTCCAATAATGAAGCTAGTTGAAATCATTCGTGGTTATAGTACTTCTAACGAAACGACTAACATTATTATGGAACTTTCTAAAAAATTAGGAAAAATACCTACCGAGGTGTATGACTATCCTGGTTTTGTAGCAAACAGAATTTTAATGCCAATGATCAATGAGGCCATAGAAACATTACATCATGGTGTTGCAGGCGTAGAAGAAATTGATACAGTAATGAAACTTGGAATGGCGCACCCCATGGGACCTCTTCAATTAGCAGATTTTATTGGTTTAGATGTATGCCTTTCTATTTTGAACGTTATGTACGATGGATTCAAAAACCCAAAATATGCTCCTTCTCCATTATTGATAAATATGGTTATGGCCGGAAAGAAAGGTATAAAATCCGGTGAAGGATTTTATGATTATGCCGTAAGCAAAAAAGCCGAGGTGGTATCAAGTCAATTTAAAAACTAAGTAGTAGTTGAAATCAAGTGTATGTCCATAAAAGAAAATCTTTTAGCTGTTAAACAAACCATACCCAATTCCGTAACATTGGTTGCCGTATCTAAAACAAAACCTATTTCTGATATTCAAGAAGCGTATGACCAAGGCCAGCGTATTTTTGGAGAGAACAGGGTGCAAGAAATGACCGAAAAATGGGAGAAAATGCCAAAAGATATTGAATGGCATATGATTGGTCACCTTCAACGAAATAAGGTAAAGTACATGGCTGAATATGTTAGCTTGGTTCATGGTGTAGATAGTCCAAGACTTTTAGCCGAAATCAACAAACAAGCTGAAAAACATAATAGAACCATACCCTGTCTTTTACAAGTTCACATTGCTGAGGAAGACACCAAATTCGGATTTAACGAAGAAGAATTGCTAGACTTAGTACGTAACGAAAATTTCAAATCGCATAAAAATGCAAAAATAGTGGGATTAATGGGTATGGCTACTTTTACCGAAAATATGGATCAAGTAAGGCGTGAGTTCAAAAGCTTACAATCGCTATACTTAAAACTTAAAAGTGAATATGCAGATTTTACAACGCTTTCAATGGGCATGAGCGGTGACTACCAAATTGCAATTGAAGAAGGTAGCACTATGGTACGTATAGGAAGTAGTATCTTTGGCTCCAGAAATTAACGCTAAAAACTACCGCCGTCCAAAACAGATAATTATACATGTACGCAATTTTAGATATTGAAACCACGGGAGGAAAATTTAATGAGGAAGGAATTACTGAAATTGCTATTCACAAATTTGATGGTCAAAAAGTAGTAGACAAGTTCATAAGCCTAGTAAACCCCGAGAAAGAGATTCAGCCTTTTGTAGTAAAACTTACTGGGATTAACAGTAAAATGTTGAGAACTGCACCTAAGTTTTACGAAGTAGCCAAACGAATTATAGAAATTACGGAAGATACCGTTATTGTAGCCCATAATGCACAGTTCGACTACAGAATCTTAAGGACAGAGTTTAGGCGCCTAGGGTACAATTTTGAACGCAAAACGCTTTGTACCGTAGATCTTTCAAAATTATTACTGCCAGATGCAGAGTCCTATAGTTTAGGAAAATTGGTAAGATCCTTGGGCATACCTGTAAGCGACAGGCACCGGGCAAATGGCGATGCTTTGGCTACGGTCAAACTTTTTAAGCTCTTATTGGCCAAAGATTCTGAAAAGATTATCATCAAAGACGCTATTAGAAAAGAAACCCAAGGGGAACTGTCTGAAAAGCAATTGGATATCGTAAGAGACCTACCTAATGAAACCGGAGTATTCTATATGCACAATAAGGACGGGGACATTATTCACCTAAGTAAAACCAGTGATCTAAAGAAAAAGGTGAATCAAATCTTTACCAAGTCCAACCAAAAATTTAAAAAGCTCGCCAAAGAAACCAAGAAAGTAACTTATGAACTCACTGGGAATGACTTGGTAGCAATTTTAAAAGAACATCAAGAACTGCTTAAAATAAGGCCTAAATACAGTACTATTCCTAAAAAACGAATGTACAGTCATGCAATTTGCACAACTATTAATGAATATGGGTATTATAAGTTAAAAATAGAGCCTTATAGAGAATGTAAAGAACCTCTAGGTCTTTTTAACGGTGTATTTAGTGCAAAAAACTATCGTTATAAGATTACTAAGGAGTTTGGTCTGTGCGAGAAACTAAATGGCATTAGCGAAGCTAGAAATAATTGCTCAGGTTATGATGAAGGCACGTGCCAAGGAGCATGTATCAACAAAGAAGATGTAGCCGAGTATAACAAAAGGGTAACCGCGGCAATAACCAAAAACAGTATTAAGGGCAACAAGGTTTTGGTAATAGACAAAGGCAGGGAAATAGGCGAACAAAGTGCTATTTTACTTAAAAACGGATCTTTGGTAGGTTTAGGTTTCTATGATTTGAACCATCAAATAAATAATATTCATATCTTAGAAAGTATAATTACCCCTATTAACGGTACACGAGATGCCAATTATCTAATTGAATCTTACTTAAGAAAAAAACGAGTACTTAAAATATTGGAATTAAACGATTAGTTTGAAAGAAGACCAAAAATTATCTCCATGGAAACAAAAACTTCATGAAATCATTTATGAAGCAGATACCCCTATGGGTAAATTGTTCGATATTATTTTGTTCATCATCATCATTTTCAGTGTTATACTTATAATGCTGGAAAGCGTAAAAGCTATAGATGCAGAATATCATGAAATACTATTTATATTAGAATGGCTGGTAACTATTTTCTTTACTATTGAATATATCGCAAGAATTATATGCATTAAAAAACCAAGTAATTATATATTCAGTTTTTATGGTATTATTGATTTTTTATCCACTATTCCATTATATATCTCCTATATTTTTGCGGGTTCTCAGGTGCTTTTAGCGGTTAGAGCATTTAGGTTACTACGTGTTTTCAGAATATTAAAATTAGCACGTTTTCTTGGTGAAGCATCGCAACTGAAAAGAGCATTAAAAGCAAGTAGGGCAAAAATCACGGTATTTCTATTTGCCGTTCTTATCGCATCTGTTATGATGGGTACTTTAATGTACTTGGTTGAAGGTGACGAAGCTGGGTTTACAAGCATACCTACTAGCATATATTGGACTATTGTTACACTTACTACCGTTGGTTATGGAGACATTGCCCCTATAACACCACAAGGCCAAGCTATTGCTACCATTATTATGTTATTGGGTTATGGCATTATTGCCGTACCTACAGGTATGGTAACCGCTGAGTTTGCAAAACAAGGTAAAGACACCTCTACTTTAAAGAATTCTGGCAGCTATGTACATGTTAACACACAGTGTTGCCCAACATGCACCAAAGAGGGTCATAGAGATGATGCTACCCATTGTTATAATTGTGGATCTTTATTGAATGAATAATATTTTAATTTCTGTTGTGGGGCCAACTGCCATTGGCAAAACCAAATTAGGTATTCTATTAGCAAATCATTTCAAGACCGAAATTATATCTGCGGATTCTAGACAGTTCTTTAAAGAAATGAATATTGGCACCGCTGTTCCTGACAAAGAAGAACTGGCACAAGCCGAACACCATTTTATACAACATAAAAGTGTTTTAGAAACATATACGGTAGGCGATTTTGAGCGAGAGGCTTTACAAAAATTATCTCACCTCTTTGAAAAACACAAAGTAGTAATTATGGTTGGCGGCAGTGGTCTTTATGTAAATGCAATAACAGAAGGATTAAATAATTTCCCCACAGTAGACCCAATCATTCGTAAACAATTGAATGCCGAATTAGAAAATTCCGGGATAGCCGCTTTACAGACAAAACTCAAGAAATTGGACCCAACCTATTACGGCAAAGTAGACATCAACAATCCGCAACGTGTCATTAGGGCGCTTGAAGTTACTATTGGCAGCGGTACACCCTACTCTTCTTTTGTAAATCAACCTAAGGAAAAAAGAAATTTCAATGTTTTAACTATTGGGCTAAAGGCGGAAAGACCAATGATTTACGACCGTATCAATAAACGAGTTGATTTAATGATCGATAACGGGTTATTGGAAGAGGCAAAGAATATGCTAGCTTTTAAAAACTTGAATGCTCTACAAACTGTTGGATATAAAGAATTATTCAAGTATTTTGAAGGAGATTGGACTGTAGACTTTGCCGTTTCAGAAATTAAAAAAAATACCAGAAGATTTGCAAAGAGGCAACTTACTTGGTTCTTACGCAATAAAAATACCATTTGGGTAAATTATGATTATGAGCCTAAAAAGCTTTTAAATGAAATTGACGATGAAATTAAAAAACTAAAGCATGGTTAAAAAACAGATTCTATATATAATGGGTGTTTCGGGCAGCGGAAAGTCTACTATTGGGAAATTATTGGCCAATAAACTACAGTTTCCGTTTTTTGATGGTGATGATTTTCATCCAGAAGCGAACGTAAAGAAAATGAAAGCAGGTCACCCCTTAAATGATGATGACCGCCAAGGCTGGTTAGAAAAATTAAATGAGGTAGCAATAGAAAATTTAGCTACTGGTGCCGTAATTGTATGTTCTTCCCTTAAAAAAAAATATAGAACTATTCTTAGTAAGAATTTAGAGGACAAGCATAAGTTCGTTTATTTAGAAGGAAGTTTTGACCTTATAGACAAAAGGTTGAGTGCAAGAAAAAATCATTACATGCCCGCGGGACTGCTACAATCTCAATTTGATATTCTTGAAGCACCTTTAGAGGCAATAACCGTATCAATTGACCAAGAACCCAATGATATTGTCAACGACATTATGAGAAAGCTCTAAAACAAAAAAGCATCCAATAAATTGGATGCTTTTTTAGTATCTGGAATAGTGAATTATTCACCTTCTGTCTTTACGACCAAACGGAATCCTTCACCGTGAATATTCAAAATCTCAACAGTATCATCTACTTTTAAATACTTACGTAATTTAGCTATGTAAACATCCATACTACGAGAAGTAAAGTAGTTATCATCTCTCCAAATCTTTGTTAACGCCAATTCTCTTGGCATAAGATCGTTTTCATGTAAGGCCAATAAACGTAACAATTCATTCTCTTTTGGAGATAATTTTATTGATTCTTCATCTTTGTACTTCAAGAATCTTAATTTAGAATTCAAATGGAAACCACCAATAGTAAATTCAAATTTCTTACTGTCCGCCAATCCGTTAGAAGCCTTTCTTTGAAGAATAGCTTTTAGTTTCATTAACAAAACCTCAGAATCAAATGGCTTGTTCAAATAATCATCTGCACCTGCCTTATACCCTTTAAGAACATCTTCTTTCATTGTTTTCGCCGTCAAGAAAACAATTGGCACGTTCTCATTCTTTTCACGAATCTCTTTCGCCAAGGTAAAACCATCTTTATAAGGCATCATAACATCCAATATACAGATGTCATAATTATCTTTTTTAAACTTCTCAAAACCTTCCATTCCATTCTTAGCCAAGGTGACATCGAAATCGTTCATTGACAAATAATCTTTCAACACAATTCCAAAATTTGGATCGTCCTCAACTAAAAGTATCTTCTTGTTTATTGTTTCCATATTTTTTTATATTAACGGCAATTTGATGTAAAATGTACTTCCTTTTCCTTTTTCACTTTCGGCATAAACTTCGCCTTGGTGGTCTTCTACTATTTTCTTTACGTAAGCCAGTCCTAATCCGTGACCTTTAACGTTATGTATATCTCCAGTGTGTTCTCGATAGAATTTTTCAAATACTTTCTTGACTACACCTTTACTCATACCAGCTCCTTGATCTTGAACTTTAATTATGATATAGTTCTTAGCTCGTTCTGTGAACACATCTATTTTTGGTGCATCTTCAGAGTATTTAATCGCATTATCCAACATATTCACAATTACATTCGTAAAATGCATTTCATTCGCCAATACTTCTGAACGTTCCGCATCTAAATGAGTGTGAATATAACCGCCCCGATCATCTACGATCAATTCTACGTGGGTAATTGCATCTTCTATAATGTCGTGCACATTAACCCTATCCTTACTAATATCCAGCTGATTTTTTTCCAACTTAGATATTCTTAGAACGTTTTCTACTTGGGCATGCATACGTTTGTTCTCATCACGTATCATCTGCAAGTACCTTAAAACCTTTTCTTGATCAACAATTATCTTAGGATTCCTGATTGCCTCAACAGCTAAATTAATGGTCGCAATGGGAGTTTTGAACTCATGCGTCATATTATTAATAAAGTCAGTTTTAATTTCAGATATCTGTTTCTGACGGATCAACTGGTAAATTGCCCCTGCATAAGCTACCACAATAATAATGGTAAACAATAATGAAAGCATTGCCAGACCTAAAATAGACTGAACCAAGAAACGTTTTTTCTTAGGAAACGAAACTAACAAATCGAAATTTGAAACCCCTTCAAAATCTACGAACATAGGAGATTTATAGATATTTGCTTCGGCATATTTAAACTTAGATGACCTAACTTTGGTAGGTAAGCCATTGCTGTACACACCATATTCAAAAGCGATATCTACACCTCTATTCTCAAGTTCACGTTGTAATAACAACTCTATCTCTTGTTTTGATACACGTTTATGAATTGGAACGCGTTTGGCATGAACCATAAACATTTCTTCCATTGCGGCCTTTTCCATTTTATTAAGACCTCCAATTTTCTCAATTCGTTGAATAGGATTTAAACGTGGTGTATTTCCTTCTAAATCAAAATCTTTTTTAAAAATAGAAGTAGTTCGTTTACTGGTATAATTTTTAATGATGGTAGTATCCGCACCATCACTACTATCAAAGAACGTAGACGAGATTCCGTAATCCTCTTCTAAAATACCGTGCTCATACAGTAAGATTTCGTTAGAATTGATATCTCGATCAATAAAGAAAAAATTTGTAAGCTGTGCCCCTTTTAGTTCACCACCTGCACTATCCTTCGCATGTAAATATCTATCGAAGTAATTTTTTGATTCTCTTTCCGTAATCTTATTGGTAACACTGTTCAACGCTTCTGAAACACTGCTTGAAAACTGTTCTTCACTACTATCAATGGATTTGCTTATCCAAAAACTTTGAACGAAAATCAGACCAATAAGTGAAAGGCTCATTAAAACTACTAAGAGCACAAATAACTTTTTGTTCATTGGGGGATAAAATTAAAGATTTAACAGTTAGACGATAGTACGTTTAACCTAACCTTAACAAAAATGTTAAAATTGCTAAATTACTAGCAATCAGTTATGATTGCAGCGTGTACTTGAAGGACAATTGACCTAGTTCTTTCTATGTCAATATTTTCTATAACAAAATCACTTAAGTTCAATTTCTCTTCATCGTCCATTTGATTGTTCATTCTGGCAATTACTTGTTCCCTTGTGCCATTATCCCTACTTACTACCCGTGAGATTCGTTCTTCTTTTGGCGCGGTTACCAAAATAATACTATCGTATAAATGCCGCGCATTATTTTCGAACAACAAGGCCGTTTCTTGAATTACATAACAATACTCTTGCTCACCTGTCCATTTAAGAAAATCTTCTCTAACTACCGGATGCACAATAGCATTAAGCTGCGCTAACAAAGTGGTATCATTGAACACCTTTTTTGCGATATATGCTCTGTTTAACTTTTCTTCATGGTAAGATTCTTTACCCAAAAAAGCAATAATTTGATTTTTTATCTCCGCAGATGTATTCATTAATCTTTTTGCTCGCTCGTCTGAATTGTAAACGGGAACACCCAACTCTAAAAACATTTTGGACACAGTAGATTTACCACTGCCTATGCCACCGGTTAGACCTACCACTTTCATTCTCTTCGCAAAATAAATTCTACCTCATTAAAACTTAGAACAACATTATGCAATGTTCTAGGATATTGCACTAGTTGAATTGACAATCTATTACCTGTTTCTTTATTTGTTTTAGCGTAATCTGCCTCAACAACAAAATCCTCTTCTTCCAATTCTTTTAAATGATCTAGAGTACCTTGACAGCGCACTTCCACTACCTCTGGAAACGTACGCACTTGAACATTATTAGGTAGATTAATTACTTGTACAGGAACCGATAATACCTTTTCAGAAAACTTCACCACTTTACCTGAGATTTGTACTTTGTGGTCAGAAAACGAAGTACCATTCAAGTTTTTTGGCAAGTTTAGATCCACCTCTTCAACAAAGGAACTATTTAAATTGTCTTTTATAACTTTCATTGACCTTACAACTCTTATGGAATCAATCTGGCTTTTTGGACCAGAAACTTGTATGGAATCTGGATCTACCTTAATGTCTCCTTCAAGTATATGGTTTGCAGAAAAATCTAGTTGCAATACAGCTTCAACCGGTATTTTCTTAGTCTCCAAAGAGGTAAAATCAAAATAAATGGCATCACTTTCAAAATCTACCAAAGCACTTGAATTACTCAATTGAGCTTCTAATTGTATTCTTATTTGATCAGAGGTGAGGTAATATCTATCATTGTCATACATTACCTTACTTACATCTAATTGAATGTGTTTAGGCTTTAATTCATAACCTAAAAATTGAAACCCGACAGCTTTTAATCTTACAGCTATTTCATCTTTAGGGCTAGTTGCCAGTAAAAAATCATCTGGTATATTAATATATTCAACTTTAAAACTGGTGTTACTTGTATATGTTAAAGACAGTTTATTGATCAACCAAGCAAGTGAAGCACATAACAAGAATATTAGAAAGATTTTCACCTTTCTTTTTTTTAATCCTGTTTTGATCCATTCTAGCAAACTCTCCATTACTTCACTCTAAAAAATAATTTAGGAAAAATCTCCTCTGGTTCTTTATTAGAAAAATTAATATACAGGGTTGATTTTAAAAATCCGTATCCATATCCAAAAAATTGTATCGCAGTTGCCAATAATGCTAAAAACGAAACTTTTATATTTCGTGTTTTCAAAAGCGCATCAATAAACAAAACCAAAAAGTATGTGCAATACATAAACCATAACACCTTAAAACCTAAAAACAACAAAATCAATGCTATTATAAATCCTAAATAAAAAACGGTTGGAAACCAATATGTAACCTTTTTTGTTTCTGGGTGCCATTTATTTAAAATGGGCCTAACCATTCCAAATTTGTTGACTTGAATATAAAACTTGTTCCAGTCTATTCTTCTTTTATGATACACAAAAGCTTCTGAAATCAATTTTGTTCTATAGCCTTTGTTCCAAATACGAATAGTAAGATCCGGATCTTCACCTGGGTGTATATTACCATAACCACCAACATTTTCAAAGGCTTCTTTAGATATACCCATATTAAAACTTCTGGGCTGAAATTGGTCTACCGCCCTCTTACCTCCACGAATGCCACCAGTAGTTAAAAATGAAGTCATGGCATAATTAATTGCCTTTTGCACCGTAGAAAATGATTCATGAGCGGCATCTGGACCTCCATAACAATGCACAAAATCATCCTTTAGACTTTTTTCCGCTTCTTTTAAATATTGTGGAGGTAATATACAATCAGAGTCCAACACAATAAAATAACTACCCTTTGCCTTAGCCATACCGTAATTACGGGAATCACCTGGACCAGAATTTGCTTTTTTATAATATGAAATGGACAAATAGTCTACGTACTCACCTATAACTTCTTCTGATGAAATAGTTGAACCATCTTCAACGATTACTACTTCAAAAGGTTGATCATAGGTCTGTAAACGTAGACTATCCAATAACTCTTTAATTTCATTGGGTCTATTGTATACAGGAATGATAAAAGAAAACGATAAGTTCATTATAACTCTCCTTTAATGAATAGGCTCCAATGAAATTGGAAAACTAAAATATTGATTAAAATTTCTCTATAACCTCTTGACTAACTCCTGTGTTAGAGAAACCACCATCATGAAACAAGTTCTGCATGGTCACTTTTCTTGTAAGATCTGAAAATAAGGTTATGGTATAATCAGCACAATCTTGAGCCGATGCATTACCTAAAGGAGACATTTTTTCCGCATAACTAATGAATCCGTCAAAACCTTTTACCCCTTGTCCAGCAGTAGTGGCCGTAGGTGATTGTGAAATGGTATTTACACGAACTTTTTTCTCTTTACCAAAGAAGTATCCAAAACTACGAGCAACAGATTCTAAATACGCCTTATTATCTGCCATGTCATTGTAATCCGGAAAAGTTCTTTGAGCTGCCATATAAGTCAAGGCCACAATACTACCCCACTCATTCATTGCATCTGCTTTATATAACGATTGCATTACCTTATGAAACGATAATGCCGAAACATCCCAACCTTTTTGGGTAAAATCATATTTCTCATCTGTATACGCTCTACCTTTACGTACATTTACAGACATACCAATAGAGTGTAATACAAAGTCAATTTTTCCTCCTAGAATCTCAACAGATTTAGCAACTAAATTATCTAAATCTTCAACACTAGTAGCATCTGCAGGAATAATTTCTGAACCGGTTTTCTTTGCCAACTCGTCTATTTGACCCATTCTCATGGCAATTGGGGCATTTGTCAAAACAAAGGTACCACCTTCATCATGTACAGTTTGTGCTGTTTTCCACGCAATAGAATTTTCATCCAATGCTCCAAAAATAATTCCCCTTTTTCCTTTTAATAAGTTATATCCCATGATGGTAAATTGTATAGTTTGATTTAATATTCAAAGATATCTAAAATATGTTAAAACAAAATTGAAGTGACCTGTAAAAACCCTTAATTTAAAAGTTGCTTTGCATGTGCCAATGCCGAATCTGACAAATCTTTACCACCTAGCATATGTGCTAGTTCCACAACTCTTTCCTCAGTGGTAAGCTCTTTTAAATTTGTCATGGTACGTTCAGCGCCTTCAGTTTTAAAAACCTTAAAGTGATGATTTCCTTTAGATGCCACTTGAGGTAAATGGGTAATGGAAAATACCTGAAGGTCCGCACTCATATCTTTCATAATATCTGCCATTCTATTAGATATTTCGCCAGACACCCCAGTATCTATTTCATCGAACATAATGGTAGGCAACTTTTCATATTTGGCAAGCAATGCTTTTATAACCAGCATAATTCTTGATAGCTCACCGCCTGATGCTACTTTTTTTAATTCGCCATAATTACCACCTCTATTTGCGGTAAATTGAAACGATAGTTCGTCCATACCAGTTGCTAAGAAAGTGCTGGTATCGGTAAGACCTATTTGAAATGATGCGCTTGGCATACCCAGTAAATTTAAATCTGATTCCAGCTTTTTCTTTAATTGTGGAATAACAGATTTTCGTTTTTCACGAATAACCAAAGCTTGTTTACCCAAAACAGATTCCATTTCTTGAATCTCTTTGGTCTTCAATGTAATTTTCTCGTCTAAATTGGCTGTTTCAAATACCTTATCCGCAAGTACATTTTTAATCTCGATCAATTCTAATACATCACTTGCGTTATGTTTTTTAAGAAGATCATATAGTAGCTGTAGCTTGCCGTTAACCTGTTCCAATTGATCTGGGTTCGCCTCTACACCGTCTTGCAAGCGTTGCAATTCAGAATTTACATCATCCAATTCTATCAAAACCGATTGAACACGCTCGTACAAATCTTTATAATTGGCTCCAAAATCCACCAATTTAGAAAGTGATTGACGCATTTCCGTAACCAAAGGTAATACCCCTATTTGCTCATCATTGAACAATTGATCTCCTTTAGAAAGCTGTTCCATGATCAACTCAACATTGTTCAATTGCTCATACTCCTCTTCTAACAACTCAATAATACCTTCTTTTAATGGTGCTTTTTCAAGCTCCTCTAACATAAAGGTATTATAGTCTTGCTCCTTAATAGCCGTACTTTGAACTTCAATAAGATTTTGAAGTTCCTTTTGAGCCTTACGATAGATCTTTAAATCTTTTCTGTAATCGGTTAACCGTTTTTGATTATTAGCCAGAGCATCCACCAATTTTAACTGAAAATCATTTTCAGTAAGTTGCATGGTCTGATGTTGAGAATGAATATCTATTAAATTTTCTCCCAATGTAGACAACACCCCCAAAGTGACCGGAGTATCGTTCACAAACGCCCTAGACTTTCCACTTGGTAAAATCTCACGTCTAATGACGGTACTATCCTCATAATCCAAATCATTTTCCTCAAAGAAACTTTGAAGACCGTAGGTATCAATTTTAAAAGTCCCTTCAATGATACATTTTTGATCTTTGACCCTTAAAGAACTTAAATCTGCACGTTTGCCCAATACCAAGGACAAACCACCCAATAAAATTGATTTACCGGCACCTGTTTCACCTGTTATAACGGTAAAACCTTTATTAAAGTCCACTTCTAGACTGTCTATTAATGCGTAATTGGAAATGGTAAGGGTTGAAAGCACGCGTTAGAATTTTAGATACACAAAGGTAATCTATAATTCGGTTTTGTAAAACGGTTCAATATTTAATATCGTTCCAAGTAGTAGCGTACAATGGCGCTATTTTAATCAAGGTTTCCTTAAGCTTTACAATATCTACCTTTGGTCCGTCAGAAAAAATATTCTTTATCTCTTCAGATTTAGCATCAAAAAATGTAGAAATCAGAAATGCATTTGGTCGTCTATTGATCATCGTTTGGAACAAATTCATGGTCCCCGCAATGACCTGCTTGCCCGTACTATTATTATCGGGCAAAATATCCAATCCTTTTCTATGATAATTATACATGGCGATGCGATACTCCCTGTAGGTATTGGACAATAAATTATCTATCAACTCAAATCTACTTCGATTAGAATCGGCTGACTGACTCCATCCGGCAGAATTACTACCTTGAGCCTGAGTTACAATATTCTGCGCCCTTCTGTAGAAATCAGTACCTCCTTCCAAAGAAAAAGTATCGGCATCCAAGCCCAAAATCACATATGCGTAATATGCCATTACGCTGACCAAATTGGACTCGAACTGATTTTCGTTGAATATCAACGGTTGAAATTCAATATATTGAAAATTAAAAGCGTTATCCTTATAATTGAATACCGGTGTTGAATAGGAAGTATTATAAACAGGTCTTGACGATTGTATTTGAATATTACCGCTAAATACGTTAGACTCATAAGAAGTAATGGTAATGAACATTTGTGCATTTACACGCTCATTTTCTTTGTAGATACGGTTGGTCCATTTTGATTTATTGATAAAATCGTTCAATGAACGCTCCAACGTTTTAAAAACCTGAAGATCCCCTTGAGTCAATTGATCCGAATTAACCGTAACAACACAGTTTAATTCTTGTGCAATGGAAACAAAACAAAAAAGGTTGAAAAAAAATAAAAATACCGCTTTACGCATACCGTCTTTTAATAATTTCATTGAAGATATCCACGGCAACTTCTGCCTTGGTCTTTAGTTCAAACGTAGTAATGTTCGAATTGGTATCTATAAATGAAATTTTATTGGTATTACCTCCAAAGCCTGCACCTTTGTCCCTCATTGAGTTAAGCACAATGGCATCTAGATTTTTACGTTTTAATTTACCCTTGGCATTTTCTACCTCATTCTCGGTTTCCAAGGCAAAGCCTACTAAAAATTGATGCGTTTTATGATCACCAAAAGTTTTTAAGATATCCTTATTCTTTACTAATTCAATAGTAAGGTTTTCTTCGGATTTTTTAATTTTTTGTTCCGCAACGGTTTTAGGCCTATAATCTGCCACAGCTGCTGCACCTATAACAATATCCGCAGCATCATAATACATTTGAGCACTTTGATACATGTCATCTGCAGAAACTACATCAACAACATGAATGTTATCATGAGAAACGGATAACCTTGTGGGCCCTGTAACCAAATACACTTCGGCACCCAAATTAGCCGCTGTTTTAGCAAGCTCAAAACCCATTAGACCGGAAGAGTGATTTCCAATAAAACGAACGGGATCTATAGCCTCATAGGTTGGTCCTGCCGTTATTAAAACTTTCTTACCTGTTAAGGGCAAACCTTTGGACAATTGATTTTTTATAAAATCAACGATTTCTTCTGGTTCCGCCATTCTTCCTTCACCATGCAAACCACTGGCCAATTCACCACTTGTTGCCGGTATTACCAAATTGCCGAAGGATGCAAGTTGCTGTAAAGATTTTTTTGTACTTGGATGCTTGTACATATCCAGATCCATGGCAGGTGCAATATAAACCGGACATTTAGCTGACAAGTATGTAGCCATTAACACATTGTCGCAATTTCCATTTGCCATTTTAGACATGGTATTGGCAGTTGCAGGTGCAATGACCATTAAGTCTGCCCACAAACCCAATGCTACATGATTGTTCCAGTCTACCGTGTTTTCATCGGTCTTTACAAAATCTAGAACAACTGGGTTTTTAGCCAAAGTGGCCAAGGTAAGTGGAGAAACAAAAGAACTGGCACTATCAGTAAGGATAACCTTAACGTTAGCACCAGCTTTTATAAATAAACGAACTAAGAATGTTGTCTTATAAGCAGCAATGCCTCCAGTGATTCCTAAAAGAACATTTTTGCCGTTCAACATATTTCTTAAGCGTCTTTTTCTGTATTTCTGTGGTAAATTTTATCCATTAACCACTCTTCTACCGCCATAGCGTGTGGCTTAGGTAATTTCTCGTAAAATTTAGAAACCTCTATTTGCTCTTTATTCTCAAAAACCTCTTCTAAACTATCGCTGTAAGTAGCAAACTCCTCTAACTTTTCTAAAAGCTCTTTTTTAATTTCAGAGTTGATCTGAATAGCACGTTTTGCAGTAATTGAAATAGCCTCATAGATATTTTCCGTCGGCTGATCAAACTCATTACGATTAATAGTTACCGTAGATACTGATGCTTTAGAGTTTTTTAAATCGTTCATATTCATAATTACATTATTTATTTTGACCCAACTACCTGCGCTTGTTGCATGCGTTGTAATTCTTTATCAATCTTTTCAATTAAATCTGTAGCCTCTTTATCAAATTTTGATTCAGGAAACTGTTTCATCAAAGCTGCATGTGCCGCTTTAGCATTCTTTAGTCGTTCTTCCTTCAACTGTTCAAAACTATTGACCGCCATATGCGTTAAAGCCTCTACCTTTACGAACATGGCCTCTTCCCTAAAAGGAGAACCCGGATTGTCCGCTACAAAGTTATCGCTTGCCGCAACTGCAGATTTCAGCATATCGTAATTGAACTCGCCTAGTTTATTATATTGCTTTAAAATTTCAAAAGCCTTTTGCTCTTTCTTCGTAGTCAATTCTTGCGCCATAGCATTTGCTTCTGCAAAATATTCCGACTCAGCATAAGTATTGATGAAGTTTTGTAATTTTAACAAGGCTTTATCGGTATCTGTTTGATCCAACGAATATTCTGGAGATAGTTTGTAGTAACTTTTAGCGCCTAAAAAAGTAGCCTCTACCGCCTTATCACTTTTTGGATATGATTTTACAAAACGCTCAAACTGGTAGCCAGCCATATTATAATCTCCACGCTGAAAATAGCTGTTGGACAAAAAGAACATAACACGTTCCCCTTGTGGCTTACCTACGTATTTAGGGGCAATTTGTTCAAGCAATCTATTTGCTCTTCTAAAATCTCCTTCTTCGTAGAATGTTTCTGCCATATCATACTTGGCTTTTACATCATCATGCTTAAGCACCTTTTGGTACTCGCTACAAGATTGTAAAGCAATGGCAATCAATACTATTGGAAAAACTCTCCTCATTTTAAAAAACATTTTGCAAAATTAGTGATTATCAATGGATTTAAAAAACAAAATAATCCAATAAAAATACAGGCTTTAAACCACAAGAATGCCCTACTCAATGAAGATTTATGCAGGTATACGTATCATAGATTCCATAAATGAAACAATTCTATGCTTTAAAGCATCCGATGCAACAATTAACGGCAGTCTCACAAAGGGATTAGCCAAACCTAAATATTCAAAAATCACCTTAATACCTGCCGGATTGCCTTCTTCAAAGATCAACTTCATACCTTCTTGCATTTTATAATGATAGCTATAAGCTACTTCGGTATTTCCATTTAAGCCCTCATGAACCATTTTAGAAAACTCTTCTGGCAGCCCCTGACCAATAACCGAAATCACACCATCGCCTCCAGCAACAATTGTAGGCAATGCAGTAATATCATCACCTGAAAGCACTAAAAAGCCTTCTGGTCTTTTTGAAATCAATTCTTGTACTTGGGTCATATCTCCACAAGCTTCTTTAACCGCAACAATGTTATCAAACTTCTTTGCTAAACGAACAACGGTTTCCGGCAACATATTACTTCCTGTTCTACTTGGTACGTTGTATAAAATTATAGGTAAGGGAGATGCTTGTGAAAGTGCAGCAAAGTGTTGATAAATTCCCTCTTGGGTTGGGCGATTATAATATGGAGAAACAGAAAGTATGGCATCATATGCGGACAAATCTGCAGATTGTAATTCTTCTACCAAGGCAGCGGTATTATTACCACCAATACCTATCACCAATGGTAATGCACCAGCATTTGCCTCTTCTACCGTACGCATTACCAATAGTTTTTCCGCTTTTGATAACGTTACTGACTCGGCCGTTGTACCCAACACTACTAAATAATCTATGTTACCTTCAATATTAAAGGCTACAACTTTTCTAAGAGCCTCAACATCTACAGATCCATCTTCCTTAAATGGCGTTATTAACGCTACCCCTGCTCCTCTTAATTCTTTCATAACTAAATCTCCTTAAAAATGCCCAAGTACTTTTTCAATTCTTTTTTAAATATCTGAAAGTCCTTTAACGGCGTATCTAACATTAAATCATTATAAGTAGGCCCAACTTCTTTAAAACCTACCTTTAAACGAGCCTTGGTCTTTACTGACATTAAATTTAACAGTAAGCTGTCCTCATTATAATAATTCACCAATAAGTCATATTCACGTCCTAAAAATTCAAGGGCATAACTGTTCTCTATATCGCCGTTCCACCCAAGATCTTTATCTGAAAAAACTGGAGTGGCATATGGCGAGTTTTTATCATAAAAACGTTTATAACCAATAATTTTCACCGCATTTGGATGCAATGATAACTCTTCTTGAAACTGAAAAAACACTTCAGATTTCTCAAACTTATCTAGATCCACAATACAACCTACAGAACGTATTCCTTTACTCTCACGCGTTACAGCAATTGGTGTTGCCACCAACTGTTTTAATATTTTACGGCCAGATTTCCGTTTAAACTTGTCCTTAATTCCTTTTAAAAACATGTATTTTTACATTTAGACAAATGTAAATAATATCCCTGCAACTATATGGCGAAGTTAAAACACTTTGATATTTTAAATATAAAACATTATGTTATATTTATAACATTTATGGTTTTAGCGTCTTGCAAAAATGCCCCGGAACACCTTACCGAACTGACTGGCAAGCAAATAGCAATTGATAGCAGTTTTACCACTGTTGACAGTATTCAAAAATTTATTCAACCTTTTCATGATCGTGTAGAAAGTATTTTAGATAGTACGTTGGCCTATGCTCCGTTCGTTATTTCTAAAACCGATGGAAAATTCAACACTACAGCAGGCAATTTAATGGCGGATATTGTTCTAAGTGAAACCAATCCTATATTCAAGAAACGAACTGGCCACAATATAGATATGGTTTTATTGAACCATGGCGGTATACGCTCTATTATCTCCAAAGGCAACGTTACTTCCAGAACCGCTTACGAGGTAATGCCTTTTGAAAATTCCGTTGTCGTCGTAGAATTAAAAGGTGAATCGTTAATGAAAATGGTAGAATACCTTATACATTCTAAACGAGCGCACCCCATTGCAGGCGCACAGCTTATATTGAATAAAAATAACACGGTCAAAGCCTTTACTGTGAACGGTAAACCTATTGACAAAAATAAATCCTACTATGTGGCTACATCAGATTATTTGGTAACTGGTGGCGACAATATGGGATTTTTCAAAGATGCCATTTCAAAAATGGAAACCGATTACAAAATAAGAAATGCCATGATAGATTTCTTTTCCAAAGTGGATACCCTAGCCCCAAAAGTAGATTTAAGATATTATCAATTACAGTAAAATGGAAAGAAGAAAATTTATAAAAAATACGGCTGCAACCTCTGGTTTATTGACTTTGGGCGGACTTAGCTTAAATTCTTGCAACCTTGCCACAAAAAAACACATTACCATTTTACACACCAATGACGTACACAGTCACGTAGACGCTTTCCCTAACGATCATGCAGATTTTCCAGGCTTAGGCGGTTTGGCGCGTAGAGCTGGTTTGGTAGATAGTATCAGAAAAGAGAATCCGAATACTTTTCTTTTTGATGCCGGTGATATTTTTCAAGGTACTCCATACTTCAACTTTTATGGTGGTGAGTTAGAATTTAAACTAATGAGCATGCTCAATTATGACGCAACTACCATTGGAAACCATGATTTTGATAATGGTATTGACGGTCTATTGGCTCAAATGCCATATGCCAAGTTTAATTTTATCAGTGCCAATTACGACTTTTCCAATACCGTTTTAGACGGATTAACACAGCCTTATAAAATTTATGAAAAAGACGGAATTAAGGTAGGTGTTTACGGATTAGGAATTAAATTGGACGGATTGGTAACCAAACAACTTTACAAAGAGACCGTATTTCTTGACCCTTATGAACTTGCGCTAGATATGGAAACTAAACTTAAGGAAGAAGAAAAGTGCGATTTGGTCATATGCCTTTCTCATTTAGGGTATGAGTATAAAAGTCAAAAACCAGATGATTTAAAGCTCGCTAAAAAAACGAAATATACAGATTTGATTATTGGTGGGCACACTCACACCTTTCTAGATCAACCTACTGTAATTAGCAATGCCGTAGAGCGTGAAATTCTTGTAAATCAAGTTGGGTGTTTTGGAGTAAATCTAGGTAGAATTGATTTTTATTTTGACAATAGCACGGTTAATGCGGATGGATATTCCATTAAAGTCTAAAAAAGAGACCTCTTATGCTTTACTATAAACGTTGTTCTAGTGATAATAAAAACTTTAAAGAATTAGTTGCTTTGCTCGATGCTGATTTGGCATTACGTGATGGTGATGAAAATGCTTTCTACGCACAATTCAACGGTATTGATGCGTTGAAAAACTGTGTTGTTTTTTATTTGGACAAAACACTTGTGGCCTGTGGCGCATTCAAAGAATTTAATGAAGACTCGGTCGAGATTAAGCGAATGTTTGTTCAACCAGATTTTCGAGGAAAAGGCATTGCCTCAAAAGCACTAAAAGTACTAGAAGATTGGGCAAAAGAATTAAATTACTCCTACGCTGTTTTGGAAACCGGATTACGCCAACCGGAAGCCATTGCTCTTTATAAGAAGAATAATTATACAGTGATTGATAATTACGCCCCTTATGAGTATATGGACAATAGTGTTTGTTTTAGGAAGGCGTTGTAGATTTTCAGTTTAGGTTATCTACCAACACCTTAATTCACTGGGAAGCGAAGTTATCAGGTATAAAATCTATTTTAAAATTTAAGTTCAATTAAACGGTAATATAATGAAGTATAGTTTTGGAGATGTTTTATAATATTATATTGATAAAAATGAATTGTTTATTCAAAAAAACAACCTATTCTACTTTACTCAAAATAATTTCTCCCTTGTGATATGGAATACCGTAAATAATCATTGAGGATTTTTTTAATTCTATGATGGGAAATGCATATCGTATAATACCTAGTTGATAAAAACATAAAAAAGAAGTACCAGCGAAACTATTAATGGAAACCATATCTGAAACAAGTGGAGGATAATAAATTCGTATCAGGTCCTTAATACTTCTTTTTTCCCCTAGTTTAAATGATAAATTCTCTTTTTCTAATTGAACTGTATAGGAGAAACCCTCAAAATCACCTTTCACATTAGACCCGAGTTTTGTCGGTAATAGTCGATGGAATATTGCTGGTTCATCGATTTTTTTATTCTTATAATAAGGCCTTAACTCTAAAATATTATGTCCTGAAAATTTATAATCAACTTTTAATGTGTCTAACAGTGATATAGAATTTTCAGAAATTTTAATTTTTGTTTTTTCTTGCAATTGATTGAAATCATATGAGAATAAACTGTCATTTTTAATTTCAATTATATTTACTTGTTTACTTCTTAAACTATTAGGAATTTCAAATTCAATCCATTTACCATTGATATCTTGAGCATTCAATGAAATAAATATAAAAATTGAAGTAAGAAAAATCCAAATCTTAGATTTCATATTGTTTTAATTTATTTATTAGATAGTCCTCATTTCCCAAAATTAATGCGTTTGCAATATGCACAGGTATGTTTTTTTTGCAAAATGCTTGCTCTATCTTATATTTAATTGATTAATTATTAAATGCAGTTTTATATTTTCTATTTCAATTTGTTGAATAATATTACTTATTGAAAATTGTAACTTTCAAGATATCAGTTTTTAATTATGTTAAATCACAAACCTATTCATGACTAGAAAAACAATATTAATCTTAGCTTTTTTTCTTTCTCTATATTCTTCTGGACAGCAAACAAATTTATTAAAGCTTGACGGTTTTAAGTCTATTAAAATTGGAACTAAAAAGAAAAAATTTGATAATTTAAAACAAACAAATGATGCTCCGGAAGGATTTTTAAGTTTTGAATACCATCCTAAGGATATTAATTTATACAAGGTATTTGATACAAAGTATGACCGTATTCTTCTCTATTTCGACGACACTACAGAAAGACTAAAAACCATAGTAATTTCATCAACTTTTACAGGAGACAATTCTTATCAAACAGCCTTAAATAAATCTTCGTTGACAATTGGATAATTTGACAAAAATATTGGTCCACCTTATGAAATAATCGAAATAAAAGATGCCTCTAACAAATCTGGTTTTTCTTGGTATGGGAACAATATTTATATCGATGTATTTGTAATGTCCAATGGTGAAAAAAGTAAACGTACGGAAGCTGTAGTTGAAATTGGAAAAGATGTTGAATTGAAGTATTAATTCAAAACCTACGAATACCGTAAATCTAAATTATCAAAAAATGAACCCTTAAAAAGTAAGTTCAATAATTAAACCTGCCAAATATAATCATATTCGCATTTCTTGTTCTTGCCCCCTTTATTTACTTGTAATTAAATGATATTCAGATAATTAATTTTTACCTTAGAATATATCTAAATTTTAAAATTATGCAATTAAACATCCATTCTGAAGGGCTTGAGGATCATCTTGGTGTTTTACAAGAGAAATATATGAAGCTTAAATTCTCCATTAAAAACAATCTTAAGTTGACAGCTTTAGCAAAGCAAAATCAATTGAAAAATAGTAAAGAAGAATATCTTGAAAAGAGAATAGATGCAATGGGTAGTCTTTACTAACCACATTTTTATTTACTTCAATAGATTTTAAATCATTTGGCGACAATGTTCATTCACTGTCGCTTTTTTATTGCTTTACATTTAATTCAAAAGTATTTTCCGTAAATGATTAAACACCGATTGATTATATTTAATCATCGTTGTTCTATCCAATCATTTACCTCATGAAATTACATTTACTCTTATTTTTATTCATCTGTTTTACCTCTTGTAAACAACAAAAGAAGGCTGAAGAAGAGGCAACCGTTGAGAGGAAAATAGATAAAATTAAAAAGTCTGAAATTCAAACTATAATTGATAAAGCAGATGCTAACGGTTCTATTGTAATTTACAACCTCACTAAAGACACCTACTATTCCAATAATTTTGATTGGGCATTACAAGGTAAACTGCCAGCATCAACCTTTAAAATCACAAATACTATTATTGGATTGGAAACGGGAGTTATTGAAAGCGATTCAACAATATTTAAATGGGATGGAGAACAAAAATGGTTAGATCTCTGGGAGCAAGATTTAGTTTTACGTGATGCATTTCAGTTTTCTTGCGTTCCTTGTTATCAGTCTGTGGCGTCAAAAATTGGACCTCAACAAATGAACCAGTATGTAAATAAATTGCAATATGGCAATTTAAAAATTGATGATTCCAACATTACCGATTTTTGGCTAGAAGGCGAATCTAGAATAAACCAAATGCAACAAATAGATTTCTTAAAACGATTTTATACCAATAAGCTTCCCATATCCAAAAGAACAACAAAGATTGTAAAGACCATTTTGCTCATTGATGAAAATAGCGCTTTTACACTTAGCGGAAAAACCGGATTATCTATTGCCAACAATCAATATAATGGCTGGTTCGTTGGGTATATAGAAGTAGGCAACGATGTTTATTTCTTTGCTACTAATCTTGAACCAAAGAGTGACACGATCAATATACAAGAATTTAATGCTATTAGAAAAGAAGCTACCATATCGGCGCTTAAAACAATCAATGCTATATCATAACATTTATACCTCATCTTTAAACAAAAAATGATGTTAATGTGATTTCAATTAAAACAATAAATATTACTCGCCAGATTGTTTAATTTCACTTCAAAATTAATAATACACTAACACCACAGTAATGAAAATTATAGGCATTGGCAAAAACTATGTTTTAGATAAATCTGAAATTGATGATTTAAAAAATGATGTACAACTAATATTCACCAAACCAGATTCATCATTGGTAACGGATAGCAAGGATGTTGAATTCCCTGCGATTACCAATCAATTGATCTATGAGGTAGAATTGGTCGTGAAAATCGGTAAAACCGCTAAAAACGTTTCTGTAGAGGAAGCAAACTCATACATTTCTGAAATAGGTATTGGAATAGACTATACTGCAAAGGATGTACTTACTGCCAGCAGAGAAAAGAAAGGTCCATGGGCTTTGGCCAAAGGTTTTGACGGTGCCTCACCTATTTCTGGTTTTAAACCTATTTCCGATTTTCCCGAATTGGATAATATTAACTTTGATTTGGTCATCAATGGTGAAAAGAAGCAAGTTGGCAACACCGGTTACATCATTTATAACTTTGCAGAAATCATCAGTTTTGTTTCTACTTTTATGACCTTAAATCCGGGCGACATGATTTTTACCGGAACGCCAGCTGTTGGTGCAGGTGAAACTTTTAAAGGAGACCATTTACAAGCTTCCATAGAAGGAGAAATTCTTCTGGATTTTAAAATGATCTAGTTGCTTTTATAGCATTATAAGAATCGGGATTACTTAGTAATTCCGATTTTTTTTGCTCCAAATTTAAATTTTAAGATTTTTGCTGAGCCTTGAAAGCGGTTGGACTAACACCCACATTCTTTTTAAAAAAGCGGGAAAAACTGCTTATAGACTCAAACCCTAGGTCAAAAGCCAATTCCTTTGTAGTGATCTCGCTTCTTATAAGTTTGCGTTTTGCCTCTGTTATTTGTCTTTGCTGTATCACTTGTTTTGCGGTAAGGTTCAACTTTTCTTGAAGCACCTGATTTAATCGCTTTTTACTTATCCCTAATTGATTTGCATAATATTCTGCATTGGTTTCATTCAAAAAATTAATTTCCATCAGTTCTAAAAACTGAAACACTCTTTTTTGATGAATGTCTTGTGGCAACAATTCATTGTTCTGAAACCGAATTAAATGTAACAAGAGTACTTTCAATAATGTTTTAAGCATTATGTAAGATACGTTCTCTCCAAAATACTCATCTTTCAACATCTCAATCAACTTCTTTACCTGAGCTACTTCTTTTTCAGATCTGACATTTAATTGAGGGTATTTATTAAAAAGCGACATAACATCTAATGCGTACTCTACATCATCTTCATCTATTAAATCGCGCTCAAAATTTAAAAGCACACCGCTATTACCGGTGTAAACACTATTTTTAAACAATTCATTTAAAGGCTTAAAATGTACAATAATGTTATTAACCGAATAAAACTCAAAGTAAATACCCATAGAATTACCTGATAACAACACCGTCTTTGTATCGAAATTTAAATCAATCTTAATTTTAGTTTTCAAGGTATTCAAATTCATAAACTTTCATAGAAGTCTATAAAAGTAATAAGAATTCAGTAACCCTAATCTTTTCTCAATTTTCTAAAACTAAAAAATATAACAACACCTATACACAATGCAAATACCGCTGAAACCCCGTAAATTGCCATGTAGTTGTTAGAAATATATTCCACAAACGTAGATAGAAATTGACCTCCAAAAACGCCCATTGAAAACAACCCTAAGTTTTTACCTTGATTTTGAGCATTGCTCACCTCTATCATCATGTGATTTAATAATGGGATCGTAAACCCAAAACCAATTCCTATAAATAGTGCTGTTAACCCTAAAAACGGTATACTCATGGTAGTTGCCAGAACCAAATAACCAAGCATAAAGAATAAGAAACCAAGCGCTACCGTTCTTCCGTCTCCAAACCATTTTACCATTTTAGGCATTTGGCTCGCAGTAATAATGGCAATCAGCGATATAAAGGACATTAAATAGCCGGTTTCCGACTCACTAAAATTAAAAGCAGATGGTAAATATAATGGTAGGGTTACAAATCCTATAAAAAACAACATCATTGCTAAAAGAGCCGCAATAAATATTACTTTGACTCCTTGCTTATCTTTTTTGGTTACTATCGTTTTCAATGATTCATCAACTACATGTTTATTTACCTTGGGCAATGCCTTTAAAACTAATATCAAACAGATCAATGCAACCAGATAAATATAGAAAGGATACTGCCAATTTAGTTCACCCAGAACACCCCCAATTGCCAAGAAAACGACACCACCTAACTCAATTGCCATTCCTTGCCAAGCTATCATTTTCATTCGATGTTCACCGCTAAATTTTTCTGCAATGTAAGCTGTTACGGAAACCTGAACTGCAACCGTTGCCCCACCCAATAAAAACCGATCAACAATTAAAACATAATCGTTATCTATAAACGCGCCAATAACTCCTAAAAACGCATAAGGCACTAAACCAAAAAACAACAGTTTTAATGCTCCCAGTTTATTCAAGGTGCGTCCTATAATCGGTGCAAAAACCACAACACCCAATGATGGTAAGGTAATTAACCAACTTGGTGAAAAGCTTAGGTCTTTATGTTGCATTATTCCTGATAATGAAGGTGCTATCACCGTACCTACCATTATCGTTAAACTACTGACGAACAGCAGTGTAAATATTCCGAAATTTGATATTTTTTTCATACTGCAAAGTTCTTGCATCTTCGTTCAAGGAACTTTGCCGATTTTCTAAAATGATAGACCAAAATGGAAACTTTCAACTACAACTACAACTACAACTACAAAGGAATTATAACATATAAAAAATGTTGAACAGATAATTCTATGTACTATTTTTCCTATTTTAGAGTTATTATTTCCCACTATAACCAATTTAAAACTGCACCAATGAAAAAGTCGATTAAACTATTATTTCTAATCGTCATAACTACATTTCAATTTTCATGTTCAAATGATGACAATGATGATTCAAGTTTAAACCCAAAAAGTGTTACCACATGCGATTTAGGAGACTTTTCACCTACAGGAGTTAAGGTTTGTTTGAATGGTGCAGACTATGCTTTGCCAAACGAAACCATAACGTTTGCCGCAGAATATAACGCTCGAGTTGCTCTTTTCACATGGACTATTGAGTCTGGGAGTATGGAAATTATTAATATCGAAGAAAGTGCAACCGGTTCTACTTCTAAATCTATTGCTACTATAAGATTTAATTCAGACTTTAATGGCAATGCCGTTTTCAAAGTAAAAGCCAAAGACTCTAGAGGAAGTGGTGAGGTAACACATGCAATAGAACTGGAGGAAACAAATTAGTACTAAACTTAATTTTCAATAATAAACTCCACAATTACCTTAAGCTCTTCGTCTAAGGTAATTGTGGGATATTCTTTATTCGCTAATCTATACCAGTATCCCGCATTAAACCGATCACCTTCTTTTCTGTGTAAATAGCCATGCAACCAACTACCAAGTTCATTGTGCATATCTTGTGCAATATTATGAGAAGCTTCCCAATCGCCCTTGGCATCGTACCAAGCAGCTTTTAGTCCGTTTGACCAGTCTTTTGGCACATTGGTGAATTCCAAACTCTTTTCAAATTCAAGATAGGTCTTAGGTATCATTTCACTACGCTTTTAATCAATTTTTCAACGGTTAAGCCTTGCCCTATTATCGAGAACACCACAACTATGTAGGTTATCACTAAAAAAGCGTCTCTATGCATGTCATCTGAAAGACCTAATGCCAATGCTATAGATATACCACCACGCAATCCTCCCCATGTCATGACCAAATTGGTCCTTGGTACAAAATCCAACTTCTTTTCAAAGAATTTAATAGGAAGCATTAATGAAAGATAGCGACAAATCAATACTAGCGGAATTGCCAATAAACCTGCAATAATATATTCTGTTTTAAATGTCAGTACCAGCATTTCCATCCCTATCAATACAAATAACAAGGTATTCAACAGAATATCCAAAAGCTCCCAAAATTTATCTACATAGGTCTCCGTGGTCTCTGACATGGCAGAATTACGAACGGTGTCGTTACCAACTACCAAACCTGCAGCTACCATTGCCAAAGGTGCCGATAAATGGAATTTCTGTGCTATCAATGTACCCACCATTACCGTTGCCAATGTAATGATCACCTCTATATCATAATCGTCAATAGATCGCATTAACTTATACGTTCCCCAACCTAGGGCCAGACCTAATGCCAACCCGCCAATTACCTCAACTCCAAATAGTTCTATAATATCTAATGGAGATACAGCTACCTCGGTTGCAGATGCCAGTTGAAATATCGTTAAGAATACAACGACTCCTACTCCGTCATTGAACAATGATTCTCCCACAATTTTGGTTTCCAACTTTTTTGGTGCACCAGCCTTTTTTAAAATTCCCAAAACGGCAATAGGATCTGTTGGTGATATAAGAGATCCGAATAACAAACAGTAAATGAAATTGATCTGCATACCCAACAACTGCAACAAATAATACATACTGGTCCCCACTAAAAAGGTAGACACCAAAACACCTAGTGTAGAGAACACCAATATAGGCCAACGTTGTACTTTCAGCTGTTCAAAATTGGTATGCAGCGCCCCTGCAAATAACAAGAAACTCAACATTATATCTAACAGAACAGACTTGAAATCTATCTGTGTAATAATGTAACGCTCTGCGTTTATTAACGTATCGTCTATATAGCCAATAGCAAACACAGCCAAAGTAAACACAATTGTAATCAACATTAAGCCAATACTATTGGGTAGTTTTAAAAAGCGGGCATTTATATATCCAAAAATTGCCGAAAGAAAAACAAGTACTGAAATTATTGTAAAAATATCCATAATGATCTATGCTAACATGTTTATAAAATCTTGCTCACTGATAATGGGTATACCCAGTTTTTCCGCCTTTGCAAGCTTACTAGGTCCCATTTTATCTCCCGCAACCAAATAACTAGTTTTAGAAGATATAGATGACCCAACTTTACCACCATTATCCTCTATTTTCTTTTTAAGCTCATCTCTACTTAAAATCTCAAATACCCCGGAAACCACAAAGGTATTACCCACCAAGGTATCGGTCTGGTTTTGTAACTTTTCTTCAGATATTGATAATTGTACGCCAAAGCTTCGCAATCTTTCTATGGCATCTATATTCTTCTCGTTCGCAAAAAAGTCGATGACACTTTGCGCTATGCGCTCCCCTATCTCATCTACAGAAGTTAAATGCTCTAGCGTCGCTTCTTTTAAAGCATCTATGTTTTTATATGCTTTTGCCAACTTCTTAGCCACGGTCTCGCCTACAAAACGAATACCTAAAGCAAACAACACACGTTCAAAAGGTACTTTTACAGATTCCGCTACTCCGTTTACTAAATTCTCGGCAGACTTCTCCGCCATTCGTTCTAAGGGCAAAACATCTTCTTTGGTGAGTTTATATAAATCGGCATAATCGTCTATCAACCCTTCTTTAAACAGTAATTCTACCGTCTCGCCACCCAAACCTTCAATATCCATTGCCTTTCTAGAAATGAAATGCTGAATTCTACCGGTTATTTGTGGCGGACAACCGTATTCATTTGGGCAATAATGTTTGGCATCACCCGCTGTACGGGTAAGCTCGGTACCACATTCTGGACATTCATGAATATATTCCGTTGGTTGAGAATCTGCTGGTCTTTTCGTGAGATCTACCGATATAATCTTAGGGATAATTTCTCCGCCTTTTTCTACAAATACGGTATCGCCTACCCTAATATCCAATTTTTCTATTTGGTCGGCATTATGTAACGATGCTCTTTTTACCGTTGTACCTGCCAATAATACCGGTTCTAGATTGGCTACCGGGGTTATTGCGCCAGTACGCCCTACCTGATAGGTTATTTCATTTAAAGTGGTAAAAACCTGTTCTGCCTTAAATTTATACGCCATTGCCCATCGCGGAGCTTTTGAGGTAAAACCGAGCTCTTCTTGGTTTTGAAGGCTATTTACTTTAATGACCACACCATCGGTTTCATAAGGCAACTCATGGCGTTTTACATCCCACTCCTCAACAAATGCCATTACCTCATCTGTAGTTTTACAAAGTTTGGCAACAGTTGGTACTTTAAAACCCCATTCTCGTGCTTTCTCCAACATATGAAATTGAGAGTCAATATTCAGGTTTCTACCTACAATACTGTACAGCAAACAATCTAATGGTCTCTGTGCAACCACACTGCTATCTTGAAGTTTTAAACTGCCCGATGCCGTATTTCGCGGATTCATATACGGCTCTTCTCCATTGGCAATGCGTTCTTCGTTCATTTTCTGAAATCCGTCGAACGGTAATACTATTTCTCCTCGTATATCAAACTTATCTGGATAATCTCCTTTTAACTGGAGCGGAACCGATTTAATGGTTTTTATATTATTGGTAACATCATCTCCCTGAATTCCGTCACCACGGGTAACCGCTCTTACCAATTTACCCTGTTCATAAGTTATACTGATAGATGCGCCATCATACTTTAACTCGCAAGTAAATTCAACAGGTACGTCTCCCAAATTACGCTGAATACGTTTCTCCCAATCCTCTAGATCTTCTTTAGAGTATGAATTATCTAAAGAGTACATTCTATGTTCATGAACTACGGTTGCAAAATTCTTGGTGATCATACCACCTACACGTAATGATGGCGAACTGGCATCATAAAATTCAGGATGTTTAGCTTCCAAATCCTGTAATTCTTTCAATTTCATATCGAATTCATAATCTGAAATGGTCGGGTTATCTAACACATAATAATTGTGATTATGCTCTCGCAACTCTTTTCTTAGTTCTTCAATCTTTGCCTTCATAATTTTTAAAGCTGTTCTTTATTGATCCATTTTGGTGTAGGCAATGGTATATAGTTTTCCATTTTATCCAATAGGGTTTCTATAGTATCATCTACCAATATAGTATTTAAATGTTCTTTTTTAACAAATCCGTTCTGGACCATGTCATGCATCATTTGTAATAGGGAATCGTAAAAACCATTGGTATTCAAAATTCCTATGGGGTATTGATGCAACCCAAGCTGCGACCAAGTCAACATTTCAAAAAACTCTTCTAAAGTACCAAATCCTCCAGGGAGCATTATTATTCCGTCAGATAGTTCATGCATTTTCAATTTGCGTTCATGCATATTTTGGGTGACTATCAATTCTGTCAACCCCTTATGAACTACTTCTTTTTTCTTTAAAAATACAGGAATTACCCCTATTACCTTTCCTTTATTATTTAAAACACCTTCTGCAACTTTACCCATAATGCCAATTTTGGCTCCACCATATACAAGTTGTATATCTTTCTTTGCAAAAGTCTCTCCCAGTTCATATGCCTTTACGCCATAATCAGAAACAATACCTTCACTACTACCGCAAAACACTACAATACTTTTCATTTTCTTATTCCTTTTATCATACGGTCATTACCAAACATATCTGGTCTTAAATCAATAGTCTTAAAATTAGATTGTTGCAATATTTGCTTAGTTTCTTCTCCTAAATACTGATTGATTTCCAAATACAGACAACCATTTTTATTCAAGTGTTCAGATGCAAAATTTACTACTGCCTTGTAAAACTTTAACGGGTCTTTATCTGGAACAAAAAGTGCCAAACTTGGCTCATGGTCTATTACATTATTTTGCATTTCTGCTTTTTCCAATTCGCGTACATATGGCGGATTGGAAATAATAATATCAAATTTTTGATCTAATTCTTTTGCTGCCGTTTTAGAATGTAAGGACAACATATCCGCCTTAACAAACGTAACATTTGCACCAAGCGTTCTATTGTTTTCTTCAGCAACCACTAAGGCTTGGGGCGAAACATCTAAAGCGTACACTTTAGCATCCAACAGATTTTTATCTAACGAAATAGGAATACAACCACTACCTGTACCCATATCTAAGATATTTAAGGAATGTTTTACTTCTTTGACATCATCCAACACCCAACGAACCAATTCTTCGGTTTCTGGTCTAGGTATTAATACGTGTTCATTTACGGCAAAGTCCAAATCCATAAAATATGCTATACCTGTAATATGTTGAATAGGTTTATGTAACTTCAATTCGGACAACGCCTTAAACAAGATAGTCTCTTGTTCTTTTTCTATATTAAGATTAGGTTGTAACGCCAAAACAAAACGCTCTAATTCAAAATAGTGCTCAATAAGTAGATAGAAAAAGCTGTTTACTTCATCTTTACCATAGATAGCGTCTAATTCTGCATGAAAAATATTCTTTACTTCTTTTAACAGCACAATTACAATGTTTTAAGCATAAATACAGGACAGGAATAATGACCGGTATCCCCCATACGGGCATCTATATATTCAAAGCCCATTTTCTTATACAATTTTTGGGCAGCTTCCATATAGGGCATTGTCTCCAAATAACAGGCATCAAAACCGTATTCCTTGGCTTTATCCAAACATACATTGATCATTTTATGACCCGCCCCTTTGCCTCTGGCTTCTTGCAAAAAGTACATTTTCTGAAGCTCACAAATATTACCATTGTAATTATCTAATTGTGCAACACCGGCACAGCCTAAAATTGAACCATTTTCTTCGATCACAAAATAAGTGGCCTTGGGTTTATTATAATGCTCATACATGTTATCCAATGAAGGGTCTTCATAGGCCGTGCCCACTTTTGGCACTCCCAAATCTTCCAACACCTGCCGTATTACCCTAGCAACTTGCGGGTTATCTTCCTTTTTAATTTCACGTATCACGACATTTTCCATATGAACTATGCAATAGGTTTTAAAGTACTATTTTTGAGGTGTGAAGATACGTGATATGCGTATAAAGGTAAAGTTTGATGTCCATTAATAATCTTGATTCTACAAATTCAATACCATCTCAATCAAACGCACTTTCTGCAGATGAGAAATATATGCAACGGTGTATTGAAATTGCAAAAAACGGATTGGGTACTACAGCGCCCAACCCCATGGTAGGTGCAGTAATTGTGTATAATGACACAATTATTGGTGAAGGGTTTACCAGTGCTTACGGTGGTTCGCATGCCGAGGTGAATGCTATAAACTCGGTAAAAGACAGTACGCTACTCAAAAATGCTACTATTTATGTAACCTTAGAACCTTGCTCTCATTATGGCAAAACTCCACCTTGTGCGGATTTAATCGTAAGAATGGGAATACCTAAGGTTGTCATTGGGTTAAAGGACCCTCATGAAAAAGTAGCCGGTAATGGTATAAAAAAATTGAAAGCGGCGGGTTGCGAAGTAAATGTTGGTGTTTTAGAACAAGATTGCGCAGAACACCATAAACGATTCTTAACTTTTTTTACAAAAAAGAGACCCTACATTATTTTAAAATGGGCGGAAACATCTGACGGATTTATTGCTCCAGAGTCTATAAAACGAGAAGAAGAAAAGAAGCCCTATTGGATTACAAACACCAAATCTCGTCAATTGGCACATAAATGGCGTAGTGAAGAACCAGGTATACTAGTAGGCACCAACACTGTGTTAGCTGACAACCCACAATTGAATATTAGACAGTGGACGGGAAAAGCACCTACACGAATTGTTCTTGATAGAAATTTAAGGATTTCTACAGATTTTCATGTTTTAGATGGACAGCAAAAAACGATAGTATGTACACAAATAGCAGATACCACAAAGTACACTAAAGGAGTTACCTATAAAATTTTGAATTTTGAATCTCAATTACCGCAGCAATTATGTAATCTGATGTTTGAAGAGCAGCTACAAAGTGTCATTATTGAAGGCGGATCACAAACATTCCAAAGTTTTATTGATGCTGACTTATGGGACGAAGCTCGAATCTTCAGAGGAGCATCCGAATTTCAAAAAGGAATAAAAGCTCCAAAACCCACAGGACGAATAATAAAACAAATGGAAATTTTGACCGACCAACTAACCATACTTAGAAATGATTAAAAATATAATTTTCGATTTTGGTGATATATTTATCAATCTTGACAAACAAGGGCCGTTAATAGAAATGGCAAAATTTGGATTTACCGAATTGACTCCGGATTTAGATGCCATTTTCAAGTCATATGAAATGGGCTTAATAACGTCTGACGTGTTTGTTGAAAAACTGCAAGGCATTTTCACCAACGCTTCTAAAACTCAGATTATAGATGCCTGGAATTCCATTATACTGGACTTTCCTGAAGAACGCCTAAAGTTTATTGAAAAGTTGAAAGCCAACAATCAATACCGACTGTTCTTGTTGAGCAATACTAACGATCTTCACATTGACAAGGTTAAGGAGTCTATGGGAATGGAGCGATTTTTAAGGTTTAAAAATTGTTTTGAGGTGTTCTACCTATCACAAGAAATGAAAATGCGAAAACCCAATGCCAATATTTATGAAAAGGTGCTAAGCGATAATAATTTGAACGCATCAGAAACTTTTTTCATTGATGACACCAAAGAAAACACAGATAGCGCGTCTAAACTAGGAATACAGTGTTGGAATCTTCAAGTAGGAAAAGAAGATGTTTTAGAAACTTTAAGCCGCATAGTATAAATGTATTTAGCGTTCAGTATTCTTTTCTCCAGCTTAATCTTTGTGGTTTTTAAATTATATGCCAAGTATCAGGTACAAACAATTTATGCCATTATCACTAACTACTTCATTGCTTGCATTGTCGGCTTACTATATTATAAAGAACCGATCAATGTATATGACATACCCCAAAAGAGCTGGTTTTGGGGAAGCCTACTTCTTGGTCTATTATTCATACTAATATTTAATTTAATGGCAGCCACTTCACAAAAGCTAGGTGTATCCGTAGCTTCCGTTGCCACTAAAATGTCTCTCACCATTCCGGTATTGTTTGGAGTGTTCTTCTACAGGGAAGTTTTAAGCTTATTAGAAATTTTAGGAATAATTCTCGCATTGTTGGCCGTTTACTTCACTTCTTTAAAGGAAAACAAAATAAAAGCTGAAAAATGGGCATTTGCCCTACCGGTCTTAGTTTTTCTAGGATCAGGCATAATAGACACAAGCATAAAATACTTTCAAGATGCACATATGCCCGAAGAAGAGTACGCACTGTTCTCCGCAACGGTTTTTGCATCGGCAGGAATATTCGGCTTATTTTTTATCGGATATAAATCCACCCAACAACGATTAAAAATAAATTTCAAAAATATTATTGGTGGAATTTGTTTAGGTGTCCCCAATTACTTCTCCATATATTTCTTATTAAAAGCTTTACAGCACCCAACTTGGAACAGTGCATCTGTGTTTACTATTAACAATGTGGCCATTGTAATGTTCTCCACGCTTTTAGGCATACTATTGTTTAAAGAAAAATTAAGCATTAAAAACTGGTTTGGTATAGGTTTGGCAATTTTCAGTATTATTCTAGTGGCTTTTGGCCCTAAAATAATGACGTACCTTTAAATTCTGCTTGGCACTACGTATATGGACACCTATAAAACCATTTCAAAACCTTCTGACCCCCTATTGTTCAAAGAGCGAAAAAGTAAATTTTACGGGTATTGCTTTCCGGTTTCCGACGAAGACAGTATAAAAGAACACATAGAGGCATTAAGAAAAGAATACCCAACCGCCAACCATGTGTGCTACGCATGGCAATTGGGTGTTGAATCCAAGTCTTATCGTGCCAATGACGATGGAGAACCCAACAATTCTGCCGGTATGCCAATTTATGGGCAAATACAATCTTTTGATGTAACCAACATTCTAGTTGCCGTAGTACGAATATTTGGCGGCACCAAACTAGGTGTTGGTGGATTGATCAGTGCTTACAAGGAAACTGCAAAGCTAGCATTGGAAAATGCGGCAATAATTACCAAAGTATTACAAGAAGAACTAACCGTTACTTTTGAATATTCAGAAATGGACATCGTAATGCGTTTGGTCAAAAAACACCAACTAACCATAGTATCACAAGATTTGCATTTGAAATGCAAAATGATTTTAGCTGTAAATAAAAGTGATTTAAAAAAAACAATGAAACTTTTTAAAGCACATCACAAATTAGAAATCAAGGCAAACGTCTAATCTTTAATATTCCAATTTGTCCAATAATATCTGCGGACATTTAGTGGGCCTGTTTCTTTTCATATCCATAAATACCAAAACCGTATTTGCGGTCGCCAATAATTCTCCCGCTTCATTTGTCATTTCATAATCAAATTCAATTCTAACCGCAGGTTTTTTCGTCAAAATTACCTTTACGGTTACCAAATCATCATACTTCGCAGATTTCAAATATTTAATGGACAAACTAATCACCGGAAGCATAATTCCGCCCTCCTCCATACTTTTGTAAGAAATTCCTAACGACCTTAACCATTCAACTCTTGCTAATTCTAAATACTGAGCATAGTTTCCATGATAGACAACTCCCATTTGATCCGTCTCACTGTATCTTATTCTAAAAGAAATTTCGTTTGTTCGCATTTATTTCAAGTAAAAAGTATATATTTAAAAGCTCCCCTAAGCGGTAAACGAACATGAGAAAAAAAAAGGTCAAAATCAATGACAATCAATTTTTTTTTTAAATAATTTGTTCACATATTTGCCCAAGTTGAACGAGAACTTAGATTGAAAAAATTCAATCTCTTTTAGCTAAAAGCTAACCATTAAAAGAGTATAGATTATTATGAATGTTACTGCTAATTCCGTATGGAAAAACTGTTTGGTGTTTATTAAGGATAATATCCAACCGCAGGCATTCAAAACATGGTTTGAACCCATTAAACCTATAAAGCTTACAGAAAATGCCTTAAGCATTCAAGTACCAAGTAAATTCTTTTACGAGTGGCTAGAAGAGCATTACGTTAAACTGCTAAAGGTTGCTTTAACCAAAGAATTAGGAGAGACTGCGAAATTAGTATATATCATACGTATGGAAAATACGTATGGCAACAAGGAACCTTTTACAGAAAAAATTCCTAGTTCAAATAGAGGTGCAATGGCCGCCCAGGAAATGGATGTACCCATTAAATCCAAAAACCCTGAACTACGCAATCCGTTTGTTATTCCAGGGATTAGAAACATAAAGATAGAATCTCAATTAAACCCTAATTATAATTTTGATAATTTCCTTGAAGGAGATTCTAACCGTTTGGCACGTTCTGCCGGTATGGCCGTAGCCAACAAACCGGGAGGCACATCTTTTAATCCATTACTGGTTTTTGGTGGTGTCGGATTAGGAAAAACACACTTGGCACACGCCATTGGTGTTGAAATAAAAGACAAGTACCCTGAGCGCACAGTGCTTTATATTTCTGCAGAAAAATTTACCCAACAGTATATTGAATCCGTAAAGAAAAACACTAGAAATGATTTTATCCATTTCTACCAGTTAATAGATGTTCTGATTATTGATGATGTACAATTCTTATCAGGTAAATCTGGTACGCAAGATGTTTTCTTCCATATTTTCAACCACTTACATCAAAACGGAAAACAAGTAATTCTTACATCTGACAAAGCTCCTGTAGACATGCAGGATATTGAGCAACGATTGTTATCTCGTTTTAAATGGGGGTTATCCGCAGAATTGCAAAGTCCGGATTACGAAACAAGAATCTCTATCTTAAAAAACAAGTTATATAGAGATGGTGTAGAAATACCAGAAGATATTATTGAATATGTTGCCAAACATATTAAAACCAATATTAGAGAACTTGAAGGTGCCATAATTTCACTTATTGCACAGTCAACCCTAAACAAAAGAGAGGTTACCATTGAGCTTGCACAACAAGTAGTTGAAAAATTCGTAAAGAACACTAAACGTGAAGTTTCTATTGACTACATACAAAAAGTTGTTTCCGATTACTTTGAGATGGATGTTGCAACATTACAGTCCAAAACAAGAAAGAGACATATTGTACAAGCTAGACAATTAGCGATGTTCTTTGCCAAGAAGTTCACTAAAGCCTCATTGGCAAGTATTGGTTCACAAATTGGAAAGCGTGATCACGCTACTGTACTTCATGCATGCAAAACAGTGGATAACTTAGCCGAAACGGACAAGCAGTTTCGCAAGTATATTGATGACCTAACTAAGAAATTCTCTTAAATTCTATACTAAATGAAGGTGTTGATGGTTTGCCTAGGTAATATTTGCAGGTCTCCATTGGCAGAGGGTATTCTTAAAAGTAAAGTTGACACAACAAAAGTATACGTAGACTCAGCAGGTACAGCAGGATATCACATTGGAAATGCACCTGACCCAAGATCTATAAAAGTAGCACAAAACCATAACATCGACATTAGCTCACAAGTCTGTAGAAAATTTTTGGTATCTGATTTTGACACTTTTGATGTGATATATGCCATGGACAAAAGCAATTATGGCAATATAATTGGTATGGCCAGAAATAGAGCGGATGCAGAAAAGGTAAAGCTTTTGTTAAATGAAATTGACCCCACGGACCAAGAAGTGCCAGACCCCTATTATGATGCAGACGACGGATTTGAAACCGTTTTTCAAATGATAGATAAAGCTTGTAATATAATTGCAGCCAGATTAGACCATTAAAAAATGAGTACACAAAACGGTAAAATTGGAAAAGTTTATTTGATTCCTTCTACGCTAGGCGATATGCCACCGTTAGAAGTATTACCCATTTCTATAAAACAAACCATAGAGAGACTTGATCATTATGTGGTAGAGAACGAAAAAACCGCTCGACATTTTATAAAAAAAATAAGTCCCAGAAAATCCCAACCTGGCTTAAAACTTTTTGTCCTTAACAAGTTCACTGAACCAGAAGAAATTCCCACTTTTCTAAACCCTTGCTTGGAAGGTAACGATGTAGGCATACTATCTGAAGCTGGTTGCCCAGGTATAGCCGATCCTGGTGCCGCCGTGGTAAAAATAGCCCACAGCAAAAACATTCAAGTTATTCCATTAGTAGGCCCCTCTTCCATTTTATTAGCTTTAATGGCAAGTGGCATGAACGGTCAAAATTTTGCATTCAACGGGTACCTCCCTATTGATAGTTCTGACCGAAAAAAATATATTAAAAATTTAGAGCGTAGATCAAAAGAAGAAAACCAATCTCAAGTTTTTATAGAGACACCTTACAGAAACAATAAAATGCTTGAAGAGTTGATTAAAACCCTTGCACCAAGCACAAGCATATGTGTTGCTGCCGATATTACATTACCTACCGAATACATTAAGACCAAAACAGCAATTAACTGGAAAAAAGAAAATGTAGATCTACACAAAAGACCGGCTATATTTATAATCCAAGCATAAAAAAAACCTTGACAAACTAGTGCCAAGGTTTCACATTTTCATATCTACTTAAATTCTTAGATTCTTGGGTTACGTTTTGCTTCAATCATTGAGACATCATAACCCGCAAACTTTTTCATATAATTAGAAATACTTGTACCGTAACCGTCGGTGATTTCCATACGGCCATGAGACCTTAAATATAATTTCACATTACCCGGTCCTGCAAGGTGCGCTGCTGCCAAAATACCCGACTCGGTAATTTCAATACCGTTCATGCGAACACCTACATAGCGTTTAATATCCCTTCTTAAAATCCACTTGTTACGTGACGTGTTAACATGAAAAACTTTTTCCTGTAATTCAGGATTATTCAAGAATTCATTTCCATTGTAAACACCGACCAACTCTAAAGTGCCCAACCCAAATTGATACTTACCTAAGTAACCAAAAGTATTGGTTACAAAATAGTTTCCTTGAGACTCCTTAAAAGCTAAAGCTTCTTTGAAACCTATAAATTGGCGACCAAGAAAAGGGGGAGCTATTTGATAATTTGACAATAGAGCTTCATCTTCCGGAAAAGAAACCAGCTCTGGCTTGTTTACTTTTAACTGGTTAGGCACATCTACCTTAAAGGGTTTAAACCCATAACCAGAAATTATAAACGTAACAATTAGAGGACAACTTGCTAATATCCATCTTCTCATACATATAGTTTCTTAAGACTTATGGCGACTACTATTTGCCTGCTTAAATTTCTGAGGCAAAGGTAGGTCTGAAATTTTAAGAGTTTTAGAAGGTTCTGTTAAAAGAATACAGAATTAGTTAACAAGTTCTAAAAGTCGGATGAAAGCTTACCTGTTGATTTTCTGAGCATTAATCCATCGGATGTACTGCTCTTTATTTCGGTTGTGTTGCGTTAAATTCTCTGCAAACATATGATAACCGAACTTTTCAACGTTGGCTACAAAATAGTAATAATTGTGTTTTTTAGGATTTAAAACCGCATCAATCGCCGTTATATCCGGCATTGCAATTGGCCCTGGCGGCAATCCTGCATACTTATAGGTATTATAAGGTGAATCCATTTCCAAATCCTTATACAAGACCCTTTTAATAATGGTATCAAAGTTACCCGTTTCTTTCTTTATCGCATATATAACGGTAGGATCAGCCTGAAGCAACATCCTTTTTCTCAACCTATTCAAATACACCCCGGCAACCGTAGGACGCTCATCAACTTTTGCTGTTTCCTTATGTACTATGGATGCCAAAGCAATAACTTCATTTGGTTTCAAGCCAAGTGCTTTAGCTTTATCCTTACGTGTATCCGTCCAAAATCTATTATACTCCTTTAACATTCTACTCCTAAACCCTTCAGCCGATGTATTCCAGAAAAATTCATAGCTATTAGGAATGTACAATGATATTTTATTGGCATCATCAAATCCGTTCGCCTTTAAAAACTCTTTATCGTTAAATGCCGCAACTAAAGAAACGCTATCAGCCTCAATTTGCCCTGCAATTCTTCCTGCCAAATCATTAATATTTTCTTGATTATTGAAAGATACCTTTACAGGCAAATTGCCACTTCTTAATGAGTTTACAATCTCATTATTATTCATACCCTTCTTTATCTTATATCGACCGGCCTTTATATTACCCAAGTAACCTTTTCGATCGGCCGCAGATTCAAATGAACTAAAGTCTTCTAAAACAGGAGAAAGACGTTCTTCCAAATCCATCAAAGTAGCATCGGTCGGTACAAATACAATAGCCTCATCATTATTAAAGCTGGTATTTGGGGTAAAAAACGTACCATAAACCATAAAGGCAAAAATTCCACCACCTATCAACCCTATAAGCACCACACCCAATAAAATACGTTTGATATACATTAACTATTTATTTTTTGTAATAATATTTCGTTCTTGAAGGCATTTTTAAAGCGCACCCAATCTTTCTTGACACCAACTTGTTGAAATCCTAACTTTTGGAACAAATGAAGGCTAGCCAAATTATCTTCTAATATATTGGCATATACCTGTCGTAATCCTAAAGCTTCGAACAAATACTCCGTAAGTAAGGTAATTGCTTCTGCCCCAATCCCCTTATTTCTTTCTGCCTGGTTCAAAATCACAATACCAATACCAGCTCTTTTGTGATTTGGCTCAAAATCAAAGACATCTATCAACCCCAATGTGTTATGCTCATGTGTACAAATGACCAAACGTAACTGTTTAACATCAAAGATATCCCTATGCGCATTCTCCAAATAAAATCTAAGCACGTCTTTTGAATATGGAGTTACCGTTCCACTAACTTCCCATACGCTGGTATCATTCTCCAATAGATACAGAAAATCAAGGTCTTTTTTTTCCAAAGCCCTTAGATAAATCTGTTTTCCTTTCAATGTTACCACGTTAATTCACCTTTAAAAACCTGTTTAGCCTCACCTTTTAAGTAAATATCCGAATAAGAACCGTTCTGTTCTTTGAATGAAACTTCCAAATTACCACCAAGGGCTTTAATTCCGATCGTATTCTCTTTTGTATTCCCTAGGTGATACATTCCAAGAGCCACCGCAGTTACCCCAGTTCCACAAGACAAGGTTTCATCTTCCACCCCACGTTCATATGTTCTAATATCAAAACCACCTTCGTCATTCTTTTCAACAAAATTAATATTACTGCCCTTTTCACCATACACGCCATAGCGCAGACGTGCACCTTCTTTTACAACATTAAACGATTTTAACCCATTGACCAATTGTACATGGTGCGGTGATCCCGTATCCATAAAAAGAGCATTGGTTTTTTCCTTTATTTCCTTAACGTCCAACATTTTAAGACTTACTACATCATCTGTTATTGTAGCTTCATGTAAACCATCAACCGCTATAAATACAGTTTCCTTTTCAATAACCTTTAAAAAATGTGCAAAAGCAACAATACATCTACCCCCATTACCACACATACTCCCTTCTTTGCCATCTGCATTGTAATAGACCATTCTAAAATCGGTTTCGGTATCATTTTCCAATAAAATTAAACCGTCTGCACCTACGCCAAATCGTCTATTACAGATTTTTGCAATCAATGGATAATCGTCCTTTGGAAACTGTCCATTACGATTATCTACCATTACAAAATCATTACCTGTACCTTGATATTTATAAAATGTATTTTCCATGCTTTAACAAAGCTCCAAAGATAGTACATTATTACTTTTTAAAGTGTAGTTAAAAAGTAGTTAAACGCTTATATAATAGCATAAAATCAAGTAATTTTGTGTAGAATAAGTTAAAATATTAATGAATATGAAAAGAATAGCTAGTCTCCTATTTGTATCCGTTTTTGCAGGTGCGATTACATTGGGTGCTTATAAACTATTTTTCGAAAAGGAAAATTTTACCATTATTACCCAAGATAATAATAACGGAATAGTAAACGCAAGTTATACACCTACTTCCGCTAGAGGTGCGGGCATCAATGAGGTTGATTTCACTAATGCCGCCGAGAATACCGTGAATGCCGTTGTCCACGTAAAGAACATTACCATTAATAAGGCGCCTACCAATATATTCGACTTTTTTTACGGCACCAGCGGAAAAGTAGTACCACAAGTAGGTACGGGATCTGGAGTAATAATTTCTTCTGATGGATATATTGTTACCAATAATCATGTAATCAGTAGAGCAAATCAACTACAGGTTACTTTGAACAATAATAGAACATACAATGCCGAGTTGATAGGCACGGATCCAAATTCTGATATTGCCCTTATAAAAATAGACCCAAATGAAAAATTGCCGTATTTGGCATTTGGTGATTCCGATCAAACCAAAATTGGCGAATGGGTATTGGCTGTAGGAAATCCTTTTAACCTGACTTCTACCGTTACAGCGGGTATTGTCAGTGCAAAAGCTAGAAACCTTGGAAAAAACCAATCTTTTATTCAGACAGATGCCGCCGTAAATCCCGGAAACTCAGGTGGTGCATTGGTAAACACTAATGGGGACCTAGTAGGTATCAACACAGCAATAACCTCGCAAACCGGATCTTATGTAGGTTATTCATTTGCGGTACCCAGCAATATTGCAAAAAAAGTAATTCAGGATATTTTAGAATACGGCAATGTTCAAAAGGGATTTATGGGCATTAGACCTGCACCTGTAAACACAAGAGATGCTATAGAAAAAGGCATAAACAATATTGATGGGGTGTACATTGAATTTATTGAAGAAGAATCTGCAGCCCAGGAGGCCGGAATCGTAGTCGGTGATATTATCAAAAAAGTTGATGAAATCGATGTGCACAAATACCCTGATCTAACAGGATACTTATCCACAAAAAGACCAGGTGACACTTTAGAAATTGTAATAGACAGAAATGACGAGCAGCTAATATTACCATTAACCCTTAAGGAGAGACAAACCTTAGTGGTTCCGGAGATGGGCTTAGAAGTTAAAAACCTAACGGAACAAGATAAAAAGGTATACAAAACAAAAACGGGCGTAAAAATTATTGGAGTACCGGAACGTTATAGAGGTTACGGCCTATCAGAAAAAGTAATCGTCAAAATCGATGATCAAGAAATAGGAAATATTGACGATGCATATACAGCATTTGGCGGCATTTCAAAATATGGAAAAACCGTGATTACCATGTTAGGATCCAATGGCCAAAGAGACCGCCTCATATTTCAATAACAAAACCCAATAAAATACAGCCTTCGCAAAAACGAAGGCTTTTTTTTGAAAAATATTTATTTAAAGTGCTCAATTTTTCTAGTTTTGTGCGAATTATAAAATTAATCAACTAATTATGGCTCCACAAACCACTTTTGAAAAAGAGCTGGCATTTCAAGCGGATCGTAGAAAAGCTACAACGGAATTTATCAAAATCGTAAGTGATCTTTGGTATGACAAATCCATTGAAATTGTCCTTTTTAAAAATCAGGTTATTGACAAAAATGTAAGCGATATAATGCACTTGCATGAGTATGCTGGTGAATTTGTACAAAAACCCATTTCTATTTTTGATTCTGTAGAAATACTAAGGTCAATTTCAGACATGGCGTTGCCACCTTCTAAGTTAGATATTGGTAAATTAACCTATGAATACCATTCTGACACCAACATTCTTAACACTGTAAAATCTTTTGTAATAGATAAATTACAATCTGCTCAAGACTTCAAAAGTATAGAACCTAAAGACGTAGTACTATATGGTTTTGGAAGAATAGGTAGATTAGTTGCAAGAGAGCTTATGTCCAAAACAGGAAAAGGCAATCAATTAAGACTTAGAGCTATTGTAGTAAGAGGCAAGCCTAGTATTGAAAATCTTGAAAAAAGAGCCAGCCTACTTAGAACAGATTCTGTACACGGTATTTTTAATGGCACCGTAAAAGTAGACTACTCAAACCTAAAATTGATCATCAATGGCACAACTGTACATGTTATATATGCCAATATGCCAGAAGAAATCGACTATACGGAGTACGGTATAAACGAAGCTTTGGTGATAGACAATACAGGAGCTTTTAGAACTAAAGAACAATTAGAAAGGCATTTACAAGCCAACGGAGCCGCCAAAGTTTTATTAACCGCTCCAGGCAAAGAAGTTGCCAATATAGTACATGGTGTAAACCATTTAGAATATTCACCTGATGACACGGATATATTTTCTGCAGCATCATGTACCACAAACGCCATAACTCCTATTTTAAAGGCAATAGAAGAAACTTTTGGTATTGAGAAGGGACATTTAGAAACCATACATGCCTATACCAATGATCAAAATTTGGTAGACAATATGCATGGTAAATACAGAAGAGGCCGTGCTGCGGCACTCAACATGGTTATTACTGAAACCGGTGCAGGCAAAGCAGTAACAAAAGCCTTACCTTCTTTGGAAGGCAAACTTACCTCTAATGCCATTAGAGTTCCTGTACCCAACGGATCACTAGCTATTCTTAATTTGGAAATCAATCAAAAAACATCACTAGAAGGTGTAAACTCCATGATCAAGAAATATGCATTAGAAGGAGATTTAGTTGAACAAATAAAATACTCACTTGATAAAGAATTGGTTTCTTCCGATATTATAGGAACCTCTGCCCCATCTATTTACGATAGCATGGCTACAATAGTTTCCGGTACAGGAAAGAGTGTTATATTATATATATGGTATGACAATGAGTATGGTTATTCTCATCAAGTAATTCGTTTAGCCAAATACATTGCCAAAGTAAGACGTTTTACCTATTATTAATTTTTAAAAAGAAAAGATCTATTTGTTAATTAAGAACGTAGGTAAATAAAGAATGTTTAAGCTTTATATTTTTTTCATAATTCAATATTTATAAAGTACTTTAGTCAACTCTAAATTATTCAAATTAACCTAAGAATCTATTACATGAATTTCTATAGAATACTATTATTACTAGCCTTGTTATTAGCTAGTAATGTACAATTTGCACAAAATGCCGAAGAAGAGGAAGATAAGTTATCATTAGATAAAGGACCGATCAGTAATCAATTCGATTATATAGCCAAGCGATCAGGAAACTATAGAGCAGATGGTGTTAGATATGAAGTGGTAAAAGAATCTAATTTATTTAAGATTAGAAAAAATGTTCTTGACTCTATTGCCGCCATGAATAAAAAAACGGGTGAGTTAAAGGCTACAATTGCAGAACATGAAACTACAATTACATCTTTAAATAAAAAATTGGAGGAGACCACCACTAATTTGGGTCTGGTTACCGAAGAAAAAGATAGTATGTCTTTTCTTGGCTTACCGGTTTCCAAGGGAACATATAATTTTGTACTATGGACTATTATAGGCGCATTGTTTCTTACCCTTGGTTTATTTATTTATAAATTTAGAAATAGTAATATACTGACTCAAGAAGCCAAACAAAACTTATCTGAATTAGAAGTTGAATACGAAGATCACAGAAGAAGGGCTTTAGAGCGTGAGCAAAAAATAAGTAGACAGTTACAAGACGAGATTAACAAACAGAAAAAAACTAAGTAAATTTTTAAAGCTCCATTTTGGAGCTTTTTTTTGATATGGTCAAAATAGAACAAGTAACGACATCAGAAATTAACGACATTATACCTCTTTTTGATGGATATAGGGTTTTTTATAAAATGAAATCTGATTTAGATGCCGCAAGAATATTTCTGCAAGATAGAGTGACAAATAACGAATCCGTAATATTCGCTGCTTATGAAAGAAAAAATGCCATTGGCTTTGTTCAGCTCTATTTCACCTTTTCCTCGGTAAGCTTAGAGAAATCGATTATATTAAACGATTTGTATGTTGCAGCCGAACATAGAGGTAAATCCGTAGGACAACAATTACTACTAAAATCTCAAGAATTCTGTAAAATAAATGGTTATAAAGGCCTTGCCCTAGAGACCGCTATTGACAACCCAGCTCAAAAATTATATGAAAAGCTTGACTGGGAGAAAGATTCCCACTGTTTTCATTACTTTTGGCAGGTTAAATGAAGATGCACATCAAAAAATGAGAATAGACATAATTACAGTATTACCCGAACTACTCACTAGCCCATTTGAAGCTTCCATTTTAAAAAGAGCAATAGAAAAAGATTTGGTTGAAGTCCATTTTCATAACCTCAGGGATTATACCGATACAAAATATAGAAATGTAGATGATTATCAATTTGGAGGAGGAGCTGGTATGGTACTTATGATAGAGCCCATTGACAAATGTATCTCCAGCTTAAAGTCTGAAAGAGCATACGATGAAATCATTTATATGACTCCAGATGGTGCAACCCTAAATCAAAAAACCGCCAACACACTTTCATTGGCAAAAAATATAATAATTCTTTGCGGTCATTATAAAGGCGTTGACCAACGTGTACGCGATCTTTTTATAACCAAAGAAATATCCATTGGCGACTATGTACTTTCAGGTGGAGAATTGGGTGCCGCAGTTTTATGCGATGCAGTCATTAGATTATTGCCAGGCGTACTTAATGATGAAACATCAGCACTAACTGACACCTTTCAAGATGGTCTGCTTGCCCCACCCGTATACACTAGACCTGCGGAGTATAAAGGAATGACAGTGCCAGACGTACTATTAAGCGGTAACTTTGGCAAGATTGAAGAATGGAGAGAAAACAAAGCTTACGAACGTACCGAAAAATTACGTCCAGATTTGTTAGAGTAACATAATTTTGAGAATTAAAGAAAAAGCAAATAAATACTTGCGTGATTAAATTTAAATATTAATTTTGCAGCCTGTTAGAACAACCTCTGACGATAATCGTGAACGTTGCTCTGATTTAATTCCAATTTTAACTATACAATGGAATCATTAATAAAATTTGTACAAGACGAATTCGTAACGAAAAAAGAATTTCCAAAATTTTCTGCTGGTGATACAATCACTGTTTACTACGAAATTAAGGAAGGTGAAAAAACAAGAACACAGTTCTTTAAAGGTGTTGTAATACAACGTAGAGGTACCGGTTCTACAGAAACATTTACTATTCGTAAAATGTCTGGAACAGTTGGTGTTGAGCGTATCTTCCCAATTAACTTACCTGCACTTCAAAAAATTGAAGTTAATAAACGTGGTAAAGTACGTAGATCTAGAATTTACTACTTCCGTGAATTAACTGGTAAGAAAGCTAGAATTAAAGAAGTAAGAGGATAAATTTTATATCCAAATAAATATAAAGCACTGTTCTATTTTAGAACAGTGCTTTTTTTATGAACAAAAGTGAATAACACCTGTTTATAACATGTTGATTAATAAAAGATTACATTCTTAAGCTTTGTATTATTATTTTTTGTAAATTAGAACATGGTTACGAAATAGAGATTTAGAAAAATGTCTATTTTAAAATCATTACGAAGTTTGCGTTCTATCGTATTATTGTTTGACCAAAGCATTTAATGATTATTAAATGGGGTAAATTTTAAATTTGTTGGCTGTCGCTAATTGAATTTGAGATTAGTTGAATAGTAAAGAGACTATAAATTAGGTTTTTATTATTCAATGATGACAATGAAAAAGAAATGCTGTGTAGATGCCGGGTTGCCTAACCTGGGAATCGAAAAACATTTTAAACGTTGAATCAGTAAAACGGATGCAATCAAGGGTTGCCGTTTTGATGAAAAATCAAAACAAACTGTCCGTAAACTTTTTCTAAAAAGCCATATCATTGTATGCGTACATTGATATGGCTTTTGTTATTTAACAAAACTTCCCTCCTGCCTGAAATATTAAGCCATTTTCAACACTTTCATACCTTTAGAAAATTGTATATTTGTTCCGCTTAAATTAAAACAAACTGCAAATGTCCAAAATTTTTTATACCAAAACAGACGAAGCGCCTGCATTGGCTACAGAGTCTTTTTTACCTATTGTAAAAGCTTTCACAAAATCATCAGGAATTGAAATCGAAACTAAAGATATTTCTTTAGCCGGCAGAATTGCTGCTACCTTTCCAGAGTTTTTATCGAAAGAACAACAGGTGTCCAATGATTTGGAAGAATTGGGCAACATGGCAAAACAGCCAGAAGCAAACATTATAAAATTACCTAACATAAGTGCATCGGTTCCTCAATTGAACGAGGCTATCGCAGAATTGCAAGCTAAGGGTTACAACATACCAAACTACCCAGACGAGCCTAAAACTGATGAGGAAAAGCAAATAAAGGCGAAGTACGATAAAATTAAAGGTAGTGCCGTAAACCCTGTTTTAAGGGAAGGTAACTCTGACCGTAGAGCTCCTAGAGCTGTAAAGAATTACGCAAAGCAAAATCCTCATAGCATGGGTGCATGGAGCTCTAGCTCTAAAACTCATGTAGCAACAATGGGCGATGGCGATTTTCAGGCCAATGAGAAATCAACAACATTAGCCAATGCCACTACGGTACAGATAAAATTGGTTTCTGAAGGCTCAGAAACTGTTCTAAAAGATAATTTAAGCCTGCTTAAGGGTGAAATTATCGATGCAACGGTAATGAACAAAACAGCCTTGCTAGATTTTCTTCAAGCAGAAATTAAAGATGCAAAAGATAAAGGCATCCTTTTTTCAGTGCATTTAAAGGCTACAATGATGAAAGTTTCCGACCCTATTATTTTTGGTCATGTTGTTGAAACTTTCTTTAAACCCGTATTTGTAAAATATGCAGATACTTTCGATAAATTAGGTATTAGCCCTAATGACGGCCTTGCCAGTTTATATCAGAAGATTGAAAAATTAACCGCTAGTGAAAAAGATGCCATTACTAAAGATTTAGATGAAGCTTTGGCTAATGGACCAGATCTAGCAATGGTAAATTCAGACAAAGGAATTACCAACCTACACGTTCCAAGTGATATTATTATTGATGCATCTATGCCAGCTATGATCAGAAACTCTGGACAAATGTGGAATGCGGAAGGTAAATCTCAAGATACCAAGGCTGTTATACCAGATAGTAGCTATGCAGGTATTTATACGGCTACCATTGATTTCTGTAAAGAACATGGTGCGTTTGACCCTACCACTATGGGTACCGTACCAAATGTTGGTCTAATGGCACAAAAGGCAGAGGAGTATGGCTCTCATGACAAAACCTTTGAAATTAGCCAAAGCGGAACTGTACAGGTAGTTGACACCTCTAGTGGTAAAGTATTACTTGAGCATACTGTAAACAGTGGCGATATTTGGCGTATGTGCCAAGTTAAAGACGCTCCTATTCAAGACTGGGTAAAATTGGCAGTTTCTAGAGCAAGAGCTACCGATGTACCTGCTGTTTTCTGGTTAGACGAGAACAGATCACATGATGCCGAGTTAATTAAGAAGGTAAATACATATTTAGCACAAGAGGACACTAATGGTTTGGACATCCAAATTATGTCTCCAATTAAAGCCACAGCTTTCACATTAAAAAGAATGAAAGATGGCAAGGATACTATATCTGTTTCCGGAAATGTATTAAGAGATTACCTTACTGACCTCTTCCCTATTTTGGAAGTAGGAACAAGTGCCAAAATGTTATCGATTGTTCCTTTAATGAACGGCGGTGGACTTTTTGAAACAGGAGCAGGTGGCTCAGCACCAAAGCACGTAGAACAATTCCTAGAGGAAGGTCATTTAAGATGGGATTCTTTGGGTGAATTCTTAGCATTGGGCGTTTCTTTGGAGTTCTATGGAGAAAAGAATGGAAATGCAGCAGCAAAGGTTCTTGGTGACACCTTGGATAGCGCTACCGAGAAATTTTTATTGAACGACAAGTCTCCTTCAAGAAAAGTAAAAGAACTGGATACAAGGGGTAGTCATTTTTTCTTGGCAAAATACTGGGCAGAAGCATTGGCGCTACAAGATGATAACGCTGAATTAAAAGCTATTTTCTCTAAAGTAAGTTCAGAAATCAATAACAAGGAAAATGATATCCTTTCAGAATTGATAGATGCACAAGGATCAGCACAAGATGTGGGTGGTTATTATAAACCAGACACCGCTTTGGTTCAAAAAGCAATGAGACCAAGTACTACTTTAAATGGAATATTAGAATCCATTTAATTCAACTTTAACTTCTATGAATACCCTTAATTAAATTTAAGGGTATTTTTTTTGACCTTTAATTACTTTTAGGAGTATAGATCTATTCTAAGTATTTTTACACTAAAAAATTGATGAAAGTACTTTTACCGATTCTTATCATCTTATTTTTAAGCTTACCCCATACTATTAAGGGCCAACAAAAATATACACTAAGCGGTACTATATCTGAAGTAAGCAGTAACGAAACATTAATTGGAGTTACAGTGGCAATTCCAGAATTAAAAACCGGTGTCACCACCAATGAATACGGTTTTTATTCCATCACCCTTCCAGAAGGTACCTATACCGTACTAATAAGTTATTTAGGTTTTGAGGATATCACTCAACAAATAACATTGACAGAAAATAGACGTAAAGATTTTTTGTTAAGCGAAGAAGCTGAACAATTAGAGGAAGTAGTGGTTACGGAAAATGTGGAAAAAATGGATATCAGAAAGCCACAAATGAGCGTTAACACCCTTTCAGTAGGTACTATTAAAAAAATACCGGTGATTTTAGGTGAAGCAGATGTCATAAAATCCATATTACTATTACCGGGTGTAACCAATGCCGGTGAAGGTGCCTCGGGTTTTAACGTGAGAGGTGGAGCAGCTGATCAAAACCTTATTCTATTAGATGAAGCCATCATCTTTAACTCTTCTCACCTTTTTGGATTCTTCTCTGTATTTAATCCAGATGCCATTAAAGATGTAAAACTATATAAAGGTGGCATACCTGCCCGCTATGGCGGTCGAGTTTCATCTGTGCTAGATATATTTCAAAAAGAAGGCAATAGCAAAGAGTTTAAAATGAATGGCGGTATTGGTGCAGTTGCCAGTAGATTGTTGCTAGAAGGTCCCATTAAAAAAGATAAAGCAGCTTTTTTAATTGGCGGTAGAGCTTCTTACGCCCATTTGTTCCTTCCGTTGTTCGATGTTGATAACACAGCATATTTCTATGACCTAAACACTAAATTCAACTATAGGTTGAATGAGAAAAATAACATTTTTCTTTCTGGATATTTTGGTAGAGATGTCTTTGGTATCAACGATAGTTTTGTAAACACCTATGGTAATGCTGTGGGTAATTTTAGATGGAACCATTTATTCTCCGACAAACTTTTCTCCAACCTATCTTTAATTTACTCTGATTACTATTACGGGTTAAAACTAGATTTTGTAGGGTTTAATTGGAACTCAGGCATAAGAAACTTTAATCTTAAATATGACCTTAAACATTACGCCACAGACAAATTGCAGATCAATTACGGCATTAACAACGTCTACTACCAGTTTAACCCAGGTAAAATTGAACCAAGCAATTCAGAGTCTGGCATTATTGAAGAACAACTAATTGAAAAATATGCTAATGAATTTGCCGCTTATGTTGATTTTGAACACAGATTAAGCGAAAATTTAAGTGTAGGTTACGGGCTGCGTTTTAGTCACTTTATGAGACTAGGGCAAGATGAATTAAATGTCTATGCCAATAACAATCCGGTTACTTATGATCCCTTTTTACTCATCTATCAAGAAGCAGACCCTATAGATGTTATAAATCCCGGTAGAGGAACTACGCTGTCTCATTTTAGCAATTTTGAACCAAGAGTTTCCCTTTCATATACCTTAAATCCATCTAGCTCTATTAAAGCGAGTTACACTAGATTAGCTCAATACCTACATCTACTTTCAAATACCAGCTCGCCTACCCCTTTAGACGTTTGGACACCAAGTGGACCATTTACAAAGCCACAGCTATTAGATCAATATGCTTTTGGTTACTTTAAAAATATTAATGATGGAAATTTCTCCTTAGAAACTGAAGTCTTCTATAAAGATGTCCAAAATAGAATAGATTATATAGACGGTGCTAATCTTATTGCCAATAATGCCATTGAACAAGTAATTCTAAATGGCGAAGCGCGTGCTTATGGGCTGGAGTTTCTTTTGCGGAAAAATGAGGGAAAACTACAGGGTTGGCTAGCCTATACCCTGTCTAAATCCGAACAACGCACACCTGGTAGAGCGCCTGTTATAGACAATGGTCGTAGCAATGTTGAAACCGGAATTAATTTTGGGAATTGGTACAATACGCCTTACGATAAAACGCATGACATTTCTTTGTTCTTAAGTTATGATCTAACCGATAAATGGAGTTTTAGTGGAAATTTCACATACCAAACCGGACAACCTACCAATTACCCCGTCGGTCAATTTGAATTTCAAGATTTAACCGTGCCTTATTACGGTTTAAGAAATTCTCAACGATTACCGGCATACAATCGCCTTGACCTATCGGCTACTTTGAAACCTAAAAAAAATAAGAACCGAAAATTAAAAGGTGAATGGGTCTTTAGCTTATATAATGTTTATAATAGACGAAATGCAGCTTCTATTAATTTTAGACAGAATGATGACACCGGAGTAAATGAGGCTGTAAGAACCTCTATATTTGGCATAGTGCCGGCAGTAACTTACAATTTTAATCTTTAGGAAATGAAACGCTTTATATTAATCATATTAGGCTTTATTCTATTTATCTCATGTGAAGATGTCATAGAGGTTGAATTACCGGAAAATGACACCAGACTAGTTGTTAACGGTGTAATACGCGTAGATGAAAATCAAGAATTTCTACCCATTGAAATAGCTGTTTCCGAAAGCAGCTCTTTTTTTGACGAAAACACGGTAGCATCATTAAAAAGTGCTATTATCTATTATGGTACCCCTAACGCCGATGCCCCGGAAATTTTAGAAGGAGGTGGTATTTCCAATTTAGCTGAAGTAGAACCAGGTAGCGGTATTTGGGTACCTGACCCTAGTTTTGATAGTGATCAAAGAATTAGAGTTAGCAGTATTGAAGAAGGAGATGTTTTTCAACTTATTCTAGAAACAGAAAATGAGCAATTTTTTGCTACGACTACCTATGTGAAATCTGTGCCTATAGATTCCTTAGAGCAAGGTGACGAAACCCTATTTTCAGGTGATGAAACAGAAGTAATAGTAACATTTACAGACCCGGGGGAAAGCAACGATTTTTATTTGCTCGACTTGGATTTTGGAGAGTTTTTAGTAACAGAAGATGAATTTTATCAAGGGCAGACTTTTGTATTCTCATATTTTTACGATAATGAATTAGCAATAAATACAAGCTCTGTAGTAAATATAAGTTTACTGGGTGTAGATGAACAATTTTACAATTACATGAACCAAATCATTGTTCAGTCCGGTGGCGATCAAGGTCCGTTTCAAACCCCGGCAGCTACTGTTCGTGGTAATATAATAAATGTTACCGGAATTGATAACGACGAGGTTGTTGACAATGTTGAACGTTCAGATAATTTTGCATTGGGTTATTTCGCCATTGTAGAAGAATATACAGATAGCATAACAATTACAAACAATGAGGAGAACTGATAAAGATTTACTTGTAACAGGTTTAAAAAGATTGGCATTCACCGTTTTATTAATGTTCACTGCCCCCTTTGTACTATGGCAGGCTTTCAAGAACCAAGACCACTCTATGTTCTGGCCGGTTTGTATTTTAGGATTGGTTCTTGCCGCATATGCCGTTTATATGGGGTTTAAGGGCATTATGACAATAATGGATTCAATGTTCGGTAAAAAATAAAAACTTTAGCCTTTTGGTATTTTGGTCGTTTTCTTCCACTTATTATAAAGCTTATCGTAATCGTAGTCTAAAACCGTTTCTTGCCGTTCTAATTTACCCTTTGAAAAAGCGCGTTGCAAAATATCTTCTATCAAGTAGTCTTCTTCTACAAGGTCTGGATGAAACTCTTCCTTAATGCTTATATTGAACAATTTGGCCGTGGTATTATACCAAAAAGCTCTCCAGCCATTTCTAAGGTCCTTGACCAAATCAAAAGCGGTTGTACCCGTTTGCCTATAAATTAATTTCACCAAAATTTGACCTTCAGTTCTAGTTAATTTTTTCAACTCTTCAGAAAATTCTTCTTCAATAAATTTCTGTACTTTTTTAGTATACTTTTTGCGTTTACGGTTGTTCTTCATATTCGCCAAACTATCGTTTAGCTCAACCAAACGCTCCGCAGCCATTTTAGCGTATGGATATACTTTTTGCGTTTTTCTCCTTAAAATATAGTAGCGTAATTTTTCATCATAAGACGAGAACTTAAGTTTACCAAAAACATACGCTTCCTCTAATGCTATAGAACTTTGCAGCAATGAGTCCCCTGTTACGATAATCATTTTTTCCGCAACAGAATCAAGCTCTTGTTCCTCAACCTGAGCTGTACAGATAAAAACACCGGAGACCAGTAGATAAAGTATTAAAAAGTTATATTTCATTACCATAGGCTTAACAAAAGTCCTGCCAAAATTAACGAATATTAAAGAAGGTTATTATTAATACAACGCTAATATTCTTAAGTTTGTATCTTAAATTAACATTGATGGCTGAGAAAAAAATAATTACCAAAAAGTCTGAAGACTTTTTTGAAAAATACTTGAACAATGCCGCTCCTACAGGTTATGAGTGGGAAGGGCAAAAAATATGGATGGACTACCTAAAGCCTTATGTAGATACATTTATAACAGATACTTATGGTACTGCGGTAGGAGTTATAAATCCTGATGCTAAATATAAAGTGGTCATTGAAGGGCATTCAGACGAAATCTCATGGTACGTTAATTATATTACGGATAACGGACTTATTCACGTTATAAGAAATGGTGGAAGCGATCACCTAATTGCTCCATCTAAATGGGTAAACATACATACTAAAAACGGAATCGTAAAAGGTATTTTTGGCTGGCCAGCTATTCATACCCGTAAAGGGGATAAAGAGGAAACTCCAAAAATTGAGAATATTACCGTTGATGTTGGTGCAACCACCAAAGAAGAAGTTGAAAAACTTGGTGTACATGTAGGTTGTGTAATTACATACCCAGACGAATTTCAAATTCTTAATAAGAACAAATATGTTTGTAGAGCTATAGATAATAGAGCTGGTGGTTTTATGATTGCCGAAGTTGCACGTCTATTGCATGAGAATAAAGTAGAATTACCTTTTGGACTTTACATTACAAACTCTGTTCAAGAAGAGATTGGATTACGAGGTGCGGAAATGATTACACAAACTATTCAGCCAAACATTGCTATTGTTACAGATGTTTGTCACGACACTACAACTCCAATGATCAAAAAAGAGGTTCAGGGACATACCGAAATTGGAGCCGGACCTGTAATTTCATATGCCCCAGCGGTACAGAACAAATTACGTGAACGTATCATTGAGACGGCCGAAAAGAAAAACATACCATTTCAACGAATGGCTGCATCTAGATCTACCGGTACAGATACAGATGCATTTGCCTACAGTAATGGCGGTGTTGCTTCTGCTTTAATTTCTTTACCGTTACGTTACATGCACACTACCGTAGAAACGGTTCATAAAGATGATGTTGAAAATGTAATTCGTCTGATCTACGAAACATTGTTAACGATAAAGGATGGCGAAACTTTTAGCTATTTCGAATAATCTTATTTAATCCCTCCACCAATTTGGAGGGATTTTTTTTTACGCTATGGATGAACTAATTGATATTTTAGATGCTGATGGAAGAATAACCAATAGAACGGCAATGAAAAGTGAAGCCCATAAAAACGGATGGTTTCACCAAACGGTTCATATTTGGTTTTACACCTTAGATGGCAAAGTTCTTTTACAGCAACGTGGTAAGAACAAAGATGTTTACCCCCTACTTTGGGATGTTAGCGTTGCAGGTCATATTGGTGCTGGCGAAAATATAATTACCTCTGCACTACGGGAAATAGAAGAAGAAATCGGTTTAACCATTCAACCTGAAAAATTGCAAAAAATTGGAGTTTTTAAATCTGTACACAATCATTCCAAAAATTTGATGGATTATGAGTTTCATCATACATTTTTGGCTCCCTTACATTTATCATTACATGATTTACGAAAGCAAGAAAGTGAAGTAGAAAACTTAAAATTGATTCCAATGGATCAATTCACTAAAGAATTAGGTGATATTTCAAAGTTTAAGTACGTACCACATGAAATATCGTACTATAATACTATCACCAAGGAAATTTCTAAATGTTTGGCAACAAGCAATTAAAAGCCAGGATTTCAATGTTACCTCTTATAGTTTAAAAACTGCTTTCCTCAGCCATTTTAACTACTCCAACCGTTAAAATTAAATTGGCAAAACGTCGTTGTTCACCTGTCTGTATGATTAGTGTAGTGGTCTTATCACGGATTTGGTCGTAAAATGCCCACCTTTCCATTTCACTCCAACTAACATCTCCCAGCAATTCTTTATATGCCAAATGTATTTCAGCATTTGCTTCAGGTGGTTTTTCCATTACAATTGCTCCTTGTATTGGACAAACCTCAAGTATACCTTCAAGAACAGTCAATGCATCTAACAGGCCTGGTTTAAAATTTAAATGTACTGTTGTGGAATTTGGACCGTTCATTGCGCCAACAGGTAGATTACCATCTGCAATAACAACTTGGGCAAAATGTCCAGAACGTGCAAGAACCTCCATTATAGTAGGATGAATAACCGGAGTCTTAAGCATAATTATATTTTTAAAATAAATATGAGAATAAAACACTAGCTACCAAATGGCAACCAGTGTTTTATTTTTAATCGATTTTTTACATATTATAGACGCCACCATTGATGTCTAGCGTAGCTCCAGTAATAAAGCCATCGTATTCAGATGCCAGATACAATACAGCTCTAGCTACATCATCAGCGTTACCTGCTCTTTGAATAGGAATACCTTTTGTAGTTTCTGCAGCTGATTCCTTTGTTGTATGCGTATTGTGAAATGAAGTACCTAAGATGAGCCCTGGCGCAACAGCATTAACTCTTATTCCCTGTGGTCCTAATTCAGAAGAAAGTGCCCTTGTATACGTTAAAATAGCTCCTTTACTGGTTGAATATACCAATGATCCCGGGTGACCGCCTTTACGACCTGCCAATGATGCTAAATTGACCATACTACTATTTTCATTCTTTGCCAAATATGGTGCTGCTGCCCGTGTAACGAACATCATTGAAGTCATATTAATATCCATCACCTTGTGCCAAAAATCCGTTTCCATTTCACTTAGCATTTTACGGGCAACTAAAGAACCTGCATTATTGATTAAAATATGAAGTCCGCCCAATGCTTCAACTGTCTTTTCTACCAATGTGTTTGCATCGCTTTCTTTTGTGAGATCACCACTTACCGCAATTGCTTTTACACCTTTATCCTTAGCATAGGCTACAAGCTTATCTGCGGTATCTGCACTTGAGAAATAATGAATGGAAACATTTGCGCCACTATCAATGAAATGTTTGGTGATAGACTCTCCTATTCCTTGTGCACCGGCGGTAATCAATACATTTTTACCAAATAATTTGTTACTATTCGTCATGATTCTTTTAATTATAAAACTTGATTGTATTTTGGTTCTAAACCATTTTGATCGGCAATTGAAAACTGCACAACCAAATTGGTTAACCAAATATAATCAAAAATGACTCAGTAAGCTTATATTTGATTTTAAGGTACTTAACTCAAATAATCTATGAAAGCACCAACGTTGTTTAAGCTATATTCTAGTTGAGAGCCTTCATTCATGTTCTTTACAACAAATGAATTATTACTCAACTCCTGCTCCCCAATTAATATAACATAAGGTACATTGCGATTATTGGCATACTTCATCTGCTTTTGCATTTTGGCACTTGAAGGATACATATCTGCCTTTATGCCGGCTTTTCGCAACTGAGTAACCAATTTTAAGGCCGCCATAGCTTCCTTTTCCCCAAAGTTGACACAAAGTACTTGTAGCGAGCGATCAATTGCTTCAGGAAAAAGATCAAGTTCTTCTAGTACTAAATAAATACGATCCAGACCAAAAGAAATTCCCACACCACTTACATTCTTTAAACCAAAAATTCCCGTAAGGTCATCATAGCGGCCACCACCACCTATAGATCCCATTTTAACACCCTCAGGCGCCGCAACTTCAAATATAGCGCCGGTATAATAGTTTAATCCGCGTGCCAGGGTGACATCTATTGACAATTTAGCAGATTGTAGACCCAGGGCAGAAATAGTCTCTAGAATAAAACGCAGCTCGTTCAATCCTTTTTTACCTTCTTCAGAATCTTTTAAAAGACCATCCAAGCGTTCTAATTGTTCGTTGTTACTACCTTGTGGTAAAAATAATGGTGATGCTTTTTCAATTGCTTCTTCGGTAATACCCTTAGCGAGCATTTCTTTTTTGACTCCGTCCTCCCCTATTTTATCTAGCTTATCCAATGCAACGGTAAAATCTATCAATAAATCCTTAGCTCCAATTACTTCTGCAATACCTGCCAAGATTTTTCTATTGTTCATTTTTATAGTTGCACCTTCCAATTTTAAATCGGAAAATACAGCATCATACAACTGAACCAGCTCTACTTCTTGAAGCAATGAATCTGAGCCAACAACATCGGCATCACATTGAAAAAACTCTCTAAATCTACCCTTTTGTGGTCTATCGGCTCTCCAAACTGGTTGAATTTGATAGCGTTTAAAAGGAAAATCCAACTCATTTTGATGCATTACCACGTAACGTGCAAAAGGTACAGTAAGATCGTAGCGCAATGCTTTCTCAGTAATTTTAGGAGCTATACTGTTCGAATTTTTATTAGTATAGGTAGCATCATCAACCTTTCTAAGAAAATCACCGGAATTCAATATTTTGAAAATCAAACGATCACCTTCTTCTCCATATTTACCCAATAACGTATCTGAATTCTCAAAAGAAGGAGTTTCAATAGGTTGAAATCCATAAGTTTGAAAGTTCTTTTTGATAGTATCAAAAATGTAATTACGTTTTGCTATTTCAGAAGGATTAAAATCTCTGGTGCCTTTAGGTATAGATGGTTTCTGTGCCATTAAATTTATATTGTATTGCAAATATAACCTTCCATAAAACAAGGCTACATTTTAATAGTATGGATTTTAGATTTTTATTGTTCTATTTAGTAACGATAACTTTCTCGAACCATTGGTATAATTCTCCCTTGGTAATTACCGCCCCTTGCTTTATCAATAAAAACTTATCTACGTTTTTATCATCGGTGTACGCTTTAGATGCAGTTAAATACTCTACAAAATCCGATTGCCAGTTTCTCTTGAACCAATCGAAACCAACAGTTGTGGTTAAATCAATTTCAGGATTCATCACCTTTACGGAAATCAATTTCATTTCTTTATCCGTTAAATGAAATAGGTGCATTTGATTGTTGGAAATATTCTCCAAATAGGTCACTTTTGCTAAAACACCTTCCCATACCAAATCGCTAAAAACATCTAATTCTTCCTCAGCAACCTTGGGCTTGTTCTTTTTAATATCATCCCATTCATCGCTTGTGATTGATTGTGTCGCAAGAAAATTGATAAATTCTGGATGCAATTCTTCCAGTTGCTCTTTTGTTAGCCGCGTATATTTCATTTTGCAAAAATAAAAAGCCCTAACATATTTGCTAGGGCTTTTACAACTTAATTTTATAAACTTAAAAGATATATCTCAATCCTACTTGTGCTTGCCATCTAGACAACAGACTTGCATCGTACCCAAATGTCTCTGTCAATTCAGGATTAAATGTGTAGGTAGGCACATTAGTATCCGGATCAACAGTTACACCAACAGGTTGAACATTATTTGGCTGTTGTACCAAGCCCCAATCAGAACTGATCAAATTACCTATGTTCAATACATCTACACTAAATTGTATAGTATTGGTTTTTCCTTCGGATACGGTGATTTTGTAATCTTGCAAGAATTTCACATCCCATCTTCCTCTCCATGGTGCTAAAGCTCCGTAACGCTCTGCATACTGACCTCTACGGTCACTTAAGTAATCATCTTGTGCAATATAGGCATCAAAAGCCGCTCCTTGACCTGCACCGGAAAATTGCATTTGACCAATTTCAGCTGAGGTAGGAACATAAATAAGGTCATTAATACCAGATCCATCTCCATTGATATCACCACCGTACGTATAATTGAACCTACCGCCTTGAGCATATTCAAAGAATGTGGAAAGTGTAGATGCCCATTTACCATTACCATACTCCCAGTTTTTGCTAGCTACACCAATAAACCTATGTTTATCACCATATTTTGATGGTGCTAATATATCTGCGTTGGCGTCATTAATAATTGGGTTACCTGCAAAAGCATCTGAAGTAATTTCTGCTTCAATGGAGTTTACGTCCTTGGCATCTAAATAACTATATGCCAACATTGTGTACAGACCATTATTAAAGTTTTTCTGGGCCTTCAAAGATGCATTCCAAATTCTTCCTTTATTTGAGTTGGTAAACACATATGGACCAGCACCTAAACCAAAGCTGTTCAATAAATCATCAGCAGTATAGGTTGCTCTTGTATCTACACCTGATAAATTACCAGATGGTGATGTCAATGCCCAGTTTTGAACGTGTGGACCATTGATATCTTTTGTATAAGAAAGGTCTGCAGTAAGCACCATACCATCATCTAAACGCTTATCAACACCTAAATTAGTTCTCCATACTTGTGGAAATTTGTAATCTGGATCAACTGCCTGCAAGAAAAATACATCTGGATTAGCAATTTGGTTTCCTAACCATACAAATGGAAAACGTCCTGTAAACAAACCTGATCCACCACGAAGCTGTAGCGACTTATCCCCATTTACATCATAGTTAAAACCTACTCTTGGGGAAATTAGCCAATCATTAGTTGGCATTTGTGTATTATCAATAAAAACCGTTTCGCCTGTATTAGGGTTTTCATAAGGTTGATCAGCAATTACAAAACCTCTATCAATAACATCTTGTGCTTTCTGTGCGGAATCAAAAAACAAAGGCTTATCAAAACGTACACCATAGGTTAATTTAAATTTCTCGTTTACGTTCCATTCATCTTGTACATAAAAAGCCAATTGACCTACATTTGTTTCTGCCAATGCCCAACCTTCGCCATCTGGTACAGCGTTATTGGCATTAAATGTTGCTTGCGGTCCTGCAAAGTCATACGAAGTTGCATCGAAATCAGCTATATCTACGCTTCCAAATTTTGAAAAACCATATGCCGTAAGGTTAAATGAATTATCGAACATGAATTTCTCAAGAGAAAACCCTACCGTATACGTATGATCTCCTTTATAAAAATTCAGGTTGTTCGTAATTTGAAATACCTTTTGATCCAATCTATTGTGAGCAGAAAATGGTTCATGACCAGCAATAATGTAATTAGACCCATCTTTAGCAATATTGATTGATGGAGCAGGAGACGAAAATGGATTTCTATAGTCATTAAAATGAGTATACCCCACTTGAAGCTTGTTAGATGCTGTTTCGGATAATGATGAATTCAATTCTACCTGAACAGATTTAAGCTCGTTATTTTGCTCATAGCCAGAATTTTGAAACTGTAGCGTATTTGCATTAGGACCTCTAAATTGTATTGCCGTAGGGTGTGCCGGTTTTTGCTTGGATGCATTCAAAAAGTTATAAATTACCGCTAAACGATTATTATCGTTTATGTTCCAGTCTAATTTAAAAAGCCCTTTTGTAGATTCCGCATCATGGGTAAAACCTTCATAAGCACCTGGATCATATCCTACTGCCAGTAATTGATCCCTAACAGCAATTAAATCACTTTCCAATACTCTAGATTCATTGATTGCTCCCGAACCTGTGTTTGGTACCCAGCCATTAGTTCCTAAATCTGTTCTCTCATCTCTTTCGAAATTAGCGAAAAAGAATAGTTTGTTCTTCACTACCGGACCACCAATACTTACACCGTATTGACTTTGGTCTAATTTTGGTTTTACAATGTCATCACCTTTGATTTTTCCCCCGGTCATATCTTCATTTCTGAAAAAACCGTAAACCGTACCGTGAAATTCGTTAGATCCACTCTTGGTTACGGCATTAACTGAAGCCCCCGTAAAACCGGACTGAGTTACATCATAAGGTGCTGTTGATACTTGAATTTGCTCAATAGCATCCAAAGAAATTGGTTGAGAATCTGTCTGACCTCCTGGTGTAGCTGCATCTAACCCAAATGGGTTATTGAAAATTGCTCCATCTAGGGAAAAATTATTGAATTGGTCATTTCTACCACCAAAAGAATTTCCGCTTGCTGTTGGCTCTAAACGTGTAAAATCTGCAGCAGAACGTGAAATTGTAGGTAAACGCGTCAACTCTCTTCTACCCACACTAGTTTCTGCACCAGTTCTATCACTGCTAAAAGTACCAGAACGATCAGATACTACCGTGACCTCGTCCAATGCTTGACTTTCACTTGCCAATTTAACATCAACGTTAAATGTTTGGCCTAATGATAAATTAACATCTGTAAGTAAATAAGGTTTAAATCCTACATAAGAGATTTCTACCGTGTAAGGACCACCAACACGAAGGTTAAGTAGGTTAAATCTACCATCTTCATTAGAAATAGAACCATACTTAGTACCTGTAGGGGTATGTATGGCTACAATATTTGCTCCAAATAGTGGTTGATCTTGGTCATCCATTACCAAACCTCTAATGTTAGAGGTGGTAACCTGACCGTAAGTTGCGCTTACAAAAAGCAACAACAACAATTGAAAAAACAAGTTGTTTTTCATGGAATTTTTGGTTTAGAGTTATTTATGAGTTCTTTAACAAAAATACCAAAAAAAAAGAGCTATGCATGCATAGCTCTTTAAAGTTATTAACTTAGAGAGTTAATTATTTCTGCTCGGCAACAACTTCGAAACCAAAATCAACAATTACCTCGCGGTGTAATCTGATTTGAGCATTATAAGGACCGGTTCTTTTAACGGCACCACCTTGTATGCTAATATATTTCTTGTCAATTGCGTGACCTTCTTTTTCAAGAGCACCAGCTAAATCACCATTTGTAACAGAACCGAACAATTTGTCGGCAGCACCAGTTTTAGCGGTAATTTTTAATTCTAAAGCTTTTAATGCCTCTTCAGTTTTCTTAGCTGCATCAATTACTTTTTTCTCTTTATGTGCTCTTTGTTTTAAATTTTCAGCTAAAACTTTTTTAGCTGAAACCGTAGCCATAGTAGCTAAGCCTTGTGGTATAAGGAAATTTCTTCCATAACCGTTCTTAACATTCACTACGTCGTCTTTAAAACCTAAATTTTGTACGTCTTCTTTTAATATAAGCTCCATGATTCTTTGTCTTATTATTTTAATAAATCAGCAACATATGGCATTAAAGCCAAATGACGAGCTCTTTTTACGGCTTGTGCCACTTTTCTTTGATACTTCAATGAAGTTCCTGTAAGTCTTCTAGGTAACAATTTACCTTGCTCGTTTACCAACTTCAATAAAAAATCAGCATCTTTATAATCTACGTATTTAATACCAGATTTTTTAAAACGACAATACTTTTTCTTAGTGTTGGTCTCAATGTTCAATGGAGTTAGATACCTGATCTCTCCATCTTTCTTTCCTTTTGCCTGTTGTTGTAATGTTGCCATAATACTTAAGCTTTAGCGGTTTTGTTTCTTGTTCTTCTTTTTTCTGCCCATGCAATTGCGTGCTTGTCCAATTTAACGGTCAAGAAACGCATAACACGTTCATCTCTTCTAAATTCCTGCTCGTAAGGTGATACTACCTCACCATCGCTAGTGAATTCAAACAAGTGGTAAAAGCCACTCTTTTTGTTTTGAATAGGATAAGCTAATTTCTTTAGCCCCCAATTCTCTTTAGCTACCATTTTGGCGCCATTGTTAATTAAGAAATCTTCAAATTTCTTAACTGTTTCCTCTATCTGAACATCAGATAGAACGGGATTCAAAATGAAAACAGTTTCGTAATGGTTCATATTATATTTGTTTTTAAGGAGTGCAAAAATAGATATTTTTTTAAAATAAATATAAGAAATGCAAATATTCTTCGTTATTGAATGGTATTAACATTTAAAAAGTAAACCAAATCTTAAATATATCATCATTACCAATTACACGATCAACAGCGCATTGTTCACATCTTTTGTTGCAGTTCAGCATGTTTTTTCGGTTCTTTGTCGATGATTTAACCCCACAAATCAACCCTTATGAAGTTAAGAAGTATCATCGTTGACGACTCATCTATGCAAAGGATGGCCGTTGCCAAGTTGGTAAACAATCATCCAAATTTAACTATGGTAGCTGAATATAGTAATGCTATCGAAGCTAAAAATGGAATCAAGAACCATGAGATAGATCTTATATTCCTTGATGTTGAAATGCCAATTATTACAGGATTCGACCTACTCGAGTCACTAGAAAACAGTCCTCAGGTAATTTTAATTACCGGTAAACCTGATTATGCCCTTAAAGCATTTGATTATGATGTAACGGATTATTTACATAAACCGATTACCATGGCACGTTTTGATGCCTCTGTAAAAAGAGCCGTTGCCAATTACGAACAAATGCATAGAGTCAATGAAGACGAAGAGCATATTTTTGTAAAAAGTAACCTCAAGAAAAGAAAGGTCATTTTAAATGATATTAAGTGGATCGAAGCTCTTGGTGACTATATTAAGTTGGTAACAGACGAAGCTAATATTGTAATCTTATCAACAATGAAGTCTTTTGAAAAGCAATTGCCAGAAGATAAGTTTTTAAGAATTCACAAATCATATATCATTAACCTAGAAAAGGTTGAAAAATTCAACAGTAAAAATGTTGAAGTTAGCGGTAGATCAATTCCGTTAAGTAGAAATAAGAAAACAGAACTTGCCGAAGCGCTTAGTAACGTATAATATATGGTATAATTTTACTCTCCAAAAAAAGACCGCTGATCAGCGGTCTTTTTTTATATATGGTCTACATTATAAATAACCCGAACACTTCTATACATAGCTACAGATTTAAATGACTTCTCTATTCTTCTAATATTCGCTTTTGTCTGCACCAAAGAATTTGCCTTTTGAACCTTTACTACTATATGCTTTAAGTACTGATTTCTAATTCTTGCTACCGGTGGGTATTCCGGTCCTAATACCGTACCGCCAAAATTGGTACGCAATGCACTTGTAAACCAATCTGCAGCCTCATTAAGCACATTGTAGTTTTTATGCTTGAACGTTACTTTTATAATTCTATTTACGGGCGGGTATTTAAACTGTTCTCGCTCATATAGCTGTTCTTTATACATATTCACGTAATCACCCGTTGTCACCTGTTTTAATATTTGATGGTACGGATTATAGGTTTGTATTAAAACCTTTCCCCTTTTCTTGGTTCGCCCTGCCCTACCCGATACTTGAGTTAACAATTGATAGGTTTTTTCATGCGCTCTATAATCAGGGAAATTCAATAATGAATCTGCATTCATTACCCCAACCAAATTCACATTTCTAAAATCAAGGCCTTTGGTCAGCATTTGGGTACCCACCAAAACATCCAGCTCTTGTTGCTCAAAGGCATTAATTATCTTTTCATAACCATGTTTGCCACGAGTAGTATCCAAATCCATTCTCCCTACCTTGGCCTCTGGAAATAACTCCTTAACTTCCTTTTCTATTTGTTCGGTTCCAAATCCTTTGGTATCCAATTCTGGACTACCACAAGCAAAGCAAGCTTCTGGTAATGCCGTATGATGACCGCAATAATGACAGCGTAATTGGTTCCTATATTGATGGTAGGTTAAACTTACATCACAATTTGGACATTGGGGAGAATGACCACATGTTAAACACTCCATCAATGGTGCAAACCCCCTTCTATTTTGAAAAAGTATGATTTGAGAACCCTCCTTTAGGGTTTCTTCCATCTCCAAAAAAAGACGTTCGGAAAAATGTCCTTTCATTTTTCTTTTCCTTTGCGCTTCTTTTATATCAACCAATTCCATATCTGGCATAAGCACGTTGCCATAACGCCTGGTAATTTCAGCATAACCATATTTACCGGTTTGGGTATTGTAATAACTCTCTACACTGGGCGTTGCAGAACCCAATAAAATATTCGCTTTATGAAAATGCCCTAAAACAATAGCCGCATCTCTTGCATGATATCTTGGTGCCGGATCAAATTGCTTAAATGAACCCTCATGCTCTTCATCAACAATTATAAGCCCCAACTTACCAAAGGGCAGATACATTGCCGATCTTGCACCAATTACAAGCTGCGCTTTGGGTTTAGACTGTAATACATTTTGCCAAACCTCTACCCTTTCCTGTACATTATATTTTGAATGATATATGGCTATTTTCTCACCAAAATATTCTTGGAGTCTACTAATAAGCTGAGTAGTTAACGCTATTTCCGGTAACAGGTACAATGCTTGCAAGCCTTTTTCCAGACATTCTTCAATCAATTTCACATAAACTTCAGTCTTACCAGAGGAAGTCACACCTTTTAACAACGTAACCTTACCCGCCTCAAAAGAAGATTTGATATCAGCTAAAGCCGCTTCTTGATATTCATTTAGATCTTTAGACTCAGAATTGTCATTTTCCCCTTCATAATTTACTCGGTCGGTCTTAATAAAGTACTCTTCTAAAATTCCCTTATCAACTAATGATTTTATTACCGCTTTTGAAGAATTGCTAGCTTTCTCTAACCCAGAAACCTTAATAGGTTTTTGACTTTTGCCTTGCAATTGAAACAATGACAAAACCACCTGGCTTTGTTTTGGCGCCCTGGTCAATGAATTTAAAAGTTCTTCTAATTTTTGATCGGATGTATGCTCAGCTCCTAATTTAACGTACCTAACTAATTTAGGTTTATATTGCTCATATACCTCTTCTTTCAGTAAGATTACGTTTTTATCAAGCAACCTTTGCAATATGGGCAATACATTTTTACGCTCTATGATTGCCGATACTTCTTGAACCTTTAAAATAGATTGATGCTGAAGTGCCTCGAAAACCAAAAACTCATCATCTAAAAGTTCATTTTCATCAATTTCATATGCGGTATTCCTCAGTATCAAAGTCTCACTTTCCAATAGAAATGCTCCCGGAAGAGCACTGCGTACTACTTCTCCTAGCGTACACATATAGTAAGAAGCTATCCACTCCCAATGTTTTAGTTGAACAGGGGTAACTATTGGGTAATCATCTAATATTTCATGAATTTCCTTTGCTTCATATGCCTCTGGTGGATTCTGATGTACGCTATAGATGATTGCGGTATAAATCTTAGATTTCCCAAAGGGAACCGCCACACGCATACCTGGCTGTAAAACCAATGCTTCTTCATCAGAAATAGCATAAGTAAAACTACGCTCTAAAGGTATTGGCAATATTACATTAACAAAGTTCAACATTCCTATCCTTGCACCCGTAACCATGTTTGGGTTCTATAGATAAAAGCCAAATACCCCCTAACCTTTAATTCATCTGGATTATCTGGGTTCAACCATATTTTAAAACGAAAGGTCATTGCTTGTTCTGGATCAAACAATCTTTTTCCCTTCCATTCACCATCATTATTTTTTTCGCCACCAGTAATAATCTCCATTCCTTTTACGGGCTTATCCTTTAAATCCCCATCACATTTATCACAAACCTTATTTTCTTTTCCCTCTTCTAGAATATCAACCACCTTACCATACATTAATCCATCTTTTTCATAGATTTCAATAAGGCCTTTTGGTTTACCCGTACGATCATCTATGGTTTTCCACGTTCCAAATACAGATTGTGCAGAAATACTCATTGAAATAAATAATGTAAAGAAAATGCTTAATTGTACGGTTTTGTCTATCATTCTTTTTTTGTGATTTTACGTAATGTATTGAGTGATGCATTCAACTCAAACCCAAGTAGCAATATATTAGAATTTAACCAGATGTATACCATTAAAATCAATAATCCTCCTAATGCCCCATACAATTCATTGTATCTAGCGAATTTTTCAACATAAATACCAAAGAGATATGATGTAATTAAGAATAATATAGTGGTCATTAATGCCCCTACAGAGAAAAATTTTGCCTGCTTACCCTCTCTGGTTCCAAAATAATACAGAATAGCCGTTGTAAAATATGATAGAATGATAAAGAAAAGTACTTTGGCGATCTGCACCCCTATTACCTCGTCTTCGCCTAAAATATAGCCTCCTTGCTTTGCCGCAAACTCAGATAGGTAGCCAAGCACGTAGAATTCAAAATAAATGAAAGCTACAAAACCTACAATAATTAGGATAGCCAATATTAACCCTACCATTAAAGCATATAGATATTGTCTAAAAAAATGGCGCGTAAGTTCTATATGATATGAAGTTTCAAACCCTCCAAAAATAGAATTCACCCCATTTGCTATTAAAAAAATGGATAACAAAAATGCCGAAGACAATAGACCTCCACGCTTTTGATCTTTAATCTGAGTAAACACTTCTCCAAAATAATCACCTGTTGCACTTGGTAAAAACGACTCTAAGAACAATTGAAACTGAACATCGAAATCACCATGCTCAATACTAATGTACGACACTAAAAACGGCACCAATGTTACCATAAATATGATCAATGGAAACAATGCCATAAATAAACTGAAGGCAATTGCACTGGCTCTTGTAGAGAGTGTACCTTTTAAAACCCCCAAAACATACATTTCTAAAAGGTCGTAAATAGAAAGCCCTTCAAATCCTGGTAACCTGATTTGTTTTAAAAATCTGACCACCCAATTTACAACAGGTATTTTTTCAAGTTTCTCTTCGACCTCTAAAGACATCTACACGGCTTTTAAGCTCAAATCTAAGTTATAAACGGAATGTGTTAACGCTCCTGACGAAATAAAATCTACACCACATTCCGCATATTCACGTATGGTCTTTTCATTAATACCACCAGAGGACTCGGTCAAACAAGTATCACCAATCAATTGGACCGCTTTACGGGTATCTTCATAATTAAAATTATCTATCAAAATACGATATACACCTTCTGACAGTAGAATCTCTTTAATTTCTCCTAAATCTCTCGCCTCAACAATAATTTTTAAATCGCGACCCGTCTCTTTTAAGTAATTTTTGGTTTTTTCTATTGCCTTTGTAATGCCACCAGCAAAATCAATATGATTATCTTTCAACATGATCATATCATATAAAGCAAACCTATGATTTTCACCACCACCTATTTTCACTGCCCATTTTTCTAAAGCCCGTATACCCGGTGTTGTTTTTCTGGTATCAAGAATTTTTGTGCCCGTACCCTTTAATAAATTGACGAACAAATTGGTTTTGGTAGCAATAGCGCTCATTCTTTGCATGGCATTAAGCACAAGGCGCTCAGCTTTTAAAATGCTTTGCGAGCTTCCTTCTACATAAAACACAATATCACCATGTTTTACCGGAGAACCATCTTTGATCAATACTTCTATCTTTAAATTGGGATCTACAAAATAAAAAACAAGTTCAGCAAAATCTACTCCGGCAATAATACCTTCATCTTTAACCAGCAATTTTGCTTTGCCAGTTGCACTATCCGGTATACACGCCAATGAACTATGATCGCCATCACCAACATCTTCACGAATGGCATTTGCTATGATTAATTTTATCTCTTCTTTAAACTGGTCTTCTGAAATCATATATTTAAAATCTATTGTATTGCTAATTTACAAATCCATTTGCGAAATTGATTTACTTTTGACATATGACTATAAAACTTTTAGCCATTGGCAAGACCGACAGCGGTCAATTACAAGAGCTTATTGAAGTATATGAAAAGCGATTACAGCATTATGTAAATTTTGAAATAGACATTATACCCGATCTTAAGAAAACCAAAAACTTGTCTGAAGACCAACAAAAAGAAAAAGAAGGTGAGCTTATTCTGAAAAAATTAGCACCTACCGATGTTCTTGTTCTTTTTGATGAAAAAGGAAAACAATTCAGTTCTGTTGAGTTTTCTCAATATCTACAGAAAAAAATGAACTCTGGTATAAAACAGTTGGTCTTTTTAATTGGAGGGCCATATGGATTTAGCAATGCTGTGTACGCCAAGGCATCTGGTAAAATTAGTCTATCAAAAATGACCTTTTCTCACCAAATGGTTCGCCTGTTCATTACCGAGCAAGTATATAGGGCATTTACCATTCTAAAAAATGAACCATATCATCACAGATAATTGTGAATCGCCATTAATCAAGCTTGTTTTTCAAGGGATTTCACCATATTATCTGAAACTCCCTCTAAATCCGTAAGCTCTTCCATTAAATATGAAATAAGCTCTTCTTTATGCGCCGTATTCTTTTCAATTTTTAGCACATGGTTGTAATTTTTGATATTCTTCATGTGCGATTGAAAGGCATGTGTTTGGTGCCAATTGATTTCTTTTAACTTCTGATTTTGAATAGCCATTTTCTTTATGGACGGATTGATAAAGAAAAATATTTCAATAATTAATATGATCAAAGAAAAAACCGCCAACTCCAATTCAATGATCATCAACGTCTTTATATCTTCTTCGGATGCTTTCTGAAATTGACCAACAATGGTATCCATTAAAAACAAAAACTGATCGGTCTCAGCTGATAATTTTTCAACATCTACAGTCTGCAGTTGATTGAAGTCGTCTAAAGTTTCAATGATATAGTTTAAATGCGGCTGCAGAAGATCAAAATTTTTCTGAATTTCCTCATTGTTCAATTCAGGAATGCCTGTAGCTTCATTCCCAATTTGCAAAGCAATATTTGCATTGGTCAATTTATTCATTGCTAAACGCAACTTACTAAAATCACATGTGCCATACTTACATTCGTAAACATGTTTCATTATTGATTGCGATAACATTCTTTGCCTACCCGCCTCATTGATCCTAAGAGAGTCTTGACGTTGTCTTGACAAAGAATATTGAATAATTGACTGTATTAATATTGTTAATATTATCACCGTAAAGACCAGTAGATAATAATTATTAAAATTTTTACCAGATTTTAGTTTCGACAAAATCTTTTTAAACATAACTAAAGATATTTCCTACAAAATAACATATATCTATACCATAACTATTTTATGTAAAAAATGTTGTAAAAAATTTGAATAACACAAACAAAAAAAGTGCAAGTAGTTAAACCTGCACTTTTTTATATATACTTTTTAAATGTATGAAGCTTTCGCTAGCGAATACTAGTACAACACCCTAAATTTAATAGTGTTCTCTACTTTCTTTAATTCTTTGATCACTTCTTTATTATACTCCTTGTCCAGATCGGTAATTACGTAACCCACCTCATTATCCGTAGAAAGGTATTGACTATTGATATTCAGTTCGTACTGCGCCAAAACCTTATTAATCTTCGCCATGATACCCGGCACATTTTTATGAATATGCAAGAATCTGTGCGATTTGTTTTGCTTTGGCAAACGAATATTAGGGAAGTTTACTGCATCTACAGTATTACCAGAATTAATGTAATCCATGATCTTATTAGGTACAAAATCCGCAATATCCCTCTGGGCTTCTTCTGTACTACCACCTACATGAGGAGTAAGAATTACATTGGGAAAACCTTGTAATTTGGTCTTAAAGTCTCCGTTACTTCTTGGCTCGTCTGGATAAACATCTATAGCCGCACCACCTACTTGACCAGATTTTAAGCTTTCTGCCAACGCATCAATATCAACAACAAACCCACGGGAAAGGTTGATTAGCATGGCGCCTTTTTTCATTTGGTTCAATTCACGCTCACCAATGAAGTTCTTGTTTGCCTTATTGTCGTCTATATGCAAAGTAACAACATCAGAAACACTTAATAAATCCTCTAATGAATTACACTTAACCGCATTACCTAGAGCCAACTTATCATCTACATCATAGTAATAAACGCGCATTCCCATTGCTTCGGCCAATACAGATAATTGCTTACCAATGTTACCGTAACCTACAATACCTAAATTCTTACCACGAACCTCGCGAGAACCAGCAGCAGTCTTCTGCCATTGACCTTCATGTATTTCCCTGCTACGGTCAAAAACACTTCTCATCAACATGATAATTTCACCTATAGCCAATTCTACTACAGATCTAGTATTGCTATAAGGCGCATTAAATGCAACAACACCTTTTTTCTTGGCAGTTTCAAGATCTATTTGCGTAGTACCTATACAAAAAGCACCAACCACCAATAACTTATCGGCTGCGTCTAAAACAGCTTTTGTTACTTGGGTCTTAGAACGGATACCAAGAACGTGAACGCCCTTTATCTTTTCTATCAGCTCTTCTTCTGGCAAGCTATGCTTGATCAGCTCAACGGAGAAACCGTCTTCTGACAAATTATCAAATGCAGCTGTGTGCACATTTTCTAATAAAAGGACCTTAATCCTATTCTTTGGGTACGAGATATTTCTTGGCAACTTGTTCACAAATAAAAATTCATCTAAACTTGGTGTAACATAATCCGCATTGTTAGCGGCTTTTTCTCTATGCACATTTTCGGTATAAGCAAAAAACTTATCTGCTATACCCGCTTCGCGCATTACATAATCACTATAACCATCTCCAATAACCTGAACTTCTCCGTCCAAATTCATCTGTTTTAGGCAATCAATTTTACCATTATGCTGAGACAGTACATTTTTTTCATCAAAACCGATGATATTACCTTCTTCATCAAATTTAAACGTATTTGCATAAACACGCTCAGAAGGTATATTATATTCTTTTACAATGGGGTCTATAAACTCTTTAAAACCACAAGATATTACATAAATATCATCTGCATATTTTTCAAAAAACTCCTTATTGGCCGCAATAGATTTAGAAATTTTATTTCTAAGGTTTTCTACCAAACCATCTAAGTCTTCCTTTTTGGCATGTAACAACTTAATACGACGCTCTAAAGACTCAGTAAACGAAATATCACCATCTATACCTAAATTGGTGATTTTCTGAATTTCTTGAATAACCTCCTCTTTATTGGATCTTCCCTCTAAAGTCATTTCTGCAAGTACATCTAGAGCCTCTACCCTTGTTAATGTACTATCGAAATCAAAAACATATTTTCTACTTACTTCTACCATCATTTTCTTTTGGTTAGATAGGAATATTAGTTTCTAAAAATAAGAAGCAAAAGTAAAAATTTAATTTATCCTGATATGTGATATTTTGTAAATAAAACAAAAAGGATATGTTATGATGTAAATTAACAAAATACCCCCATTTATCCCAAAAACCGAATTATGGAATTTGAAAACGCTTCAGTCTTATATGTGCCATTATGATCACCGGGGACTTTCTCCAATTTACCTTTAACAAAGCTATTTTTTAAGTCTTCTGCACTTCCGTTATCCAAATCGTCCGTGCCGGATATTACCAAAATTTCAATGACCAATTCATTTAGCTCTTTTACAGAAGTTACAGGTTGATATTTTTGTTGTAAATAGAGTGAGCGAAAATCAGCATTTATGGACTTTGCATAATCTACCGCGCCTTTGGTGAGTTGGTTCATTTCACCCTTGAAAGCGTTAGCGAACATTATTTTTCTATCCCATTCAGGATTTGTAAAATCTATGCCCATACCACCTAAAACCGCTTTTTCAATACGATCATCCTCTGTTAATAGTTTCGCTAAAACAATACTTCCTCTTGAATAGCCTACCGCCTTGTATTTTTCAACTTTTAGGTGATTCATTAATAACACCAAATCCTTAATCTCCGCCCCATTCCCATATGCCCCTTCACCTTTAGGTTTATCAGAATCTCCGTTACCTCTTAAATCTGGAATGATCACCCTGTACCCCGTATTGATCAATTGTTGTTTAAGTACAGTGTTATCCCATGATTTTCTAGAATTTAAAAATCCATGTAGCAGCAATATCGGTTCACCGTAACCTTCATCCGTATAGGCAATTTTAACTCCATCAAAAGATTCAAATGTGTTTACTTGAGCCGTTGTTTTTTGCATAAACGCAATGACAAGAAGACAGCTTATAAAATGCTTTTTAAACATCGGTGTTTAATTAAGAAACGTATAGTAAGCCAGCTAAAATTGCTAGACCAAAACTTACTAATGTCCCTATTAAAATATATTCCGTTAGCTTTCTATTGTTTCGCTCCTTTAAATCATTAAACCTAAAAACAGATTTAGCGGCTATTAATAAGCCGATAACTTCCCACCTACCAATTACTATAAATATCAACACAAACAGTCTTTCAATAATTCCAATATACTTACCGGCATTTGGCAAAGATTTATGATCAGTTTCAATTTGGTTGGACATGCCTTCTAAAATCTTTCCCATTATTATTGAAGCCGGAAATGTCACAAATACTATTGCCGTAATTAAATACCAATCTAAATTTTCAAAAAGAGCCAAGGTATGCGCATACAGATCAGCATAAAAAGCACAACAGTAAAGCACTATAATATGTAATGCCTGGTCTATAAAAAATGGAATACTTTTATTCTTGAACATGTCATTGGCATATAACTTCAACAAGTCGATTATAAAATGTAGTACCGCTACCGTAGCCGCTATTTTCCAAAGTGACAAATTCCACAACACCAGCATATACAATACAAAATGTAAAAGCACATGCAAATACAAAAACTTAGATGTTATTTTATTGGATTGTTTGTGGAGTACCCATCGTGTAGGCTGTAAAATAAAGTCTCCGACCAAGTGGGCCAGTAGTAGTTTAATAAAAATCAACATATTTATTCAGTGGTAATTAATTCTTTGTAATATGCCAAGACTTCTAAAACCAAGTCTAACCTAGCCCTTTTTAGCCTTTGGCTTACTGCCGATTGTTTTATACCTAACATTTGTGCCACCTCTTTTTGCGAAGAATGCGGATTATCGAGCACTAAGGTGACAATTTCTGCGGAAACCACACTCCAATCATCCATAAAGTCTAAAGCCAAGCGCAACATTAAATTTAACGTTCTATCATTTTTGGCTTCACCGGTAGCTATGCTTAGGTTTACCTTACTTTCTTTAAGTGTTTCAAAATTTCTTCCCGATCTTTGGTATGCCGGACCGTTAGATTCCGTTACTCCTGTACCAATATATGTTTCTAGGCCAATACCTATACCCATTCTTACATCTAAACCTTTTATGGTTTTAAGCATAGATTTAATACGTATTGCCGTAAATAAAGCATTCTTTTCAGTGACCTTTAGCTGAAATTCGTCTCCGCGATAAATCTCCCAATTCATTGGCGATTCGCCAAATTGGTTGAAATAATTCTTCAACATACCAATCCATTCAGAACTAGGATGATTTTCAGAATTAATTATATCGCCAGTAATTATAGCTATCATGATTATTAGTTAAAATGCTAATATATTAAATTATAAGCTAATTAATTAATATTTGCTGTTATTAGGTAATTCAGTAATCCAAATACAGGAATAACTCCCTCAAAACCAACGCCTTGTTAAGATACAATAATCTTTGAAGGAACGCCCAAATTTGTTCAAGAGAATTTGCTCTTCGGGAATAATTTGAAAACGATTCATATATGCTACAAAACCAGCAGCAACCAACGTATTAAAAGCATTGCCCAAAAATATACCCAATGCCAATAAAATCAGTAACAAGGCCAAATACATTGGGTTTCTAGAAAATTTAAATACTCCGCTAACTACCAAACTTTGTGCCTTATCAGGTTTTGTTGGGTCTACCGTGGTTTTTGCCAATCTAAATTGTAACAGTGCCAAAAGGGCAATTACCATACCTATACCCACTAAAAACTTAGCCAACATTAGTCTACCAAAGAAATCAAAATAGCCAATAGGCAATACTAAATCCAACAAATACATTATTGAACCAAAACATAAAAACACAATTACCGGCGGCACTTTTAATTCCATTTTATAAAATTACTACTTTTGATACTGAAAATTATCATACTAGATTTCAAATTGTTCCCATGAAGCTTGTTTTTGCTACCCACAACCCTAACAAATTAAAAGAAGTTCAACAGATGGTGCCCGATCATATTGAACTCATAAATTTAGAAACCATAGGTTGTACGACCAACATACCAGAAACCGCCAATACATTAGAAGGTAATGCAAAAATCAAAGCAGACTTTGTAACCAATACGTACCAATTATCTTGTTTTGCAGATGATACGGGACTACTTGTAGAGGCCCTTGACGGTGAACCAGGTGTTTATTCCGCTCGTTATGCCGGCGAACAAAATGATGCTGATGCCAACATGAACAAATTACTAGATAATTTGAAAAATGAACAAAACCGTACCGCCCATTTCAAGACGGTAATAGCTTTAAACCTAAATGGTAAAACCCATATATTTGAAGGAAAAATAGAAGGTGTAATTACAGAAAACAAACGAGGTGATAACGGTTTTGGCTATGACCCCATTTTTCAACCCAATGGATATGATAAAACCTTTGCAGAATTGCCTTTATCCATTAAGAACAACATAAGCCATAGAGCAAAGGCATTTAAAAAATTGATAGATTATTTAAACACTACACATGTTACAGGGTAAAAACAATAAAGAAACAGTAGAAGTATCGGTTGCATCTGAACGTGCAGAAGCTATTGGTGGCGTTCTAATTGCTTTGTTTGCTGCCCTAATGGCCATATCACAAATGGTGAACGGCGAGCTAGAGGAAGAAATGATGATCGCCCATAACAATGTAGTAAGCTATTCTAGCTGGTATCAATCTAAAAGCATCAAAGAAAGTTTAAAAGAAAGTGAGCTAGATTATTTGCACGCCCTAATTGAAAGTGGCATTGTATCTGGTGACAAAACCGACTTAATTGAACAAAAAATTTCTGTAGTCGAAAAAAAAATAGAAAAGTATGACGCTGAAAAAACTGAGATTCTTTTAGGTTCATCACAAGTAGGAAAAGAAAATTGGGTACAGGACATTGAAGGTGAAATGGGTAAAATAACCGGAGTAAAAGAATGGGAACAATTGACCCAAACCTATGACTACGCTACCAAGAAATTTGATTATGCCCTTCTATTCTTTCAAATATGTATAGTTCTTGGCGCCGTATGTATCATCATTTATGATAGCCCCGCACTGCAAAAAGGGTTAATTGTACTTATGATCATCTTCGGTATAATTGGCACTTTTCTTTCCATTTATGGGTATACTTTGGCTCCATAACATAACTTTTCAATTAAATTATACTGAACCAAATATTAGCAGTACCTTTGCCGCTTAATTAACGCCGCTGGTATAGCATGTGTTGCGCTGAGTCTAAATAGGTTATAAACGATAATCGCTCTATGCAACATTCATATTTGCGATTTAGTATAACATATTTATGACAAAGTTTGAAGCACTGGGACTAGAAAAGTCCTTATTAGATGCTATTACTGATATGGGTTTTGAAACCCCATCAGAAGTACAAGAAAAAGCAATCCCAATTTTATTGGAAAGTGAAACCGACCTAGTTGCCCTTGCGCAAACAGGTACCGGTAAAACAGCCGCTTTTGGTTTTCCATTAATTCAAAAAATAGATAGTGACAGTAGAACCACACAAGGTTTAATACTTTCACCTACTCGTGAGCTTTGCTTACAGATCACCAAAGAAATGCAAGCGTATTCTAAATACGAGCGCAATATTAATGTAGTTGCCATTTATGGTGGTGCCAGCATTACAGAACAAGCAAGACAAATAAAAAGGGGTGCTCAAATTATCGTAGCTACACCAGGTAGAATGAAAGATATGATCAGCAGACGCCTTGTTGACATATCTAAAATTAACTACTGTGTACTTGATGAGGCAGATGAAATGTTGAACATGGGCTTTATGGAAGATATCAAAGATATTCTTTCCGGTACACCTAACGACAAATCTACTTGGTTGTTCTCTGCAACAATGCCAAGAGAAGTGGCAACCATTGCCAAAAAATTTATGCACTCTCCTCAAGAGATTACGGTAGGTGCCAAAAATTCTGGTGCTTCAACGGTACAACATGAATATTATGTTGTTGGCGGTAGAGATCGTTACCCTGCACTTAAAAGATTGGCAGATACGAATCCTGATATATTTTCGGTTGTTTTCTGTAGAACAAAACGTGATACTCAAAAAGTAGCTGAGAAATTAATTGAAGATGGTTACAATGCAGGTGCACTACACGGAGATCTAAGCCAAAACCAAAGAGATTTGGTAATGAACTCTTTCCGTAAAAAACAAATTCAGATGTTGGTAGCTACAGACGTTGCTGCCCGTGGTATAGATGTTGATGACATTACACATGTTATCAATTACCAATTGCCAGACGAAATTGAAACGTATACGCACCGTAGTGGTAGAACCGGTAGAGCAGGTAAATCCGGTATCTCTATGGTTATTGTTACACGTAGCGAGCAACGTAAGATCCGTGCTATTGAAAATAAGATCAACCAGAAATTCATATCCAAAAAAATTCCTACGGGAATGGAAATCTGTGAGATTCAATTATATCACTTAGCAAATAAAATTAAGGACACTAAAGTTAATGACGAAGTAGACACCTACTTGCCCGCAATTAACGATGTTCTTGAAGGTATAGACCGTGAAGAATTGATCAAGAAAATTGTATCTGTAGAATTCACAAGATTCTTCAATTACTATAACAAATCTAAAGATTTAAACTCTTCTGACAGTGGTAGAGATCGTGATAACGGCAAAGCAGAAATACCAACTAGTGGTTCTGTTCGTTATTTTGTGAACGTTGGTGAAAGAGATGGTTACGATTGGATGTCTTTAAAAGACTTCATTAGAGATACCGTTGGTCTAGGTCAAGAAGATGTATTTAAGGTTGATGTTAAGGAGAGTTTTTCTTTCTTCAACACTGAAGCAGAAGTTACTCAACAAATTTTAGACAAGTTTACAGACTTTAAAGTTGACGGACGTTTTGTTAACGTAGAGGTATCCAAAAACCCAGGCGGTGGCGGTGGCGGCCGACGCAGAAGCGGCGGCGGTGGCGGCTTCAAAGGCAAGAGAAATGCTAGAAAAGATGGTGGTTCCCAGTCTAAAGGAAGAAGAAGAGACAGAAGTGAATCTAGCGCTCCAAACTCCGGAAAACGAAGAAGCAACAAAAGAAAAAATAACTTCTTTTAGTTAATTGTATATTAAAAATACGCTTCGGCGTATTTTTTTTATTTTGTTTGCAACTTAAATTACGCTTTAGTACAATGAAATATTTTTTATCGATCGCACTTATTGTCATTTCATTTTTGGGTTATTCGCAAGATACCAATGAAAGCCAACGTCTTAGTGCTGTCGTAAAAAATGCCCAAACAGATGAACTTCTTGAAAGTGTTCACGTTGTTAATCTAAATCAAGTATTTGGCACAATAACCAATGACAAAGGTGAATTTTCAATTACTGCCGCTGTAAACGATACTTTATATTTTTCTTTTCTTGGTTTTAAATCCCAGAAAATTAGGGTAACGAACGATATGTTCAAATTTGAGAATACAGAAATTGCCTTAACAGAGCTGGCCTATGCATTAGAAGAGGTCATTGTTAGACCTTATCAGCTTACCGGGTATTTAGAAATTGACGTTAAAAACCTTCCTATCAATAATGCCTACCAATACAGCATATCTGGCTTAGGGGTAAGTTATGAAGGTGGCAACAAAAACCCTAGTGCCGTTACAAAAGTTTTGGGGGCAATACTAAACCCTGCAGATCTTCTACGGAATTTATTCGGGAAAAAACCTGCGCAAATGCGAAAGCTTAGACAAATGCGTGAAGATGATGACATACGTAATCTATTAGCTTCAAAATTTGATAGAGAAACACTTACCGAATTTCTTCAACTGGAAAAAGTAGATATTCAGGATATCCTTAACAATTGTAATTATTCCAAATCATTTATTACTACAGCCAATGACCTTCAGATACTTGACGCCATTAGCAGCTGTTACGAGGAGTATAAAGTTCTTAACAGAAAGAAATAATATTTTTTAATACGAAATCCTTGTTATAGCTTTAATGCAAATAACAGGAAAATGAAAAACGTATTCTTTCTAGGGCTATTCACACTTATCTTAATTGCTTGCCAATCTAACAACAAACAAAAGTTAGAAAGCAGTACCAATATCCAAGATGTTGTACACCAACCTAAAAAGAACCCAAATTTTCAATGGGAAGCTGCCACCGTTTATTTTCTATTGACAGATAGGTTTAATAATGGGAACCCTAACAACGACATCAATTTTGAACGTGATGAGGAAACCGGAAAACTGAGAGGTTTTCTAGGCGGCGACATACAAGGTATTACCCAGAAAATTAATGAAGGTTATTTTTCAGATCTAGGGGTCAATGCCATATGGTTTACTCCTGTTGTGGAACAAATTCATGGCGCTACGGACGAAGGTACCGGTAATACCTATGGCTACCATGGTTATTGGGCAAAAGATTGGACGGCGCTAGACCCTAACTTTGGAACCGATAAAGACTTAGAGACCTTAATAAAGACCGCACACGAAAACGGAATTAGAATTTTGTTGGATGTTGTTTTAAATCACACTGGTCCTGTTACCAATGAAGATCCGGTATGGCCAGAAGAATGGGTGCGCACCTCTCCCACTTGCGAATTCACTACCTATGAGAATACTACCGCTTGTACCTTGGTTGCAAATCTTCCTGACATACGAACGGAATCTGATGCTGCCGTAAATTTACCTGATGCCTTACTTGCCAAATGGAAATCAGAAGGAAGATTAAGCGAAGAACTTGATGAACTTGAATTGTTTTTTGATCGGACAGGCTACCCAAGAGCCCCGCGTTTTTATATTATTAAATGGCTAACGGACTACGTTAACAAATACGGAGTAGATGGATTTAGGGTAGACACGGTTAAGCATGCCAATGAAAATTCATGGGCAGAACTATATAAAGAAGCTGCTGCCGCTTTTGAACTATGGAAAAAGAAAAACCAAGATAAGGTATTGGACAACAATCCTTTTTATATGGTTGGCGAAGTGTACAACTATGGCGTTTCTGGCGGACAAGAATTTGATTTAGGCGATAAAAAAGTCAATTACTTTGATAACGGATTCAAAAGTCTTATCAATTTTGAATTAAAGACCGATGCCGAAAAAGATTATGAAACCATTTTTACGAAATACAGCAAATTACTACACACCAAGTTTAAAGAAAAGAGTGTATTAAACTACTTAACCTCTCATGATGATGGTCAACCTTTTGATAAAGATAGAAAAGACCCAAAAAGAGCTGCAAACGTGCTGTTACTTACCCCTGGCGCTTCACAAATATACTACGGAGATGAAACAGCCCGTAGCTTAACCATAGAAGGCACGGAAGGCGACGCTACCTTACGTTCTTTCATGAATTGGAACGAGTTAGATAGTATTCCCCAAACCAAAGAAATTTTGTCGCACTGGCAAAAATTAGGAACGTTCCGAAATGACCATCCCTCAATTGGTGCAGGTATTCATAAAAAAATTACAAAATCTCCCTATGTTTTTAGCAGATACTTTGCTAAAGACGAATATGTGGATAAGGTTGTGATCGCCTTAGATGCTCCTAAAGGCAAAAAAGAAATATCGGTCAAAGGTATTTTTGGCGACGGAACAAAATTGTACGATCGCTACTCTGAAACAGATGTTGTTGTTGAAAACAATAAGGTAATTCTAAATAATGAAAATGATGTAGTATTATTGGAGCTGCTCAAGTAAGCTTTAATTTAGCTATTAGAGTGCAACGCTATTCTATTACCTTCGGTATCCTTTAAAAGCCCCATAAATCCATGCCCTTCACCAATCTCGGTTTTGGGCTGTAATACTTGTCCGCCTGCTTTTTCAACTTTATCTAGCACAACGGCTACATCATCACATGCAAAGTAAACCATGGCACCGTGTGTCATACTAGGTACATATTGTTCATGTTCCACCAAAGCACCACTAGATTGCCCCATACTCTGCTTATCTGGGAACAATCCCATTACAAATTCGCCAAATTCGTTCACCGAAATTTTAACTCCAAATATGGCTTCGTAAAACTTTTGTGCTCTCTGCATACGCTGCACCGGAATTTCAAACCAAGAAATCATATATCACTATTTAAGTTGTTCTTTAAATTTTGCAGTCCTTGCTCAAAATCTTTACCTACCATTTTATCCATGGACATGAAGAGCATCATAATACTCATGGGAAATTTGTTTTTACCTGAAAAGCCCCAGGTAACCTTACTTTTAGTTCCATCTACAGCATCTAAATTCATATAGCAATCAGATTGTGATTTATATGGTTTAAAAAAGCGTAGATCCTGCTCTATTCTTTCCCCTTCCGTTATTTTTGTAATCTCTTGTTCACCTTCGCCAACATCTTTATTACCGTTCCAATGGCTAATTGCACCAATTTCACCATCTACTCCCGTAAATGTCAGTTCCATATTTGGGTCTTTTTTGACCCAAGGTGACCATTCTTGTTGTTTTTTTAAAAATTTTAAGTGCGGCCAAACTTTAACAGGGTCATGGTCTAAAATTATACTTCTAGAAACATGATAGGTTTTAGGGGCAATCAAGGCTAGTAGAATAACCAAGACCACTAACACTCCAAGAATAATTAATACGGTATACATATCTTTTTAAATTGTTGTTGACCAACAAGTTAATCTTTTTTTTAATTATCTGACTTGTACCTTTCTAAAATATCATCTATACTTTTAATTGATTTTTTTGTCCAATCTAATCGTCTTTCCCACAACTCATCTTCTGTCAGTTGCCAATCTATATTAGAAGATTTTAGCTGCGTAGTTACATGTTGCAAAATAATTGCGGCCGATACTGATATATTTAAGCTTTCAGTAAAACCAACCATGGGTATTTTTAAAGAAGCGTCTGAATTTTCAAGAACATAATCACTAAGACCATTTTTTTCGGTTCCAAAAAACAATGCTGTTTTGCCATTTAATTTAAAATCTTGTAACAATGAGCTATTTGCATGCGGACTAGTGGCTACAATCTTGTAACCTTTATTTTTCAATGTATCAATAGCTTCCTTTGAGTTCTGATATCTTTTGATATCTACCCATTTTTGTGCCCCCATGGCAATTTCCTCATCCAATCTCTTACCATATTTGCCTTCTATCAAATGAGCGGTTTGTACACCAAAAGATTCACAACTTCTAACTACCGCACTTGTGTTGTGCATTTGATATACATCTTCAACAGCAACAGTGATATAATTGGTACGTTGACTCAGAATTTCTGTAAACCTTTCTTTTCTGTTTTCTGAAATAAACTCTTCTAAATAGTTTAAAAGCTCCATATCTATCATGCAACCAAGATAAGAAAAGTATATTTTTAAGCTTAATTTCAAATGATCATGAAAAATATAGTTGTTTTAACAGGTGCAGGAATTTCAGCAGAAAGCGGATTGAAAACTTTTAGAGATTCCAATGGTCTATGGGAAGGTCATGATGTTATGGAAGTTGCTACCCCAGAAGGTTTTCAAAGAAATCCTGAATTGGTTTTAGAATTTTATAACCAACGAAGAAGACAACTGTTGACCGTTGAACCTAATAGTGCGCATAAAGCATTGGCTGATTTAGAGTCTCACTTTAACGTCAATATTGTTACTCAAAATGTAGATGACCTTCATGAGCGCGCAGGTAGCTCAAATGTACTTCACCTACATGGCGAACTTTTAAAGGCTAGAAGTGTAAATTCTGAAAATGAAATTTTAGATTGCAAGAATGATATTTTATTGGGAGACACTTGTGTAAATGGATATCAGCTTAGACCACATATTGTTTGGTTTGGCGAAGCTGTACCGCTTTTAGATAAGGCTATTGAAATTACCAAAAATGCAGATTATTTAATAATTATAGGAACTTCAATGCAAGTTTATCCTGCAGCCAGTCTAATTGACTTTGTAAAACCAAGCACTCCTATATTTTTTATAGACCCAAAACCCGCATTGGCGAATAAAAACAATGTTACGGTAATTGCAGATACCGCTGTTAATGGTGTTCCTACTTTGGTTGCTTCCCTAATTGATAGATAATTCTTGTTTGCTTTACCCACTCAACAAGATCATTGACTTGACCTTCGGTTAGTTTTGCATCGCCATGAGTGTAAGTGTATTCCATTAACGGCATTTTACCTTCTACTACTTCCTCTTCTAACTCTTCTAGTAAATGATCTTTTTTATCCAAGGAATATTTTTCCCATTCAGAAAAATTTAAATGTTCCTTACCTTCATTAACATGGTTTGCCATCCAATATGAAATTGGCGCTATATTATTGTACCAAGGATATTTCGTGTTATTACTATGACAGTCATAACAAGAGTTCTCAAAAATATTCTGAAGTTCTGGTGTGGGGTTCGTTTCCGTTATAAAGACTTTGGTATGGTTACCTGGAGATACATTTTTGGTAGGACTAAAAAATTGCATGGCTATAAATACGACCACTACAAGTAAGCTAATTCTTTTTAGTAATTTCATATTTGGGGGAAATAAGTAATAAAGATACAATTTTATGAATAAGATAGAGCTGTGTGAAGCACTGAATTATGTTACCGCTTTAAGGGAAAAACGGAGTAAAATGGCTTCTATTATACTAGCAGACCCTAAATTAGTTCCTATTCTAATTTCAATCATAAAAGATGACATCAACCCGGTATCCTGTAAAGCCAGCTGGATTTTAGAATACGTTGCCAACAAAGACCTAAAACCAATTTTAATTTACATCAATGATTTCATTACTATACTTAACAGTATTTCACTGGAATCATCAATAAGACCCGCCGCTAAAATTTGTGAACTGTTAGTTTTGAACGAATTTTCAGAAAAAAATAAAATATGTGATCCAAAATTAAATAATGAACATTTAAATGCCATCACGGAAGCTGCATTTGATTGGCTGATCGGAGAACATAAAATTGCTCCTAAGGCTTACTCCATCACCATTCTTTTATGGCTTGGTTTTAAAATTGATTGGATTCACCCTGAGTTAATTCCCATTTTAAAACAGAATTACGAAGATGGAAGTGCCGCTTATAAAGCAAGGGCCAGGCAAACACTTAAAATTCTGGAAAAAAAGTCTTCTAACAAAGATTAAGTTAAAAACCTTAAAAATGATGCCGATACATCTATAACTATTAGCATTTATGGTTTTAAACTTTAATTCGAATAGGTATATTTGCCCCTTAATAATTTAACCATTGTTTATGTCTCTCAACGCATTAAGTGCCATTTCTCCAATTGACGGTCGTTATAGTTCTAAAACCAATTCTTTATCTGCATATTTTTCAGAAGAAGCGTTGATAAAATATAGGGTAAGAGTTGAAATAGAGTATTTTATCGCTCTATGTGAAATTCCACTTCCGCAACTATCTTCCTTTGATTCTTCAAAGTTTGAAACACTTAGAAAAATATATACGGATTTTACAACTGCCGATGCGCAGGAAATAAAAGAAATAGAGAAAACAACAAACCATGATGTAAAGGCGGTTGAGTACTTTATCAAAAAAGCCTTTGACAACTTAGGAATATCGGAATTTAAAGAATTCATTCACTTTGGACTGACTTCACAAGACATAAACAATACTGCAATACCGCTTTCCATTAAAGAAGCAATGAACAATGTTTTTGTTCCTCAATACTTTCAACTTGTAGAAAAATTGGAAGAATTGACCAAAGAATGGTCAGATATACCAATGCTTGCAAGAACACATGGGCAGCCAGCATCCCCTACTCGTTTAGGGAAAGAAATAATGGTTTTTGTAACCCGTTTGAAAGAACAGTTTAATTTATTGAACGATATACCTAGTGCCGCCAAATTTGGAGGTGCAACCGGTAATTTCAATGCACATTTAGTGGCATATCCTTCTATTGACTGGAAAGCATTCGGTCAAAAATTCGTTCAAGAGAAATTAGGATTACAGCATTCGTTCCCTACAACACAGATAGAACATTATGACCATATGGCCGCCTTGTTCGATACCCTAAAGCGCATTAATACTATTATTTTAGACTTAGATAGAGATTTCTGGACCTATGTCTCTATGGATTACTTTAAACAGAAAATTAAAGCGGGCGAAGTGGGCTCCTCTGCTATGCCACATAAAGTAAACCCTATAGATTTTGAAAACTCCGAAGGAAATCTTGGTATTGCCAATGCCCTATTTGAGCATTTATCGGCTAAACTACCAGTATCTAGACTTCAAAGAGATTTAACCGATAGTACCGTATTAAGAAACGTAGGCGTTCCTTTTGCGCATACAATCATCGCTTTTCAATCTACTTTAAAAGGCTTGAACAAATTACTTTTGAATAAGGAAAAATTTGAACAGGATTTAGAGAACAATTGGGCGGTAGTTGCTGAGGCCATTCAAACAATATTAAGACGTGAAAGTTACCCTAACCCCTACGAAGCCTTAAAGGGTCTAACACGTACCAATGAAAAAATAAATAGAGATTCCATTGCAAATTTTATAGACACTTTAGAGGTTTCTGACAGTATTAAGAATGAATTAAAGCAAATTTCACCCAGTAATTATACCGGCATTTAAGCCAATTTTAATGCATTAAAATTTTTCTTTAATTCAAAGACTTCATATCGCCCGTTTTGGGCGATTTGCATTTTAGATTGTGATTCGTATCCTATATATTCCTTACGAACACAAATCTAAAATTGTATGCAAACAAATTTCTCAGTTGAAGAATCCATAAGTAATTTATGGGATAAATTAGATGGATGGCTAGAATCCATCATTTTAAAATTACCAAATTTCGCCATGGCTGTTTTGGTAATGTTCTTATTTTATTTTCTAGCAAGAGGAATACGGAAATTACTTAAGAAGACCATACTAAGAAAAATATCACAAGTTTCTATTCAAGAAATTATAGCCAAAGTAGTTTTTGTTGTCATTATTTTAATAGGTTTCTTTATAGCCCTTGGCGTTTTGGACTTAGATAAGGTTTTAACAAGTATTTTAGCAGGTGCAGGTGTAGTTGGTTTAGCAATTGGTTTAGCTCTACAAGGTACCTTGAGCAACACCTTTGGCGGACTTATACTCTCGTTCATGCCACAGCTAAAAATAAATGACTTTATTACGGCAGATGGTGTATCTGGTTTTGTTACGGAAATTAGCTTGCGAAACATTATTCTAAAAAAACCCGACAATAATGTAGTGGTGATACCAAATTCCAAATTTATAGATGGATCGTTCACCAATTATTCTATGAACAATAGAAATAGAATATTTGTAAACTGTGGTGTTGGCTATGAAAGCGACTTACAAATGGTAGAAGACCTGACCGTAAAAATTATCAGCGACAACTTTCAACAAAACGACGGTGAAGATGTAGAATTCTTTTTTACGGAATTTGGAGATAGTTCCATCAATTTTATGGTGCGTTTTTGGGCAGACTGTGTAAATGTAAAACAGGAACATGCAGCAAGACACAAAGCCATTAAAATAATCAAGAAACATTTTGACGAACGCGACATCAACATTCCGTTCCCGATCAGAACCTTGGATTTTGGAAAAAATAATCTACAAATTGCAAAAGATTAAATGAATTAAGATAAGGCTCAAAGTATTTTATATGAGACTATCGAATAAAATTAAAAAAGCCCGTTGAGCAAGTTCAACGGGCTTTTTATTAACTAACTAGACTATATTATTTATTAATTTGAACTTCATGTGGGTAAGGTATTTCTATACCTGCACCATCTAATGCTTTCTTAGTACCTTCAATGGTGGCAAAGTAAACATCCCAGTAATCTTCTGGCTTACAGAAAGGGCGTACGGCCAAGTTTACTGAACTATCTGCCAATTCAGATACATTTACAGATGGAGCCGGATCTTTAAGCACTTTTGGATTAGCTTCTAACATTGCCTGTAACACTTCTTTTGTTTTCTGTAAATCAGAACCATAATCTACACCTACTGTTGTATCTACTCTAATTTTACCTTCTGCCGTATAGTTTACAATGTTTCCGTTTGCCATTGCACCATTAGGTACAATTGCCAATTTATTTTCCGGGGTTATTAGTTTGGTGGTAAAAATCTCTATTTCCTTTACACTACCCAATACACCCTGAGCTTCAATTAAATCCCCTATTTTATAAGGTTTAAAGATGATAAGCAATACACCGCCCGCAAAATTAGAAAGTGACCCTTGTAACGCTAGACCAATTGCAAGACCAGCCGCCGCAATAACCGCTGCAAAACTTGTTGTCTCTACCCCTAACGTTGAGATAACGGTAATTATCAAAAATACGGTAAGTGCCCATTTCGCCAAATTCAATAAGAACTTTCTAAGCGACTCATCATACTGTTGCTTGGTCATTCCTTTGTTGGCTACACCAATTAGCTTCTTAATTATCCAAGAACCAATAATATAAATTAGAATGGCACCTATTACTTTAGGACCATAGAGCATTATAAAATCAATTCCTTTGTTAATCCAAATTTCTGCGTTTTCCATTTTTAATTTTTGTTTAGGTTGTTATTTAATTGTTCTCATTTATTATGACACCAATTTTATTTAATGGTCACATTAAAAATAACCGTTGCACAATTCTACAGCAAATAAAAACCCATTACGTAAACGTAACGGGCTGTTCTTAAACAAAATAAAACTTGCTCTTAACCTTTTATTAAATCGCCAAGTTGCTCTAAACCTTTACCTTCAAAATTAGATTTCTCCATTGCCTGAATTAATTGAACAAAACTGGCCGGATTCATGTCATCTCCTAAAACACGAACCAAAACAAGTCCTTTTTCATCGTTATCTCCGTAAATAATAACTTCATCAATAGTGTCTCCATCTTCCTTTAGCTGTAGAGTCGCCTTACCAAAAGGGGTATTCATTTTCATCAGCTCACTATAATCTGAACCTTTCAGTATTGATTTAATAGTCTTTTTTTGTACAAGATAATCTGCTTCGTTATCAGGTTTTTTTTGAAATGCCAAAATATTCAACTTCTTAAGGGAAGAAGCCGCTTCTTTTTCAGATGCACTCAAATTTGCCTTTTCCAAATTCAATAAGCTGGAAGGCAAATCAAAGGACATAAAATTCGGATTCTCTGCATTGGCAATATAATATTCTTGTAAACTCTGTTCAGATGAACACGATGACATGGTTAAACCAAAAATTACAACCATCATCCAATATACATATTTCATACTATGTTTTTTTTAGTAAAAAGGTCCCCTAAATATATAGAAGACCTTTTATATTAAATTTTTACTTTCCAGACGCTTTGTTCAAATCCTTTGGCAGGTCCATTTTACTGGTCAATGTTCCTATTTTATTTAAATCTATATCTCCTGTAAGACTTACAAGTACGGTTTCAAGTTTTCTACCGTTATGACCAACATCTACATTCTCCAAACCACTAACGAACATTAACAATTCCGATACATGGTCTTTCTTTTTGCCGTCTTTTATATAGAACTTTACATTTACATCTTTATCCTTGACCCGCATTAATTCTTCTAGTTTAGAAGATTTCAGGTACTTCTTTACCGTAGATGACATGTCTGCAGATACGCTTGCATCTTCAGTCATAAAGACCTTCACATTTTTTAATCCGCTGGCTATTTCCATAAATTCTTGAGCCTCTTTGTCATCACTAAGATTTCCAAATTTAGATACAAGGTCTATCATACCTTTATTTACTATTACGGACCCTACGTTATCCATATTTTCATATTTATCGAATACGGATTGTGAAAAACCCAACGCGGGTAAAATTGCCATTAAAAATACTACTGCTACTTTTTTCATGATTGTTGATTTTAAATACCTTCACCCGTTACAGGATCTGGTGATTGATGAATTATTGACTTATAATTAAGCGTGCCCTGTAAAATATAACACACTTAATTCATTTTTAATTTCCGTTTTTAGCTGCTTTACCCAGTTGGTCACCACCCGGCAAATCCATTTTATCGGTCAACTTTGATACTGACCTTAAATTGATATCTCCGGTCAAGGATAACAGGACTGTTTCCAATTTCTTACCATTTACATCTATATCCATGTCTTTTAACCCTGTTACGAACATCAATAGTTCTTTAACGTGATCACTGTCCTTACCTTCCTTTACATAAAACTTTACATTAGAGCTACCGTCACGTACTCTCATCAACTCTTCAAAAGAAGAGCTCTTAAGTCTATTGGTTACCCAACTATCCACGTCTTTGGAAATTGCCGCATCTTCAGTTGTAATTACCTTAAAACTGGTTATGGAATTTACTAACTCAAAAAATTCCTTTGCCTCTGGATCGTCTGAACTTACACTCATTTTACCCAACATTTGAAACATTTTGGGCTGCATGGCAACAAAGGTTACCTTATCATTATCCTCATATTTTTCAAAAATATCTTGAGCGTTAATTATTACCGGGGCTAACACCAACAGTGTTAATACTAGTATCTTTTTCATTTTAATTACTTTTCGTTAAAAATTTATTCGTTGTCTTTTCAAATTCATTTAAATGGTTCAGTTGCTCTGTACCCTTATTAAAATTCATTGCCAATAAGGCCAAGGCCTCTTTTGCAGATGCTATTTCCTCTGGGGTGTACTCATCTGCCAAAGTAACCGGAGGTGGTGTAGGTTCATAAAAATATAGCCCTACCATAAAGATTGCAATTGCAGCAACGGATGCCCATTTCAAATAATTTTTTCTAGGTTTTAATGGCACCTGCTTTGTAAAGCGTTCTTCTTTTGCTTTTGTGAAGTAATTGAACAAAGGTGCATGCTGCTCTAAATGCGGAGCAATGTTACCCTCTGAAAAGTACTTCCTAAGTATTTCTTCTTCTGCAATCGTAGTGGTCGCATCAAAATACTTTTCTATTAATTTTTCTATGTTATGCAATTCCATAATTATGCTTTTCCATTAATTTTTCCCTTACCGTTTTTCTTGCTCTGGACAAAGCTACCCGTATGGCCGTAGGTTTCATATCCAATAATTTTTCTATCTCTTCATATTCGTATTGTTCTACATCCCGTAATTGTAATACCATTTTCTGCTGCTCAGGTAATTCTGCCATAATTCTCTCAACCCAATCAATACTATCTTTTGCCTCTAATTCGCTTTGCAAAGATGTACTGGCATCGGTATAATTACTATGTACCAATTTTAAATTTCCCGCTTGTTTAGATTTTAAACGATCTAAGCAAAAGTTCTTGGTCATGGTCATGGCAAATGCCTCTACATTATTATAACTTTCCATTTTATTCTTTTTTGACCAAAGCTTTATCAGTATCTCTTGAGTTGCATCTTCTGCCTCTTCTGTAGACACCAACAACCTTTTGGCCATACGGAACAACTTATCCTTAAATGGTAATACAATATTTAAAAACTCCGTTTGTTTCATTTTGGTTTGGCTGTCTGTAACCTTTCTTACAGGTTTACAAAAAGAAGACGACGCTGAACGATTTTTGTTACAATTAATTTTTATTTCCTTGACTTGTAAGTAAATTTAACATCCTATTACTAATTATATACGTACTTATTTAAACTTCTGTTTTCGGTATAGTTTATGATGGCTTATAAATTGGCTAAAGCAGTACACTTTAATTAAAATTAAAAATAACTATGAAAAAATTTTTCTTGTCCCTCCTTTGTCTAGGTCTTATTACAATGTCATGTAGTAATGATGATAACGACCCCGTAGTTGAAGAAGAAGAAATTGAAAATCCTGAAGAGGAAGAAGAAACGGTAGAAGTTGACATTGAAGTCCAAAACTTTTTTTGGCAAACACTGAACCTTTATTATTTCTGGCAAGGAGATGTACCAGATTTAGCAGATGATCGATTTGATACACAAACTGCTTACGAAGAATATCTTGCAGAAAATGATGATCCGGTTGCTTTATTAGAAAACAAATTGTTGTTTTCCGAAGATAGGTTTACCTTTTATAGCGATGATTATACCGAATTGGTAAACAGTTCTGCAGGTATTTCTAAAAGTAACGGTCTACAATTTGGTTTAGGTCTTATCTCTGGTACCGAAGACGTATTTGGTTTTGTAGAGTACATTGTAAAGGATTCTGATGCTTCGGGCAAAGACATTAAAAGAGGCGATTTATTTATAGGGGTTGATGGTCAAACATTAAACCTTGATAATTATATAGAATTACTTTTTGGGAATAATGACACCTACACACTTAACATGGCTGATATTGTTGATGGTGGCATAAGCCCTAGTGATAAAAAAGTAACCCTAACCAAAACTGAAGGATTAATTGAAAATCCTATCCATGTAAATACTGTTATTACATCTGGAGACAAAAAAATTGGATACTTAATGTACAACCAATTTGTATCTGGATCTGAAGATAACCTTAATTCAGTTTTTGCGGATTTCATAGCACAAGGTGTAAATGAACTGGTATTGGATTTACGTTATAACCCAGGTGGTAGAGGATCCACTGCCGCTGTTTTAGCCAGTTTAATCAAAGGCACCAACACCAACGACCTTTTATTTAAAACAATATATAATGCGAAATTACAAGCAGAATTTGATAGTAGTTTAACGGATAATTATTTTGTTAGCACCACCGGTACTGCTGATGGTAATTCAGGTGCGGCACTGAACACATTAAATTTAAATAAAGTGTATATCATAGCTACAGAAGCTTCTGCATCTGCTAGTGAATTAGTGATGGTTGGTTTGGAACCTTATATTGATGTAGTACATATAGGTGGTACTACCGTTGGTAAAAACCAAGGCTCTGTACTATTTGTGGATGATCCAGAAGGTGGTAATGTCTATGACCCTGAAAGAGTTGATAATATTAATCCTAATGTACAGTGGGGACTTCAGCCAATAATAAGTAGGGTTGAAAATAGTGCTGGATTTTCTGACTATGTGGATGGATTAATTCCTGATATTGAACTTTCAGAAGATGTTACCAACTTAGGAGTTTTGGGTGATGCAAATGAACCTCTATTGGCAAGAGCCATACAGGAAATCAACGGTAATGGAGCTAGAAGAAATTTTGATGTGATTTTACCAGCCAATGTTGTTTCTAGTTCAAAACTATATAACCCGAGAAATACAACACTATTATTGAACAACAGCGTTCCTGTTGCTAAAATACCTGTATCTGAAAAGAAATAAAATCAAAACATTTTAGTTACACTTAGTATGAAGAAGATAATAATAGTGTTTGCTGCCGTACTAGCATTTTCATGCTCAAAAGATGATGATCTTTCATTACCAAATACGGTAGACCCAGATGGCTCTGCAGATGTGGAAGTACAGGATTTCATGTGGAAGGCCATGAACTTTTGGTATTTCTGGCAAGCTAACGTAGATGACTTAGCAGATGATCGTTTTGAAAATACGGAAGAAGGTAGAGCTGCCTATACCGCATTTTTAGATTCTGAGGATGACCCTGCCGCTTTCTTTGAAAATAAACTACAGTTTATTCAAGATAGATTTAGTTTCTATAACGAAGATTACCGTGAGCTAACCAATTCTCTAGCCGGTATTTCTAAGAGTAATGGCCTGGAGTTTGGTCTTGTCCAATTTCAAGATAGCGATGAAATTTTTGGATTTGTTCGCTACATTGTTCCAAATTCCAATGCAACCTCTGCCAATATTCAACGTGGAGATCTGTTTACCGGAGTTGATGGCCAAACATTGACCATTGACAATTACATTGGTCTGCTTTTTGGCGATAATGATACGTATACCTTGAACATGGCAGACTTTGAGAATGGTAATATTGTTCCTAACGAAGAAGAGGTAACCTTAACAAAAGAAGAAGGTCTGGCTGAAAATCCTGTTTTTCTTTCCAAATCTTTTACCATTGCCGGAGAAAACATTGGCTATATCATGTACAACCAATTTACCAATGAATATGATGACGACCTGTACGCTGCAGTTCAAGATTTGAAATCTGCCGGTATTACCAATCTAGTTATGGATTTACGCTACAACCCAGGTGGATCTGTAAATACTACAAGATTATTAGCCAGTATGATTTATGGAACCAACACATCCGATATTTTTCTTAGAAAGAGATACAACGATAAACTACAAGAACAATTTAACGATAGTCAGTTAGAGGTATATTTTGCCGATAAGATTAATGGGGAGACCATTAATTCTTTAGGCTTTAACAAATTATATGTTATTACGTCTGCTAGTTCTGCTTCTGCCAGTGAATTATTGATCAATAGCTTGGAGCCTTATATAGATGTTATTCAAATTGGTGATGTTACCAGAGGTAAAAATGAATTTTCCACCACATTGGTAGATGATAGGGAAAACTCATATTTATACACACCTTCAAGAGTCAACAATATCAATCCAGACAATCAATGGGCAATACAACCCTTAATTGGCAGGAATGAAAATGCCGATGGTTTTTACGACTTTACAAGCGGTTTACAACCAGATTATGAGTTGAAAGAAGATTATAGCAATCTTGGTATTATTGGGGAAGAAAACGAACCTTTATTGGCAAAAGCCATTGAGGTAATTACCGGTACTACCGGTAAACGCGACTTTACGGTTAAATACCCCATCAATATTATTAGCAGTTCTAAGAAAAATAGTTTGATGAGCGATAAGATGGTGGATGATACCGTTTATGATTTGGAATTCTAACTTATTCCAATACGTTATTTAAAGCATTGGCTTTAATATTGCGCTTTTAAATACAAGATTTCCTGAAGCCAAAAAACGATTTAAAAAAAGCTGAACAATGATACTATTGTTCAGCTTTTTATATTATCAAATTTTACAATAATCTGTTATTTAGACTATTGAAAATTGTACTTTTTAATTAGATTTTATCTGGCTGCTGTTTCATTAAAATATATACCTCCTGGAATAATAGAAACTGTTTTAGAAGCCAATAAGGTATTATCCGATAAATCATAAACCTCTAAAGAGCCATTGCTGACAAAATCTTTGGCATCTACTCCATAAAGTTTACCATCAATAACAGCCATATCATAAAAATTAAGACCTTCAATTTCCGCAGTTGTTGGCAATACACTTGTTGTAGTATCCATAGCATACACAGACCCTCCAGAATAATAATAAAGAGTAGCTCCATCAATTTCTAAATTACCTGGATGTTCCGTAACTGCATAATTCATAGTTTTTGTAACCGTATTATCCGTAGTATTAATATAATCTATTTGTCCGGCAGTCTCATTTCCGGTCCAAGATGGATTTCCACTTGATAATACCCAAAGATTTCCACTATCATCTAATTGCATTGAATTAGGGCGATCTCCTACTGTAATGGTCGTAGTAACCGTATTTGTGGTAGCATCAATTACCGTAACCCCGTTATTTTGATTAAACCCTCCTTGGAGCGCTACATAAACGGTATTATCCTTCACTATAATTTTCTCTGGCCCTTCCGCAACTGAAATAGTAGATTCTACGGTATTTGTTTCTAAGTCGATTACAGCAACATAATCATCATCAGGATTAGAACCGTCTCCCCAATTTGTAACATATCCTTTACCATTAGCTATTGCCATATAACGAGGGTTTAAAAAATCTGTCTCGCTTGGCCCTCCAATTGTGGCAACAGACTCAAAAGTATAACGATTTACAACTTCTATCTTCTGGGAACCATTCATTACTATATAAGCCATATTTTCGTAAAAAGACATACTCTGTGCATTGTCCCCTAATGCATCTGCATCATTTACAGTTTTAAAAATATCGTTTTCCACAGTGGCTAAATCATCCGAAACAAAAGAAATAGAAGCATTTCCTTGCATAAAATTTCCTTCATGAGAAACCAATATTCCATTTTCAAATGGGTAAGAATCATTATCCGTAATTGTTACTATTAAAGAACTATTAGCTCCCACAATATCCTCTTCATTACTAGTAGAAGTAATAGTAAAAATTACCTCTTCAGAAGATTCCACCTCCGTATCATCAATTAAAATTAAACTTTCTTGTACTGATGTTTCCCCTGCCGGTAAAACCACCGACCCTGATAAAGATTGATAGTCCTCCCCTTCAGTGGCTGTTCCTGTTACTTCATAATTAATGGTTACATCCATAGCATTTACGCCAGTAGTACTGATCGTTATTCCTACTGTTCCTTCTCCCTCATTATAACTATCTTCTGTTGTAGCTATTCCTATTGTTCCCGGTGTTGGCATATCATCATCATCACTACAAGATGTAAGTATAAATGAGGCGAAAGCCGCTGTTAACATAAAGTGTTTCAAATTCATTTTTAAAAATTTAATATTAATTGTGTTTGTATATTTCTGTTGGGCATAGGACGTAATGCTACGTTTTCGTAATATGTATTAAACACATTGTTAACAGTAACTCCTATAGTATATTTTAAATCTTTTTTCAATATATCCGCCGTATAAGTTGCCCCAAGATTTGCTACTTGATATTCTTTCAATTCCCCTCCAACAATAGATACAGAACCATTATACAAATGCTGATAAAACAAATTTAAGTCTGCTATTCTATATTCTAACGAACCGTTTGCCGTATGGAATGGCACATAAATTAACTGTTCATTAGTACTCTTATCTTCTGAGACGGTATAGGCATAATTTGTTTTAATCCCTAGCTCTTGGTTTTTACCTAAAGAATAATTTGCTTCTATTTTTGCCTCGGCTCCGTAAATTTCAACATCGTCTATATTTATAGGAGACCAAACCCCTTCATTATTGGGCAACCATTTTATCATGTCTTTTGTTGAAATATAATACCCGTTATATTGCATAGAGACAGCCCCAATATTTAAAACATTCCCAAAATCTAACTGGTATGATTTTTCAGGAATAAGCTCTAAATTTCCACCTGGTTGCCAATACAAATCATTGAAGGTGGGAGTCCTAAAATTTTTTGATGCATTTATCTTTACCTGGTAATTGTCCGTAAGACTATAACTACCATCAAACGAAAAAACCAACGGACTTGAAAAATCTGAAGAAAAGTCTTGCCTAACACTCAAATTGTAGGCTATTGTAGATGAAATAATATGTTTTAATAGGGCCGTCGCAGAAAAATCATCCCTTTCTGGACTTCCAAAACTATCCCCCGCGCCTTTATAGTTATTAAATTCCAAAAAAGAGTTAAGTCTAAAAAATTTGGAAATCTTATAATCCAGAGAATATCTTGCTAAAAAATTAGACACCTTCCCAAAGGAGTAAATAGCCGCATCTTTATTCTCAAAATATTTATACTCTTCTTGCAAGTAGGCTAGTTTTATTTTAGATATCGCTTTAGGTCCATAACTCCCCCACTCTAACTGAGTTCTATACTGGTTATCTTTATACTTACTTCTACCTAAAACCACCAAGTTTCCCGACAAATTTCTATCACTAATAAAAGTTTGATGGTATAACTTCAGTATCTGATTTTCAGAAAGAACATAACCTATATTCCAATTTAAATTTAGATTATTAAACTCGCCATTCTTATTCTCCTCACCAGTGTTTAAATACTTATAGTTATTATCCGATGCATTATAATTAACCCCTAAACTGTAGGACATTGATCGGCTACCATAACTCTGATGAAAATTTATTTTTTTTGTTTTATAACTTCCATAACCAATAGAAACTTGATTATCAAAGTGTTCTTTAAATAATAAATCGCTATTTAAATGAATACTACCGCCTATAGCTCCTGAGCCATACTGCACGCTTCCACCGCCACTACGAATGCTAATAGAATTGTAGTTAAATGGGTTTATGGTATTAAAATCTACTTGTCCGTTTAACTGTGAGTTTATATTTATACCATTCCATATAACTGCGGTATGAGACGCATTGGTTCCTCTAAAAGCAGGAGAAGAAACCATTCCAAATCCATTCTCTTTAAAATAAATGTTAGAATTAAATGCCAGTAAAGAGGTAAGAGATTCGTTAGTACGTTGTATAATACTATCTTGTAATACAGTTACTTTATACCCCTCAGCATACTGCTTAACTCTACTATCGGACACCACAACTTCATCCAACTTTAAAATGGAATCTCGTTGTGCATACCCAACTGTAGCACAAAACACTAGTACTATTGAAATTAACTTTTTCATCACAACAACGACTTTTTACCCGAAAGTCCATCGCATTTAAATTAAAAATATGGCAGGTCTCCTGACTTACGTACTACTATTCACCTTCCCATTAAACTAATAACAGTGGTACCGAAGAAATAGTAGCCATCTTTAGAACAAAGACTAAGCTTACAGTTGCGGGAACAGCTCTAGATTTTCACTAGATTCCCTTTTAATTTCATTACAAAAAATAATGAAAACCAAAATTCATGGCGAAAGTAAACATTTAGTTTAATCTTTCTAAGTAAACTTTTATAATACTACTTTTGAAAAATAGACGAATTACTACCATGTTAAAACGCTTGCTTTTTATTAGTTACCTTCTTTTGTTATGCGGATGCAAGCAGGAGAAAAAAGAAACAATTGTAAACAAAACCAATACAAGAAGCACTTTAATAAAATATGCCAATGGTTTTTCAATTCAAAACCAAAGTAACGGTATTACCATTATCAGGGTATTAAAACCTTGGGCAAATGCCAAAACTACATACACCTACGCTTTGGTTCCTAAAGAACTACAAGCAAGTGTCACTTTAAACAAAAATGAATATGACGCCATAATTTCAACACCTGTTGAACATATTGTGGTGACCTCAACTACTCATATTCCCGCTTTAGAAGAATTGGGAGTTTTAAACCAACTTATTGGCTTTCCCGATACCAAGTACATTTCTTCTACAGCAACAAGAAAATTAATAGATGCCGGAAAAATTAAAGAATTAGGTGTCAACGAAAGTATAAATACCGAAGCTGTCCTGGCATTGCAACCAGATTTAATTTTTGGCTTTGCCATAAATGGTGGCAATAGCACTTATGAAACCATACAACGCGCTAATATCCCCGTAATTTACAATGGCGATTGGGTAGAAGAAACACCCCTAGGAAAAGCGGAATGGATTAAATTCTTTGCTCCATTTTTCAACAAGGTCCAAAAGGCCAATGCTATCTTTAATGATATTGAAACATCCTATCTAGAAGCCAAAAAACTAGCTGCTGGGGCTAAAAGCAAACCTACCGTTCTTAGTGGTACCATGTACAATGATGTTTGGTATTTGCCGGGAGGCAAAAGCTGGGCAGCGAATTTTCTAAAAGATGCCAATGCCCTGTATTTATGGAATTCTACCGATGAAAACGGAAGTCTTTCTTTAAGTTGGGAAAGTGCCCTAGATGTTGGGCAACATGCCGAGTATTGGATAGGACCTGCCCAATTTTCCTCTTACCAAGAAATGCAAGACGCAAGCGAGCACTACATGCGATTTGATGCCTTTAAAAAAAGAAAAGTATTTACTACGGCAAATACAAAAGGAGAAACAGGTGGCACGTTATATTACGAACTGGCACCACAAAGACCTGATCTAGTTTTAAAGGATTTAATTCATATTTTACACCCTGGTTTGTTACCCAACTATACACCATACTTTTTTAAACCCCTCCTTTAATTGTTTAAACAAACTACATATAGCCTACAGTTCATTTTACTTTTAATTCTATTAATAGTTTGCCTTTCCATTAATATTTGTCTGGGATCTGTTACTATTCCTTTAGCAGATACTTTTAAAATTATATTTGGCTCTACACTTAAAGAATCTTCTAGCTATTATATTATTTGGGAGTATAGGCTACCAAAAGCAATTACGGCTGTTATGGTTGGTGGTGGTTTGTCATTAAGCGGGTTGTTAATGCAGACTTTATTCAGAAACCCTTTGGCAGGACCTTACGTTCTGGGCATAAGCTCTGGAGCCAGTTTAGGAGCGGCAATTTTAATAATGGGTACTTCACTACTCTCGGCAGTCTTCAGTTTTTCCGCTTTTAACGACTTTACACTTGCAATTGCATCTAGCCTTGGTAGTTTTTTAGTTTTATTCTTGGTATTGATCGTGGCCGCAAAGGTTAAGGATACCATGGCATTGTTAATTATTGGTCTAATGTTCGGTAGTATTACTGCTGCCATAGTCAGCGTACTTTCTTATTTTACAAAGGCCGAAAAACTACAGCAGTATATATTTTGGTCCTTTGGCAGTTTAGGAAATTTATCTTGGCTACAATTAAGAATCGTTGCCTTATGTACGGTTTTAGGAATTACGCTTAGCATTGTTTCCATTAAGCCTTTAAATGCATTATTACTTGGTGAGAACTATGCAAAAAGTTTAGGCATTGCTCTAAAAAAATCGCGATACATAATTATAGTCGCCACCGGACTGCTTGCAGGATCAATTACGGCATTTGCCGGTCCTATTGCATTTGTAGGTCTGGCGGTTCCCCATATCACTAAACAGATATTTCATACGACCGACCATAAAATTCAAATTCCCGCTGTACTTATCTGCGGAGCCATTTTAATGTTGTTATGCGATACTATTGCGCAATTACCAGGTTATATGAGTGTTTTACCAATTAACGCCATTACCAGTATTTTTGGTGCACCAGTGGTTATATGGTTATTGTTACGTAAAAGAAAAATGATTTTTTAATTAAAAACAGGTATTATCAATAAGAATACATCAAATAGCACATTTCTTGTCAACGACCTTGATATTGGTCATGATGATAACATAGTGGTTTCTAACATTTCAATTCATTTAATGAAAGGGGAACTTGCTGCTATAGTTGGTGTAAACGGTATTGGCAAATCTACACTGTTACGTACCTTAGGTAATTTTCAACCTAAACTTTCTGGATCCATACAAATTGAAGGAAAAGAACTTACAGACTATAGTGAATTGCAAATTGCATCTAAGGTCAGTGTCGTTTTAACGGAACCTATTGCCTCTAAAAACTTATCTGTGTATGAGTTATTGGCGCTGGGCAGACAACCTTACACCAATTGGTTGGGTAAATTAGCAGCTAATGATACTGCCATTATCAATAAAAGTGTTGCACTCTTAGCTCTTGAACCGTTATTATCCAAAAAATGCTTTCAGCTTAGTGACGGGCAATTGCAACGTGTTCTTATTGCCCGTGCCCTTATTCAAGATACAGATATTATTCTACTTGATGAGCCTACCTCTCATCTGGACCTTTATCATAAGGTATCTATTTTAAAACTACTGAAGTCCCTTGCGCACAGCACAAATAAAATTATTTTATATACCAGTCATGAAATTGAATTGGCTATTCAATTATGTGATAAAATGCTGATTTTAGACGGAGTCAACAATGCTTTTGACCAACCATGCAATCTCATAAAGAACAAGAATTTTGATACACTCTTCCCAACCGATATGATTTCTTTTGACTCCAATACGGGCTCTTTTAAAATCAAAAAATAGGTTTTTCAACATTTATAAGAAATTAAAGTAGGTATGTTAATTAAAAACAGACCAGCTCTTTTAAACTTTATTGAGCAATCAAGTATCTTTACATGATTACTGCAGTGCATATGAACGAAATTTATATTTACTTCATCATCGGAATCCTTTGTCTCGCCATTGGATACTTCTTAGGTAATTACATTCAGTTTCTAAAAACAAAATCGCGCCAAAGCACTTTAGAGGAACGAGAGCAGCAAATGCTAAACAACCTTTCTGTCTTTCAGGACAGATTAAAGGAAAGTGAAAACCAAAAATTTAAATTACAAACGGATAAAGAACAGCTGGGAAACCAAATAGTGCGTTATCAAGCTGATTTAGATAATTTACAGCTTAAAAATAGAGAGCAGAAAGAAGAAGTAGAAAAGCTTCAAGAAAAATTCACAAAGGAGTTTGAAAATCTTGCCAATAAAATATTGGAAGAAAAGAGTTTAAAATTCACGGAACGTAATGAGAAGAACATCAAGAATATTCTTACTCCCTTAAATGAAAAAATTCTTCTGTTTGAAAAGAAGGTAGAAGAAAGTCAGAAAGAGAATATCAGTATCCATTCCGCTTTAAAAGAACAGCTACTACATTTACAAACCCAGAACATTAAAATTACCCAAGAAGCCGAAAATTTGACCAAGGCATTAAAGGGTGATAGCAAAATGCAAGGTAATTGGGGAGAATTGGTATTGGAACGCGTATTGGAGAAATCTGGTCTAGAGAAGGATCGCGAATATATAGTTCAGCAAAGCTTTAAACGAGAAGATGGTAGTCGTGTGCTACCAGATGTCATCATCAATTTGCCCGATGGTAAAAAAATGGTGGTCGATTCTAAAGTATCTCTTACCGATTACGAACGCTATGTTAATTCAGAAGATGATTTTAAGGAGAAATTCTTAAAAGACCATATAAACTCCCTAAGAAGGCATGTAGACCAATTATCCGCCAAAAAATACGAAGACCTTTATGAGATGGAGAGTCCAGATTTTGTATTGATGTTCGTTCCTATAGAACCTGCGTTTGCAATAGCCATAAACCAAGATAGCTCTTTATACAATAAAGCATTTGAGCAGAACATCATTATTGTTACCCCTTCTACTCTTTTGGCTACTTTACGTACCATAGATAGCATGTGGAACAATGAAAAGCAACAACGAAATGCTATTGAAATAGCAAGACAAGCAGGTGCTCTTTATGATAAATTTGAAGGTTTTGTAAATGACCTGACCAAAGTTGGCAAAAAGATGGACGAGGCTAAAAGTGAATACCGTGGAGCAATGAACAAATTAGTAGAAGGCCGTGGTAATATTATTACCAGCATAGAGAAGCTTAAAAAAATGGGTGCGAAAGCAAAAAAGTCAATTCCTGAGTCCATCCTAAATCGTGCTAGCGAAGATGATGAACATGAAGAAGTACCTATAAAAACATTAGATAACAACCATTAATTCAATTTTAAATTAAACACATGAAAAAAATAGTATCATTAATTTTATTGGGTATAGTGCTCATTGGAGCTCTTTATTATGCCTTTATCTACTTTGTAACCTTCAGTGAAGGTGTTAGATCTGGCGAACTTATTAAAATAAGTCACAAAGGCGTATTAGTAAAAACTTGGGAAGGCGAGATAAGCCAAGGAATCTCTGGTGCTCAGATATTTTCATTTTCGGTATTGGACAAAGACAAGGAAGTTATAGACAAATTAAAGGAATATCAAGGGCAATATGTAAAAGTAAGTTATGTTGAGCGCTATGCTACCTTCTTTTGGCTAGGAGACACTAAATACTTTATTACAGAGGTTCATGCAGAAAAATCTCCTCATTTTAGAAATTAAATAACCACATTATAGCGAGAAGTTTATGGAAAAGTTTAAAAGCGTAAAAGAATCAAGAGTTTCTATAACAGAATTGATGCTGCCGTCCCATTCCAATTTTGGGGGCAAGGTACACGGTGGCCATATATTAAACTTAATGGATCAAATTGCCTTTGCCTGTGCCTCTAAACACTCACAACAGTATTGTGTAACAGCTTCGGTAAATCGTGTAAACTTTCTAAACCCTATAGAAGTAGGAGAATTGGTAACCCTTAAAGCCAGTATTAACTATACCGGCCGTACTTCTATGGTGGTTGGTGTTCGTGTAGAATCGGAAAACATTACCTCTGGTACCAAAAAACATTGCAACTCATCTTACTTTACCATGGTAGCCAAGGGAACAGATGGTAAAAATGTTCCCGTGCCCGGTCTTATAATTTCAGATGATCAAGGGGTCAGAAGATTTGCAAGAAGTAAATACCGCAAACTAGAAGCTCAAGAAAGAGACACTAAATTCGAGTCAAAATCCTTTAACTCTCAAGATTATATCAAAGAATTGGAATCTGAAAATATTAAGATCGATATGAAGTAAGAAGCTTTGCCGCGGCAGCATCTAAAAACCAGACCAAGTCTTTTGTTTTAGGTGCTACGTGACTTGCCGGGTATTCTAAATACCCCTCTTCCCTATCAACGATTACCTTTACTTTCTCTGCCTTACTTTCGCCGGTGACCAAAAATGCTACTGTTTTAGCATTATTGATTATTCTACCCGTAAGAGATACTCGTCTTTGCCCGGATTCTGGGTGAATAGCGACTTCGCAATTATCCGGTGATACCCATAAATTGATTTCATGTGGAAAAATAGAAGCTGTATGACCATCATCTCCCATACCTAAAATAACCAGATCAAATTGTGGTAAACCTAATTCCTTTGGCAATTCTTCCTCCAATAACGCACCGTAACGCTTAGCTTCTTCTTTTGGATCTTCCTCACCTTTAATTCTATGTATATTTCCCTCTGGAATATCAACCTTAGAAATAAGGTGTTCTACTGTCATTTTATAGTTACTTTCAGCATCCGTGGGTTCCACACACCTTTCATCTCCCCAATACAAATGAATGTTGTTCCAATTAATATCCTTTGAAAATTGCTCAGCAAGAACGTCAAAAACTATTTTTGGGGTACTTCCACCAGATAAGGCAATATGAAAAGCCTTCTGAGTAACTGATTTTTCAATTAAGTACTTAGAAAACTCTTCCGCTACCTTGTTTTTATTTTGATATACTTTTAATTCCATTTTATTCTTTAATATTATTTCGTGAGCTTTGACTAACAAATAACACAATAGCCAGATTCATCTGCCAGATTCTCACTTGGATTACGCCATTCGCCTACACCTTCTATAAGATCATTTGCGTTTTCAGGTCCCCAAACACCAGCTGCATAACCGTACATTTTTACATCCTTACCATTTTTCCAATACTCTAAAATTGGATCTACAAATGCCCAAGCAGCTTCAACTTCATCTGCCCTTGCATATAGGGTTGCATCACCCTGCATAGCATCTAATAGTAATCTTTCATAAGCTTCCATCACATGAGTTTCGGTTAAACTAGAATAGTAGAAATCCATATTGGCACGCTCTACTTCAAAACCTTGACCTGGAACCTTTACTCCAAATTTAATTAGAATGCCTTCATCGGGCTGTATTCTAATAATTAATTTATTGTCTTTATTGCTAATACCCGATTCTTTGAATATTTGATGATGTGGTGTTTTAAAATGTATAACGACCTCGGTCACTTTGGTAGGCATACGTTTGGCTGTCCTTACATAAAACGGTACATCTGCCCAACGCCAATTGTCTACAAAAAACTTAATTGCAGCAAAAGTTTCTGTCGTGGAATTTTCATCTACGCCCTCTTCTTCGCGATATCCCTTTACTTCTTGACCATCTATTTTAGAAGCAACATATTGTGCTCTTATGGTATTATCAAAAAGCGTTTTCTCATCGTTCATTATTTTTAACGACTTTAACGCTTTTAACTTCTCATTTCTAATTTCTTCGGCATCGGCACTTAATGGCGGCTCCATAACGATTAAAGCTACAATTTGCAATAAATGACTTTGAAACATATCTCTTAATGCCCCAGATTTATCATAATAGCCACCTCTTTTTTCAACACCCACGCTTTCAGCATTTGTAATCTCTACATGGTGTATATAGTTTCTGTTCCAAAGAGGTTCAAAAATACTATTGGCAAAACGGGTTACCAGTAGATTCTGTACCGTTTCTTTACCTAAGTAATGATCAATTCTAAAAATCTGATTTTCCTTAAAATATGTATGTAGTCCGTCATTTAATTCTTTAGCAGATTGTAAGCTATAACCAAATGGTTTTTCTACAATTAGTCTACGCCAACCATTAGAATCATCATTCAATCCTTGATCGGACAAGTTTTTAGCTATTGGCTCATATAAACTTGGTGGTGTTGAAAGATAAAATATATGATTTCCGTTCGTACCGTATTTCTGATCTAAATCTGAAATTCGTTTTTCCAGTCGTTCATATGATGTGTCGTAATCAGAACCTAAATCTTCATAAAACAGCTTATCGGCGAATTTTTGAATATAATCCTCATCAAATTCCTTTCGTTCATCTTCTAGATAGGGACTTTCTAAAACTACCTTATTTCTAAACTTTAAATCGCCCAAATCACTCCTACTAACGCCAAGTACCACAAAATTTTCAGGAAGATCATTTCCTTTATATAAATTGAATATGGCAGGTATCAGTTTTCTTGCCGTTAAATCTCCAGATGCCCCAAATATTACGAGCATATGATTTTCTGTCTTTTTCATTATAGGTTGAAATTCTATTTATTTGTAAATATCTTAAAAAGTAAGCCATTATTAGGCTTGTTTAAGATGTTATTTAGATTTAAAGTCAATATTTTAAATTATTTTTGATTCACATTATGTTAGCAACAAAGTATAACTAAAGTGTTGTAACATTTTAATGTCTTTTAATTATAAAACATACAATTTATGTACGATTTTGGTTTAGTAGGTCTTGGGGTAATGGGACAAAATTTTATCCTTAACGTAGCAGATAATGGCTTTTCTGCTTTTGGATATGATTTAGATGATGAAAAAGTAGAGGCCTTAAAGACTTTAGGTGGAGATGTAGAAAAAGTCAATGCCTCTAGCAACATAAAAACCTTTGTAAAGAACTTAAAGCAACCTCGTAAAATAATGCTTTTGGTTCCTGCAGGTAAAATTGTTGACGGCGTTATAGAATCTCTTTTACCACATATTGACAAAGGCGATATTATTATTGACGGCGGTAACTCTTTCTTTACCGATACGGACAGAAGAGAATCTTACTTACAAGAGAGAGGTATCAACTTTTTTGGAGCAGGGGTTTCCGGTGGTGCAAAAGGTGCCCGTAAAGGTCCAAGTATTATGCCCGGAGGTTCTAAATCTGCTTACGAGCATATTAAACCTATTTTTGAAGCGGTTTCCGCTAAATACAACGGAGAGCCATGTGTTGCCTATTTAGGTCCAAAATCTGCAGGGAATTATGTGAAAATGGTTCACAATGGTATTGAATACGGCTTAATGCAGCTGACTTCAGAAATATACGATGTACTTAAAAAAGGAGGCGATTACAATAATGATGAATTACATAGCACTTTTGCCAAATGGAATTCTGGTAGGTTACAATCTTTCTTAGTTGAAATTACATCTGAAATTTTTGAACAAGAAGATGATTTGACCAAAGGACGTTTAGTAGATCAAATTTTAGATAAGGCAAAGCAAAAAGGTACCGGTAAATGGACGAGCCAAAATGCGATGGACCTGGGTATACCTGTACCATCTATTGATGTTGCGGTAAGCATGAGAGAACTTTCCGCATTAAAAGACGAGAGAGTAAAAGCAGATGCACTTTATGATAGACCTACCGTTGCTCATATGGATAAAGAGAAATTAGAAGCGCTTTCCGAAAAGGCTTTGTACTTCTCTTTTATTATTACCTATTCTCAAGGATTGCACCAATTGGCAGATGCATCAAAAGAATATGGTTACAATTTAGACATTGCCGTAATTGCAAAAATTTGGAGGGCAGGTTGTATTATTCGTGCAGGTTTATTGGCTGATATTACCGAAGCTTTTAAAGCTGAGCCAACACTACCGAACCTTTTACTTTCTCCTAATTTTGTAAGCAAAATAAAAGAAACGGTAGATGCGGCTAGAGAATTAGTGGCATTTGGAGCACAAAACGGAATTCCTTTACCAGGGCTTTCAAATTCACTTACTTATTTTGATGCCTATACTTCAAGTAAATTACCTTTAAATTTAATACAAGCGCAACGAGATTATTTTGGTTCTCATACGTATGAGCGTTTAGATCGTGAAGGTATTTATCATACAGAATGGGAAGATTAAAAAATAACATTTGAAAAATATAAAGTTTATAGGTGGTATTTGTCTTTCGTTGGTTTTTGCTATGAACGTAATGTCATGCAAACAAAAATCTACGGAAAATGTTCCTGTTGAAATTTTAGACAACCACACCCTGAGCAGAAAGGCAAATACCATCTCAAACGATTCTCTAAAAAGACAAGTTTACGTACCTATTTATTCTGATATCTATAATCAAACAAGAGATACCAGAACTTTATTGACCGCTACTTTGAGCATTAGAAATACCAGTTTAAAAGATAGTTTGTTCGTAAGTAAGATCGACTATTACAATACAGAAGGTGATCTTGTAAGAAGTTATATAGACTCCCCTATTTACCTTACTCCAATGGAATCTATTGATTATGTCATTGAGCAACAAGATACATCTGGTGGTAGTGGAGCAAATTTTATGATTGATTGGTATTCCAAGAGAAAATTAAATCCATTATTTCAAGCTGTTATGGTGGGTGGTTTGGGAGCACAGGCATTTTCATTCACTACTGAAGGTATTGAAATTTTTGAATAATAGTACAAAACCTAATATTTACTCTAAAGTCCATTTTTCACACCTATTTTTATGTATACTGTTTATGTCATAGAATTATCAAAAAAAGTATACACCGAGAACAAAAAATTCAGGGAAGCCAATCCACAATTTAATGGGGTTCTTGAGTGCCTTTACGTTGGCATGACCAGTAAAACTCCAAAAGAACGTTTTGAACAGCATAAAAGTGGTAGTTTAAGCAAAAAAGGACACAATATTTCTTCAAAAATTGTAGAAAAATATGGCCTTTACTTACGTGGTAGTTTATTTAACCACATTGACCCTGTACAAACAAGAGCAGAAGCTTTAAAACTTGAAAAAGAGTTAGCACTGGAATTAAGAAGAATGAAGTATGCTATTTGGTTTAATTAGCCATAGCTTATTCTTTTGGCAAAGGCGTTACGGCATCTAATAGTTCGTCTTCCATTCCATAATATTTTAATGCGAAACCAAAGGCAATTACAGAAAGTATTATACCCACAAGAAACACCGTATAGGTCCACCTTAACAACCTATATTTTTCTTGTAGCACCTTGCCCAAGTAATACAGATCCATACTCAATGAATCATAAATAGATTCTTTGCTTTTTATGATATCCCTTAATTTTGCTTTAAAGTCCTTAATTTCCATAGTGTGGAAATTTCCAAAAAACAGATAATTCGTATCCTTTTTATTAATATCATTTTCAACCACCTCGGCATTATCCACTTTTGGTCTTGTAGCCAAAACCGACATTATCATTGAAGCTATACTAAATAGTACAAATATTACCGTGGGATAAATTAAGTATGAATTTGAAGGCGAGTCTAACTTAGGCAAAAGGTTAGCCAATAAGAGCGAAATTATAATGGCATTTACCGATAAAAGAATATTGGCTTTAGTATCTGCTATATCACTCAGTTTTATATGATTTCTAAGTTCTATTCGATATAATGATTGAATAGCCCTCTGCGGGCTCTCATCTTTTAATCTAGCCTTTAAAACTTCTTTCTTTTCTGTTTTTTCCGCCTTTTGTAATCTTGAGATCAAAGAAAGTATATTATCCTCTTTCTGCTCTTGCCAATTTTCCTTGGCATAATCAGAATAAAACCTATGCCTAACCCTAAGTTCTTCAACATAATCTAATCGCCAAGTATCTATATCAGGAACGGATTTATTAAAATTTTCAAGCTCAAGTCTTAATAGCTGTAACAATTCCTCAAAATCACTAGATGCATAAAACCAGGTTCGCACATCCTTCATAATTTTTTCTGATTCGCTTTTAGGTTCATCTTTGCCCCAAGCGCTCGTAATCAACTCCAATACCTTGTTGATATTTTCATTATCTATACCATTATTTTTTAAAAAATCCGTGGCTAAGTTTAAGCTTTCGTTTAAATGATTTTCATAATTCACCGCAAAACCAGAATGCATAAACCACGTTGCAATTAAAATAGAATTGACCTCAACATTGGTAAGATCAGTTGTTTCCAATATTTTCTTTGCCTTGCTTATAGACTTCATGGCATAACCCTGGGTATGAAAAAGAAAATTCTTGTTCATTTGTTCCGCCAATAAATTCTTAACGTATTTTTCAGTTGTATTTACTAGTTTGTTGGTCATAATATTCCTTTATAATTGCCCTTAATTACCATTACACTGCCTAGATTATATCTTATTGGAGCTTATTTATTAACACAGTCAAAGCATTCCATTTCCTCATTGGTCATCTCTATATCTTCTGAACCTTTTAATGCTGTAGTCAGTTTTTCACTTTTATCCAATTGATCATAAAATTGCCCAGCATATTCCACAAGTTGATTGCGCCTATGTTTAATTTTTGATATCAATTCCTTTCCATCTAATTCAAAAATAGATTCCGGCCATACTGAAAAAGATTCCTCTATAACTTCATCTGTTAACAGCAATTGTAATTTTTCCGCCTCATTCTTAAATGTGATTCTTGGGATGCCTCGCATAAAATAAATATCGAACGAAGAAATCAATCCCGGTAAAAAATCTATTTCATTTTCAAAGCTTTGAACTTCCGGCAAAAAGACATTATTAGATATAAGTGTCGGCAGTATTCCTTCTAAATTAAAAAAGGCATTATCTCGATCACATGGTAGCGGTGTTGCCAGAAAAGAATCGCCCCTATTTTCAAGTGCCCATCCCCATTGCTTGGCATGCCTATCCCAATCCCCTATCAACAAATCAAACAATCTTGCCTTTACCAGTGCTTCGGAATTAAGAACTACTTTGTTTGAGTTCTTAATTTTAAGCTTTTGTAGGTTATCGGTATCTATAAGAGAATCAACATTCTTTAATTCTAACCACTGAGCATTTCCTTCGGTTTCATACTCTAAGAGAAACAACCTATTACCAAATTTATCATTATACTCTGCAAGCTGCTCTTGCTTTGGGACAAACACTAATTTTGGCCTAGTATTCAATATTCCCGCCTTATCTGAAAGTTTAGCAACAACTAATGCCGCATAAGGGTGCTGAGCCGATATACCGTCAACAATTATGTTTTCTATTCCCAAAGTCTCCGCTACTTTAGGCACTAAAGGAGATGGGTCTTTAGTCACACTTCTTAATGTCATTAACACACCATTTTCTAGTTGTAATTTTAAAGAATGTGTCTGGTTGCCTCCTCCTTCTTCCATGATTGTTACCTTACCTTCCATTTCGTTTAGAAACAAAATTGGAACCTTTACCGGAGTAGACCAGGCTTTTCTATATTGCTCGCCTTGCATTATGGTTTTGACCCCATTGCCTTCGTATAAAGTGCTTGCTGCAACCAATACTGAATCATAATCCCGAAAATTAATTTGATCAACATCGGGCAATTCTAAAATCTCACAAGTCTTAAATGATTTTGAAGTACTTGATAGCGAAAAATAAGTCATCACCAAAAAGACCAACACCAAAACCCCAAGACCTAATAGTAATTTTTTCAACACATACTCTTTTAATTCCTTCAAGTTTACCTATAAAATCAAAAACTAGATTACCTGATAAAATTAATTTTTAACCGTAAAAACAGCCTTATCACAATTCCCTCACAAACAATGTATTTATTGAATATATATTGTTAAATTATTGATTATATACTAGATTAAATACTCGTTTTATTTTATTTTAATAATCAACAAAGAAATACACCTAATTATCATGAATGGACTAATAATGGATTACCCCCTAACTACGACCACCATATTAAATTATGCAAATAGTGCTTTTCCTGATAAAAAATTAATATCATACTTACCCGATGGTTCTAGACATGAGTATTCTTACGCACAGCTTTACAAACGCTGTTGTCAATTAGCCAATGGGCTAAGAAATAAATTAGGAATTGAGAAAGGTGACATGGTCGGTACTTTCGCTTGGAACCATTATCAGCATGTTGAACTATATTATGGAATTCCAGGTATTGGTGCTGTTTGTCACACTATAAATATTAGACTATCAGCTCAGCAAATAGAATTTATTATCAACCATTCTGAAGATAAAGTCATTTTTGTGGACGCTACTTTAGTTCCTCTTTTAGAAAAAATTGCACCTAAACTAGAAACCGTTGAAAAATATGTAATAATAAACGCCACAAAAAACTTTAGCACCAGCCTTGGCAACATTGTACATTATGAAGATTTAATTGGCGAACAGTTAGACACCATAGATTGGCCCGAAATAAATGAAAACGATGCAAGTGGCATGTGTTACACAAGTGGAACCACAGGCATGCCTAAAGGTGTACTATACTCCCACAGGTCTACATATTTGCATGCTATGACAATTCTTTCACCCAATGCCGGCAATTATAATTTTAGTGATAAAATTTTATTAATTGTACCACAATTTCATGTCATGGCTTGGGGATTTCCATACATGTGCCTACTGACTGGTTCTGATATGGTGATGCCATCTCTTCATTTACAACCTAAGGCAATCATTAATATTCTTGAAAGTGAACAGATTAACAAAGCAAATGGCGTACCGTCTATTTGGAGAGGGGTGTACGAAGAAATGAAAAAAAATCCGCCCAAAACAAAATTAGCCTTAGAAGAATATTTGGTAGGTGGCTCTGCCCTCTCTGCAAGTCTAATAGAGAATTTTGAAAAAGATTTTGGGATAAAAGGTGTTCAAGCATGGGGAATGACGGAGACATCTCCTTTAGGTACCGCTAGTAGACTACAGAAAAAGCATGAAAAATTGACCAGAAAAGAACAATTGAAAATTCGTGCTAAACAAGGATTTGAATTTCCTGGAATAGAAATGAGAATTATAGATGAAAATGGAAATATAGCACCTAGAGATGGTGAAACCATGGGCGAATTACAAGTTAAGGGAGCCTGGGTCATTAAGTCTTATTTTAAGACTAATAGCCGAGATAACTTTACTGACGATGGATGGTTCAAAACTGGAGATGTGAGCACCATTGATGCTGATGGATATATGCAGATTACCGATCGCACCAAAGATTTAATAAAAAGTGGAGGTGAATGGATTTCAAGTGTAGCTCTAGAATCTGCCCTAATGTCTCATTCCAAAATTAGCGAAGCCGCCGTAATTGCTATTCCTGACGAAAAATGGTCTGAAAGACCCTTGGCAACTTTAGTTTTAACCAATGAAAGTAGTACTATTTCTAGCGAAGAATTGAAAGAATATTTATCTAAAGACTTTGCAAAGTATCAAATACCAGATCAATACATTACCATAAAACAGATACCAAAAACAAGTGTAGGGAAATTTGACAAGAAAGAAATAAGAAGGTTGTATGCAGAAGGAAAACTCTAAATTTTAGAGTTTTCCTTTGCTTTACAGTATTAGTCAAATTACAAGACTATTTACTTAAATACATTTTACGTCTAGCGTAAAGATTGTAAAATTCATCATCCTTTAGGCTGTCAATAAATAAAATACTTTCTCCCGTACTCTTCATTTCAGGTCCTAAATTCTTGTTCACATTTGGGAATTTATTAAAAGAGAATACTGGTTGCTTAATTGCAAATCCTTCTAATTGAGGATTAAAGTTGAAGTCTTTCACCTTCTTCTCCCCTAGCATTACCTTGGTCGCATAATTCACATAAGGTTCTTTATAAGCCTTTGCAATAAATGGTACCGTACGAGATGCTCTTGGGTTTGCTTCAATGATATAAACGACATCATCTTTAATGGCAAATTGAATATTTATAAGACCTACTGTATTTAATGCCAAAGCGATTTTCTTAGTATGATCTTTTATTTGTTGCATTACAAATTCTCCAAGATTAAAAGGAGGCAAGGTTGAATTAGAATCACCTGAGTGAATTCCACATGGCTCAATGTGCTCCATAATCCCGATAATATAAACATCTTCTCCATCACAAATAGCATCTGCCTCAGCTTCAATTGCACCATCTAGATAATGATCCAACAACAGCTTATTATTTGGTATTTTTCTAAGCAACCCAACTACATGCTCTTCTAATTCCTGTTTATTAATTACAATTTTCATGCCTTGACCACCTAAAACATAAGACGGTCTTACCAATAATGGAAAATCCAGCTCATCAGATAGGGCCAACGCCTCTTCTGCAGTTTCCGCAACACCAAACTGTGGAAAAGGAATATCATTTGCTTTTAAAAGATCGGAGAAGTTTCCTCTATCCTCTGCTAAATCTAGAGCCTCAAAACTAGTTCCAATAATCTTAATCCCATATTTAGACAATTTTTCAGCAAGCTTAAGTGCCGTTTGCCCTCCTAGTTGAACAATTACTCCTTCTGGCTTCTCATGACGGATAATATCGTAAATATGCTCCCAGAATACCGGCTCAAAGTACAATTTGTCGGCAGTATCAAAATCAGTAGATACAGTCTCTGGGTTACAATTGATCATGATGGTTTCATAACCACATTCAGCTGCTGCCAATACTCCATGTACACAACAATAATCGAACTCTATACCTTGACCGATTCTGTTTGGTCCTGAACCAAGAACTACTATTTTCTTTTTATCAGTAACTACACTGTCATTTTCCACATAACGCGTACCATCTGGCTTTTCAATTTCAGCTTCAAAAGTAGAATAATAGTATGGCGTCATAGCTTTAAACTCAGCTGCACAAGTATCAACCAACTTATATACCCTATTAATATTGAGTTCTGTTCGCTTATTGTATACTTCACTCTCATAACAATCTACCATATGCGCGATTTGTCTATCGGCAAATCCTTTTTGCTTTGCTTCTAACAACAAATCTTTTGAAAGCGTAGCAATGGTATATTTTGAAATTTCTTTTTCCAAAAAGTGCAGTTCCTCATACTGCTTTAAGAACCACATGTCAATCTTAGTGATTTCATGAATGCGACTTAATGGAATACCCATTTGGATAGCATCATAAATTACAAAGACGCGATCCCAACTTGGTATAGTTAGTTTACTAATGATCTGCTCATAATTCTTATAGCCCTTACCATCTGCACCTAAACCGTTTCTCTTAATTTCTAAGGATTGGGTTGCTTTGTGCAAGGCTTCTTGAAAAGAACGACCTATTCCCATTACCTCTCCAACAGATTTCATCTGAAGACCTAAGGTACGGTCAGAACCCTCGAACTTATCAAAGTTCCATCGTGGAATTTTTACGATTACATAATCCAACGTTGGCTCAAATAACGCCGATGTAGACCTTGTAATTTGATTATCCAATTCATCTAAAGAATAACCTATAGCTAATTTTGTAGCAACTTTTGCAATAGGGTAACCGGTAGCTTTTGAAGCCAAAGCAGATGACCTAGATACACGTGGGTTAATTTCAATAGCTATAATATCCTCTTCCTCATCTGGACTCACAGCGAACTGAACGTTACACCCTCCTTCAAAGTCTCCAATACTACGCATCATTTTAATGGCCATATCACGCATTTTCTGAAAAGTCCTATCGGATAATGTCATAGCTGGGGCTACTGTAATGGAATCTCCGGTATGTATACCCATTGGATCCATATTTTCAATAGTACATATAATAACTACGTTATCATTTTTATCACGTAAAAGCTCTAACTCATACTCTTTCCACCCCATAAGGGCTTTATCTATCATTACCTCGTGTATGGGTGAAATTTCCAGACCGTAACTTAACTGTTCGTCAAAATCCTCCGGTTTATATACTATAGATGCACCTGCACCACCAAGAGTATATGAAGCTCTAATTACTAAAGGAAAACCAAACTCTTGAGCAATTTCTTTTCCTTTCAAGAAAGAGGTCGCAGTGGCTTGTGGTGCCATGCCCACTCCTATTTTCAACATCAACTCTCTAAACTGTTCCCTATCTTCAGTAATATTAATTGCATCAATATCAACACCAATCAATTCTACTCCAAAATCTTCCCAAATTCCTTTTTTATCCGCCTCTATACACAAATTCAATGCAGTTTGACCTCCCATTGTTGGTAAAACGGCGTCTATTTGCGGATGCGCTTTTAAAATTTCTACAATAGATTTTGTGGTAAGTGGCTTTAGGTATACGTGATCCGCCATTGACGGATCTGTCATAATAGTTGCCGGGTTACTATTTATCAAAATAGTTTCAATACCATCTTCACGTAATGAACGTAATGATTGACTACCTGCATAATCAAATTCACATGCTTGACCGATAACTATAGGACCTGATCCTATTAATAAAATAGAGTTTAAATCTTTTCTTTTTGGCATTTTATAACAATTTAATATGGGAATTGGACAAAAAAAAGGTGTTACTTTCAGAAAAGTAACACCTAAATATTTTTAAAACAATGAAATCATTATTTTTTGTGGCTTGGTTCAGAGGAAACAGTTAATTTCTTTCTTCCTTTTGCTCTTCTTCTTGCAAGAACTTTTCTTCCATTTACGGAAGCCATACGCTCACGAAAACCGTGTTTGTTCTTTCTTTTTCTCTTTGATGGTTGAAACGTTCTCTTGCTCATCGCCTATATAATTAAATGCTTTGTATTAATTTTGAAATTTGTCCTTTTCAAGGGACAGGTAAAACTGGGCGCAAATATACAAAGAGTTTTTGCTTTAGCAAGGGTTATGAAAAAAAATATTTTTATAAATCCGTACGTCTCAAAACCAAGCTTTTGATTAATTTTGCCCGAACTGAAATTTAGCGCCGTAATCACTATATTTTAATAGGGTTTCAATAAAAACCCAAAACTTTTCTTAACTATCTATTAGATCAAAATAAATTAAATATGTTCAATAAAAATTTAAAATTAATCATTGCAGGACTTATAATTGCCTATGCCGTGTACCAATTTATAGAAGGTAATATAGGAAATGGTATATTTCTAATCCTACTTTCCTTAATTTTTATATTTCTTTATTTTAGAAATGAAATTATTCTTTTAGCATTTTTAAGAATGCGTAAGCAAGATTTGACCGGAACTAAAAACTGGTTAGACAAGATTAAAAATCCCGAGGCTGCACTAACCGTTAAACAACAAGGTTATTACAATTACCTGCACGGTATCATTTTTTCACAGACCAATTTGACCCAAGCGGAAAAATACTTTAAGAAAGCCTTAAAGCTTGGTCTAACGATGGATTACGATGTAGCCATGGCAAAACTAAGCTTAGCTGGTATATCTATGCAGAAACGACGTAAAAGAGAAGCAACTACTCTTTTGAACGAGGCTAAGAAATTAGACAAAAACAACATGTTGACCGATCAAATTAAAATGATGCAGCAACAGATGAAAAAAATCTAATTTATCATTTACCTATATGATAATACCCCTTGTTAGGTATTTCAATAGCATACTTCTTACGAGAACTATTATTTAAATGCGCCTCTCTCAACCATGGGTTATGGCGCTTTAATATTTTGTAGTTTATCTCATATTCTTGAGCAAAATCCGCAAAATCACTTACAGGCTCATCTATTTCTACAGTGAACGTTGGCACAGCTTCATACATATCCTCTTTTTCTATATGAAAACCATATTTTTCAGGATTAGACAGTATTTCTTTTATTGCCATAATTCTAAATACATATCTACCGGTTTCACTACCCAATAACAGATCCCAATAATTATCTACTTGCTGTATGCCCATATATTTGTTAATTGCTCCTGGACCGGCATTATATGCCGCAGCGGTCAAAGCCCAACTTCCATATTTATTTTTCCATCTATTTAAATACTTACACGCAACTTCTGTTGACTTCTCTAAATGGTAGCGCTCATCTACATTTGAATTAACTTCTAGACCATACTCCCTGCCCGTATCTCTCATTATTTGCCAGAAACCGGTAGCACCTGCAGGAGACACCACATTGGTTAAACCACTTTCTGCAACTGCCAAATATTTAAAATCATCTGGAATACCATTTTTTGCCAAAATAGGTTCTATTACCGGAAAATATTTATGAGCCCTTTTTATAAGCAATACTGCATTTGACTGCCAATAGGTATTTACCAAAAATTCCCTATCAATACGTTCTAAAATTTCCGGGTCTTCTTGAGGAACCACCTCTCCTGCAAAATTTAAGTTTTCAGGAATTTCTATGGATGATATTTTATATGATTTAGCTACATTTTTTTGAACACTATCATTAACCACAACATTATCTACTACAGCCGTATTGTTGGTATTACCCACCGCAAATATCAATGTACCCGCAACAAAAACAACCCCTAACAACATCAATATATTCTTAATAGTTTTCATGAATTCTATATTTTAAATTATTTCTTCCGATTATAAGTCTACCAAAGGTATATATAGAACTATCTTATTCCAAAATAATTGTTGGCAAGTTCTCGTTAAACCATTTTGCCCTATGTATGATCATGGTATGTGTCCCATTCTTAACAGGTATACAATGAGCAATATTTCTCATGGGAAACACCGTGTCTTTCTCCCCATGAATATGAACCAAATTATCACACGGTACTTCTTGCTTCCAATTCACCAATTCATGTATGCACCAATCTATATAACCCTTATCCCTTACGGACAAATATCGTTCGTATAAAGACAACCTTTTTATCACACTTTCACCAAATGCATATTTGGCAACTAATTCCACATTGTTGACGAGCCCGGTAGGAAGCAATTTATGAATACTGGTATATCTTGCAAATAACATCCTTTTAGGTAATTCAAATCTCGATTTTACACTTGAAACAATAATAACCTTATTTACTTGGATATATTTGACCATTTCTTGCACCAAAAGACCACCCAAGGAAACACCCAGTAAAACCACATTATCCTCTTTTACCTTTTCGCTCATTTTCTTTGCATAATCAGTAAAGGATATACCCTTTGTAGGAATATCCCACTCCAGCAAATGCACTACAAATGTCTCTTCCGGTAAATTTAAATATTCAAAAATTGAAGAACTCGCAGCCATACCCGGCATACAATACAAATGAATTTTATTATCTTCCATAGCCATGAAACGTAGTAAAAACTAGGAAATTAAGTATTTTTTAACTAGTTTTGTAAGAGAATGTGAAAAACACTTTCTTTTCATTGTGTTTTAATCTTTATAGCATTTCTAAACGACAAAATTACGATTTGAGAACATCGTAATTTTTTTGTCTAACAACAACACTAAAATTACCTATATGAACGATGTTATCATTAATGACAATTCTTTTCTGCGCCAGTTTGAAACTACGGTAAACGGTCATCTTGCTAGAATAGAATATTCTTCTCAAGAACGAAAAGTCTTTCTTACCAAATTGGTAGTTCCAGAAGAAATTACAGACGAAAGTTTTAGGGAAAACTTCATCAAAGCCGTTCTAAGTATTATTCAAGAAAGAAATCTTAGAGTTGTTCCAACAAGTCCTCATATTGCAGGATTTCTACGTAAAAATAGAAGACAATACAAAGAGATGCTACCTATAGGTATACGCATCTAACAAAATTTAAAAGCCTTTCTTCGGAAAGGCTTTTTTTTTTACGCTTCAACTTCTACTTTTACAAAATTGAACCTAACCAATCCATCATTGTCTATTTCTGTTAGCTTCACTTTATGCAAGGTATTAACCAACGACGGATTCCAGGGTGATTTCACCTTAACATAATTCTCCGTGAATCCATGAATATAACCTTCTTTATTCTCGCCTTCAAATAAAACAGTAAGATCATTACCTAATTGACTTTCATAAAAAGCCCTTCTTTTCTTTACAGACAAACCTCTTAACATTTTGCTTCGCTTGTTACGCACTTTATTAGTCACTACCCCATTCATTGTGGCAGCTGGCGTATTATCTCTTTCCGAATAGGTAAAAACATGTAAATATGAAATATCCAAATCATTTAAGAAATGATAGGTCTCTAAAAAATGCTCTTCGGTCTCTCCCGGAAAACCTACAATAACATCAACACCAATACAGCAATTTGGAATTACCTCCCTAATTTTTGCAACGCGCTCCTTATAAAGATTGGTCATATACCTACGCTTCATTAATTTCAAAAGATCATCACTACCGCTTTGTAATGGTATATGAAAATGAGGTACAAAAATTTTACTTTGAGCAACAAACTCAATGGTTTCGTTTTTCAAAAGATTGGGCTCAATTGAAGAGATTCGTAGCCTATGAATACCATCTACATCATCCAACGCCTTTACCAAATCTAAAAAAGTGTGTTCGTGCTTTTTATTACCGAATTCACCTTTACCGTAATCGCCAATATTTACTCCTGTCAATACTATTTCCTTAATACCTTGTTCAGATATATCCGCAGCATTTTTCAGTACATTTTCCAAGGTATCACTTCTAGAAATTCCACGAGCAAGCGGAATTGTACAATAGGTACATTTATAATCACAACCATCTTGAACCTTTAAAAAAGCTCTGGTTCTGTCACCAATTGCATAGCTACCTACATAAAAGTCGGCGTCGGCAATTTCACAAGAATGCACTTGACCATGATCATTTTTAGTTAAATCGTTTATATAGTCGGTTATCTTAAATTTTTCGGTAGCACCCAACACAAGATCAACACCATCAACATCTGCCAGCTCTTCAGGTTTTAATTGTGCATAACAGCCAACAGCGGCCACAAAGGCATCTGCATTTATTTTCTGAGCTTTTTTAACAATGGTCTTAAATTTCTTATCTGCATTATCTGTTACAGAACATGTATTTATTACATACATATCTGCTTTTTCAGAAAAATCAACCCTTTCAAATCCTTCATCTGCAAAACTACGGGCAATTGTAGAGGTTTCCGAAAAATTCAACTTACATCCTAAAGTGTAAAATGCCACTTTTTTCTTCATCTAATCTTCTCTTTTGAGAATGCAAAAATACTTAAACTTCAACTAGTTTAAAAAAATACAACTAATTGATATTCAGATTTAAAGACTTAATACTTTCTCCATTTTTTAGTTATCTCGAATACATGGGTAAGAATATCGGCTTCAATTTCATTGAACTCCACCCCTCTTCTAGCCATCATTACCTTAGCAGCATCAAATGCTTTTGCAGGCTGATAAGCTGTAAAACCAGAAGCTCCGCCCCAACTAAAACTAGGAACAAAATTTCTAGGAAACCCCGGCACATAAATATTGGAATTAACCCCAATTACAGTTCCCGTGTTGAACATGGTATTAATGGCCGTTTTACTATGATCACCCATCATTAAACCGCAAAATTGGAGACCTGTTTGCTCAAAACGCTCTGTAGCGTAGTCCCACAAGCGCACTTTTGCGTAGTTATTCTTAAGGTTAGAGTTATTGGAATCCGCACCAATATTACACCACTCTCCCAATACCGCATTACCCAAATAGCCTTCATGACCTTTACTGGAATAGCCAAAAATAACAGAATTACTAACTTCACCACAGACTTTACTATAGGGACCAATAGTTGTTGCCCCGTAAAGCTTACCTCCCATTTTTATTATTGCATTGTTACAAAGTGCAAGAGCACCTCTTACAAGGCTTCCTTCCCAAATTTCAGCATTCTTACCTAAGTAAATAGGTCCGTCCGTTGCATTTAAAATACTGAATTCAACTTTTGCCCCTTCTTCAAGAAATATACGCTCAGGATGTATTAATTGATTGGTTTCCGAAATAGGCTGACTCTTTCTTCCTTTTGTAATAAAATCAAAGTCCGATTGCAAAATGTCCGCATTCTTATCAAAAATATCCCAAGTATTATTGATCTGGACTAAATCATTATTAAATTCTACAATAGAAAATGAAGCCAACTCTTCCGCCCCTTTAACATGACTACTACAATAAGCAATCATTAAATTTTTGGATTTCAAGACTTGCCCATCTTCCAATGTATTTAAGGCATTTACCAAACCTGGAGTAGGCAAAACCGATGCATCTATAAATACATTTTCACTTTCAATATTAACGGGATATTTAATGCTTAAATAATCTTCTGTAAGGGAAGAAACAGCCACTTTCAAATAAGCTTCCCACCTTTCTCTCAAAGTCAAAATACCAACTCGAATTTCCGATACCGGACGGGTAAAAGTAAATGGTAATAAATGATCTCTACGCGGACCATCAAAAAGAACAAAGTTCATGCTAGATGATTTTTTTCAAAATTAACAATTATCCCTTGAGCATTTTTAAATAATGGATGACTTCCATTATATAAAAGTTAAAAGAAAAAGAAACGCCCTCGAAAAAAAATTCGAAGGCGCTATATTTATAAAAGAAAGAAAAAAATTATTTCTCTTCTTTCGAGAATTTCTTGTACTTGTTCTTGAACTTATCAATACGACCAGCTGTATCCAATAATTTGGCTTTACCAGTGTAAAAAGGGTGAGAAGTTCTTGAGATTTCCAATTTAACCAATGGATACTCAACACCATCAACCTCTAAAGTCTCTTTAGTATCCGCTGTAGATTTTGTTAAAAATACCTCTTCGTTAGACATGTCCTTAAAGGCCACGATTCTATAATTTTCTGGGTGTATATCTTTTTTCATTTTAAAAACTTTAACGCACCCATTCCGACGGGCACTCATTTTAAGGCTGCAAAAATAGTGAAAATCTATAAATGAACAATTACAAATCGTAAAAAAATCAAAAATAATATTTCATCACATTTGTAACAAAATTGAGGACCACTATACTAATAGATAAAACAACCTATAATCTCTTTATACAATGGAAGAAAATCAACCCAAAACAGGAAAACTTGCACTTATTTTTGGAGGGCTTTCAGGAATTACTGGAATAGTCTTTTCCGTATTACTTTATTTAATGGACATGCAATATGAACAAGGGTTTGCAATTCAAGTAATACAATTTCTTATTCTAGCCACATTTGTTGTTCTTGCTATAATCCAATTTAAAAAATCTAATTCTGGATTACTTAAGGTTATAGAAGCGGTCAAAATCGCTCCTGGAGTAGCAGTTATAAGCTTTATAATAGGTATAATTTGGTTTCTTCTCTTCTCAAATGTGATAGAACCAGACTTCATGGCTAAAAGCGCCGAAATTGCAAAAGTTAAAACATTAGCCGAAAATCCTAAAATGACTCCTGAACAATTTGATCAGGGTATGAAAATACAACAAGATTTCTTTTGGGTATTAATGTGTGTTTTTATGCTTATATCTGCAATTTTCGCTACTATAGTAGGATTAATCACCGGATTAATTCTGAAAAAAGAAGATGCAGCTTATTAATACTAAGTAATTGTAGTATTTTTGGAGAGAATACCAGAAGTCGCGCATGCAATTATCAATAGTAATTCCGTTACTTAACGAAGAAGAATCACTTAAAGAACTTCATGATTGGATTGTATCTGTAATGCAATCCAATCATTTTTCTTACGAAATACTTTTTGTAGATGATGGCAGTACGGATAATTCTTGGAAGATCATTACAGAATTATCACAACAAAACCCTTCTGTAAAAGGAATTCACTTTTTACGCAATTTTGGAAAATCCCAAGCATTACATGCCGGTTTTAAAGCCGTAAGTGGCGATGTCATTATTACCATGGATGCCGATTTACAAGACAACCCTGAAGAAATTCCCGAGTTATATCATATGATAACCCATGAAGGTTACGAATTGGTATCTGGCTGGAAAAAGAAACGTTACGATTCAATCATTTTTAAAAACACTCCTTCAAAACTATTTAACTGGGCCGCAAGACGCACTTCTGGAGTGCGCCTACATGATTTTAATTGCGGACTTAAAGCCTATGCTAAAGATGTGGTAAAGAACATTGAAGTATCTGGTGAAATGCATAGGTACATACCTGTATTGGCAAAAAATGCGGGTTTTTCAAAAATTGGAGAAAAAGTTGTAAAACACCAAGCACGTAAATACGGTAAAACAAAATTTGGAATGGAACGTTTCATCAATGGTTTTCTAGATTTATTGACCATTTGGTTCGTTTCTAGATTTGGCAAAAGGCCCATGCACCTTTTTGGAGCTTTGGGCGTTTTAATGTTTTTAATTGGATTTGGATTTGCAATATATTTAGGTATTGACAAGCTATTTATAAATAAATTCGGCAGGTTAATTACAGACCGACCACAATTCTATATTTCCCTAATAGCCATGGTCATTGGAACCCAATTGTTCCTGGCCGGTTTTATTGGAGAAATATTAATACGTTCTAAAAAAGAAGAAAAGAGATATATTATTTCCAAAGAATTGAATACGACTCTTTTAGAATAATAAAATTCTCATTAACTTAAATGCACATAAAACTATAAACCTATGGATAACATCCTAGATACCGCAAAAACCTGGCTAACCGACTTTTTTGATCCAGCCGTAAAAAAAGAAATTGAGCACCTAATTGCCAACGACAAAGAAGAATTGAACGACCGTTTCTATAAAAATATGGAATTTGGAACCGGTGGAATGAGAGGCGTTATGGGTGTTGGCACCAACAGAATCAACAAATACACTCTAGGTAAGAGCACGCAAGGCCTTAGCAACTATTTAAACAAAGTATACAAAGGCGAAGAAATCAAAGTAGTCATTGCTTTTGATTGCCGTAATAACAGCGATACGCTGGCAAGAACGGTTGCTGAAGTATTTTCTGCAAATGGTATAAAAGTTTTTCTTTTCTCAGAATTACGTACCACACCAGAACTTTCATTTGCCGTTAGGCATCTAAATTGTCATGCAGGTATTGTTTTGACCGCATCTCACAATCCACCAGAATATAACGGATATAAAGTGTATTGGACCGATGGCGGACAAATTGTTCCACCACAAGATGGGGAAATTATTTCTGAAATAAACTCGCTTGGTTTTGAGGATATTAAATTCACCCCTAATGACAGCCTTATTGAGGTAATTGATAAGGAAGTTGATGAGGCTTTTATTTCTCAATCTGTTGCTGCAGGTAATTTTAACGCTGCAGGGAAAGAAAATTTTAAAATTGTATTCACGTCGTTACACGGTACATCAATTACTGCCATACCAGAAGTTCTGAAAAGAGGTGGTTATGAAAATGTAACCATCATTGATGAACAAGCGAAACCAGACGGAAACTTTCCAACGGTTAAATCTCCTAATCCAGAAGAACCAGAAGCACTTTCAATGGCTGTAAAAAAGGCTGAAGAAATTGGTGCAGACATGGTTGTAGGTACAGATCCTGATAGCGACCGTTTAGGTATTGCCGTACGAAACCTTGACGGTGAAATGGAAATTGTTAACGGTAACCAGGCTATGGTACTTATGACAAAATTTCTTTTGGAGAAGAGAAAGGAAAAAGGATTCAAAGGAAATGAATTTATTGCCACAACTATAGTTTCCACACCAATGATGGAAGCCATGGCAAAAGCGTACGGTGTAGAATTCAAAACTTCTTTGACCGGATTTAAATGGATCGGTAAAATGATCAAGGACTTCCCTGAATCTGACTTTATTGGTGGTGGCGAAGAAAGCTTTGGTTACATGGTAGGTGATTTTGTTCGCGATAAAGATGCGGTTACCTCTACCCTATTGGCTTGCGAAATTGCCAGTCAAGCAAAAGCTAATGGCAGTTCTTTCTATAAAGACCTAATTCAATGTTATGTTGATTATGGTTTCTATAAGGAGCACTTAGTTTCTATTACCAAAAAAGGTATTAGTGGTGCAGAAGAAATTAAGCAAATGCTTAAAGATTTTAAAGAGAACCCAGTAGAATCAGTTGCTGGATCTAAAGTAAAGTGGATTGAAGATTACAATACTTCTACTGCCAAAAATGTACTGACAGGTGAGGAAAAAACTATTGATATTCCAAAATCCAACGTTTTAATCTACGAAACCGAAGATGGCACAAGAATTGCCGCTAGACCAAGTGGAACGGAACCAAAAGTAAAATTCTACATTAGTACCAATACAAAATTGGAAAAAACCGAAGATTATAAAAAAGTGGCGGCAGAACTTGACAATAAAGTCAAAAGCATTCTTGCTGAGCTTAATTTAGCTTAATGAACTATTTCAAAAAGATTCTTCGCTTTGCGAAGCCTTACAAGATATATGCAATTTTAAACATTATATCTAACATCTTTTACGCACTGTTTTCAACATTGGCAATGATATCATTATTTCCAATGTTGAACGTGCTTTTTAACCAAACGGAAAAAATATATACTAAACCAAAATGGAGCGGTATAACCGATCTAAAAGATTACGTAACAGATTCTCTAAACTTTTACATAACAAAACAAAGCCAGCAAACAGATTCAGGCGAAGTTCTTATGTACATGGTTGGGCTGATTATTACCATGTTTCTATTAAAAAATCTTTTCAATTATTTAGCAATGTATTTTATTACGTTTCTACGTAACGGTGTCCTTAAAGATTTACGTAATGAACTATATGATAAAACTGTAGAATTACCTATTTCATATTATTCTGAAAAACGAAAAGGTGATACTATTGCCCGTATAACTTCAGATGTACTAGAAATTCAACATTCGTTTCTATCTATATTGGAGCTAATCGTTAGAGAGCCCTTAACTATAATTTTTACGATTATAGCAATGCTCACCATTAGTCCGAAACTGACGTTGTTCGTTTTTCTGTTTCTTCCGTTATCTGGATTCTTAATTTCTTTGATCGGTAAATCGTTAAAACGTAAATCGGACAAAGTTCAACAAGAGCAAGGTTACTTCTTATCCATTTTGGAGGAAACTTTGGGGGGGCTTAGAGTTATAAAGGCGTTTAATGCAGAATCTGTATTCGCCAGAAAATTTCAATCTTCTACGAAAAGATTTTTTAATTTTTCGAACAGTTTGCTAAACAGACAAAACTTGGCTTCCCCAACAAGTGAATTTTTCGGAATTGCAGCCATTGGTGTAATTCTATGGTACGGTGGACAAATGGTTCTTGTTGAAAAAACACTTGAAGCTGAACTTTTTATAACTTACATGGCTTTGTCTTACCAAATTTTAACGCCAGCGAAAGCAATAAGTAAAGCATCTTACGGAGTTAAAAAAGGAAATGCTGCTGCAGAACGTGTTCTAGAAGTCTTAGAAACGGAGAACCCTATTTCCGAAATTGACAACCCTATTCAACAGGACAATTTCACCAAGGCTGTTAAAATCGATAATATTTCCTTTAAATATGAAGATGAATATGTGCTAAAAAACTTCAACCTAACCGTTGAAAAAGGAAAAACAGTAGCTCTTGTGGGGCAATCCGGAAGTGGAAAAAGTACTATCGCAAATCTTGTAACTAGATTTTACGACGTCAATGAAGGCGAAATCAGCATTGACGGAAACAATATAAAAAACCTAAACAAAAAATCGCTCCGAGGTCTGTTGGGTCTGGTTACACAAGACTCTATCCTATTTAATGATACGGTTAAGAACAATATTGGCCTAGGTAAGGAAAATGCCACTGACGAAGAAATTATAGCTGCCGCAAAAATTGCCAATGCACATGATTTTATAATGAATCTCCCAAAGGGTTACGACACTAATATTGGGGACAGCGGCAATAAATTAAGTGGTGGTCAGAAACAACGTTTATCCATTTCTAGAGCGGTTCTAAAGAATCCTCCAATTATGATATTGGATGAAGCCACCTCTGCCCTAGATACTGAAAGCGAACGTTTGGTGCAAGATGCGCTTGAAAAAATGATGAAGAACAGAACTTCTATCGTCATTGCACATAGGTTATCAACCATTCAGAATGCTGATACGATCGTGGTACTGCAAAAAGGAGAAATAGTTGAGCAAGGTACACATGCTGAACTTTTAGAATTAAACGGCACTTATAAAAAGCTGGTTGAGATGCAATCGTTGGCTTAACACATAAATATTGCTGAAAAATAAAAAAGCCATCTATAAAAGATGGCTTTTTTCATATTATCCGAATGATGTTTACCTCGCAACTTTAATATCTACTACCATTATTTCACCATTGTTACTTTTCATCTTAATGGCGCCTTTATGACCTGCTGCATTCTCAAATAAAACTACAACCGGGTAATCTTGTGGTCCCATTGCCTCATCCTCATTTTCAATAACTAAATCTATTAATTGACTACCTTCATTAATGGCATCAAATTCTTCTACCGTCATTTGATCAGCCGTATTTTCCATTTTTGTAGTTGTTGCTCCTTCAATTTGCTCATCTTGAAATAAATCATCGGGACTCATCCAAAACAAAAACCCTGGATTCGACGGACTCATATCATACCATGCCAAATCTATAGTAGCACCATTTTCAGCGTCAATTTCGTTATACGTATATATTTCACCTGTTATGGTTGAGAAAAATCTCTTTGTGTCCAAACCATTTGTGTCAACATCAAATGCTACGTTCTCATAAACCATAAAACTATCAAGTTCTTCGGCCTCCTCTTCAACAACTTCTTCCTCAGTTTCAGTTTCCGTTTCGGTCTCTGTTTCAGTTTCGGTTTCTGTCTCTGTTTCAGTTTCAGTTTCGGTTTCGGTTTCGGTTTCGGTTTCGGTTTCGGTTTCTTCAACTACATCAGTAATAATTACATCTTCATCACCATCACTACAAGAAATAATAGAGATTGATACGAACAAGATAAGCACATAGTAAAATTTTTTCTGTAAAATCATTAAATCTAATTTTGGTTTATCTTACAACGTAAAGAACCTTATTATATTGAAAATCTTCGTTATAATGATAATAACTCTTTTCAACAATTAAACCTTTGACTAAATTCATTGTCTAAGAATAAACAAACCTCAATTTTTGGTGATCGAAGAGGAAACATTAGTTATCGACTTAAAAACAAAGAGCAGACAAGCTCAGGCTTTTGAGGTATTGGTAAATACCTATAAAGAACGCTTGTACTGGCAAATACGTAGTATTGTTTTAAATCATGATGATGCTGATGATGTGCTACAAAACACCTTTATTAAAGTCTATAAAAATATAGACGGATTTAAAGGAGATAGTAAACTATTCTCTTGGATGTACCGTATTGCCACCAATGAAGCTTTAAATTTTATAAAACAAAAAGCAAAGTTACAGGGCGTATCGGACACCGACTACCAAGATAGATTGGTTGAAAATTTGGAAGCAGACGTTTATTTTGAAGGAGATGAAATACAACTTCAACTACAAAAAGCGATAGCCACGCTCCCTGAAAAGCAAAAATTGGTGTTCAATATGAAATATTTTCAAGAATTGAAATATGAAGAAATTTCAGAAATTTTAAACACCTCCGTTGGCGGATTAAAAGCATCGTATCACCTAGCAGTAAAAAAATTAGAACAGTATTTAAAAGAAGATTAAACCTTTTATACAATTGATTGTCAAACGTATATCATGAACAAAAAAAATAACATTCCGTTTAAAACTCCCAAAGGCTACTTTGATAGCTTTGAAGAAAGATTGATGGATAAATTGTCTCAACCAGAAAGTACTTTTCCAGAAGAAAGTGCATTCAAGGTGCCCGATAATTATTTTGAAACGTTCAATGACAGGCTACAAAACAAGCTTGATACAGAGACGAAGGTGATTCCTCTTTTCCCATACAAGAAAATTTTTGCCATAGCAGCATCTATAGCCGCAATTGCCATTATAGCTTTAGGATACAATTGGGACAGTAGCCAAGAACTAAGTTTCAATGATTTGGCAAATACCGATATTGAAGCCTATTTTGAAAATAATGATTTTGAATTATCTCCTTATGAGATAGCTGAAGTACTACCGGTAACCGATACCGAGTTTTCAGATTTTTTAAGCTCTCCTATTGAGAGTGATAACCTTCTAGATTACTTAAATGAAAATGTAAGTGATTTTGACGAATTAAATTTTTACGAAAATGAATAGACTTGTACTTATTATATTTCTGTTTATCACCACGCTTTCTTTTGGACAAAGAAACCAAAATTGGGAAAAAATAAACACGCTTAAAGTTGCCTTTATTACCGAAAAACTCTCTTTAAGCAGTAAGGAAGCACAAGATTTCTGGCCCGTTTACAACGAGTACCAAGAGAAAAGAAATGCCTTAAGGAAAAAGAATCACGACCAAATAAGAGGTAAAATAAAGGATGCCGATGCGCTTACCGAAAAAGAGGCGGAAAGTCTTTTAGCACTTCACATTAAAATTGAAGAAGAAGAGGAAGCATTAGACACTAAATTCTTAAAAGATGTCAGTAAGGTAATTACGGCAAAAAAAACACTGTTATTACTACGATCAGAAGAAGAATTCAAACGTCAATTAATGAAGCAGTATCGTCAAAACAAAGGTGGTAGATAACTACTTGAACACTAGTTTTGCTATGCGATTTTTACCCGCTGCATAAGCAACCGAATCGTTTTGAAAGCGCACGGTATAGAAAGATTCATTGGATAATTTTTTCCAACTTTCACCCATATCAGAAGAGTAAGATATGCCCGTAAAACCTACGGCAACGATTTCTTTACCTTTACTTCCTGGCACAAACTGCACACAACTTTTGTATCCCGGCTGTTTACCATCTGCCAGTAATTTCCAAGTTTTGCCCCCATCTTTTGTGATTGCTTTGTTCGCAGTTGAATTATCTGGCTTGGTGTAATCACCCCCAAAGGCTATTCCAAAATTTTTGTCATAAAAATCTATAGAATATATACCGTGTGTTGGTTCTGTATGTTGTATGGGTGTCTGATAAACTTCCCAAGATTTTCCTTTATCCGAAGAAAATAAAACCCTACCAGTTGTCGTCGCCATCCAAACCTTATCTCCAATTGATTTAATATTGGTATTGCTTGCCGCAAAGGCACCCTCGCCAATAATTCCTTCGGGCAATTGACTGCAAGGAACTTTAGTCCAGGTATTACCACCATCTTTAGTTACAATAACACTTAAGCAATCACCAACTTTATCACCTATTGCAATACCATCCATATCATTTAAAAAAGTCATGGCATCATAAAAAACATCCTCACCTTCCTCTTTATAAACTATTTCCATTCGTCCGCTATCACCTATTTTATAAAGTAATGCAGGAGATTCAATTGACAGCATGAAAAAATCTGTTGACGTATGGGCCACAGACCTAAAAGCAGGTATTCCCGTATGATATTTTTGAACGTTTGCCCTGATTTTACCAGAGATTAAATCTACTGTACCAAAGGTGCCCTTATTAGCTGCAAAAGCCACATTATTCCCCATAAGCTCAATTGCCCTGATACTTATAGAATCTGAATAAATAGTCTCAATTTTAACTGAATTAAAGGGCTTATGTTGCACACTTTCTGAACATGAAACCAATAAAATTACCAGAAGAATGACATAACGCATGTAAATAGGGTATAAAGTTTATCAAAAATAAATGGAATCGCTTCTAAAACAATACCTTTGCAGCCATAATTTTTTGGAGGACAAAAGCCTATATCAATAACATTGAATTCATTAACGGCTTCAAATCTTCTGACTAGTAACAATAACACTTCTAATGAAATTACACAGAAATTTGGTGTTTGCCGTAATAGACGCCTTAAACCTAATATTTAACGAAAACGAATATGCCGACAAGGTTGTTCAAAAAGTACTAAAATTTGATAAACGCTGGGGTTCTCGTGACCGTGGTTTTATTGCTGAAACAACTTATGAAATGGTTCGTTACAAACGTCTTTATACTGAAATAGCTGAAGTTAAAGCACCTTTCAGCAGACCAGACCTGTTTCGCATGTGGGCAGTTTGGGCTGTATTAAAAGGTATAAAATTGCCAGATTGGAAACAGATAGAACCTACACCGGAAAGAAGGATTAAAGGAAAATTCGATGAACTTTCTCAAATAAGAAAATTTAGAGAGGCTGTTCCAGATTGGATCGACGAACTTGGAGAAAAAGCTCTTGGTGATAAATTATGGACAGAAGAACTTGCTAAACTAAACGAGCCGGCAGAAGTAATTTTACGCACCAATACGCTGAAAACTGACAAAGAGACTTTACGAAAAGCGTTATTAGATGAAAATATAGTAGCAGAACCAATAAGAGGCTACCCTTCTGCGCTAAAATTAGTAGAAAGAGCTAATGTTTTTGTGACCCAAGCTTTTAAGAACGGAATGTTCGAAGTACAAGACGCATCTTCTCAACTGGTATCTGACTTTTTAGATATTGAACCAGGACAACGCGTGGTAGATACTTGTGCGGGTGCAGGTGGAAAATCATTACACTTAGCTGCTTTAATGGAAAACAAAGGGCAGCTAATATCCATGGATATTTACGGAAGTAAATTGAAAGAACTTAAAAGAAGAGCAAGAAGAAACGGCGCGCACAATATTGAAGTACGTGAAATAGATTCTACAAAGGTTTACAAGAAACTTTACGGAAGTGCAGATAGGGTTCTGATCGACGCACCTTGTACAGGATTGGGAGTACTTAGAAGAAATCCAGATTCAAAATGGAAAATGCAACCAGAGTTTTTAGACAAGATTGTTAAAACTCAACATGAAATTATTAGAAACTACAGTAAAATTGTAAAACCCGGTGGTAAAATGGTGTATGCAACTTGCTCTATTTTACCGCAAGAAAACAGTCACCAAGTCCAGTCTTTCTTAAAGTCTGAAGAAGGGAAAGATTTTACTTTGGTAAAGGACAAGAAAATCTATGCCTCCAAAAGTGGCTATGACGGTTTTTACATGGCTTTATTGGAGAAAAGCATATAAATCAATTATTAAAAAGGCTTTCGGTTTTTAAACAGAAAGCCTTTTTTTAAATAGACTTTTGACAACCTATTCCTTTAACGTTGGGTATTCAACACCTAGCTGTTCCAAATATGTATCGTATTTGGTTTCGTCGTAATAGTATTTTTCCAAAGCCGGTCTAAATTGATCCTGCTTGTCTTTATTTAAGTAAATAGGCGGCATATCACTTTCTGATATCATCGGCTGATATTTGGTTTCTTTTTGCTGTTCATTATTAAAATAATCCCATGCGCCTTTCATAAGTTCCGGCTTCAGTAAAAAGTCGATAATGGTCATAGCCTCTACCTTGGCTCCAGCAACCACTCCCTTATGTGCAATTGGCGTAGCCATGGCAATAGCATTACTCCAATGATGCCCCTGCAATCCGGGAATATTTGAAGGATACCTTAAAGTTACCGTTGGCACTTTCCATGAGATATCCCCAATATCATCAGAACCTCCGCTTATTGGATCAACTACCGGCAAACCTAAATCATCCAATTTAGTGGGCAATCCCTCTATTTTTTCCGAGTTCACTTCTGTCTGCACCGCTTTAGCCAATTTTTGGTCAGCGGCAGACCATTGCGGCAGACCAACTTCTTTTATATTATTATACATGGTTTCGGCAATTACCTTATTATAATGCCTTGGCCATGCCGTACCCAACACTTTAGACGTCATGGTCGTACCTGTCATCAACGCCGCACCCTTGGCCATATCATTGGCCATAGCATACATTTCCATGATTCCTTCATACTTAATATCCCTAAAGTAAAACCATATAGAAGCTTTTGATGGTACAACGTTTGGCTGATCTCCCGAATCCGTAAATATAGAGTGAGAACGTTTTAGCGGATGCAAATGCTCTCTCTTATAATTCCAGGCAATGTTCATAAGCTCCGCAGCATCTAAAGCACTTTTCCCTCTCCATGGTGAACCGGCTGAATGTGCTGCTTCCCCATCAAAACTATATTCAACAGAAATTAAACCTGTACCTCTAGTAGGACCGTAAGAAACTCCTAGATTGTTACCCACATGGGTAAAAATACACATATCAATATCATCAAAAAGACCGTCTCTTACGTACCATGCTTTAGCGGCGACCAATTCCTCTGCAATTCCCGGCCATACCAATAATGTTCCGCCAATATTTTCACGCTCCATAATTTTCTTGACCGCCAGGGCAGATGAAATATTCATGGGTATTCCAGAATTGTGACCTTCCCCATGCCCAGGAGCTCCTTCTACAATAGGTTTATGATATGCCACACCAGGATATTGAGACGCTTTTGGTATACAATCTACATCACTGCCCAAAGCAATTACCGGTCCGTCTCCATTACTCCACGTTGCAAACCAAGCCGTAGGTATACCTGAAATGGAATGCTCAATTTCAAATCCGTTCTCAGCGAGTATTCCCGTTAAATATTTAGAAGATTCAACTTCTTGAAACCCGAGCTCAGAAAAACTAAAAATTTTATCGACCATAACTTGCGATAATTTTTTGTTCTCCTCCACTAATACTGCAGCTTCAGATTTTAACTTTTCAATCTGTTTATTAGATCTTTTCTTTTGTGCAAATGTCCCCATTAAAGTAAACAAACAGCACATAAATGTACATAAGGTAGTTTTTTGTTTCATTTTAGTTTGAATTAGTTACTAAAAGGTACACAAATTCATTGGCACAAAATGCACTAGCCTTTATTTTTATCTAATTGAAAACTTATTTACCTTATTTTGAAGAAATAGGAATTTTACCCCAATTGAAATGATGTTATCAGAAAGTAGTGAAAAATTGGCTAAAAAAGGGGTAGTTGTTGATTTTGTGGTACTTCAACCACCTCAACTTTCTCTTTTGTTTGTTTTTGCCCCCATTTGGTCATTGCTTGAACTACAGGCAAAAGTGATTTTCCCAAAGGTGTTAACGTATACTCTACACGAGGAGGAATTTCCCCGTAAAGTGTACGATCAAGAATACCAGACCTTTCCAATGATTTTAATTGCTTACTTAGCATTTGTCTATTTATACCCTCAATTTCATTAAAAAGTTTATTAAAACGATTGGTTCCTTTAGAAACATGATAGAGAATAATAGGCTTCCACTTTCCACCTAACATATCCATACAATATTCAAGAGCCTTCGTTTCTATATTTTCTTTTGCCATGCTTTTTACTATAACTTCTACTTAATACAACGCTAAATCAGAATATTCTACATGAGTCTAAAAATCAAACTTAAATATATTTAAAAACGTTAATCTAAATTTTAGACTTAAAAGTAATACTTGAATAGGTGTTTTATTTTGATGGATAAAGATAAAACAATATCTCATTATTTTCATTAACAATCAGTGTTTAAAAGTGTTTTAAATTCCCGTAAATAGTAGCGGGTAAAACCTTAATTTTGTACTTTAAAAATCAATACCAGACACACGAAAATGATTCACTTTTTTGGGGAACCTACGAACAAGGTTTTTGCGGTACAGGCCGCTAAGGAGCTTTCATCAGAAGAAACAAATAAATTGATATGGTTGTTTGGCAACCAACCTAAAATAAATGCGGCGTCTCTAGACGCCTTTTTTGTTGGTCCGAGGGCCGCTATGATTACTCCTTGGAGTACCAATGCTACTGAAATTACTCAAAATATGGGTATTGATGGTATTATTCGCATTGAGGAATTCAATAGTGTAAAGGAAGACTTTATGGGATTTGACCCTATGATTTCTCAAAAATATAAGGTACTTGACCAAGAAATCTTTACTATAAATGTTGAGCCAAAACCTATATTGAACATAGAGGACATTAGCGCCTTTAACCAACAGGAAGGATTGGCTCTTAATGATGAAGAAGTTGCTTACTTAGACAATCTTAGTAAAAAACTAGGTAGAAAATTAACCGATTCTGAAGTATTCGGTTTTAGCCAAGTGAACTCTGAACACTGTAGACACAAAATTTTCAACGGTACTTTCGTTATTGATGGTCAAGAGATGCCTACTTCCTTATTCAAATTAATTAAGAAGACATCACAGGAATTTCCTAACGATATCGTTTCTGCATACAAAGACAACGTGGCATTCGTTAAGGGACCTAAAGTGGTACAATTTGCCCCCAAAAGTGCAGATAAACCCGATTTTTACCAAGAAAAAGAATTCGACTCCGTTATTTCCCTGAAAGCGGAAACACATAACTTCCCTACTACGGTAGAGCCATTTAATGGTGCCGCTACAGGTGCCGGTGGCGAAATTAGAGATAGATTGGCCGGTGGTAAAGGTTCATTGCCATTAGCTGGTACTGCAGTGTACATGACCGCATATAGCCGACTGGAAAAAAATCGTACTTGGGAGCAAGGCATGACAGAAAGAGATTGGCTGTACCAAACCCCAATGGACATATTAATAAAAGCCTCTAACGGTGCATCCGATTTTGGAAATAAATTTGGTCAGCCATTAATTTCCGGTTCGGTGCTCACTTTTGAGTATGATGAAAATTCCACTCCTTTTGATTCATCCGAAGAAAATAACACATCCACTTCAACAAGTAAACGAAGATTAGGCTTTGATAAAGTAATAATGCAAGCCGGTGGTATTGGTTATGGCAAAGTGGAACAAGCTATTAAGGCTGAGCCTGAAACTGGTAATAAAATTGTAATTCTAGGTGGTGACAACTACCGTATTGGTATGGGCGGTGCTGCAGTATCTAGTGCAGATACAGGAGAATTTAGTTCTGCCATAGAATTGAACGCCGTTCAACGTTCTAACCCAGAAATGCAAAAAAGAGCTGCAAACGCTATTCGTGGCATGGTAGAAAGTGATGAAAATACCATTGTCTCCATTCATGATCACGGAGCTGGTGGCCACCTTAACTGTCTTTCTGAACTTGTTGAAGAAACTGGTGGGAAAATAGATTTGGATAAATTACCAGTGGGCGACCCTACCCTATCTGCCAAAGAAATTATTGGTAACGAATCTCAAGAACGTATGGGTCTTGTCATCGGTAAAAAAGATATCGATTTACTAAAACGTATTGCGGATCGCGAGCGCTCACCAATGTATGAAGTAGGTGATGTAACCGGTGATGACCGTTTTACTTTTGAATCGAACACCAATGGTGCCAAGCCTATGGATTTGGAATTATCGGATATGTTCGGCAGCTCCCCTAAAACCGTAATGACAGATCATACGGTTGAACGCAATTACGCCAATGCCAATTATTCATTAGATTTTTTTCATGATTACCTTGACGCCGTTCTCCAACTAGAAGCCGTTGCCAGCAAAGATTGGCTAACGAACAAGGTTGACCGTTGTGTAGGTGGCCGTGTAGCAAAACAGCAATGTGTAGGTCCATTACAATTACCTTTGAACAATTGTGGTGTAATGGCTTTGGATTTTAAAGGTCAAGAAGGGATAGCCACTAGTATTGGCCACTCCCCCATTTCTGCACTTATAGACCCGTCTGCGGGAAGTAAAAATAGTATTGCGGAATCTTTGACCAATCTTATTTGGGCTCCTTTAAAAGACGGATTGGCTTCTGTTTCTTTATCTGCCAATTGGATGTGGCCATGTAAAAATGAAGGGGAAGATGCCCGTTTATATAAAGCGGTACAAGCGGTTTCTGATTTTGCTATTGAACTAGGTATTAATGTACCCACCGGAAAGGATTCGCTGTCCATGAAACAAAAATATAAGGATGGTGATGTCATTTCCCCAGGTACCGTTGTCATTTCCGCTGCCGGAAATTGTAATGATATTACCAAAGTAATAGAACCGGTATTACAAAAAGATGCTGGATCTATCTACTACATCAACCTTTCTAAAGATGCTTTTAAATTAGGTGGATCTTCATTCTCACAAACCCGAAATAGTATTGGTAACGAAACGCCTACAATTACAGACTCCGCTTACTTTAAAACTGTGTTCAATACGGTTCAATCTTTAATTAAAGATGATAAAATTGTTGCTGGGCATGATGTTGCCTCTGGCGGATTGATCACCACCTTTCTTGAACTGTGCTTTGCAGATACCAATTTAGGAGCAAACCTTGACCTTACCGCTTTGGGTGAGACCGATACTATAAAAGTTTTGTTCTCAGAAAATGCAGGTATTGTGTTGCAAGCAGAAGATGACAGTATTGAATCTGTTTTTGAATCGAATGCTATAGATGCCGTTAAACTAGGAACCGTTTCTAATGAAGCCGTCCTTACTATTAAAAATAACGGGATGGAAATGGGACTTAACATTGAGACTCTACGCGATACATGGTTTAAAACATCTTATCTATTGGACAATCAGCAAACCGCAAATGGTTTAGCAAAAGATAGATTTGAAAATTATAAAATACAACCGTTACAATATACTTTTCCCTCTTCAACTCCATTAACCCTTCCTAGCCGTGCGCTTAACACTGGCGAAAGTAGACCAAAAGCAGCTATTCTGCGTGAAAAAGGAAGTAACTCTGAACGTGAAATGGCAAACGCCATGTATTTAGCTGGTTTTGAAGTTAAAGATGTTCACATGACCGACCTTATCTCTGGTCGTGAAAATCTAGAGGATATTCAGTTCTTAGGAGCCGTTGGCGGTTTCTCTAACTCAGACGTTTTAGGTAGCGCAAAAGGATGGGCAGGCGCCATTAAATACAACGAAAAGGCAAATACGGTTATAAAGAACTTCTTTGCTAGACCAGACACCTTATCCGTTGGAATTTGTAATGGATGTCAATTGTTCATGGAATTGGATCTAATTAATCCGGAGCATGAAACACATGGCAAAATGACGTACAATGATTCTCACAAACATGAGAGCAATTTTACATCAGTAGAAATACAAAAGAACAACTCCGTTATGCTTTCATCATTAGAAGGCAGTAAACTTGGGGTATGGATCTCTCATGGCGAAGGTAAATTCTCTTTACCACTCTCAGAGGACAATTATGATATCGTTGCTAAATACGGTTATGAAGGTTACCCGGCAAACCCTAATGGCAGTGATTTTAACACAGCAATGCTTTGTGATAAAACCGGTAGACACCTTGTAACCATGCCACATATAGAACGTTCTATTTTCCCTTGGAACTGGGCACATTACCCTGAAGACAGAAATGATGAAGTTTCACCTTGGGTCACCGCTTTTGTAAATGCCAAGGAATGGATCATAAATCAGAAATAATTACAACCTTTTAATACCACAAAAGCTGTGTACTACCAATAGATGGGTACACAGCTTTTTTTTACAACCAAAACATATTATCTCACCAACAACCTTCCGCTCCATGTTTTTTCTTTGGAGTTTTGAAGTTTGTACAGGTACAGGCCTGGGGCCAAATCTTTTCTTTCTACAATAATTTCATTTTGCCCGGCAATACTTTCACCTTCCATATGATGGCTGCCAATAAGCTTACCACTTAAAGAATATATATCCAACTCATAAGTATCTGCATTTTCCTCATAAAAATAAAGGCTGGCACTTTCGATCATAGGATTAGGATACACTACCGATTTATTTAAATCTGTGTCTACAAATTCTTGACCTGGCTCTCTATTGTGGAAATCAACATTTTGCAACTCTAAAGATTTTTCTTCAGCATAACCATTCTCTGCAACCAAATTAAAGGACAACACTTTTATATCGGAAAAATCAGTTTCTTCACCTGCATCATTCTTAAAATCAGTTTCAGACAAGGTGTACACTTTAAGTTCATTCTCTAAACCAACGTTGGTCTTATAGATGGTACCGTCACCTTTTATCAATTGCACATCCATATTGGCAGTACCCTTTGCTTCAAAACTAATTTTAGAATAATCACTTAAATCTACCGCCGTAAACCTTGGATTCAGGGCCCTGTACACTCCAACGTAATTACTTGTTGTACCTGATAATTTAATATTACGTTCTATAGGGTAACCATCACCAACATATGGACCTTCTGCCGGCAACACCTCATAGGTAGATACCGTAGTTGCATCTGCAGAATCATCTAAGCCCCATGGAGCATCTGCCACAAATAAATCATCTGGCGTTGCACCTGATCCAGAACTAATTCTAAAACCTAGATCAAATAAAGTACCTGTTTTTAAGGCAACAGAATCTAAATATCCATCTATTTCCGCGGATACGCCCAAAACTTCAGTAACACTGGTTTCCGTTAGTTTCAAACCGCCTTCAAGGTCAATGCTTTCAGAATTATTATTGTTTACGATATTCAACAATACTTCTCCATTCTTATAACTGGCCGATTTTACAAAAACAGGCGGTGGTGTAGACCCGGTATATCCGGATATTTCTGAATTGGCTTCCAACAAATCAAGAATCTCGTCTGCCAACAACAATAGGTCATCTACTGAATTAGACCAGATTTGAAAATTGTAGTAAGCGGTATTACTGGTATAAGCATCTATATTCCAATGCGATTCTATTGTAAAGTTACCTTCTGCGTTTACTCTGGCAGAAAATGTCAAGGCGAATTCCAAACTACCATCTGGCTGCTTAATAATAGACTTTATAAAATCTTTTTCTCTTAACTGAATATTACTTACCGATAGCAATTGTGCTCCTAGAAAACGGTCACAAATAAATTTACTATGCTCATAAACGGTGTTATCTGTTTTGATCACCATTAAAGAACCTAAGTTTGTTGAACCATTTAAATAATCTACGGAATAAATATCCGATGCATTGGTCAAATCCAACAAATCACTTGGTGAAGATTCAATGGTACTGGTTTCTCCTACAACACCCAAAGGAACAAGAGAATTTAAAGGAATGTTATTTACGTCGTTCTTAGAACTTAATCCGTACAGCGCACTTTTAACCAACTTTTTTGCTTTGGTTTTATCAAAGATATAGTTGGATTTAGCTCGGTTAAAATTTCTTTTACTGATTAAGTTCGCCAATCTATCATTGCTTTCCAACCCTCCCTTATTTGCACTAGAGGTAGTAACTATCATAGGACAGGAAGCAACACCTGAACAAGATGGGTCATCGCAATCCACAAGACCATCACCATCGTCATCAATACCATTTAAACAATCTTCTTGAGGCACAGGTGCCGTAGGGCAACGTGCACCGTCATTACTAGAAGCTGCAGGACCAAATGCAAATATGTTAGACTGTATTATACCTAAGGTAATATCTTGAACATTATCAATTTTATAAACAGAACCGGTTTGGTTGGCAGAAATGTAGAAATTACCATCCACATCAAAATAAACGGCGCCAAAAGTATACTTTAAACCATCAAGAATTGGAACGGCTCCCAAGTTATAGACCGTACCTGTAGCAGGGTCTATTTTATATAACAATCTTGTACTTCCCTCTACAGTATACAACATACCATCGGCAGCATTAAAAGCCCAGTCTGCAATATTTAAACTCTGACTTAGTTCAAAAGCACCTAAATATTGTAGATATGTATCTGAATCTGGATTAATATCGACTTTATAATATGAAGAGCCGCCTGCCTTAAAATAGTAAATACCATCGGGCGAAATATCACCTACATATTTATTTCCGGTAGGTAATTCCGGAATGGTATATTGATCAACAGAATAATCTTTACCTATTCTTACAATAGTGCTTGAAGGTGTTTTTAAATAACCCCATAAATAACCATCCGTAGGGTTATAACCTACACCATTTACATTACCGGGAGTAATATTTTCTGCAACTAAATAAGAACTACCTGAAGCTAGGTCCAATGCATAAATATCATTGTATTGGAATAAATAGGCATTGTAATCACAATTGAAAGGTTCTGATTGCGCCTTAGCCTTCCCTCCTATTAATAACGCGAAGACGGTTGCAAATTTGAAAAAATAAGCTGTTATGTAGTTTTTTTTCATGTTTTCTACGATTTGGGTAACATTTATTGAAACAAACTTAACTATATTTGATAAGGAAAATTCCTACAAAAAGTTAAGTTGATTACATAACACGCTCAAATACAATTTATTGTAGACAAATGGTTAAAATCGATATATTTCTACATAAAAGGCTAGAATTAAGAATATTGTAATGATAAGCTGATTAATTTAATAATACAATTTTAAAATATGGAGTTCTTTCACTATTTTGCAATTCTTATTAGAAATTAAGTATGCAAAAAGTTACCCGTCTTTTTGACTTCCCATATTATCAGCTAGAAAAGCATGCCTTAGATAAGGCCTTGGTGTCAAAAAAAAATGGAAAGTGGATTAGTACATCTACGCAAGAATATATCAACAAAGCAAATGCCATTAGTCGTGGGTTATTACGATTAGGCGTGCAGCCCAACGATAAAATCGCCGTTATTTCACTTACCAATAGAACCGAATGGAATATTATGGATATTGGCATTCTTCAACTTGGTGCACAGAACGTACCGGTGTACCCCACCATATCCGAAGAAGATTATGCCTATGTACTAAACCATTCTGAGGCAAAATATTGTTTTGTTTCCTGTGGTGAAGTATATGAAAAAGTAGCAGCGATCAAAGATCAGGTGCCTAGTTTAAAAAACATCTTTTCATTTGATGACCTATCGGATTGTGAAAGTTGGGAAAAAGTATTGGAACTAGGCGAAGACACCACTAACCAAAAGGAAGTCGATAGACTAAAAGATGAGGTTTCTCCAGATGATTTGGCAACGTTAATTTATACTTCCGGTACTACAGGAAGACCTAAAGGTGTAATGCTTTCACACAACAATTTGGTAAGCAATGCCATTGAAAGCTCTAAACGTTTTCCTATTGTAGATGGTGAAACCAAGGCGTTAAGCTTTTTACCTCTGTGCCATGTTTACGAGCGCATGTTAATTTACCTATACCAATTTAGAGGCGTAACCATTTATTATGCTGAATCATTGGATAAAATAAGTGACAATCTAAAAGAAACCAGTCCGCATGTTATGACAGCGGTACCACGACTTTTAGAAAAAGTATATGATAAAATTTACGCCAAGGGTACAGAACTTACCGGTATAAAAAAGAAATTGTTCTTCTGGGCCGTGGAGCTCGGATTAAAATATGAACCATACGGTAAAAATGGTTGGTGGTATGAAACACAACTTTCAATAGCTAGAAAACTAATTTTTAGTAAATGGAAAGAAGGACTGGGAGGCAATCTTAGTTTGATCGCGTCGGGTAGCGCAGCCCTACAACCAAGATTATCACGAATTTTCAACGCTGCCGAATTTGGATTAATGGAGGGCTATGGTTTATCTGAAACTTCCCCAGTGATTTCAGTGAACGATATGCGTGATGGTGGCTTTAAAATTGGAACTGTTGGTAAACCTATAGACCGTACAGAAGTAAAGATTGCAGCAGACGGTGAAATTTGCATAAAAGGTCCTCAGGTAATGATGGGGTATTACAAAGATCCTGAAAAAACCAAAGAGGTTATTGTTGATGGCTATTTCTTAACCGGTGATATAGGTGAGCTTGATAGCGAGGGGTTCCTAAAAATAACCGATCGTAAAAAGGAAATGTTCAAAACCTCTGGAGGTAAATATGTAGCACCACAATTATTGGAGAACCGATTTAAGCAGTCTAGATTCATTGAGCAGATAATGGTAGTAGGCGAAGGCGAAAAAATGCCGGCTGCACTTATTCAGCCAGATTTTGAATTTTTAAAAGAATGGGCTGTAATACACAAAATTGATATTAAGACGAATTCAGATATTATTGCGAACGAGCAAGTATTAGCAAGGTATCAACAAGAAATTGACGAGGCCAACGAAAAGTTCGCAAAATGGGAAAAGGTAAAACAGTTTAGACTTACCCCAGATATTTGGAGTATTGACGGTGGACACTTAACACCCACCATGAAGTTGAAGAGAAAAGTTATAAAGGAAAAATACATTTCTCTGTATAATAATATTTATGAGCATTAACAGATAAGAAACCATTTTACATTATAACAATGACACCCAACTGAATCATCATTTAATATTTAGTTGGGTGTCTTGCTTTTAATTTATTAGCCCGCAAACCTGATAAGAATACACACAACTATAACTAACTATATAGCAACAGTTAAATTATACTAGCTTAAATAACTTTGGTAACACCCAATTAAATAAAATATAATAAAATTTATTATGCATGCATAATAAATTTTATTATATTTGGGAACCAACTAAAGGAGTATGAAAGAAGCAACGATAGATTATGCGTTGAGAGCTACATGGCAAGCGGTAGCAAGAATGTATAATGAGGAAGCAAAGAAATTTGATTCTACTATGGCCGTTGGCTTTACTTTATTGAGCATTGACCCAAAAGCAGGTACACCTTCAACTTCCCTTGGACCAAAAATGGGAATGGAAGCTACCAGCCTCTCCAGAATTTTAAAAAGTATGGAGCAAAAAGGTCTAATTATAAGAAAACCAAATCCTAAAGATGGTAGGGGTGTTCTTATTTATTTGACCGAATTTGGATTGGAAAAAAGAAACGATTCAAAAAACACGGTCATTAGATTTAATGAAGTAGTTAAAGATGAAGTTACCGATGAAAAGCTTGCCCATTTTTTTGAAGTTACCGAAGCCATAAACAAGCTTATCGCAGATAAAAAATTATTTTAATTCAACTTATCAATTAATACAGCATAAAGTACATGAACAAGCACATTAAAAAAGTAGCAGTAATTGGCTCAGGGATAATGGGTAGTGGTATTGCCTGCCATTTTGCAAATATTGGCGTAGAGGTTTTATTGCTAGATATTGTTCCTCGTGAACTAAATGATAAAGAAAAAGCCAAAGGCTTAACATTAGAAGACAAAGTAGTACGCAATAGAATGGTGAACGATTCTTTGACGGCAGCGTTGAAATCAAAACCATCTCCTATTTATCATCAGAAATTTGCAAATCGTATTACAACTGGAAACTTAGAAGATGATATCGCAAAAGTATCTAAGGTAGATTGGATCATTGAAGTAGTTGTTGAACGCTTAGATATTAAAAAACAGGTATTTGAAAATTTAGAAAAGTACCGTACACCTGGTACGCTAATTACTTCCAACACTTCTGGTATTCCAATCAAGTTTATGTCGGAAGGTAGAAGTGAAGATTTCCAAAAGCACTTTTGTGGCACTCACTTTTTTAACCCAGCACGTTACCTAAAGCTTTTTGAAATTATTCCAGGTCCTAAAACTTCGCCTGAGGTATTAGAGTTTTTAAACGGTTACGGAGAAAAATTCTTAGGAAAAACTTCAGTAGTTGCTAAAGATACTCCTGCATTTATAGGTAATAGAATAGGAATATTCAGCATCCAGAGCCTTTTCCATATGGTTAAGGAAATGGACATGACCGTTGAAGAAGTAGACAAACTTACAGGTCCGGTTATTGGTAGACCAAAATCGGCCACCTTTAGAACAGTTGATGTAGTTGGCTTAGACACCCTTGTTCATGTTGCTAACGGTATATACGATAACTGTACCGATGATGAGCGCCACGACCTGTTTAAATTACCTGATTTCATCAGCACCATGATGGAAAATAAATGGTTGGGCAGTAAAACCGGACAAGGATTCTATAAAAAGTCTAAAGATGATAAGGGCAAGACCGAAATTTTGACCCTTGATTTGGATTCGATGGAGTATCGCTCTAAAAAGAGCGCAAAATTCGGCACATTAGAGTTGACCAAAACTATTGATAAAGTTGTTGATCGTTTTGCTGTACTCGTTGGTGGAAAAGACAAGGCAGGAGAATTTTACAGAAAAAGTTTTGGACAATTATTTGCCTATGTATCGCACAGAATTCCTGAAATTACCGATGAGCTTTATAAGATTGACGATGCAATGAAAGCTGGTTTTGGTTGGGAACATGGTCCTTTCCAAATTTGGGATGCCGTTGGCGTTGACAAAGGATTGGAGTTCATAAAAGCAGAAGGTCTAGAAGCTGCTGCTTGGGTACATGAAATGAAAGCGTCTGGTAATAATTCTTTCTATGCCGTTAAAGATGGGGCTACCTATTACTATGATATCCCTAAAAAATCCGTAGAAAAAATACCAGGACAAGATTCCTTCATTATTCTTGATAATATTAGAAAATCCAAGGAAGTATTCAAAAACAGCGGTGTTGTTGTTGAAGACTTAGGAGACGGAATCCTGAATGTGGAGTTCCAATCTAAAATGAATACCATTGGTGGCGATGTTTTAGCCGGACTAAATAAAGCCATTGATATGGCCGAAAAAGATTTTCAAGGTTTGGTCGTTGGTAACCAAGCTGCAAACTTCTCTGTTGGAGCCAATATTGGTATGATTTTTATGATGGCGGTAGAGCAGGAATATGATGAGCTGAATATGGCCATTAAAATGTTCCAAGACACCATGATGCGTATGCGCTATTCCGCTATTCCAACAATATCCGCCCCTCATGGTATGACCTTAGGTGGTGGTTGCGAGCTTTCCTTACATGCAGACATGGTAGTCGCAGCAGCTGAAACCTATATAGGACTTGTTGAGTTTGGTGTTGGGGTTATTCCTGGCGGTGGTGGCTCTAAGGAATTTGCCGTTAGAGCACAAGACACTTTTAAAAAGAACGATGTAGAATTAAATGTTCTTCAAGAATACTTTTTAACTATTGGTATGGCAAAAGTTTCCACTTCTGCATATGAAGCTTACGACCTAGGAATACTACAACATGGCAAAGATATAGTTGTGGTAAATAAGGACAGGCAAATTGCAACTGCTAAGGCATATGCAAAATTAATGGCGGAGCAAGGTTATACGCAACCTGTAAAACGTTCAGATATCAAAGTCTTAGGAAAACAGGCATTAGGTATGTTCTTAGTTGGAACAGATTCTATGGAGGCTAGCCATTATATCAGTGAACATGATAAGAAAATTGCGAATAAGCTTGCGTATGTAATGGCAGGTGGCGATTTATCTGAACCTACTTTGGTAAACGAGCAGTACCTGTTAGATTTAGAAAGAGAAGCTTTCCTTTCACTGTGTACCGAAAGAAAAACGTTAGAAAGAATTCAACACATGTTGAAAACCGGAAAACCGTTACGTAATTAATTTACGCAGCTATATGTCATTAGCTTATGGTTATTGGCAATCTTATTTAACAACAAATAATGCTATGAGTGTAAAGCTGATAGCTAAAAGCAAGAGTAAAAAATGAAAACAGCATATATAGTTAAAGGTTATAGAACAGCGGTAGGTAAAGCACCTAAGGGAGTTTTTCGCTTTAAACGTACCGATGAATTGGCAGCGGAAACCATCGAGTATATGATGAAAGAATTGCCAAATTTAGATAAAAAACGAATTGACGATGTCATCGTTGGTAATGCTATGCCAGAAGGTTCCCAAGGTTTGAACATGGCACGTTTAATCTCACTTATGGGATTGGACATTGTTGATGTTCCTGGAGTTACCGTCAACAGATTTTGTTCATCTGGTATTGAAACTATTGGTATAGCAACTGCAAAAATTCAATCTGGAATGGCAGATTGCATTATTGCAGGTGGTGCTGAAAGTATGAGTTCAGTACCTATGACCGGTTACAAAACAGAATTAAATTATGACGTTGTAAAAGCAGGTCATGAAGATTACTACTGGGGAATGGGAAATACCGCAGAGGCAGTTGCCAACGAGTATAAAGTATCTCGTGAGGATCAAGATGAATTTGCCTATAATTCTCATATGAAAGCCCTTCGTGCTCAAGCGGAAGACCGCTTTCAAGACCAAATAGTGCCTATTGAGGTAGAAGAAACCTATGTAGGTGCCGATGGTAAAAAAGCGACCAAAAAATATACCGTAACAAAAGATGAAGGGCCAAGAGCGGGAACATCAACTGCTGTATTGAACAAGCTTAGGCCAGTATTTGCAGCCGGTGGTAGTGTTACAGCTGGTAACTCTTCTCAAATGAGTGATGGTGCTGCTTTTGTAATGGTGATGAGCGAAGAAATGGTAAAAGAATTAAATCTTGAGCCTATTGCCCGTCTTGTTAATTATGCCGCTGCTGGTGTACCACCAAGAATTATGGGTATTGGTCCTGTAGCCGCGGTGCCAAAAGCACTTAAACAAGCCGGTCTAAAACAAGATGATATAAAACTGATTGAATTGAATGAAGCTTTTGCATCTCAATCCCTTGCAGTTATTAGAGAACTAGGCTTAAATCAAGATATTGTAAATGTTAATGGTGGCGCTATTGCTTTAGGTCATCCGTTAGGTTGTACAGGAGCTAAATTATCGGTTCAGCTTTTTGATGAAATGCGTAAAAGAAATATGCAAGGACAGTACGGTATGGTTACTATGTGCGTAGGTACTGGACAAGGTGCCGCAGGCATATTCGAATTTTTAAAATAAACGATAGAATATAGATATTAGAAAAAAGAGATAAGATTAATGGTATATGGCTTTAAGGCATAACTATAGAAATTTGAAAATATGGAAATTAGGTATAAGCATAGCTAATGATATATCTGATATTCTCTTAAGTTTCCCTAAGCATGAGAGATTTGATTTGAGCTCACAAATGAGCAGATGTTCAATCTCTATTCCTAGCAATATTGCGGAAGGCTCTGCAAGAACAGATAGGTCGTTTAGTCATTTTTTAAGTATTTCTTTAGGTTCCTCTTTTGAACTGGGAACACAATTATTAATAGCATATCATAGAAATTATATAACAGATATTAAATTAAAATTACTCGAAGATAAGATTGAAGAATTTCAGAAAATGACCATGGGGTTTCAAAATAGCCTCGTATAGTTCTCTTCTCTATTCTCTCAATTCTAACTTCTAAATACAATTAACAACATGAGTACAGAAACATCGGATAAAGACATTCTTAGAGGAGGACAATTCCTTGTCAAAGAAACCAACTGTGATGATATTTTCACTTTAGAGGATTTGAACGAAGAACAAAAAATGATGCGTGAAAGCACCAAAGAATTCGTTGATAGAGAATTATGGGCACACTGGGAACGTTTTGAGAAAAAAGATTACGCATATACCGAAGAAACCATGCGTAAAGCCGGTGAACTAGGTTTACTGAGCGTAGCAGTACCAGAATCATACGGTGGTATGGGTATGGGGTTTGTTTCTACAATGCTAGTCTGTGATTATATTTCTGGTGCAACCGGATCCTTTAGTACTGCATTCGGGGCGCATACTGGTATTGGTACTATGCCAATAACTTTATACGGTACTGAGGAACAAAAACAAAAATATGTACCTAAACTAGCCTCAGGCGAGTGGTTTGGAGCGTATTGTCTTACCGAACCAGGTGCTGGATCAGATGCAAATTCAGGTAAAACAAAGGCCGTTTTATCAGAAGATGGTAAAACTTATAGTATTACCGGTCAAAAAATGTGGATCTCAAATGCTGGTTTCTGTAACTTGTTTATCGTATTCGCACGTATTGAAGATGACAAAAATATTACCGGGTTTATCGTAGAAAATGACCCTAGTAATGGTATTACCTTAGGTGATGAAGAGAAGAAATTAGGTATTCACTCCTCTTCTACCCGCCAAGTATTCTTTAATGAAACAAAAGTTGCTGTTGAAAATATGCTTTCCACCAGAGGAAACGGTTTTAAAATTGCAATGAATGCCCTAAACGTTGGTCGTATTAAATTAGCCGCTGCTTGTTTAGAGGCGCAAAGAAGGGTGATCAACGAGGCTGTTAATTATGCGAACGAAAGAATTCAGTTCAAAACTCCGATCGTTAACTTTGGTGCCATAAAAGCAAAATTAGCCGATATGACCACCAATGCTTATGTTGGTGAATCTGCTTGTTACCGTGCTGCAAAGAACATTGAAGATAGAATTGCAATACGTGAAAGCGAAGGCAATACTCACCAAGAAGCTGAATTAAAAGGTGTTGAAGAGTATGCTATAGAATGTTCTATTTTAAAAGTGGCGGTTTCGGAAGATGTACAACATACGGCAGATGAAGGTGTGCAGATTTTTGGAGGTATGGGCTTTAGCGCAGATACACCAATGGAATCCGCTTGGAGAGATGCAAGAATTGCACGTATATACGAAGGAACCAATGAAATCAACAGAATGTTAGCTGTAGGTATGCTTGTTAAAAAGGCTATGAAAGGTCATGTAGACCTTTTAGGACCTGCAACCGCAGTTGGCGAAGAGCTCATGGGAATTCCTTCTTTTGATACTCCTGATTTTTCTGAACTGTTTGCAGAAGAAAAGGATATTTTAAAAAGACTGAAGAAAGTGTTCTTAATGGTCGCTGGATCTGCAGTTCAAAAATTTGGTCCAGAATTGGAAAAGCACCAACAATTGATGTTAGCTGCTTCTGACATTCTTATTGAAGTATATATGGCAGAATCTGCATTATTACGTACAGAGAAAAACGCAAAACGTTTTGGAGAAGAGGCACAGGCCACTCAAATTGCTATGTCTAAGTTATATTTGTACAATGCAACCGAAACTATTATTAAAAAAGGTAAGGAAGCCATTGTATCTTTCGCTGAAGGTGATGAACAAAGAATGATGTTAATGGGACTTAAACGTTTTACAAAATATACAAATTACCCTAATGTAGTAGCTTTACGCACACAAATTGCCGATAAGGTAGCTGCAGATAACGGGTATACCTTTGACTAATTCAGATTACTTTTGTTGTTTGGTAACTTGAATGTTAAACCGTCCCAATTGGGGCGGTTTTTTTGTTTGGTATAAATCGTTATTGCGACTACTTTTGAGCCATGCATAAAAAATTACTCCAACAAGTGTATTCATCCCCTGACTTTAACACCAACGGGCACGCACTTATAGACCAGTTGACCGCTCATTTAGAGGATAAGTTAAATGAAAAATCCCCAAATGCCATTCATTGGAACGACCCTGAGGATGAACTCCAGTTTTGGAAGGATTTTCTTTATCACGGAAATAGCAAGAATTTGTTCCAGGAAATCAACAAGCGTACCACACACATTCACCATCCACATTACCTTGGTCATCAGGTGAGTCCTCCAGCCCCAATTACCGCACTCACAGGATTATTGAGTTCGCTATTAAATAACGGTACTGCGGTATATGAAATGGGCATGTCTTCCAATGCTATTGAACGCATTATCATTGAAGTGATTTGTCATAAAATTGGCTTTAATAGTATTGCTGGAGGATTATTAACATCTGGTGGTACACTTGCCAATCTTACCGCATTATTAAGTGCTAGAAAAGCGATTACCAAAAAGGATATTTGGAATGATGGCAATCAAAATCAACTAGGTATAATGGTCAGTGAAGAAGCGCATTACTGTGTAGACCGTGCGGCAAGAATTATGGGTTTAGGGGATCAAGGCATAATTAAAGTACCCGTTACCAAAGATTTTGCAATAGACACCCATGTTTTAGAAGCTAAATTCAAGGAAGCGCAAGAAAGAGGAATTGAGGTCTTTGCCATAATCGGTAGTGCACCATCTACTGCTACAGGTATTTTTGATAATCTTGAATGCATTTCTGAATTTGCCCAAGAACATAATATATGGTTTCATGTGGATGGTGCACATGGCGGTGCCGGTATTTTTTCTAAAAAATACAAGCATACGCTAAAAGGCATTGCTCAAGCAGATTCAGTAGTTATTGATGGTCACAAAATGATGATGATGCCAGCATTGACCACCGCCCTACTCTTTAAGGATGAAAACAATGCCAAGGCTACATTTAGTCAAAAAGCGGATTACTTATTGACCGACTCAGAACATGAAGATTGGTACAATTCCGGCAAGCGTACTTTTGAATGCACCAAAAATATGATGGCCATACATTGGTTTACACTTCTAAAACTCTATGGTGAAGAAGTTTTTGATGCCAATGTTACCCTATTATATGATTTGGGTTCCTTATTTGCCGACCTTATAGAGGCTGAACCTAATTTTGAACTGGCATTACGTCCAATGTCAAATATTGTATGTTTTAGATATGTAAACCCTAACTCCAATTTTGAAGAGCAAAACAACTTAAACATAAAAATTCGCCAATATCTTTTAGAAGATGGCGAATTTTATATTGTACAGACCAAATTAAAAAATGTTCATTTCTTAAGAGTAACCGTTATGAATCCGTTTTCAACGGAAGAACATTTTAAAGCCCTAATCCATAAAATTAAGGCTTATGTTATAAGGTAATTATTCTCTCAAAGTTTCTAACATTTGATCCTCACTTTCTTTCTTGGAAAAGTTTATGGCACATTCTATCAACGCTAAATGTGAATATGCCTGAGGGAAGTTCCCTAGTAACCTTTTAGTCTTAAAGTCAATATCTTCACTAAATAGACCTAAATGATTACTATAACCTAATAATCTCTCAAAATACTCCAACGCCTTCTTCTCTTCCCCTATTTTAAATAAACTATTGATGTACCAGAATGTACAAACCGTAAATGAAGAGGATGGCAAACCAAAATCATCTTCATTCTTATATCTATACAACAATCCATCATTACTTAATTCGTCTCCAATGGCATTAACGGTTTTAATATATCTTTCATCTTTTGCATCAACACATCCATAAGATTCCATTAATAAGACAGATGCATCTAAATCCTTAGAACCATAAGATTGGGTATAAGCCCCTACTTCATCGTTCCAGGCATTATCATAGATATCTTGCCAAATTTCCGCTCTTATTGGTTCCCATTTATCAATTTTATGCTGCTTGCCCAGCATTTCAGCAACTTTTATGGCACGATCCAAGGCTGTCCAGCATAATACTTTAGAAAATGTAAAATGTCTATCCTCTGTACGGAACTCCCAAATTCCCTTATCGGCATCCTTCCAATTGTTGCTTACGATCCAAACAATACCTTTGGTAATGGCCCATAAGTCTTCACCATTTTCTATATCTATGCTGAATTTCACCATTTGTTCATAAATCACATCCATCAGAATACCATAAATATCATTCTGCTTTTGGTGATATGCCGCATTACCAATACGCACCGGTTTAGAACCTTTGTAACCAGCTAAGTGCTCCAAGGTTTCTTCGGTCAGTTTTTTCTCTTTATTGATCCCGTACATGATCTGTAACTTCTCTGCCTTATCGGGTATCAAATCTATAATGAACTGTAAATATCGTCTTGCCACGTTCTTATGTCCCAATTCAGATACTACTTTAATCACCATTGATGCATCCCTTATCCAACAGAAACGATAATCCCAATTACGTACTTCACCAATGGTTTCTGGTAAAGAGGTGGTAGCTGCAGCCAAAACAGCTCCGGTCTTATCATAGCTCAATAATTTTAATGTCAAGGCACTTCTGGAAATTTCATCGTTAAATTTCTTGTAAGTTGGGGTTAAATCTGTCCAGTTTAACCAATATACCTTGGTGTTCTGTAAATCAAGATAAGCCCTTTCTGTGGTTGGCAACAACAATTTTTCATTGTAGCCCATAAGCATGTACTCATCTTGAAGAAGTTCTACTTCAACACTATTGACTATAGATTCTTGATCAAAAGAAGTGTATAGAAATACGGTATCGAACTTAACATCGTAAGTGAGACTGGCTATAAAATCCTTTTTGATAAAAGTTTCGGTTTTCCCCATGGCATATTCCAATCTTGGATCATACAAAACAGAAAAACTTGGCTTACCTGAAATTAATTTAAAATACCTGATCAACTCTGGTGGCGCATGGTGACTTCCATCCAACTTACGATATCTGGGCATGAAGTCATGAATTTCAAAGTGATCTTCGCCAGATTTAAAAGAGGTAATCAATATATTGGTGTACCTCTCATATTTCTGAGTAATCTCATAGCTGTCATCAACCCTTATTTCAAAACTTCCACCTATATTTTCATCCAGTAATTTGGCAAATACAGACGGACTATCAAATTCTGGCAAACAGCACCAATCTATGCTTCCTGTCTTTGAAATTAATGCTGCACTTCTGCAATTCCCTATTATTCCGTAGTCTAAATTATCCATTCAATAAAATTCTTGATTCATTTGAGGTTTCAATTGGTATTGCCCTCCTTTTTCCCGAAATTTAGAGAAATAATTATCAAGAAGAAGCAAAAAATTCTCTTTTATGGCGAAAACTATCATTATCTCAAATAGACTACCTGTACAATTACAAATTAGCAATGGCGACATTACTGCTGTACCAAGTGTAGGTGGACTGGCCACAGGAATGAAATCTGTACACTCCGGCGGTGATAGCCTTTGGATTGGTTGGAGCGGTTTAACGGATGAAGAAATTCCCGAAGAATTGGTTCCTAAAATTGATAGCGCCTTAGCGGAGCATGGATCTTCAAAAGTTAATTTAACGGAGAAAGAGGTAGATGGTTTTTACTATGGATTTAGTAATAGAACCATATGGCCTTTATTTCATTACTTCTTAGAATATTCTGAATTTGAGCTGGGTAGCTGGGAAACATACAAAGCGGTAAACCAAAAATTTGCCGATGCCATCCTTGAAAAAGCAAACAATGAAGACACTATTTGGATACATGACTATCAATTAATGTTGGTGCCCCAAATGGTAAGAGCTGAAAGACCGGATATTTCTATAGGCTTCTTTTTACATATTCCCTTTCCATCGTATGAGATTTTTAGAACCCTACCTTGGCGACGTGAAGTATTACAAGGTTTGCTGGGGTCTGATCTGATCGGTTTTCATACCTATGACTACGAACGCCACTTTTTAAGCTCTGTTAGAAGGCTATTAGGTTTAGAGGTAAGCTTTAACGATATCTATTTAGATGATAGGGTTATAAAAGTAGACTCTTTCCCTATGGGTATCGATTATAAGAAGTTTAGCGATGCAGCAAAAGAACATTCTCAACGTACCGAGGATCAAAAGTCTGAATTGCAGAAACGACTGGATACTCATAAAAAATCTGCTCCCGATGCCAAATTTTTCCTTTCTATAGATCGTTTAGATTATACCAAGGGAATTGCAAAACGCTTAAATGCCTTTGAGTATTTTTTAAAAAAATATCCGCAGTATAAAGAGAAAGTAAGACTTATTATTCTTGCGGTTCCGTCTAGATCTAACGTACCGCAATACCAATTATTAAAACGGGAAGTTGATGAACTTGTAGGACGCATTAACGGGGAGTTGTCCACTGTTAGCTGGACGCCAATATGGTATTTCTATAGATCTATGCCTTTTGAAAACCTAATTGACCTTTATACCTCTTCTGATATTGCATGGCTAACGCCCATAAGAGATGGTATGAATTTGGTAGCAAAAGAATACATTGCCACTAGAACAGATAAGACAGGGGTGCTTATACTAAGTGAAATGGCAGGTTCTGCAAATGAAATGAACGAGTCATTATTGATTAACCCCAATAATTTTGAGCAAATTGCCGACTCTCTTTATGAAGCTATCAATATGCCCGAAGAAGAGCAGGTATCAAGAAATACATTGCTACAAAAAAGACTGGAACGCTATAATGTAGAAAAATGGGCCAACGATTTTATGAATTCCCTAGTGAGCCAGAAAGAAAAAGATCAGACTTACCGATCTAAAAAATTATCGGTTGACCTTATGAATACCGTAATGAGCAAATATAAAAACGCCAAAAGAAGACTGGTCTTTTTAGATTATGACGGTACTTTAGCAGGGTTTCATAATGATCCGCAAAAAGCGTCACCAGATGAGGAGCTTTACGCATTATTGGACCAAATTTCGTCTCAACCCAATACGGATATGTATTTAATTAGCGGAAGGGATAAAGAGACCTTTACCAAATGGTTTCTTCCTAAGAAATACAATATGATCGTTGAGCATGGTGTTTGGATCTCTCAAGGTGGTGAGGAATTTAGAATGCTAGAAACGGTGAAAAAAGATTGGATGGAGAAAATATTACCAGTTCTTGAATCTTTTGTAGATCGTACGCCAGGTAGTTTCGTGGAAGAGAAAAACTATTCATTGGCTTGGCATTACCGAAATACAGATCCAGATTTTGGTCAGAAGAGATCGGTTGAATTGAATACGGTATTAACCAGTCTTATTGCTAACGATGACCTCAGCGTACTCAATGGTAATAAGGTAATGGAAATCAAAAGCAGCAACGTAAATAAAGGAAGAGCATCTATGCGTGTGTATACCGAGCATGACTACGATTTTGTTTTTGCCATAGGTGATGACTGGACAGATGAATTTATGTTCCAGGAACTGCCAGAAGATGCTGTTACCGTAAAGGTGGGCAGACAAAAAACCCAAGCAAGATACTTTGTTGACAATACTAAAAATGTACGTGCCATCTTAAAGAGATTTGCAGAAAAACACTAATCTAAATCTCTTTTTATGTCCTTGAAATTGAAGTGCTTTATCCTTTTGCTAAGTGCTATATCTTGCATACAGCTACATGCACAACAGAGCACAGAAGTATATTTGACCAATTTAGGGTTGGAAAAAGATTCGGTCATTATTAATGGTGCAATAAATATATCTAAAAATGAAGGCTATGACAATCAGCCTTCATTTTTGGATAATGACAGGGTCCTATATGCTGCAACAAGAAATGGACAAACAGATATTGTACTGTTTCATATAAAAGATAAAACCCTTTCATGGATTACAGATACCCCAAATGGCAGCGAATATTCACCATTAAAAATACCCGGAAAAAATGCTGTTTCGGCAATTAGATTAGATGAGGATGGATTGCAAAGACTTTATGAATATAACTTAGATACCAATGAACAAAACCTTCTTCTAGAAGATTTAAAAGTTGGTTATCATGTTTGGTATGCTGAAGATATTATAATCTGTACAGTTCTTCGCGAGAATAGAATGGACCTTGTAATAGCTAACTTAAAAGATCATACCAATATAACGGTTCAACAGAATGTTGGCAGATCGCTACATAACATACCAAATAGCGACCTAGTAAGCTACATTTCCAAATCGGATAATGGGAATATGGTAAAATCACTGCATCCAATATCATTAAAAACCAAGGATATAATTTCATTACCTAAAATCACCGATGACATTTGCTGGATGAGCAGTAATCAATTAATTACTGCCATTGAATCAACCATTCTTTCCTTTGACCCCAAAGTAGATACAGAATGGAAAATAGCTCATGAAATTAATAACCCAGATATCAATGGAATCTCTAGATTAGCAATTAGTCCAGATGGAAATTATCTAAGTTTCGTTTCTAAAGATTCGCAAAAAAATATTGTGGACAAACAAGTAGAAACATTCAACGCACGAGAATTACAAGCATTTGCTAACTGTTTTTCAAAAAATGTTGTGGTAAAAAACTACCCAAAAGACACCCTGTACATTGGGCGGGAAATTTTAAAGGAAAAATATCAGAGCTTTTATGACCGTACGCCAAATATTGATGTAAAAGTATCCTCTAGAATTCATTTGGGAAAGACCGTTATTGATCAAGAACAGATAGCCATTGGCGATAAACAATTTCAACAAGTTGCCATTTATGAGGTTGACGGACTTATAAATAGCATGACTTTCATAAAAGATATGTCTATCAATGAAGATCCAGAAATACCTGTACAACAACAACTTGAAGGTTATAATACTAAAGACATCAATGCCTTTTTGGAGCCATACGCCAAAAACGTGAAAGTTTATGGTGCTAACGGCGAACTAAGAACCGAGGGTATTGAAAATATGCGAAATGGCTATGATCGCTTTTTTAGCACTACCCCAAACCTTCATTGTGAAATCAAGAATAGGATTGTAATCGGTAATATAGTTATTGATGAAGAATTCATTACCGTCAACGGTGATTCTTATACTGTAATAGGTATTTATGAAATAGAAAATAATAAAATAGCCAAGGTTACTTTTTTACATTGATCTATTGAAGCAAAAGTTACATATTCTCCCCATAATAATTATTTCTCAGTTTGCCTGTACCTCTACATGGTTTGCCGGTAATGCCATCATAGAATCGTTGACCAAAAAATTAGATTTTGGCGCAGATATTGTTAGTTACGTCATTTCTTCGGTACAATTCGGGTTCATCATAGGCACATTGATTTTTGGAATTCTAATGATTGCCGATAGGTTTTCACCTTCTAAAGTCTTTATGGTCTGTGCATGTTTAGCGGCCTTATCCAATTTAACCCTAATTGTTCCACAATTAAATGTGACCGGCTTGTTGATAGCCAGATTCGGTACCGGCTTTTTCCTCGCGGGAATCTATCCTGTAGGTATGAAAATAGCAGCCGATTATTTTGAAAAAGGGTTAGGCAAAGCATTGGGCTTTTTGGTTGGCGCATTGGTTTTAGGCACTGCTTTTCCGTTTTTAATTAAAGGAACCTCATGGGCAAATGATTCAGATAGTGTTATTCAACTAACTTCTGGCATTACCGTTATGGGTGGCTTGCTGTTATTAGGCCTTGTACCTAACGGTCCCTATCGGGTAGCAAGTACGTCATTACAGTTTAACGCGGGACCACGACTTTTTAAAAACTATGATTTTAAGAAAGCAGCTTTTGGGTATTTTGGTCACATGTGGGAACTTTATGCCTTTTGGGCATTTACCCCTATTGCCATACAATGGTTTGCCATTGAAACCGGTAGTGATATATCGGTATTTTTATGGACTGGGATCGTGATCGCATTTGGCGGATTGTCTTGTGCGCTAGGCGGTATTATTGCTCATAGCTTAGGAAGCAAAAAAGTAGCATTAACTGCCTTAATTATTTCTGGTGTGTTCTGTTTTATTTCTCCTGTTTTGTTCCTATTGCCCCAATATCTCTTTTTGGCAAGCTGGTGCCTATGGGGAATAGCCGTTACTGCAGATTCTCCTCAATTTTCCAATTTGGTGGCATCATCGGTAGCTCCGCAATTAAAAGGTACCGCATTAACCATTGTAAATTGTTTAGGTTATGCCATTACTATAATTAGCATTCAACTTCTAGGATTACTTCAAAATAGTATCCCGATAAATTTTTTATACATTCCACTAGGTCTAGGACCATTGCTGGGCGTTTATCACCTCATAAAAAAGAAAACGAAATAACCCGTATTAAACAATGCTACAAAACTTTTTAAATACAATCTGGTCAGCTATAGATTTGCACATCAAATTATGGTCGCCCCTATATTTTACTTAATTTTAGAAACCGATTACCCAAACTAACTTTACTCACTCAAAAGAATTAAAATGAAAAAATTTTTACTTCTCGCTTTATTCATCTCGGCTATTCACCTTTCAGCACAAACGGACAAACGTATTTATGATATTATTGATGCGGTTTCTGCCGAACGTATAGAAAACGATGTTACCAAACTCGCAAATTTTGGAACAAGACATACGTTAAGCGATACAGTTTCCAATACTAGGGGAATTGGTGCGGCAAGAAGATGGATCAAAAGTGAATTTGAAAAAACCTCTGCAGCTTGTAACAGTTGTCTTACTGTTTTTTTTCAAAAAGACTTGGTCAAAAAAGGTGCTAACAACCGTATTGTAAAAGATGTTGAAGTGGTAAATGTGCTTGCTATTCAAAAGGGAGCAAAATACCCTAATCGTTACATTATTATGAGCGGTGATATTGACTCTCGCGTTAGCGACCCAACCAATTACACTGATGATTCGCCTGGTGCAAATGATAATGCAAGTGGCATGGCAGGTACGTTGGAAGCCGCTCGTGTACTTTCTAAATACACTTTTGAAAATAGTATTATCTACATGGGTCTTTCAGGTGAAGAACAAGGTCTTTTTGGCGGTGGCGGTATAGCACAATATGCCAAAGACCAAGGCTGGGAGGTTATTGGAATATTCAATAATGATATGATCGGTAATATAAAGGGAGTTGACGGCACTATCAGTAACGTTGATTTTAGAATATTCTCTGAACCCGTACCTCCAACAGAAACAGAGGAACAACGTAAAACCAGAAGGTTTTACGGCGGTGAGGTGGATGGTGTTTCAAGACAACTGGCACGATACGTACACAAAAATGTAAAGCAATACATGCCAGAAATGAACCCAATGATGATCTATCGCTTAGATCGTTTTGGTCGTGGAGGTCATCATAGACCTTTTAATGATGCTGGTTTTCCTGGCATACGTATTATGGAAGCTCACGAAAACTATACGCAACAACACCAAGATATTCGTGTAGAGGATGGTATTGCCTACGGTGATGTGTTAGAGCATGTGAATTTTGAGTACGCCGCCAAATTGACCGCGGTAAACGCAATTAACCTGGCATCTATAGCATGGGCCCCACCTGCACCAAAAACAGTTAAAATTGGTGGTATTGTTGAACCTGCAGCTAAATTTCAATGGAGTAAGGTTGATGGAGCAAAAGGCTATAAAATTTACTGGAGAGACACCACATCCCCTACTTGGGATTATAGCAGACACGTTGGCGATGTTACCGAATTTGTTTTAGACGGCATCGTTATTGATAACTATTTTTTCGGAGTTTCAGCGGTTAGTGAAGACGGATTTGAGAGTCCGGTCGTTTTTCCAAACGGAGTATTCAGATAAATTCTATTCAAACCATACATGAACAAATTCATACTTTTTCTTGCTTTGGGAACTTTGAGTTTCTCACAGGCACAGACATTTACCAAACAAGATACGTTAAGAGGTAGCATTACCCCAGAACGTGAATGGTGGGATCTAAATTACTATCATTTGGATATTGCCGTTGACCCAGATGAGAAATACATAAGTGGGAGCAACACAATTCGCTATAAGGTGCTAAAATCCCATCAAGTGCTACAAGTAGACCTTCAACCTCCTTTAAGCATTGAAAAGGTTACTCAAGACGGAAAAGAACTTACCGTAACCCATAATGTAAATGCACATTTTGTACAGTTGACCAAACCCCAAGTAAAAGGAGAGTTCAATGAAATTGTTGTTTCCTATTCAGGGCACCCAAAAGAAGCGGTCAATGCACCATGGGATGGCGGATTTTCTTGGAAAAAGGATAATAATGGTAAAGATTTTGTGGCAACCTCTTGTCAAGGCTTAGGGGCCAGTGTCTGGTGGCCCAACAAAGATCATATGTATGACGAGGTAGATAGTATGCTGATCAGTGTAAAGGCTCCAAAAGGACTTATGAATATTTCTAATGGTAGGTTACGAAGTGTACATAAAGAAACCAATACTTATAACTGGTTCGTGGGCAATCCCATCAATAATTATGGTGTAAATGTCAATATTGGTGATTACGTTCATTTTGATGAAGTATACCAAGGAGAGAAGGGTGCCTTGGATATGGATTATTATGTTTTAAAGGATAATCTAGAAAACGCAAAGGAACATTTTAAAGATGCCCCAAAAATGATGAAGGCGTTTGAGCATTGGTTTGGTCCGTATCCATTTTATGAAGATTCGTTTAAACTGGTTGAAGTCCCTTATCTGGGTATGGAACATCAAAGTTCAGTCACGTATGGTAATCAATACTTAAAGGGTTATTTGGGTAGAGACCTTTCACAAACCGGCTGGGGCTTAAAGTTCGATTTTATCATTATCCATGAAGCTGGCCATGAATGGTTTGCAAACAACATAACCTATAAAGATGCTGCAGATATGTGGGTGCACGAAGGTTTTACGTGCTATTCTGAAAGTTTGTTTTTAGATTACCACTATGGTACAGAAGCTGCCAATGCCTACGTTCAAGGTATTAGAAACAATATTAGAAACGACAGACCCATTATAGGCATCTATAATGTAAATTATGAAGGCAGTGGAGATATGTATTATAAAGGTTCCAATATGCTACATACGCTACGCCAAATAGTAAATGATGATAAAGAATGGAGAACAATTTTACGTGGACTCAATTCTGAATTCTATCATAAAACGGTTACTACCGCACAGATTGAAGAGTATATTGCTACTAAAATGAAACTTGATCTTGATCCTTTTTTTGACCAGTATTTACGAACTGTCAAAATACCCGTATTTGAATATACGATCAAGGATAAAAAAATATCTTATCGTTTTACTAATACGGTCAAAGACTTTACAATTCCATTAAAAGTTTTTGTTGATGACCAACCTGTGTGGTTGAACCCGTCTACAACATGGCAAAGCAAAAAGATAAAAGGCAACCTAGAATCCTTACGCGTAGATCCAAATTTTTACGTTGAAACAAAGAGTTGATATAACTACTTTGTCTATGTAAACCTTTAACGTTCATCAAATATTATTTACGGTCAATTGTAGTGCTTTTAAACACCTATTTTTGCTCAGCACCTAGACCAACATGAAAAAGACCCTTGCCAGATATAGAAATAGCGCTTTTAGAAGCTTTATTAGAAAGCACTCTAAGTATGCCCCTATTCTTTTCTTTATTGGTGGTTTTATTTTTGACACCCTAACCTTAGGTCGTATTGACCGTACCTATGATTTAACGGTTTTATGTTTGCATATGACATCGTTATCCATCACACTATACTTATATAATTTGGTAGACGATGGCAAATGGCAGGGTACCTTACTAGAACGATATGAAGAATACCTACCACTGGCCATTCAGTTCTTTTTTGGGGGATTATCAAGTGCCTATGTCATCTATTTTTCAAGAAGTGTGTCTTTATCCAAAACGGCATCATTCTTTATTATCCTTGTTTTATTACTAATTGCCAATGAGTTTCTAAAAAAACGGATCTCCAACAAATATTTACAATTTGGGGTGTACTACTTTATTAGCTTCACTTTTTTTACGTTCATGATTCCCGTATTTCTAAAAGAGCTCAATTCTACGATATTTTTAATATCAGGTGCAGTTAGCTTAGTAAGCACTTTAGTGTTGCTTACGTTCATTTATGGCAAAAGCCCAAGTACGCGTAAAGAAATAAAGCTAGGTAAAATGATCTTCATTATCATTGCCATATACGGTTTGATCAATCTTTTCTATTTTTTAAGATTGATACCACCGGTTCCCTTGGCGTTGGATAAAGGAATAGTAGCCCACAACGTTGTTCAAAAAAATGGCAACTATGAAGTAACCTATGAGTCTGAAGAATCACATATATTTTGGCGCAAACACAAACTAGATTTTAGTTATTCTCCAGACCAACGTGTGTATATATTTTCTTCCATTTTTGCTCCTACAGATTTAAAGAAGTCAATATTTCATCGATGGAGAAAATACAATGAACTTACCAATGAATGGGTAACGGTAGAAGATATTGGCTATGATATTACGGGTGGTAGAGATGGTGGTTTTAGAGGCTATACGTATAAATCAAATATTACTCCCGGTGAATGGGAAGTACAAGTACTGACCGAAGAAGAACAAGTGTTAGGCGTTATTGGTTTCAATATAGTCTTGAACACCCATCCAAAACCATTAAAACTTAAGACTTCAAAATTTTAATTATTTATTTATCAGCAATTTACATTCTTAAAATTACCATCTAACAATAGTTTATTTTTATGATTTTTGTATGAAAACTTAGACTACCTTCGCGCAACTTTTTAAACTACTTGTGAGTATATACCATAAAGTTCGAGCGGTAGACCGTATGTTCTACCAATTGGAAAAGGAGTTGGGCTCCTTTCAAAAATCCACAGGTTTAGGCTGCGTAGCCAATTGCGGAAATTGCTGCTTAAAACCGGATATTAATGCCACAGTGCTAGAATTTTTACCCCTAGCCTATCATCTTTTTAAACAAGGTGTAGCAGAAACTTGGTTGCAAGATCTTGAACAAGATACCTCAACCAAACTATGTCCCGTTTTAAACAAACTAATTGCCCCTGGTGCAAAAGGATTTTGTTCAGAATATGCCCATCGGGGTCTAATTTGCAGACTATTTGGTTTTTCTGCCATGTTGCATAAAAACAATACCCCTACTTTAGTAACCTGTAAACCTATAAAGGAACAAAAGCCGCAAGCCGTTGCAATGGCAGAAATTCATATTTCGTCCAAAAAGAACTATCCGCTTATTAGCAATTACTATATGCAATTACGTTCAATTGACGAATCATTGGGCGCCGAATTGTTTCCTATACGAATTGCCATAGCAAAAGCATTGCAAGTTGTTTTAGGTTACTACGCATACCGCAGACCACCCAGATATAAAAAAGTGGCGTAATAGTCTCTTTAAAAAAAGGAGATAAAATGTATCTTTACGATGAACAAGCCTAATATCGAACTATAACTTGGCGATATTAGAAAAGAGCAGATTAATGAACAGCGTAAAAGAAATTAAATCAACCATACAATCAGAACTCGAAAAAGACGCTCCTAATTGGGAGCTTCTACTTAAGGCAATCTTGAATCATTTTGATTGTTCTACGGGTACCTTACATTTTTTGGATGAAAGCAAATTATTACAACTTCAATCTCAAGTTGGTATTCCTGAATTCTTAATACCTAAATTATCTACCATTCCTATTGGTAAAGGCATGGCCGGTATTGCTGCTGAAAGAAGAAAACCTGTTGAAATGTGTAACCTACAAACAGATGATTCCGGTGTTGCCAGACCGTCTGCAAAAGACACCAAAGTTGAAGGTTCCTTAGCCGCTCCACTAATTTATAATGAAACACTTTATGGCACTATAGGTATCGCAAAGCCGATTCCCTATGATTTTACACAAGATGAATCAGATTTGATTATGGAGATAGGAGAACTATTGGGCAAAAGATTGGTTTAGCTTGTGCTCTCCTAATATTATAACTAAAAAAAGCCCGCTATACAGCGGGCTTTTCATTTCAATTAAGTCATTTCTATTTAAATACTGCTCCGGTAAGTGCTACTTGTGCCAACTCTTTACCTTCTTCGCCTTTAAAGGTTATATAGTATGGACCATCACCCGATACTTTACCTGTTATTGGTATTGTAATCATAGTACCTTGTGACCCTTGTTGTTGTGATGGCATTTGACCTTTGCCCAACAACGGACCATCAGGAGTGTTTTCATGTATTTCAAAATCAAAATACATGTTTGGTGCTTCTTGCCATCCGGCAGTTAAACTAACGGACTTTACTCCTTTTAATGACATGTTCTCCAACATGAACCAACCGGCAGCCTTATTGATCAATAATAGGTCCATTCCACCAAACTGCATTGCTTGCATACCGTCCAATTTCATTTGATCATTGAACTTTACCGTGCTGCTAGGTATTGCAATGGTCTTAGAACCGGTCAAAGGAATAGTACCTTCTGCCCCAGCATCGGTATAACTAGCCGTTATCACTAACATGTTACCTGGTGCAGATGATTCTGCCGTAATTGTACCTTTTGCCGGTAACGACTTTTCTTTCTTTTCATCTCCGTTCAAGGAAAGTATGTAAAGAGCAATCTGTCTAGATTCATCGGTTGTAATATTTGGGTGTGCCGGCATGGTCACTTCCCCCCAAACACCATTTCCACCAGTTTTGATTTTGCCTTGAATATACTTTAACGCATCTCTACGTTCTTTATATTTTGCGGCAACATCTTTGTAGTTTGGTCCAATGGATGCTTCTGCTTCTTTATGACAAGTTTTACAATCCATCGCTTGGGTTAAGGCTTTACCAGTTACCGCTGCCGATACTTGTTGGTGTCCCATACTCATAGCAACCTTATCCATGCCTTCCAAATAATCCACACTTACAAAAATATTGTTTGGATCTATAGCTGTGCCATCTGGATCGGTAACCGAAACGTCGTATGAAATTTTCTGTCCCGGTAGATAAAAAGCTGGTGCGCCACCGTCTATAGCTATAGCAACTTTCGGTCTAGAATTACCCGCAATAATACCAGTGCTTTCACTTATAACTTCGGCTCCTTTATCGTCCGCTACAGTTACCTTTAGCTTGTAGGCTCCGGCATCCGCATAACTATAACATACTTTTGGCTCGGTAGTTTCTTTGGTATCTCCATTTCCAAAATCCCAGATGTACTTTATGGCATCATTTTCACGATCACTTGCTTCAACAGTAGCGTTTACCGTTAACGGGGTTTTACCAGCCGTTTCACTTACAGTAATATTATCTATTAACGGAGGTCTATTTCCGCCGTTAAATTGAATATAGCCTAAAGCGGAGTTAGCGTTTTGTGAAAACCAACCGCTACCATATTCCAAAAGGTAAATTTTACCATTTGGACCTACTTCCATATCAATTAAGTTGTTGACCTTAATATTTGGAGCAAACGGTTCCATTTTACTGAAATCACCATTTTCATCTAAATGAACTGCGAACATCCAACCACGCATCCAATCGTAAATAATAACTTTTCCATCGTAATAGCTCGGCAATTTTTCATCACCTTGAAACATATCTGAATAATATGTAGGTCCGGCCATGGCATTTCTACCTCCTGTTGCTGTTTGTGGAAAAGCTTGTGAATCATCATAAGGATAATAAACATAGGCTGGCATTGCCGGTGGCAATTCCGTTAATCCCGTATTGTTGCGTGAGGTATTCATTGGTTTGGCAGGATCATACTCCGGTCCGCTCTCACCTGTTTCGTAGTTGTATTCATTATAGGCATAGTTATCGCCAATAAACATGGGCCAACCAAAATTTCCTGCCTTTTTTGCCTGGTTCATTTCGTCATACCCTCTAGGACCTCTTGTGCCTAAACTATCCGCTCTTGCATCTGGACCAACATCTCCCCAGTATACATAACCCCTTTTCATATCTACCGAAATTCTGTACGGGTTTCTATGTCCCATAGTATAGATTTCCGGTCTGGTCTTTTCCGTACCTACAGGAAACAAGTTTCCTTCAGGAATATCATAAGAACCATCTTCTTTTACTTTAATTCTTAAAATCTTCCCACGTAGGTCATTGGTGTTACCTGACGAGCGGCGAGCATCATACTGTTCATGACCTGGTATATCATTCATTGGTCCAAAACCACTATGAACATATTTAGCCCCTTTTTCGTTAAATGGCGTTGTATTATCACCTGTAGACAAATAAAGTAAACCATCTGGTCCAAACGCTATAGAACCACCTGTATGGCAGCAAATTTCTCTTTGACTATCTACATCTAAAATTACTTGCTCAGAGTCCGTATCAAACTTACCATCTACAAATTTAAATCGTGATAAACGGTTGACCCACTGATCACCTGTTGGTGCATAGTATAAATAGATCCAGTGATTGTTTGCATAATCCGGATCTTTCTGCAAGCCCATTAAGCCTTCTTCGGCATTTACACCGGGCGTATTTAATGTTTTACTGTAAACATCTAACTTTAGAACCTCTGTAAGCTCTTGCGTTTGATCATTATACAGCATTACCTCTCCCCTACGTTGAGCCACTAAAACATCTCCGTTTGGCAATACCGCCATTTCGGTAGGTTCAAAAAACATACCTTCACTTAGGGTTACCTTGGTAAAACGATCTGCATCTGGTGGTATTTGCGAAGTAGCTTTTCCATAATCCAATACCAAGTTCTCACCAATGGCATACTGAATACCACCTAATAAATGTTTTAAGAACAGGTCTTCTGAATAACTGGCATCGGCATGTCCGCCACCCGTGTAAAATGCTCGTCCACCATCATAATCATGATACCAGGCTATGGGGTGAAAATCTCCGTTTTGCCCACCTTCATAAGAAGATTCGTCCAAAGTCATTAATACGTTTACATCTGGATTGATGTTCTTGTAATTATACAATTCATCCGTTCTGTTCCACACAGAGTCGGTAAAAAACTGTGTAGCAACAAAATTCTTGTCCTTGATAATAAAATCCGCATTTGGCATTCCTCTTGGGTGACTCAAAAATTGAGCTCCTGCTAAGTCATTGTACCAACCCCAGTCATATTCAGTATCTGCTGCAGCATGTACACCTACATAACCGCCGCCGGCTTGAATGTAGCGCTCAAAAGCCGCTTCTTGGTATTGGTCCAAGACATTACCCGTTGTACTTAAAAAGATAACAGCTGAATATTGCTTTAAATTTTCATCAGTAAACAGTTCTGCATTTTTGGTAGTATCTACTGCAAATCCATTTTCTAATCCTAGCTTTTGGATTGCTGCAACTCCCGCTGGTATAGATGCATGCTTAAAAGCCATTGTTTTAGAGAACACCAATACCTTTGGTTCTCCTTCTCGTTTATTGCCACCACATGAGACAATAATAAGCGCAAAGCCCAAAAGCAGCGCATTGAAGATTTTTTTCATACGTTATTCGTTGTTGTTTAGTTGATTTTAGAATGCATAAAAATAGGGCGTGCAGTTGTATTAACCAATAGTTTCTATATTAAACATTGTACATTTATGATAAATTAATACCCTTTTAATAGAATTATGTTAGAAATACCCGAACTATACTTTAAAAATGACACTGAATTCAAAAATTGGTTACATAATAATCATTCCGACTATAAAGGTATTCACCTGATCTTCTACTCCGTTGCCCACGAAAACGAAAGTATGCGCTGGGAAGAAGCTGTTAGGGTAGCACTTTGCTATGGATGGATTGACAGTACGGTAAAAAGTTTAGGTGACGGTAAGCGAAAACAATACTTCTGCCCAAGAAAACCCAAAAGCGTTTGGAGCAAGGTCAATAAAAATCATATTAAAGATTTAAAATCCAATGGCTTAATGCATGAAGCAGGATTAGCTTCGATTAAAATTGCAAAAGAAAATGGATCATGGACTTCTTTAGATGATGTTGAAAACGGAGTCATACCCGAAGCATTACAAATTGCTTTTGAAAAAAATAGCCAGGCACATACCAACTTCAAGAACTTTACCCATAGCCAACGCAAAAGCTACCTATATTGGTTAAACCAAGCTAAGCGAGAAGAAACCAAGGCGAAACGTATAAAGGAAATTATACAACATGCCCATGAGAATATCAAATATAGAAATGGCGGTGGTTGGCAGGCTATTAAAAAATGAAATTAACCCGAGTTTTTTAATCACTTTGGTAATAAATAATACATTCATTACCAATGTCTAAAATGCCATAGAATATAAGGCTTAAACTATAATGTACCGCATATTCTTTTTACCTTACCCTTGCAAAACCGCATATATATGATGAGCGTATTGAAAATGATGAAAGCTATTGCCTTGTGTTTACTCATAGCAATTGTAAGCTGTAATAAGGAGAAAGAGGTTACCTATGACACTTTGATCAAAAATGGTGCTGTCATCAATCTAGAAGACGGATCGGTCTCAACGGCACATATTTTAATTTCCAATAATAGGATTACCAAAATTACGAAAGACATTGATGCTGATCATCTAAAAGCCAATACGGTGATAGATGCCACAAATAAATTTATAATACCCGGTTTTTGGGATAATCACACCCATTTTAGGGGTGGAGATTCTTTAATTGATACCAATAAGAACTTTCTTAAGCTTTTTATGGCCAACGGAATTACCACGGTGCGTGATGCTGGCGGAGACCTAACCTCATCGGTTTTAAAATGGCGTAAGGCTATTGAAAACAAAGAACTTATTGGACCACGCATTTTTACATCTGGACCTAAAATTGACGGTCCAAAAGGTACCTGGGCAGGTTCATTAGAGGTTGAAACCGATGAAGATATTATCACTGCCTTAGATTCTTTGCAAGCTATACCGTCTGACTTTGTAAAAATCTACGATAGCCGAATTTCTGGTGAAAATTATTTGAAGGTGATCCAGGAAAGCGAAAAACGTGGCTTAATTACTTCTGGACATATGCCCTTTACCGTTGAACTAGATGCTACCATTAATGCAGGTATAGATGCTGTAGAGCATTTATATTACATCATGAAAGGATGCTCAAGCAATGAAAAGGAAATCACCCAAAAACTGATAGACAAAGAAATCGGATTTTGGGATGCTATGCCCCTACTCCAGTCTTCATATGCCGACTCCACCGCTTTAAAAACATTCGGCAAATTGAAAAGGAACAATGTATTTGTTGTTCCTACACTACACATTGGTAGGGTTCTTAGTTATTTGGATGAATTTGACCATGCTGATGATGACTACTTAAAATATATGGGTCTTGGAATACAGCAAACTTATAAAGGCAGAATTGACCGGGTAAAAAATGCTTCTGCAAAACAGGTTGCCGACAGAAAAGCACTAGATCAATTCTTTGGCGAACTGGCTTTTAACTTGAATAAAAACGGAGTAGCACTTTTGGCGGGATCAGATAGTGGGGCTTACAATAGCTTTACCTACCCAGGCATATCATTACATAAAGAAATGGAAGCTATGGTTGCTACAGGAATTTCTCCGCTAGATGCCCTGAAATCATCAGCCTATAACGGAGCATTATTTTTAAAACAAGATGCGGACTATGGTTCTATTACCGAAGGTAAAATTGCCGATATTGTTTTACTCAACAGCAATCCGTTAGAAAACATTACAAATACACAAGATATTTATATGGTGCTATCCAACGGAACCCACCATTCCAAATCAGACCTGGACAGCCTTTTAACATCTGCTATTGTTCACTAAACCCACTATTGCCATGAAATCCTTTTTTATTGTCCTACTATTCTCTTGTTATCTTGGTTTTTCACAAACACTCTTAAAACCAGACCGAGTATTTGATGGTACGGAAATGCATGAAAATTGGGTGGTTTTAGTAGAGGAAAATCTAATAACATATGCCGGTAAATTATCTGACATGGATCTACCTGACCACACCACTGAAATTGAATTGGAGGGAACTACTTTAATGCCCGGTATTATTGAAGGGCATTCCCATATTTTACTACACCCATACAATGAAACCGATTGGAACGACCAAGTTCTAAAGGAGTCTCCGGTTGAACGTGCCGTTAGGGCTACGGTACATGTAAAAAATTCTTTAATGGCAGGTGTAACCACCATGAGAGACCTTGGGGCCGAAGGTGCAGGTTATACAGATGTATACGTAAAGAAAACCATTGAAAACGGTATTATTGACGGACCGCGATTATTGGTTGCGGGACCTGCTATTGTAGCTACGGGCGCATACGGTCCAAAAGGTTTTCATGATGGCGTAACGGTACCCTTAGGTGCAGAAGCTACAAGTGGTGTTGACAATTGTATTACCACCGTTCGTAGGCAAATGGGTAACGGTGCAGATTTGATAAAAATTTATGCCGATTACCGATGGACACCGGGTGCCGATTCCAAACCTACATTTCTTCAGGAAGAAATCGATGCAATGGTTGCTACAGCTACTACGGCGGGTAAATATGTAGTTGCCCATGCCAGCACTCCCGAAGGCATGAAAAGAGCCATTCTTGGTGGTGTAGAAACCATTGAGCATGGCGACGGTGGTACAGCTGAAATTTTTAAATTGATGAAAGAAAAAGGTGTTGGCCTATGTCCTACCCTTGCCGCAGGTGATGCCATTACACAATATAGAGGTTGGAACAAAAGCACCGATCCTGAGCCGGAACGAATTCAACAGAAACGAAAATCGTTTAAAATGGCGCTCGATTCTGGCGTGCAAATTGTTTTTGGTGGCGATGTTGGTGTTTTTCCCCATGGAGAAAATTATCGAGAGATGGAATTAATGGTGGACTATGGTATGAAACCCTTAGACGTTTTAATTTCCGCCACTTCTAACAATGCCAAAATGTTTCACTTAAACCAATTAGGAAACTTAGAAAAAGGCTTTCTAGCTGATATCATTGCCGTTGAAGGAAATCCAACCAAGGATATTTCCGTAATGAAAAATGTATCTTTTGTAATGAAAGATGGGATGGTTTATAGGGAATAGTTGTTGGTTGTCCGTTCACTTCGGCTCCGCTCAGTGACCAAAAATCGTTTTTCGTTTTTCGTTGTTGGTTGTTCGCCATAACGAGCGCAACGCAGCTATTTCTAGACTATTAATCATTGTACTTAATACTAAATGCTTTGAACTTGATACTTTGTACTAAGTACTTAATACTATTTTCCCGCATCCTTGGTAATTCTCAACGCACTAGAAACTATAAATACAATGAAACAGGTTTCTATTATACGTTGTAAAATACCTCTATAGCCAGATTCTGGATTAGAGAATAGCGCGAATATGAAAATACCGCTGATGATTCCCGTAACAATCGCTATTTGAGATAAGCGATCGTAGTTCTCAGATTTCTTTAAACCCAACCCGATTCCCATCAAACAAATAGGAAAAAATATATACGTTAAAGATGCCACTGCATTATGTATAAGTTGAGCTAGGCTGGAGTCCATTACATCTGTTGGGCACCCGGCGTCACATGGAAATAATCCTACCAATATGGTTCCCATGCCGTAGAAAAGTGCCAAACCATAAAATCCCGCTACCACTAACTTTGAGCTTGGAAATTTGTTGGGTGCACTAAAACAATATATAGTAAGGAGAATTCCGCTAGGTACATAACCCAAATACTGTAAATAGGTACCATACCTAGTATCAACAGCAAAAGATTCACTAATGTACTGACTTACTATGCTATAATCTTCAATTAACAACGGACCAACAATAGCGGCAATTGCAAATAAACTAACTCCTAAAATACCTATATACGCTACTAGCTTATTGCTCATTTTGAAAATTGAATTGGTTGGTTGTTTATATGACGATAATCATTCGGTATTGTTACAGCAATTACAATTCCGCATTCTTACTTTCTTCCCATTCCTTCCGTAAATCTGTAGAAAGAATACTAGTGCCATCATGTTTCCAGCCCGGTGGTTTTGTCAAGTATTTGAACCTGTTTACCAATGAGGTTTTTGAAGTAAAGAAATCGGTCAACATTTTGTACCACTCTCCAAAAGCAATTTTTATGGGATTATACGTGTTTATGTTCGTTACCAAACCGTATACCGGTTTTTCCACCTCGGGCTCAAAGGTGCCGAACAATCTATCCCAAATAATAAAAATTCCGGCATGGTTTCTATCTAAATATTGCGGATTGGTGGCATGGTGTACCCTGTGGTGACTGGGCGTATTAAAAACAGCTTCAAACCATTTGGGCAGTTTTGTAATATACTCTGTATGAATCCAATATTGATAAATAAGACTAACGGACATCTGTACCAAAACCATCACCGGATGAAAACCGATGAGTATGAGCGGAGTCCAAAAAATAAAGGTGTAAAATCCGCCAGACCAAGATTGTCTTAAAGCCGTGCTTAAATTGTAGTTTTTAGAGGAATGATGCACCACATGGCTAGCCCAGAAAAACCGACTTACATGACTGGTTCTATGAAACCAATAATAGCAAAGATCTTCTGCAAATAGGAGTACTAACCAAGACCACCACGCAAACGGAATTTCAAAAATATGGTAGAAATTATACAGCAAATAAAAGAACCCTAATGCAATGCCCTTGGTTACCAAGCCAATGGCCACATTACCCAACCCCATTACAATTGAAGTACCCGCATCTTTAAACTCATAATCATGTAGCTTGATCTTTACCGACAGTAATACTTCTAAAATTACCGTGACCGTAAAAAAAGGAATGGCATAGTGTATTAAATTAGGTATTTCGGGTATTTGCATGGCGGTTAATTATCTGTTTTAACCTTTCTAATTTACGAATCTATTTGGTCAACTACAATTGCTTAAAAAGACAACTTTTATCACTCATAAAAAATGATAGCAGTATAAGAAAATCGTATGGGTTATGTAACATTAGTCACCCATAAACAGGGGCTTTATTCGTAATTTTACATCAAGAAATTAAAACAACATACTTATGGAAACTTTACATAAAAACGTGGGAATAGACCAAGATTACAAAATAGAGATCAGTGATAAATTAAACCTTCTTTTAGCTAACTATCAAATTCATTACATGAATTTGAGAGGTATGCATTGGAATGTAAAAGGAAGCAATTTCTTTCTTCTACATGAAAAATTTGAAGAGTTATACACCGAAGCTACTGAAACCGTTGATGAGATCGCTGAACGTATTTTGACCCTAGATCAACAACCTTTACATACGTTTGAAGATTACTTGGACAACAAGACTATTAGAATCATCAAAGAAGTGTCTGACGGTGCTACAGGTATATCTTTATTGATAGATAACTTGAACGAGTTATTGATTCAAGAGCGAGAAATTTTGGAATTTTCATCTGACAACAATGATGAAGGTACCGCTACGTTGGTTAGCGATTTAATATCCGGACAGGAAAAGCTAATCTGGATGCTTAAGTCTACCTTACAATAGCACATAGTTTTACCTAAATAAAATGGCAAAAGTCTACTTAGATTTTTGCCATTTTTTTATATCCCTTTTCCACTTAAAAGATAGTAAGATTACTATGTATTTGTTGGGGAACGTTTTTCAATTTCCAAAGCGCGACTATAAAAGTCACGAAATTGGACTTTATTGTATTTTGCACGCATGGCGCTCAAAACATCAGATAAGCTTAGACTACACCAATCCCAAAGCATGGTATCAAAATTATAGGCATACATTTGTTTTTTCACTTCGGCTCTTATGGCATCGATTTCAGTGGCGGTAAATCCGTTTTCCAGAAGTCTCTCCAATACCCGTTGCTCGTTCTCTTTGGTAAATTCCGTATCCAAGTATGGTTCTAGAAGCAAATCCCAATTCCAACTATAGGGAATCAATTTTAAATTATGAACTTTGGCGAAATGCGCTAGCTCCTTCTTCTTTTCAGCGGATACAAAAACAATATCATCTTTTACATATACTTTACACACACCAAACTCTAAGGAAATAGCCTCAATTTCATGGGCTTCTATGCTTGCTGAAGGATAGACGACCGAAGGTTCAAAAGGGTAATCCGAAATTTCAATACTGCTTTTCCCTATGTTAGATGTTCCAATACCACAGAGCAGCCTTTTAGCGGTTATGGCATTTCTAGAAATGGTAAAACCGGTGAGCCCGTTTAACTTGAACATATTTTTTAAAAACTTCAGCACTATCTTCTTTGGTTTGAAATGTACCTATAATTAAGAAGCAGGTTCCAATAAATCCCATAGGTTGCCATATAGATCCTTAAATACGGCTACCATACCATACGGCATCTTTTCTGGCTCTCTAACAAACTTTACACCTCTTTCTACCATGGCATAGTAATCTCGCCAAAAATCATCTGTATACAAAAATAGAAATACCCGTCCGCCTGTTTGGTTTCCTATCCTTGACTCCTGCGCTTCATTGTCCGCCTTTGCTAAAACCAAAGTGCATTGTCCATCCCCTGGTGGCGTAACTGTGACCCAACGTTTTTCCCCTTCTAACGGGGTATCTTCCACCAGTAGGAAGTCTAATTTTTTAGTATAAAATTCAATGGCTTTATCGTAATCATCAACGACCAATGCTATGCGTGCTATGGATTGCTTCAATATATTGTTTATTTTATCTGTTAGTTTCCTAAAATATGGGTTTCAAAACCATCTATACTTTTGGTATTCTTATTTTTCCAATATTCTTTGATCTTTTCCTCACCTTGCTTTTTAGACCAATCGTTTAAAGTAGTTCGCTCTTCTTTAAAATCCATGAACGGAACGGCGAATCCGCACGAGGTCTGTACCAAGTCCACTTGCATTTCTATAATTTGCCGGGACCCTGTATTTTCAGGAAAAAGGTTAATGTACTTTGAAAATTCTTGATCTCTTCTATGGAATATTTTAGCTACACCATATAATCTCAAAATTATAGGTTTACCCTCAAAGGCACAGAACATTATGGTCATTCTATTATTTTTGATCAGGTGTGCAGCCGTTTCGTTACCACTACCGGTAAGATTCAACCAAACAATTTTATTCTTGTTAATGACCCGAAAGGAGTCCGTACCCTTTGGCGAGACATTTACCTTGCCCTCTGCAGCCGCAGTACCCACAAAAAATACTTTTTGCTTTTCAATAAATTCCTGTAATTGGGGTGTAATGGATTCTAATTTCTTTCCCATGCCTTTAATTTTTGTTATGTGTAATTTTTCTAGGTACTACTTCTTGTTTCTATTTCTTCCCAATGGACCAGTAGTCTTTACATGTGCTCATTACAACATTGGACAAATAGAATCCGTACATGGGTTCTACAGGTAATTTTCATCTATAAAAACCCAAGCATATAGCAGTAATTTCAATACAAGCACTACCGCAAAAGAAGCCAATAAACCATACCAAAAGCTCTTACTGCGGTTTGTAAATTTCGGTTTTATATAATACACCTGCACCGGTATAAATAGCACTAAGGCTAAAATAGCCAAAGCTACGGTTACATAAAAATAACCGATCATTGCAATACTTTCCAAGATATTGAACATGGCACTTATGGCTTCTAAAATATCGTCTACAGTCTCAACACCACTGCCGCCGCTGTAGCCAGAAGTATCTCTTTTAAACAATACTTTTAATTCAATTATAAACAGAAACGCATTAAACAGTAGATAAAGAATGAACCAGGATAGCTTTTTTAGTATTTTTCTTATCATTGATTTTATCTAAAACCGACTAATATTTAAAGGAGGTTGTAGTACGATTTCGCCTTAACATTTTATGAAACTAGAATAGTTCCACAAAAACTACATGTTATTCCTTTAACAAGTTCTCTTCAATCATCATTTTCCTAGCCTTTTCAGTCTCATTCTGCCCATTACCCATTATACCCGGCAACATAATTATACGCTTTTTAATAACCCCATCCTCTTCAAAAACAACTTCAAATCTAGACCGGGTAATTGCCAAAATCGCTTTCTTAAATTTTACACTTTTAATTTTATCTCTTTGGATAATTGGTGTGGCGGAATTATTCAGACTTTTAAAAATACCATATACCAAAAACAGACCAACTATGCTATACACCACGGCAATAGTTATCTCTCCTTTTTGAAAACTTTGAAATGCCGAAAACAATAAAAATGCAGCTATACCACCGTAAATAATTAAAACTCCAGTGATACTTTTACCAACAGTAGCATTTGCAACATTACCTTTAACCCCATCCCTAGTAAGCAAAATTCTGTCCGGTAAAATATGGCAAAATCCAGTTTTGGTTCTAAATACTTTTTCGTTTTCCATTAATTCTAATTAACGCTTATGGTGACAAAATACATTTCATTGCTACTACTTTGCAACGAAGTTTATTGATGATTTAATGTGGTACTCCCTGTTCCCTCTTATTTTTAAAAAACAGAATGGTAATCAAGGTTGAAATTCCTATACCGATCCAATTGGATATTTGAATATCCAATCCCAACCCAACATTTGGGTCATAAAATATGTAAGATCCTACAACACTGGTAATAAAAAATGCGGGGACTAAGGCTATTAAATAATACGTTTTCTTTTGATATAAATAAACTGCTCCGATCCACAGGGCAATAGCAGCCGTAACTTGGTTTGCCCATGAAAAATACCTCCACAATAACTGAAAATCCATGTTGGTTAAAATGAACGAGATGATAAACAACGGAATTGCTACCATAAACCGATTCTTCAATACTTTTTGGTCTATCTTCAAATAATCGGCAATAATCATACGTGCAGCCCTGAACGAGGTATCTCCCGATGTTATGGGTAGCACAATAACGCCCAAAACAGCTATGGTACCGCCAATGCTTCCTAATGAAATAATGGCAATTTTGTTTACCACGGCAGTAGGGCCTCCGTTTTGCAACAGCACATTTAACTGGTCTCCATCTAAAATACTCATGGATGCCGCTGCCCACACCATGGCAATGGCAGCCTCAAGAATCATCATGCCATAAAATACTTTTCTACCGTCTTTCTCATTATTGATGGTGCGCGAAATAATGGGCGATTGCGTGGCATGAAAACCCGATAATGCCCCACAGGATATCGTTAAAAAAATAACCGGAAAATATGGGATATTCTGCGGATGCATATTTTGAAACGTAAGCTCCGGAATAGGTTTTCCAATAACGAACATACCTATGCAAATACCAATGGCACTTAATATGAGCAACAAACCAAGTACAGGATAAATTTTACCTATGATCTTATCTATAGGCAACAAGGTTGCGACTATGTAATAAAAGAATATGGCAAAAAGCACTATGGTCAAATAACTGGTTTCCGAACCAATAACATCATTGATCATATTTGCGGGTGCGGTTACAAAAACGGTGCCCACCAATATTAAAAGTAATAGGGCAAAGAAATTAACCACGTGACTAAATGATTTCCCTAAAAACCGAGATGCCAACGCTGGTAGATGTGCACCGCCAAAACGTAAGGAAATCATACCGGTAAGGTAATCATGAACGGCACCTGCAAAGATGGATCCAAGCACGATCCAAATAAATGCTATGGGACCGTACAAAGCACCCAATATGGGGCCAAAAATGGGACCTACCCCTGCAATATTCAAAATTTGAATAAATGCATTTCTATTACTGTTCATGGGCACAAAGTCTACCCCATCTTCCATAGTGTGTGCGGGAGTATCTTTGGTTTCATTGGGCTGAAAGGTTTTATCCACGAACTTGCCGTAGAACATATACCCCAAAACCAATAAAATCATTGACGTAATAAATGTAATCATGAGGTTATTTTAGACTTGGTATAAAATGAATTGAATTTTTGCTTTAACAAGTGACCGGTATAGGAGTAAGAAGAATTTTCTAGCCTTAAGTCGAAGCAAATTTAATCCTATTTTTTTACCCTATCAATCCCAAACATTATAACCACAGACAAAATGGCCACAACAATTGCTTTTACCCAGTCAATTTCATCTTTTGCAAAGGCATCATAAATAATAAATCCGGTTGCGAAACCTAATACGAATTTTAAATTATGAAGGGTGAATAGTTTTTTCATTTTGTGGTGGATTAGATAAAATAATGATGTTAACAATTACAACGGATACCATCATAGTCCAATTTGCTCTAGTTGCGTAATACGTTATTGGCAATAGTATTTTTTACTATTATCTCATTCAGTTTTTGAGTATCAGTTTCTTTAATTTCATTTAGGTCAAACGTAACTATTTCTCCATTGTTCTTTGTAATTATTAATGTATTCTGAATTAATTCGGTCTTTTTGATTTGGTCAAAATTCAATGATTTTGAAATCCAAGAGTTTACCCGAACAATAGCTCCTTTTTTGTTCCATTGAACATAATTCTTATACCAAAACATTTTACTGAAATAAACCAGTTGTAGAAAAAATCCAATAGCACTTATTCTTTTGTTCAGTTTTGGATTTTCAAATTCAAATAATTCAAAAAAAACCACCAAAATAAAAATTAGAGAAAGAAATAGAACGAATATCCAAATCCAGCTTTTCATATGGTCAAAATGTATCTTTTTCTTTTCCATTTGCGTTCAAATGCTATTATTGCTAACGGCTTCGTAAGAAAAGCAAGGCAATTGTGAGTGTTACTTTTCTAATGAAACACAAGACAAATTACTCCATTTTATTAGTTGTTCTGTTATTCAAGTCCAACAATTTTAATGTTTTGTGGTAGTTTTCTATTCTTGACAGTGCATTTCCGTCAATGAATAATATGACCATTAACATGGAAAGAGATGAAATACTGATTGCTCTCCAAGTGGGAGTATTCAAACATAGATTTAATAATGCCGCAATGATGATTAATATGGGAACAATTTTAAATACCGCCACAAATTGCTTAATAGTGGATTCAGATCGTTCAATTTCGGACTGATAAAAGGCAGTTTCATCGGAATTAAAATCCTTTTCAAATTGTTTAATTCTTTTATTATTGGCATAGTTAGTGCCGCTACCAATTATTAAGAGTAAGATACCTACTATTAGCGTTGGAATGATATATGCCTTTGCTAAATCTGTTTTTCCCAATTGCCAAAATCCTACACTTGCGATTAAAAAACCAATTGCAAAGAAAATAAAGAAACGTGTTGAAAATACTTCGGCTTTTGCCCATTCTATTGCTAGTTTTAATACGTCCATAATTTCATTTTTTAAATATAGATAATAGCTTGGCTAAACATCATATGAAGGTAAATAAACCTCTTGTTTCCGTCTTCGTACAAATTATTTTTTCAATATTTCGTTGATGTATATGGAACGATATTTTTCTGGATATTCTACCTGTACTCCGTGTGTGCCATTCTCAAATAAAAACCATTTTTTTGAAGGCGCCCTAATGGAATCAAAATACATCTTTGCTACAGTCGTTTCGGTAAAATGATCATTGTCTCCCTGTAATATATACACGGGTACTTTAAATTCTGGGATATCACGCATTAAATTCATATCTATTGCAGTGGGTTGTAAAATCTTAGCTGCAGGATAGTAAGTTTCTGGACTATTGATCATATCCGTAAATTTTTCGCTAAACGTTAATCCATTATCCAAAAACATACTTTTAATAAAATTGAAGTCGGTTTCTAATTTTATCGGTGCATATTTCATTACAATTTGTCTTTCTATTTCAAAGGCTTCTGCTACTGAATTTTTTGAGTTTTCAATATAAGGTGGCGTTCCAATTTGTTTTAATAGATTGACTGAAATAGTATCATTGTGCTTTTGTGATTCCGATAGTGCAAATTCATAGGACAATTCTTCTGAAAGTGAAAGATTAGCCATTAAACCACTACCAATATAGGCGTGATATAATTCAGGCTGTTTTTGTACCATATAAGCTGCTACTGCTGTTCCCCATGATAAGCCTTCAATGTAAATCTTATCCTTTTTAAAAGTCTCTTTTAAATGTTCTGATAGTTGCAAACCATCATCTACTATTTTGTTTAAGGTAATGGCTGAATCAGGTATGCTATCATTATAAGCTAGCCCAGACCCTCTTTGATCCCAATAACAAACCGTGAATATATCTTCTAAATCAATCCCAGTAAGTTTATAAATAACCGGTAAAATTGGTGCACCCGGTCCTCCGTGAACTATTAGTAGCACGGGATTATTTTTGTCTTTTCCCCTAATCGTAATTCGTTGTGGCACTCCGTTAATGGTCATGTCCTCGTGCATGGCAATACTATTTGGTAGTACATTACCTTGTTCATCTAAAAAAGGTTCTTCTTCTCCGGAACTATTGATTCGTATAACTAATAAAACAACTAAAATAAATGCAACTAGCGCTCCCAGTAAAACCAAAAACCACTTTCCTATTTTCTTTATTATTTTCATATGATTATTATACGCTTTATGGTTGTTCTTGCTACTGTAGTATTCTATATCAGACAATTACGGATTAAATTAGCGATAATTATCGGTTTAACACATACGTTAGCAATTCCAAGTGAATTCGGACGAAGTCAAATCTGCCGTAATTGTGGTTATACATTTTTGTTCATAGCTTGATTATATATTTTCAAATTCATATTTAAACCAATCTTCTAAGTCTAATCGATTTATCACTGCTAAACAGTTTTTTCATAAAGGAAAATTCGTTTTTTAATGAAATTCCGATTATAGAACTATAATGATATTTTCTATAGTCTTAGTCATTGGTTGATTTCAATCTTACTAACGTTTAAATTAGCATGATTTTAAAAAGAATAATTGAAATATCTTTTTAAGCTAAATAATCAGTATTAGAATTAGGCATTATGAAATTTAAAATAGTATAAATTATAAGTCCTGAAGCTCCTAATAATGTTGCGATTAAAAAAATTGTTCTTACGTGGTTGGTTTTCCAATCAAGATACTCAGCGATTCCGGAGCAAATTCCAGCTATCATTTTATCATTAGATTTTTTAAATCTTTTGTTATTCATATTCTTATTTTAGGTTAGGTCATTTAGTTGCACACAACGGTCTCGCATAACCGTTAGTTACGGATTAAATTAGCGATTATTTTCGGTTTATCAAGGGCGTAAGCAATTCCGAGTGGATTAGCACAGCCTGTCCCAATCTTGTTTCGAGATAGTTGAATCTGTCTAAATTTCAATTACCTTGTTCTGTTGTCGTACTTTTTATTCCGATTTATGCACTTCGAGTTCTATTTCAACCATAAATTCAGGAAGTGCCAATCCTTTTACTTCTAGCCAAGAGCCAGTTGGAAATCCATTTTTATATATTTCAGCACGATATGCTGATTTTTCCAACATTTGTGCCATATCAGTAGTAAAAACATCTTCTTTTACAACATCGTCAAATGTGCAACCAAAGTGTTTCAATATTTTTTCCAAATCTGCATAACAATTCTTCATCTGCTGTTCCATATCGCCAATAGCAGTTGGATTACCTTCATCATCCATACTTACAGCACCAGAAATTTTAATGCTATTCCCAATTTTCACAGCATGAGAATATCCATAAGCTTTTTCTACTTCTGGTCGCAATAGAAAATATTCAGGTTTCTCTGGTTCAACAATTACCTCTTCTTCCACTTCTCTAGTTTCCTCCTTTTGTTTTTGTTCGCAACTTTGGAATACAAATGTCAATACAACAAGTGTTGCGATTAATGTCAATCGGTTAGTTGGTATTTTCATAATTCTCATTGTTTAGTGCCTACATTGGTCGGTTTTCGGCTTTCCCGTTTTATTATCCGTTTCGTTTTTCAGTATGAAGCACATGGCCTGTGCTATGCGTAGTGGGGAAGTAAGGAAACTTTTCGTTTCCGCCTGCCGGCAGGCAGGTCTACGCATGACGCTAAATCTTATTGTTTTGCTTTATTTTTTCTTATTTAAAGCTAAATCTATTCCCAATAGCTATCGGGATAGCGACTTTATAAATATACGCAGACCTTTTGGTTTTACCTATTAGAACGCGTTAGGTTTAGGCTTGGTTATCTAATGCTTTATTCCACACGCTTTAAATAACTACCGTCGCTGTTTTTTATAAATTCAATTCCTCTATTAGCTTTACAAACTATGAATGTAGAATTATCGATTGAATTCAGAACAATTACGTTATTAAATTCAAATCCGTCGGTTGAAATATTAGTCAATCTCTCTTCTAGGTTTTCCATATTCGTTTCCTCTGCACCATATGAAATAATTCAATCGGTCGCCCCAATATTAGAACTATTCCCGTAGTTTTTCGCAACTCTATAACCAAATTGCTTTCCCTCGCTTTCAAATCTTAATTCGTTCTCATGTATTTCGATCAGGGTGGACATACAGCTTTCGTCATAAGAAAAATTCAAATCCATTATTTCGATTGTCTTTGCCGTATTTAATGCCTTAATGATTACCTGACCATCAGTAATGAATTCAACTTCTGTATCAGAATCAAAGGGAATTAGTGATTTTTCAAAATCTGACAGTTGATAATCTAGGGTTACATCGTCCGTACATCCACATCCGGATAACATTGTTAACGCAAGTAAGAACAATAAATTTCTAAGATTCATTTTAAATATTTGGTAACGGTTTTGCATAAGATTAGTTGCGTGGTTTAAGCAACTAATTTAGCAAATACAAACTGAATAGAAAATCCGAGAGGATTTTCATGAGTAGGCTCGAACAAGCCATTAATTATCACGTTGTTAGCCACAGTATTTATTCTATTCCAAATTCGTTCCAAAATAAAATTGTCGTTTTCGTTTCTTCATCATATTTCTCAAATACTTTTGAAGCAAAATCAAATTTATTTTTCAGTCCAACAATAGAAATACAATTAATCATTTTAACAACTCTCAAAGCTGTTAAAATTGCATCGTTGTTTTCTTTCGACCCTTTATTTAAAGTGCTTTTACCATTCATTTGTATTAGTGAAATAAATTCAGAATGAGCATAATTTGAATATAGCTTATATGAAGTTCCAAATATGGAAGTTTTCAAAGTGCTTTGTTTTAAAAGCTTTGACCAACTTTCTAATCTTGGAAGTCCGTAAGTGTCTAACTTATATAAATTCTGCTTTTTTATAGTTTTAAAATATGGTGACTTTTCAATTTCTAATTTTAGTCTTTTAATTTCTGAAAGTTCAGTTTTGAGTTTTTCAGTGACGTTTTCTTTTAGTTCTCCTCTTTCGTTAAAAAAATTCTGTCTCGATTTATAACCAGAGATTTGCCAAACATAAAATCTAAAATTCCTTTCCTCTTGAGTCAAATCGTTAAAAAAAAGATATTCTAATGTTAAAAAAGCCTCAATTATCGAACGAGTAAGAATATTTATTGAAGGAAAGTCTAATAGTTTCACATTACTATCTTTTGTTAAAGCCGAAACTTTTGTTCCTTTTCCTAATTCTATAATACTTTTTGTTGCAAGTAAAATTTTGATTGAAAGAGTTTCGATAAAAACCTCGCCTTCTTTAAGTTTTGGTTTAGAATCATAAATTGACTGGATTAATTCAGTATTAGCTTTTGTAATTAGTTCTAAACTTTCAAATGATGCAAGAACTGAATCTATGAGATGATATTCTTTTAGGGCAATGAAAGTTTTTAAATCTATTTTCAATTCGGGTGTGATTTTCGTATTGTGGCTAACGCTTGAGCTAAGCGTAGTGCGGAGGCTAGGAAACTTTTCGTTTCCGTCTGCGCAAGAAGCTAAAGCTTATTGTTTAGTTTTATTTTTTCTTTTCCAAAGCTAAATCCATAAGATTTAGCGACCTCATAAATATACACAGACCTTTCGATTAAGCCCAAAAGTCCGCATTACGTTTAGGTTTTGTTGCCACACGTTTTTTTAGCGTCTGACTGGTCCTTGGTCATAAATTTCGAATTCGAACATATCAGAGTTTTCAAATCCGTAAACTTTGTTTAGTATTTCTAATAACACCTTTTGGGTTTTCTCTTGGTTGTTTCCCATATTCATTGCGTAACAAGGAATTCCGTCAAATTCATAATACTCAAAATCATCAACCAATTCTAACGTTCGGAATTTAGCCAACTTTTCCATTTCGTTGTCAAATGTCAGATTTATCGAGAAGTTAAATGAGTTTTTTGGTGTGGCTGTTTGTTCAATTAGTGCTCCGTGAACAACTTGCATTATAACAGTATTGTCTTTTGCTAAGTTTATCAAAAATGCGTGATTTTTATTTTCAAATCGGTCAGCCGTAATTTTTAGGGTATTTTTTAATCCGCTATCAAGCTTTTCAGTTTGTGATTTCACTCCAAAATTTATTCCTAACGCGGCTAAAATTGTGAATAATATTTTACTCATTGATTTTGTTTAAATGTGTGGCAACTATTGTATATGAACACAATTGTACATACCCCTAAATATAAAGATAAATGTACAATCGTAATTATCCCTTATTCCTAAATTCAGCTTTACTTCACCTCTTTCAGTAACACCTCTATTGACTTCTCCAGTTGCTGATCAATGCCGTTTGCAATAATACCGGGTTGGTTTTTAACAATGAATTCTGGATCGGTCTCGTTGTTTTCCATCCATTCGCCTGCTTTGTTTTTGGCACTTACGGGTACTACCCCCCAAACACCTCCATTGGGCAAACGTTCCCAACCGGCAAAGCTACAGGTACCCGGTACGGGCATTCCCACGGTCTTACCGATCTTTAGATCCACATAACCGCTCGCAAAGCAAGAACCGTCGCTGTACATAGATTCGTTGAACATGGCCAAAGTTGGTTTTGTCCACCTAGAGGTTGGCTCGCCACCTACTACCCTATCTTCGGTTTCGTAAGATAAAAATGGTATACCGGTAAAGAACATGGCCAGGTCTGCTACTAAATCGCCACCACCATTAAAACGGGTATCTATAATGACCGCTTTTTTATCATTGAACTTGCCCAGCATTTCTTCATAAATGGTACGGTAAGGACCGTCTGCCATGCCTGGTATATGCACATAGCCCAAGGTTCCGTTGCTTTTTTTCAATACTTCTTTTTCATTGGTTTTCACCCAACGATCATACAACAGACCTCCTTCTTCCCTTAGCGAAATAGGCTTTACGGTCAGCTGTTTCTTTTTACCTTTTTCATCCACAATATCAAGCAGGGTAAAATCTCCAGCAACGCGGTTTAAATAGCGCGCCACATCTGTGTCCGCACCAATGGTCTCACCGTTTATTTTCTGTATGATCATGCCGGGTGAAATGTCAAAGCCAGCCTTATCCAACGGACCGCCTTTTATGACTTCGGTAATTTTTATTCCGTCGCCTTTATAATCATAATCCATAAAAATACCCAACGATGCGGTTTCATCACCATTTTCAATGGCACCGTAGAAGCGCCCGCCGGCGTGACTAACGTTCAGCTCTCCCAACATTTCCGATACCATTTCCATAAACTCAAAGTCATTGCCAATATGCGGCAGGTATTTTTCATATTCGGTACGCATAGCTTGCCAATCAATTCCATGAAAGGTAGATGTATAAAATATGCCATTGGTCTTTAGCCAAATGTGATCGAACATAAATTTACGTTCGGCATCGGCATCCAATACCATTTCGGCATTCAGTTTTACCGGTTCCTTTTTACCGCCCGCAACATCTACTTTAGAAATGCTACCATCTGATAATAGAAATAAGTTTTCCTTCTTGGCATCCCACTGTAAACTTGCCGATTTTGCACCTAGTGCCACCAACATTTTGGTGCTTTTGGTACGTATTTCGGTTTCCCAAAGATTGTAGTCCTTTTCAAATTTGGTCAGGTAGTACAGTTTTTCCCCATCTTTAGAGAGTACGGCATCAGACAATTTAGAGGAGTGTATGGTTAATCGCGCCTTTCTTCGGTCTACATCCTCCAAATCGAACTTTAAGGTGTTTACCTTTGGCTTCTCTTCCTTTTTATCCTTCTTCTTTTTATCGTCTTTATCCTCGCCTTCTTTTTCTTTTTTAGTCTCTTCTATCATTTTCAACAGATCATACTCTTCTTTGGTATTGTGGAATTTATCCCAAGACTCTTGGGTCAAGAACATGGTATATACATCGGTCTCAAAAGAACCACTGGTAGCATAACTTTTTAGACCGTTACGGTTAGTGAAATACATGATCTGACTACCATCATTCACCCATTTTGGGTAGTACTCATAATAGCCACTTTGGGTCAGGTTTTTACGCTTTTTCCCATCCTTGGATATTAAAAGCACCTCCGTGTTGTTCAATGAAACACTCCAGTCTACCAATAGCCATTTGCTATCCGGACTCCACTGGTAATACTGATCTCCGTCCCTCATATGTATGATTTCATCTGGAGTCAATAATGTGGTGACCTCTTTTGTCTTTAGATTCTTGACCTTTAAGGTCTTTCTATCTTCTATATATGCCACATAGATACTGTCTGGAGAAAACTCAGGCAAATAGATGTCATTTTCAGACGTTACCAAAGTATCTTCTTTGATCAGGGTAGCCGCAAAGAAATAGGGCTCTTCCGATCGCACCTTTGAAGATTTAAAAATGCTCCACTTGCCATTACGTTCACTGCTGTACGCTACAGATGTGCCATCTGGCATAAACTTTACAAAGCGTTCCTGTTCCGGGGTGTTGGTGATACGCTTGGTCAAAGAACCATCTACCGAGGTCACAAATACTTCTCCCCTGCTTATAAATGCAATTTCTTTGCCGTTAGGGGCTACATCCATTTCTTGAACACCACCGTTGACCGATTTATAGGTGATAGCATTACTATCCTCTTGCGTTCTTACTATTATTTCTACCTTCTTAGCACCTTCTCCGGCTTTTAGCGTATAAATTTCGCCATCATAACCAAATGCCAAGATATTGTCCCCAATACTTAATGAGCGTACCGGGTGAGTCTTAAAACTGGTATGTGCAGTAATTTCAGGTGCTCCCGTCAACGACATGGAAAAGACGTTAAAAGAGCCTTCTTGCTCGCTTAAATAGTAAATGGCACTGCCGTCTTTTGAAAATACCGGATTACGGTCCTCTCCCTTAAAAATGGTTAATTTGGTATGTTTTCCCGTTGCTGGTTCATACGACCAAATATCCCTGGTAATAGCAGATGTGTGATGCTTTCTAAAGGCATCTTCATAGCCTTTTTTATCATGGTACACCATTTTAGAGCCATCGGCATTTACTTGTACATCTTCTGCTGGAACGGTCAACACCTGATCTACCCTGCCCCCATTTGCGGGAACACTGTACAATTCTGGTTGTGATGCTGTTGGGTATTGCCGATGCTCGGCATCATCCAATCGCATGGCGCCAAATAAAACTACGGTATCGTCAGCAGAAAAACTGAACGCCTTTTCATCGTTACTATGATAGGTCAATCTGGTTGACGGTCCGCCTTTGGCATCCATGATATACACATCAAAATTGCCGTACCTGTCCGAGGAGAAAGCAATTCTTTCTCCGTTCTTGTTCCAAACCGGAGCATAATCATTAGCAACGTGGTACGTTAGCTGTTTTGCCACGCCACCATCTACAGGCACTGTAAAGATGTTTCCTTTGTACGTAAACGCAATAGTTTCACCGTTGGGAGAAATGGCCGGGTAACGTGCCCATTGTGGATTTGTCTGCGCTGAACATACGTACGTTAGGCAAATTGCCATTACCGATAAAAAAGAGTATTTCATGTATTTAAGTAGTTGGTATTTAGTAGATACGAAAGATAGGTATTTGATTTATCTACGGCAATGAAACTATGATCAATGGTATACAATTCTGCATAGATGGTAGAAATTGGCTAATTCTGATTAAATTTACTGTACCGACAAATACTATATTATCTTGAAAGAAGAAGAGCATTATTGGACAGAAAGGTATATGAATAAAGATATGGGCTGGGACATTGGCTACCCTTCTACGCCCATTAAAGAATATGCCGATCAATTAACCGATAAATCGATTCAGATTTTAATTCCGGGTGCCGGAAATGCTTACGAAGCCGAATACCTTTGGAAACAAGGATTCTCCAACGTCCATATTCTAGATATTTCTGAAATTCCGCTTAAAGAATTTAAAAAAAGAAACCCCGATTTCCCCGATGCAAACATGCACCAATCTGATTTTTTTGAGTTCAAAGGGCAATACGATTTAATTTTAGAGCAAACCTTTTTCTGCTCCTTTGTACCTACCGATGCTAATAGAAATGCCTATGCCAAACAAATGGCAAGCCTATTGAAACCTAATGGGAAATTAGTGGGACTCTGGTTCACTTTTCCCCTTACCGGTGATATGGAAAAACGACCTTTTGGCGGAAACAAAGACCTGTACACCAATTATTTATCGCCCTATTTTAAAACGATCACTTTCGATCCTTGCTATAACTCTATTAAACCAAGACAAGGAAACGAGTTGTTCGGGATTTTTCAAGTTCTTTGATTGGTTGTTGGTTGCTCGTTGCTCGGTCACTTCGGCTACGCTCAGTGACCTTGGTTTAAGAGAAACGCATGGCTCAACTATTGGTGAAAACTGAAAACTGATACTGCCTACTGAACAAACTATCACTTCGGCTACGCTCAGTGACCTTATTTACAACGTGGTAAAACAAGAATGAAAAACTCATAGCGAAACTGGTTTTTGAAAACTGCTACTGTTAACTGAAAACTGAAAACTGATACTGCCTACTGAACAAACTATCACTTCGGCTACGCTCAGTGACCTTAATCACTATTTGTCAGTTCGAGTGAATTTCGAGGAACGAGAAATTTGCTTGCCCGCCGAGAAGGAGGGTATCGAGAACCTTTATGTGTTCCAAAAATTCTCGATACCTGCCCATCGTCAGGCAGGCAACTTTTCAGTTCCCACTATGCTTTAACTAAAAATCGACTCGAACTGACCATACAGCACCATAAATTACACTGTAACCATTAACTGAAAACTGTTACTGCCAACTGAACACTGGACCACAAAACTGATAAAGGATTACGGATTCTTCAAAACTACATACTGTTAACATCCTTTTAAGAATACTTCCTTTTCTTTTCCGCTATTTTTAGAAACATAACTAACAAACCACTCAAATGACAAGAAGATTACTCTCCCTGTTGATGCTTTTTGCATCTATTTTCGTTACTGCACAAGATTTTAAAATGGACCTGGTTCAAGACTTAAAACCCCGTAACATTGGTCCCGGTGGTATGAGCGGTCGTGTAACCGCCATTGATGTTGTCAATGACAATCCGGATATTATGTATGTAGGTACCGCTTCTGGCGGATTATGGAAATCTACTTCCGGTGGCGTAAAATGGGAACCTATTTTTGATAAAGAAGTGACCGCATCTATTGGTGCCGTGGCCATTCAACAAAGTAATCCGTCGGTAATTTGGGCCGGTACTGGTGAAGGTAACCCCAGAAATAGCTTAAACGGTGGGTACGGAGTATACAAATCCCTTGATGGTGGAAAGACCTGGAAATCTATGGGGCTTGAAAAAACCAGACATATTCACAGAATCAAAATAGACCCCATGAACCCTAACACCGTTTATGTAGGTGCTATTGGATCTCCTTGGGGAGAACACCCAGAACGCGGCGTTTTTAAAACTACCGATGGTGGCGAGACTTGGGAAAAGGTGTTGTTCGTAAACAATAAAACAGGGGTTGCAGATCTTATTATGGATCCTACCAACCCTAATAAACTGATCGCTGCCATGTGGGAACACAAGCGCGAACCTTGGTTCTTTAACTCCGGTGGCGCGGGTAGCGGACTTTACATGACCCACGATGGTGGTAAAAATTGGAAAAAATTAAGCGAGGAAGATGGCTTACCAGCTGGTGACCTGGGTAGAATTGGTGTAGCCATTGCTCCGGGAAAACCTGAGGTTATCTATGCCTTGGTTGAAGCCAAAAAGAATGCGTTGTACAAATCTGAAGATGGCGGCTTTAAATGGAAAAAAGTAAACGATAAGAGCGATATAGGTAACAGACCTTTCTATTACTCTGAGATTTACGTAGACCCTGAAAATGAGAACAGGGTATTCTCCGTATTCACCTATGTGAACGTTTCGCAAGATGGCGGTAAAAACTTTACGCAATTGATGCCTGCATACCGTGCGGACAACGGGGTACACCCCGATCATCACGCCTTTTGGATCCACCCAGAAAACGGTCAGTTTATGATGGACGGTAATGATGGCGGACTCAATATCTCTAAAGATGGCGGAAAAACATGGCGATTTGTGGGCAACCTTCCCGTTGCGCAATTCTACCATATTGCGTTAGATAATGAATATCCATATAACGTCTATGGTGGTATGCAAGATAACGGTTCTTGGAGAGGACCTGCCTATGTTTGGAAAGCACAGGGAATTCGTAATAGCTACTGGCAAGAAATTAGTTTTGGTGATGGTTTTGATGTTGTTCCCGATCCTGTAGATTCCAGATATGGGTATACCATGAGCCAACAAGGTAACGTACAACGTTTTGATCATGTAACCGGTGATAACTACATTGTACGCCCTACTCCACCAGATGCGGATACCGAATTACGTTTCAATTGGAACTCGGCCATTAGTCAAGATCCTTTTGATACCAGTACCGTTTATTTTGGTAGTCAGTTTGTACATAAGAGTACGGATAAGGCATTGACTTGGAAAGTAATTTCACCTGATTTGACAACTAACGATCCAGAAAAACAAAAGCAAAGTGAAAGTGGTGGTCTATCTATGGATGCGACCGGTGCCGAAAACCATACCACAATTTTGGTCATTGAACCCTCTGCAGTTGAAAAGGATATGCTTTGGGTAGGCTCTGATGACGGTCGTGTGCACTATACCCAAAACGGAGGTGGAACCTGGACAGAAGTAACCGCAAACATCAAAGGCTTACCTAAAGGAAGTTGGATTCCGCAAATAAAGGCATCTACCCGTAATAAGGGTGAAGCATTGTTGATCGCCAACGACTATAGAAGATTCAATTATACGCCATATGCGTACCGCACCAAAGACTATGGTAAAACTTGGACAAGAATTGTTGATGCCACAGATGTAGAAAGCTATACCCTATCTATTATTGAAGACCCTGAGAATCCTAATTTATTGTTCCTAGGTACCGATGACGGATTGTATGTTTCTTTCAATGCCGGAGAAAAATGGCAGAAATGGACCGAAGGTTTCCCAACGGTTTCTACCAAAGATTTAGCCATTCACCCAAGAGAGCAGGATTTGGTAATCGGTACATTTGGTCGTGCTGCGTGGGTTTTGGATGATATTCGTCCGTTACGAGCTCTAGCCGCAGATGCTACCATTTTAAACAAGGAAATAGAATTATTTAATCCGCCAACGGCATATCAGGCATCCTACCAACAACCTACAGGCAGTCGTTTTGGTGCCGATGGTCTTTATCAAGGTGAAAACAGAAAGTCCGGTGCTATGATTACCTATTATTTAAAGGAAGGTAAAAAAGCTGCCAAAAAAGGCAAGGGCATGAAGGGTAAAAAAGAGGATTCATCCGAAGAAAAAACAGAAGAAAAAACAGATAGCGTTGCGTTGACCGGAGTTCAAAAGAAAGATTCCGTTCAGTTCGATTTTTACGATGGCGACAGACTGATTCGAACTTTAAAATACAAGACTCCAGAAAAAGCAGGATTTCACAGAATCTACTGGGGAATGGATGAAAAAGGCGCGGATAGACCTTCTAGAAAAGTACAGACCAAAAAGAAAGAATCTGGCGGTTTAGACGTAAAACCAGGCACCTATACCATAAAAATGTTATACGGTGATCTGGAAGAAGAAACTACGATTACGGTAAAATCAGACCCACGTTTAGAAGTATCTCAAACAGGGATCAATGAAGCCTATGCAAACGGAAAAGAATTGGAATCATACATGCAGACAGCAGCAGATGCGGTACAGCAATTGGCAAAAAGTAAAGAGGTTGCAGAGAAATTTCAAAAAGATCTGAAAAAAGAGGACGATAAAAAGTACAAAGAACAAATAGACGCCTCTAAAGATATCATTAAACAAATAGATTCTATCACCGCTATATATTTAGGTAAGGTCGATAAAAGACAAGGAATAACCCGTAGTAAAGAAATGACGGTAATGCAACGTATTCAAATTGCAAGGCGCTACGTAGGATCTAGAAAAACCGGTATGACGGCAACGGAAAAACAATTAATGCAATTTGCCAAAGATGATCTGCAGAGCGCACTACAAAAAACAAATGCTTTCTTCGCCAAAGAATGGGTAGAATACCAAACTAATATGAAAAGCTTAGATATATCACCTTTTAAAGAAACAGAAGTTTTTAATTTGAATTAATATGTAAAAGTCTAACAATCTAAAAACCACTACTATGAAGTACCTAATGGCTTGCTTTGTGTTTACGCTTATGTTAAGCTGTAAAGAAGAACCTAAAAAACCTTCTATTGCAGAAACGATGAAGACCTATACCATCAAACAAATGATGGATAACGAAGCCATTGGTGGCGGTAGTTTTTCCCCTGATAATTCTAAATTACTTATCTCAAGTAATAGATCTGGTATTTACAACATGTACACAGTGCCTACAAGCGGCGGTGAATTGACTCCCGTTACTATGTCTGACAGTGCCTCTGTATTCGCCATATCCTATTTTCCAAAAGATGAACGCATGTTGTTTAGAATGGATGGAAATGGTGATGAGATATTTCATATTTACGTCAGAGATCTAGACGGTACGCAGACCGACCTTACACCGGCAGAAGGTGCCCGTGCATCGTTCTACGGGTGGGCAGAAGATGATATGAGTTTTTACTATACTTCTAACGAGAGAAACCCTAGAAATGATGATATCTATGAAATGGACTTAGAAACTCTTGAGCCTACCCTGATCTATGAAAATACGGAAGGTTATAGCATTGACGGAATTTCCGAGGACAAGAAATATATAACCTTGGGCAAGCCCATCAATACCAATGATTCAGATTTGTTTATTTACACCGTCTCAGATAAAAAGCTGACCAAAATCAATGAAAATCAAAGCGCCAACAGTAGCTCTGGATTTTCCAATGATGGTTCTTCCTTGTATTATACCACAGATGATGGAGAGGAATTCTCTTATTTAATGAAGTACGATATTGCCACGGGCAACAGAGAAAAGGTGATGCAGAAAAATTGGGATATATGGGGTACCTATTTCACGGAAAACGGTACCTATCAAGTGACCTATATTAACGAAGATGCCAAGAATGTCATTGAAATAAAGAATGTTGGCACCGGTGAAAATGTTGTTCTTCCTTCTTTGGATGGTTTGGACGTAACTAGTGTAGATTTCTCAGATGATGAAAAACTAATGCGTTTTTATGCTGGTGGGTCACACACCCCTTCTAATTTGTTCGTTTATAATTTAGAAACCAAAGAACAGACCCAGTTGACCAATGTTTTAAATAGCGAAATAAATGGTGAAGACTTGGTGAACGCAGAAGTAATACGTTACAAGTCTTTTGATGGGGTTGAAATTCCTGCCATTTATTACAAGCCCCACCAGGCAAGCGCGGACACCAAAGTACCTGCATTGGTTTGGGTTCATGGCGGACCGGGCGGACAAAGTAGACAGAACTTTAGCTCATTTATTCAATATTTGACCAATCATGGCTATGCCGTACTAGCCGTTAACAACAGAGGTAGTAGCGGCTATGGCAAAACTTTTTATCAAATGGATGATTTAAACCATGGCGATAAGGATTTAAAAGATTGTGTAGAAGGTAAAAATTGGCTTGCCCAACAGCCAGAAATAGATGCCAATAAAATTGGAATTATTGGCGGCTCTTACGGTGGTTATATGACTATGGCGGCATTGACCTATACCCCAGAAGAGTTTGCCGTTGGGGTAAATTTGTTTGGTGTAACCAATTGGGTACGAACATTAAAAAGTATACCGCCATGGTGGGAGTCTTTTAAAGATGCCTTATATAAGGAATTAGGAGACCCATACAGTGCAGATTCCGTAAGGTTAAAAGAGATTTCCCCTTTGTTTCATACCGATAAGGTGACCAAACCTCTAATTGTTTTACAAGGTTCTCAAGACCCTAGAGTATTACAAGTAGAATCTGACGAAATTGTCGCAGGTGTAAAAAAGAACGGTGTTCCCGTAGAATACGTGCTCTTTGAAGATGAAGGTCATGGTTTTGTAAAAAAAGAAAATCAGATCGAAGCGTATAGTAGGGTTTTAGATTTTTTAGATTTGTATTTGAAGAAGGATAAAGCAACACCTATTGAAGAAGGCGATAAGTAAAGCCAAAATTTTAAGTTTCATATTAAATTAAAGAATGAAGAAAGTTTTTACGTTACTAGTATTATTAGCAACTATTAATCAAATAAATGCTCAAAGTGGTGGTACAGGAGAAGACGATTTTGGTAGTTGGTTCATGTATTTTGGAACGAACAAAATAGCCGATAAGTGGAGCATACATACCGAAGCACAATTTAGATATTATGAAATGGCTTCGAACTTTAATCAGTTGTTGCTGCGTACAGGTATCAACTATCACATTAACCCTGATGCTATTGCCACTTTAGGCTACGGATTTATTGAAACCGACCCTACTTTTACGGAGCTTGATGAATTTGGTGTAAATACCTTAGTTGAAAACAATTCAATTTCAGAACATCGCATATTTGAGCAGTTCATTCTTAAAAACAAAGTGTGGGAATTTAATTTTGAACATCGTTACCGCCTAGAGCAGCGCTTTGTACAAAACAATTTTACCGGTGAAAACAACACATTGCACAGAGCCCGTTATAGAATTCAAATGACCTTGCCCCTAACCGATATCTTTTTCTTGAATTTCTATGATGAGATTTTCATAAATCTACAAGACAGTGCATTTGGTCAAAACCGTGCCTATGCTGCACTTGGGGTTAATGTTACCGAAGATTTAAGCATGCAATTTGGCTACTTAAAAAATCACTTTACAGGGGCTAATTACGATCGTCTACAAATTGGTGTTTTTTATAACACCGATCTGCGTGGCATTTTTAAAAAGAAGAAGTAAATTTATACCATAAACAAACTACATTATTATGAAAAAAATAGCATTGACTTTCGCGAGTGCATTATTGATCATTTTCGCAAGTTGCAAGGACGCTAAAAAAAGTGAAGATTCTAAAAATGTTGAAGCCACAGCAGAAACTGCTGACATGTACAGCTTGGTTCAAGACTCTACCAAGGTAAGTTTTACCGCATACAAAACAACTGATAAAGTGCCAGTTGGCGGTATGTTCAAAAAGATAAACTTTACTAATACAACAAGTGGAGCAACTGCTATGGAAGCTTTAAACGGAACTGAATTTAGCATTCCCGTAAGCAGTTTGTTTACCAATGACCCTACCGGTACTAGAGACCCAAAGCTTTTAGAATTCTTTTTTGGAGTATTAAAAGATACCGAGCTTATTTCTGGTGTGGTTAAGGCAGAAGGCGAAAATAGCTCTATAGACGTTACCTTAAATGGTGAAACCCAAAATATACCCCTTACCTACGAAATGGATGGCGACAACAAAATTACTTTTAGTGGTGTAATGGATTTGGAAAACTGGAACGCTTTAGATGCCGTTGCCTCTATAAACAAAGCTTGTGAAATTTTACATACCGGTAAAGATGGTGTGAGCAAAACTTGGAGCGAAGTTGCCGTTAAAGCCGAAGTGCTTTTGGATAAAAAATAATACCTATTATATATGTATAGATAAGGAGGAGCGTTAACGCTCCTCTTTTTTTATCACTAAAGATTAAAAGTATTGCTCTATGCACTTAACTACTTGATATTACATTATTTATTGGCTAATTTGTTGCTTCACACTAAAATAGATTAACATGAAAATATTAAAAGTTGAATTAGCACTGTTGGCACTATTGGCTGTCTTCAGTTGCAAAGAAGTAAAAAAAGAAGCATCAGAGGCTAAAGAGGAAATGGAAGAATTAATGGATGAGGCAGAAAATGAAATGACAGAACAAGATACTGTTGTAAAGTTTATGCTTGAACCAAAAAATGATAGCAATGTTAAAGGTGAAGTCATTTTTACCGAAGATGATGGCGAAGTAGATATGGTAGCCGTACTTTCTGGTTTAAGTGAAGGAGAACATGCCATTCACATTCACCAAACGGCAGACTGTACTGCAGCCGATGGTTCTTCTGCTGGAGGACACTGGAACCCAACTAATGAGCCACATGGTAAATGGGGAGCAAGCGAAGGATATCATAAAGGTGATATAGGTAACTTTACCGCAGATGCCGATGGTAACGCCAAAGTTGAGTTTTCAACAGACGAATGGTGTATTGGCTGTGATGATGAAAATAAGAACATTTTAGGAAAAGGGGTTATTGTACACCAAGGTGTTGATGATTACACTTCTCAACCTAGTGGTGATGCAGGTGCACGTGTTAGCTGTGCCGGTATTATTGAATAGGGTTAATAATATTTAGGATAAAAGCTGTTCTTAGAACAGCTTTTTCTATTTTTAACCGTTACAAAATATTTAATATGCAATTAGACCTATTGGTTGATCAATTTAAAAAGAAAGACCCTTTGGCTTTCGAAAAGCTATATGGCATGTATAGTGAAAATATCTGTGGTGTTATCAATACCATAGTAAAAAACGATGCCTTGTCCCAAGAAATCTGTCAAGACGTATTTATAAAGATTTGGAATAACTGTGAAAGTTATAATTCTTCTAAAGGTAGATTTTTCACATGGATCCTTAACATAGCCCGAAATGCAGCTATCGATGAAATACGCAGTAGGTCGTATAAAAATGACAAAAAGAATCTTTCCGCAGATTACTTCGTAGGTATTTTACAGCACAGGGAAGAAGAAGAAAGTTCATCTGTAGATACTAAAGGTCTAAGAAAACTTGTTAATAATTTAAAGGAAAAATGTGTTCAGATCATTGAACTGTTATACTTTAGGGGTTATACACAAAAAGATGCTGCAGCAGAATTGGAAATTCCCTTAGGCACTGTAAAAACAAGAAATAGAAGTTGCATTTCCCAATTACGGGAGAATATGGAGGTAAGATAGTATGGATGTAGAAAAATACATAGCATCGGGAATTTTGGAGCTTTACGTAGCCGGTACACTCTCAGAGAAAGAAAATCTTGAGATTGCCAACTATGCCAAGGTGTATCCAGAAATAAAAAAGGAAATCGAGGAAATTGAGGCTTCAATATTAGAATTGTCCAGAAAAGCTTCACCAGGATATCATTATTCATTTAAAGCATTGATGAATAGAATTAATGGTGAGGTCAAGGTAGTTGATATGAATGAAAAACGTAGTACTCCATTCTTATCTTATATGGGTTGGGCTGCATCTATTTTATTGGCTGTAGGACTCTTCTGGATGTATCAGCAAAATCAAGAATTGAAATCTAACATTGAAGTGGTAGAAAAGCAGAATGTAGATTTGGAGCAGCAAATTGCCGATACCGATTCTTCTTTAGAACAGACCCAAGAATTATTGAATACACTTAGAGATAAGAATATTAGTGTTATCCCTTTAGGAGGGCAGGACGTTTCACCTACTTCATACGCCAAGGCGTATTGGAACAAACAAGAAGAAAAAGTATTTATAGATGCCAAAGGGCTGCCAGAACCACCAGATGGTTTTGTTTACCAAGTTTGGTCTCTTAAACTTTCGCCGCTTACACCAACCAGTATGGGTCTTCTTGAAGATTTTGCAACAGATGAAAACAAAGTCTTTGCATTAAATAATCCTAATGACTCAGAGGCATTTGGTATTACCTTAGAACCTGCTGGCGGTAGTGAATCGCCAACCCTTGAACAATTGTATACCCTTGGGGTCGTCAATGCTTCATAAGAAGTAAAACACCTCCGGGCAAGCCCATGAGGCATATAAAGGAAACATACTTTTAAATTAGAGGCAAGCCTAGAGGTATTATATCCTTTGGCGGTGGCAATAAAAAATTATGTATTAATGGGCAGTTTATAAAAACTGCCCATTTTTTTTATTATTTTTCCAACATGGATTTAAAGAAAATTTTTGGAACGGTGCTTACCTTATTAGGAATCGGTGGGCTGGTTTATACTGCAATATTATTCGCTAATAGCAGCGGAACAACAAAACAACTTATTGTCTATGGTGTTTTAGGTGCCATTTTCTTCTTTTCGGGTATAGGACTCATTAGAAATACCAGCCAAAGTTAACCCATAGAATCAACGGTCTGTATTAACCCTGTGTAGGGCAAGGCTCTTTACTAGCCATTTAGGTAAGGTCTTATTTGGATTTCTTTTCTTTAGGTTTAGATACAAACCTAGCGCTTTTAAGATAGGTACCTTATGAGTCTCTACCAATTCTATCAACGTGCCATCTGGGTCTTCCATATAACTAAAATGACCGGCGGCGTCGCCCATATCAAAACTGTTGGCACTGTCTACCGTAAAAGGACAGTTATTATTGATCGCCTTTTCCCTTATCGCAGCCATACCAGATACATCAAAACATAGGTGAATGTAACCTAGATCACCCCATAGCCTATTTTCAAAAATCTTGGTTGGCCTTTCATTTAGCAGCTGAACAAGTTCTAGTTGCGTAGGTCCCAAAAGGTCTCCAAAACCACCAACAGAAGTACGTTCTTGCTGTAATATTACTCTTCTACACTTTTTCTTATCGGTAGACAAAACTGAATCTATTGCATCGTACACCACTTTAGTATACCCCAGCATAGTAGAGTAAAACCCCATAGATTTCGTAATATCACTTACCCCTATAACAGCACCTAGCACTCCCCCATTTAATGAAGACTGCTTAGAGAAGGAATACATATCTTCTACCAGCTGAACATGGTTTCCAAAGGGGTCGTTAAAATAGAAATTTGGCTTATGGGTATGGCTTATCTGCGATAAATTAAGTACCCCTAATTCTTTTAAGTACGTGTGCATTTTCATAAGATTACCACATCTTATCTTCATAGCGTATATACCTAAATCGCCGAATTTTATAGGATTTTCAGATGCTACTGGAATTCGGTCTTTAAATTGCCAAATTTCCAAACCACCACCACCGGTCATGTTGAGCGATAGGTACGCTTCCCTTTTCTCAACCTTATTATTGGTATATTGAGACATCAATGACGCAACTGCCTCATCTTCAAATAATAAAATATCAAAACCTAAATGGTTTCTATACCAATTAAATACTTTTTTGACATCTGATACTCCAATGCCTATTTGTTGAATACCGTTAATTATTTCAACCATTATATGGGGTGCGTATCAATTTATTATGAAGCGATTTTAATTTATTTCCTGGATATCCCAACTTAAAAAGTACCACTAAGATGAAATTGGACAAATTGACCCGTAAATACGAATTAGATTCATATTTACGTGCCGAAACTACCAAATCGTTCTTTATTATGGTGTAAGATATCCGCTCTTTCTTCATTCTTGCAAAAAATTCAAAATCTTCCATAAGCACCTGTTGCTCATTAAAACGGCCTAGCTGTTCAAATGCTTCTTTCCTTATGAATAGGCATTGATCACCGCCACCCGTAAACAAGCCGTCTTTAGCCGTAAAGGCTGCATTTATTCGTAGATACCATTTATCCTTATCAAATCGGTAAGAGAAAAATCCTGCATCATAGCCATCTTCTAAACTTTGCAATATATTATCTATAAATTCAGCAGGCGGTACTACATCAGCATGTAAAAAAACCAGTGTATTGCCTAATGCCATACTAGCAGCTTCATTCATTTGAGAAGCCCTACCCTTATTCTTGCAACGTAGTATTTTTACCTTGCTATTACATTCCAGTAATTCAATATCGTCAGAATTACCGGGTGATAAGGCTACAATTACTTCTACTAATTTATTATGCTCTAAAAAACATGCAATACTAAAAAGTCGCTGTAGATTATCATATTCATTATGGGCAGGTATAATTATACTGATCATATAACTGGTTGATTCGCAGAAATTTGGTTAATTACTATTGTTTTGATTGACACCAACTTTACTTTATTTACGTAAGTTGGTCAAAATAGTTTTAATACTGGCTTTATAATTATAAAAAAGTTAACGTAATCAATTAAACATATACTCGACCAAGGTGAAACAAACCTTTCAAATACATTTACGTAAGTAAGGTGACCTAAAACTACATTATGAAATTAAGACTATATTTTTTAGCTGCTCTATTTGCATTATCATGTACGGCTAAAACCAATTTACAGGCACAAACGGAAGCTGGTGACAAAAGCGTTGATTTCAATGAGCTATCAGAATCTTTCTTGCATAAAATAAAAGCCGAAGAAGATACTCAGGAAATACAAAATATTTTAGCAAATACCACCATTAAGGAATTGGATGCCGCTCTTGACACCAATGATAAACGTTTGGCGTTTTGGTTGAATATTTACAATGCTTATATACAGGTTATTTTGCAGAATAATCCTGAATTGTATGATGACCGTGGCAGTTTCTTTAAATTGGAGCAAATTAAGATTGCCGGTGAAATGGTTTCGTTTGCAAAAATTGAACATGGTCTTATTAGAAAATCTCAATGGGAATACGGCCTAGGCTATATACGCAAATGGTTCCCTAACAAATTTGAACGAAAACTAAGAGTTGACAAACCTGTGTACAATATACATTTTGCGTTGAACTGTGGCGCCAAAGATTGTCCGCCAGTAGCCATATATGAATGGGAACGCCTACCAGAACAGTTAGAAATAGGCACAAAAAAACATCTAGAAAAAACAAGTGAGTTCAATACAGAAACCAATGTAGTTAAGGTAACATCATTATTCAATTGGTTTAGGGGAGATTTTGGCGGAAAAAACGGTGTTAAAAAAATCTTGAAAGAAAACGATATCATACCTTCTACAAAAGATGTAGATATTGAATACACCAACTATGACTGGACCCTTTATTTGGACAACTTTATAGAATTGTAGCCATAGTATGGTGTTTTGGGTTCTTTAGTTATTAGTTACCCCAACATAAGAAATATTCTTATTTGGTTCTTAGTACGTTGATTAGCTTATAGAGTGTTAAATTTGCACCCGAAATAGATTTATACTTTTCTATGAAGGTTGACTTTGGTTTCCTTAAAAAGTTTTTTGTTGTACTGTTCATACTACTAGGCGTATTGGCGGTCTCTAAATTGGATGAGCTCCAATTTTCATTCGATTTTAGTCAGTTTTTTCCTGAAGAAGATCCTGATTTGGCTTTTTATGATAAGTATGTTGAAGAATTTGGTACTGATGACAATTTTTTACTCATTGCCGTAAAGAACCCTACAGACGTATTTCAAGAAGACTTTTTAAAAAAGTTCCAGGCAATTTCCAAAGAAAGCAAGGATTTTGAATTTGTATTGGAAAGCAGCTCTATCACCTCGTTATCCTACCCTCTAAAGACATCTTTTGGTTATACAACGTTGCCCATTATCCATATCAAAGACCCCAATTTATATGAACAAGATTGGGACAAAATAAAATCTGATTCCCTATTCATAAATACGCTTATTGCTAAGGACAGAAAATCAATGGTACTGGCCTTACAAACCGAAGACAACCTCAATTACCAGCAGTCTAAACAACTTTTAAATCAAATTAGGGCATCTTTAAAGGCGAATAATCTGCCCAATTACCATATTCTTGGTAGGGCCTTCTTTTATGAAGCTATTGTAGAAATGCAAAAGAGCGAAGTATTGACAACCACTATAGTAGCTTCTATTTTGGTGTTTATTATTCTTCTATTGGTGTACAGAAGTATGCCCGTAGTTTTAATTTCGGTTTTCTCGATAGCCATGTCACTCTTATTGTTTATGGGGCTTTTGGGCTGGCTAGGCAAAGAACTGAACGCTATGGCAGCATTTTACCCTGTATTAATGCTCATTGTAGGTACTTCTGATGTTATACACCTAACCGATAGTTATATACGAAAACTACAAAGCAACATTCCACGATATGCGGCCATAACCTCATCATTAAAAGAAGTGGGTATGACTACCTTACTTACCTCTGTAACTACTGCCGTTGGTTTTGTGACGCTTTTATCATCTAGATTAGTGAGCATCCAAGAATTTGGAATCAATGCCGCCATTGGTGTTTTGGTAGCTTATATTACGGTAATATTCCTAACAGGATCATTGCTAATAAGTTTACCGGAAAAATCGTTGGTGGGGCGTAAAAGCATATCAGAAAATTGGGTCAATTACTTATTAAAGATCAATACGTTCACCAAAAATTTTCCTAAAACCATTATTGCCGGTACTGTACTTTTTACCGCACTCTGTATTTTAGGTATATATATGGTGCAGACCAACCAAGAACTTAAACAGACCTTACCTTCTGAAAGTAAAATTGCCTTAGATTTTGAATATTTTCAGGACAATTATGCAGGATTTAGACCCTTGGAAATTGCTGTAATGGGTGTTAATGACCATAAGGTAACCGAATATGAAGTGGCTTTGGAAATTGAAAAATTGCTTACGTACCTTAAAACAATTGAAAGTATAGGGAGCTTACAATCTTCTAACCTTGCCTATAAAATATTGAACAAGGCCAATAACCTAAACAACTCGGCTTTCTTTAAGCTTCCACAAGACAAAAAAACGTTCTTAAAATATCAAAAAGATACGCGTAAACTTGCACGCAAACAGCTTGCAAAATTTGTAAATGCAGATGAATCTATTGCACGTATCAATGGCCGATTACAAGATATTGGAACAGACAACCTAAAAGTGGTTTATGAAAACATTGATGCTTTTGCCAAAACCCAATTAGACACCTCTCTGGTTAAAATAAAAGTAACGGGTAAGAGTATTTTGTTGGATAAAAATTCCGAATACATAAGAAGTAGTCTTCTTGAAGGATTACTCTATGGTTTATTATTGATCGGGGTCATTATGGCTTTTGTTTTCAAGGATATTAAAATATTCTTGATTTCATTGGTGCCCAATATCCTACCTATTTTATTTGCAGGTGGCATGTTGGGTTTTCTGGGTATTCCGTTAGAAGCATCGTTATCTGTGGTATTCGCCATAGTATTTGGAATTGCGGTAGACGACACCATTCACTTTTTAGGAAAATACAAGTTAGGTATTACCCAAGGGCTGGAAAAAGAGGCGGCCATTGAGAAAACCTTTGCACAAACAGGTAGAGCCCTGGTCATTACAACCATTATATTGTTCTTCGGATTTATGGTAATGCTGTTTTCTATTCATCAGCCCAGTGTTACCATTGGGTTGATCATTAGTGTAACCTTGGTAACAGCATTGATATTAGATTTACTATTATTACCGGTACTGCTAAGAAAATTGATTTAAATAGAGCTATTGGTACGATTTAATGTCTTTTGCAAAGACCTGTAGGCAACTATAGTTTTGCCGACCAATAAAATCATTAAGCTGATCCATAATGTAAAGAGTAGGTATTCCATAACACTAATTGGTTTACTTGGTTACTTTTAGTTCACATTTTAAAGTCGTGGGGCGCACATTAAAATGTATTTGGTCGATAAATATATGTATTTCATCTATGCGCCTGTTAAAAAAAACCAAAAATTCGACGAAATGCATAATAATAACAACGCCACGACTTTACATCGTGGCGTTGAAAAAAAAACAATCCAACCTAAAACAAACATGAAATGAAAATAATTGGGCTATCAATTACAGATCATGGACTTGCTTTTCCATACCAGGACCCAGTTCATAAATGGCTCCTATTAATTCTCCTTTAATTTCCTTAACTCTGTCTTCTTTTCCGTTTGCCTTGTATACCTCGGCAGCTTGGTAAAGCAGTGCAGGTTCAAATGTTTTTCCGTATACGTAGGTATCCATAATCTTCATAGCCTGTTCTTTGTCCCCATTTTTAAGGTGACTATAGCCCAGCCAACTATAAGATTCTGGTGTAGGCCTATTATCTACCTCCCTTTGTGCCAAAATCAAGGCACTGTCATATTGTTTGGTTTCACCAATGTACAAGCCCAGGTTATAGGCATTATACATATCACCATATGCTTTATCCTTTACGCGGGTAAAGTACTCGTCCAAATTCTTTGTACGAATTAAGTCATCACCGGAATAGTCGGCAATTTCCGCTTTTAACAGAAAATAATCTGGTGCATCATAGGTTTTGGTAACGGAGTCCAAAATGCGAATGGCCTCTTTAGAGTTCTTATCATTGGAAAATACGATCCATGCAATACCTTTTTTAGCGTATGCATTGTTGTTATCAATTTCCAACGCTTTTAAATAATGATTGTATGAATCCTCAATTCTACCGGCATGCCCGTAGTAATCGCCCAAATTGGTGTAGCTCCATAACATTAAATCATTATTTTTAGACAATTCGGCCTTCGTTCTAGCCTTTTCCATAAAATTTATGGTCGTATCTAAATCTCCCTTGTAATCGTTCCATTTAGCCACACGGATCATGTATCCAAAATCTGACATGTTCTTTAAACTATCTAAATAGCTTTCTGCCAAATCATAGTTTCCTAGTTCCATATGGACATCAAAGTACAAACTTTGGGTTTCTGTTTTATCACCACCTATTGCCGCTGCAGAATCTGCTAACTGAAGGGCTTCTTTAAAACGATGCTGGGAAATGTAATTTCTGGCCAGCGACCTGTAAAAACCGGGTTTACCTATATTGGCAATATCAACGGCCCTTTTTAAACTTTTTTCAGCCTTCTTTAAAAACGCTATATCACCAGTTTGTTGAAAATACCTGCTGTACTCCCCGCCTACTACACCAAAACTGGTTAGCTGCATACTGTCTGATCTAATTTTAGAGTTCCAAAGATCAAAATATTTTGATGTGGTCTTGACCTCGTTAGCTACTAAATATTTATCGTAATCTTTTTTGTTTGCAATTGCATCATGATTCTTAGTATCACAAGATGATACCAGTAACACTATTATTAAAAGCTTTATTAATTTCATAAGGTTGTTTTTTTGTGGATCGTTTAAAATAGGGAGGGCCTTTCAACCCTCCCTTCCCTTCTCTTTCATAAACAATTTAGGGATGTGCCAATCTTACCTACCGTTAACAATAAGTAAGGTGAAGGCAACTTCTTATTCTGGTGCTCCCAAATATGGGAACGTAGTACCTACAGTGGCTGTTAGCCCAACGCCATCTGAGGTTAATCTTGGTAAATCTGCCATACCATCATCATCGGTATCTTGACCACTAAAACGGTCTCCTTCCATACCACCGAACAATAAAATCAATGACACATCAATAACATCATCTTGTGGAGTTCTACCTGTCAAAGCAACCTCATCACCATCTGGTACCAAAATTCTACCATCATTATCAAAATCGGTACCCGGATTAAAGTATGTAGTAGGTAAGTTAGGAGCAACCTCTAAAACATCGGCAGCCAAGTAACCTGTTAATGTAGGTGCATCTAAACCTAATATGTTGTTTTCATAGTTTACATCTGCAGGATCAGCTCCTAAAATGTTAGCATACACATCATGATATGCCTCTAACCTTGCTTCAAAATCTGCTTGAAAAGTTGCAGCCATTTCTGAAGGAATAGACATGTTATGAGCATCTTTAATATCACCATCTGCACTTAACACCGTATTGATACCTGGTCTACCCATAAAATCTACTTGGGCATAAGTACCTGTAAAGTCTGGCTCCATTGGGTCCATAGCTTCTTCACATGGGGTACATGTACCACCACAATCTACTCCGGTTTCATCACCGTTCATAATACCATCATCACATGTTGGTGTAACCACTACTGGTGTATTGTCATCATCATCGCTACAAGAAGCTAATGCGGCTACTGCCAAAAGAGACAAAAACGTATATTTTATATTTTTAAATTTCATCTTACTATTTTTTAAAAAGTTATTATTGCTTAACATTTGTAGTTACCCAAGTCTTATATACTTCTAGACCCAAAGCATTTTGACCTGTTGTAGTTCCTAAAAGACTATTAGGAATTTCAACAACTATGGCCATTGTATTGGCGCCATCAAAAGTATCGACTGCAGTTTCATCGTCATCATCTGTAGAATCTGGGTCACCAGCTGGTTTAAAACCTAATGGGGCCGTACCACCAATTACTTCATTGAACTGAAAGAAGTCAAAGAAAAAAGCATCTTGTCTAGGACCTGCAAATAAAGAAACTCCACTATCCGTAGTTTCTACAATAGCAGTTTCAGCAGAAATGTCAACTGAACCTAATGGCGCATCTACCATTACTGAACCGTTCAAACCTGTTTCACTTGGTGCAACCGGACCAAAAAAGTACATTTTACCATCTCTTGGTATGGCTTGTATTACCAAATCTTCTACCAAATCATTATCGGTATCAATATTTATTTCCAGTAATACATTTTCATCGAACGTACCATAAGCCAAATCTGGCAGTACATTAGATTGAAGATCTACCGCAAAAACGGTATTGTCTGAACCTTCTGTTGGTTCAAAAGCATAAAAATCGGCAATATCTGCCGTGGTTCCCATAGAGCTAGGCGCATCAATATGATCTGCCGCTACTAAAAGACCTCCTACTAGGGCCAAAGCCCCAAGTCCCATAAATAATTTTGATTTTTTCATTATCTCTTTTTTTAGATTAGAATCACCCTTACTTACGCAGTAAAAAAGAGAAGGTTCATTTTTTCTTAAAAAAAATTTAATTTTATTCCAAATCCTTAAAATTCATATCATCAAAAAAACCATTTATAGTGTAGAAGTACTTATATATAAAAAGGTTTGAATTAATAATTAGCTAACTTTGCAGTGTTAAATTCTTAAGATTATGAACCCGTCTTCCTCTGGTTGGATCGAGAAATATGGTTCGTTGGTGCAAAAACACCAAGATGCATTCCCAACTTTTGAAGCGCTATACACTACCCTAAAGAAAAGCGGTTTTGTATACGGGCTAAATGCCAGCATACCAGATTTTATTGTATTGGAGCATACCCTTTCTGAAGATGAGAAGGCTAAAATCAACCTACTACATGCCCTGTATTTTACCTACCGTATTGAAGGTGGCGAAGACTATTCCATATTTATAGAACAGGTATTCAAATTTTATGAAATTTTAAAAATCAACAACGAGAGTTTTTTTGATAAGTGGTTTACCGGTAATAAAACTTCTGCCAAACTAGAAAAGTTGATGACCTCTAGAATATATATTGAGGATAATATTATCAGTAAAACTTTTAATAGTCTTATTACCAATTCACTACTGTTTATAGATGTACTACTTTTTAAGCATTTTTTAAACGACAACCCCGCTTTAAAGGAAAAGGCGGAAGAAATTGAATATTTGGCCATAAATATTAGCTACCATGCTTTAAGTTCTAAGGAACTGGACAGAAAAGACAATAAGCTTTCGCAATTATTGGCATCATCATTAACCTATATTAACTGTGCCGAAAATAATTTTGATGGTTCTTACAGGGAAAGACTATTGAACAATAAGGATAATTGGGAAAACAGATATTTACTTGATATGGCCTGTTTAACCGTTTGGGAAGACCATTCTTTAGATTATACGGAGTCCGATTTCATTTTTGGCATTGGTAAAGACCTTGGTTTTGACAATACTATTATCTCAACCTCCATTACCGACGTTACCGAATTTTTCAAACTTAATTTTGATACCATTCCTTATCTAAAGGAAAAGAATTTAGCCAAGCAATTTTACGACAGCATGGGTAAAATTGTAAAGAAACTTATTTTACGTAACAGCAAAAGATTACATAAAGAGCTTTCTCAAAGTGCAGAATTGGTAGCCCTTTTATCTAAATCTACCGTAAGAGATCTAAGTGATGAGGAAAAGAGGAAGGTTCAAAATCAACTGTTGGATATTTTTAAGAGCATACCTTCTTTAGCGATTTTCATATTACCGGGCGGGGCAATTCTGCTTCCTATTTTTATTAAGTTAATTCCAAAGCTATTACCATCGGCCTTTGATGAAAACAGAATTGACGAAGAAGAAGACCTATATCGCAAATAGTTCACTTTCAAATAATTGAAAATTCTATTCTAACCAAAGCTTAAAGTCCTTAACTTTTTCCCTGCTCACTATAATCTCATGGTCGTTATTGTTCTTAAGCTTGATCTGTAACCTAGAGTTCGTATAGGATACTATATCCTTTATATGGTCAATATTCACAAAGAACTTTCTACTTACCCTAAAGAATACCTGTGGTTTAAGTTCATCCTCTAACTGCTCTAAAGTAGTATCCAATAAATAATTACGACCATCTTTTGTTGCCGCGTAAGTGCCTTTGTTCTCACTATAAAAACACTCTACATCTTCTGAATTTATAATCTTTAAATGCTGTCCTACCTTAGCCGTAAAACGTTTTTTATACTCGCGCTCTAGCGGATTTACCAATAACTTTTTAATATCCTCAAAATCTAAGGCAATTTTATTAGGCTCACTTTCTACCTTAAAGCGTTTTCTATATTTCTTGACCGCCTGCTCCAAATCTTCATCATCTATTGGTTTTAGCAAGTAGTCAATACTATTCAATTTAAAGGCCTTAAGGGCATACTCATCAAAAGCAGTGGTAAATATAATGGCACTGTGCACTTCAATAACATCAAAAATCTCAAATGAGAGTCCGTCAGATAGTTGAATGTCCAAGAATATTAAATCTGGATGTTCATTTTCTTGAAACCATTGTATAGCCTCATCAACAGAATGTAACATTGTAGAAACCTCAAGATCTAAACTTTCTAACATTCTGCCCAATCTACGCGCTGCAGGCTTTTCATCTTCTATTATAATGGTTCTCATAGGTAATTTGGTTTGGTGGGTATATGTAAGATAATTATAAATTATAATTCTTGGTTAATGGTCATTGCGCCTTAAAATTTCATTGATTCTTTCTTGCTCCCAATTTTTTAAAAATTTGGGTTTGAACACAGACCAATCTTTATACTTTAATACAAAAACATAAAGTGCATGAAAGGCTACAACAACACCCCAAATAATGGGTATACTGTAAATGTTCCACTCTAACCAATACACAAATTTGGTGTCTAGATCCATATCACCTATAAATCTATCGAACACTTGAATTTTAAATAATAGCACTAGAAAATTTAACTTTAAAAATGTACCTAGGTGCTTGTAAAAATTCTTGATTTCAAGAACTCTTTGCTTGGCATAAGCCAGTTTATGGTTGTTTTCAATTGATGTAGTTTCCATATTACCTGTATTTATCCGCTTCTTTTTTATCCTTTTCCATCAATTTCTTGATCTGTCTTTCTTCCCAGTCCCTACTGAACAACATATTTTTGTTGTAAACTTTGGCGGCATGGAATGCCAAACCTATTCCCCAGAAGAATGGCGTGGAAAACGTAGCAAAATGAAAGAACGCTTCTGAAAAAGACTCACCACCGGACATTCTTGCCGAAACCGTAATTATTATAATAAAAATATTGACCAATACGTACACCGTAGCATGTCTATAAAATGCCTTTATATCATTGACCTTTTTACGGGCCCTTGCCAATTTGTCCGCGTATTCAAATTCGTTGAGTTCCATTACTTCCATCTTTTTGCGTTTTCTTCTTCCCGTAGAAATTCTTCCATCTTTCTCTCTTCCCAATCGCGATCCATAAACGGATTCAAGTTAAAGATTTTATTTGCTTTAAAAAACAAGCTTATGCTTAAACCTAATACCACCCAAAGAAACCAGGCATACTCCCATTCGTTCAAATAATAATTAATACTTGCTACTATGATAATTGTTCCTGTGGCAGAGAGTACTTTGTTGTAAAATTTCTTGATTTCCTCTACCCTATTTTTTGCTCTATTATATTTTGCGTTTTCCATGATCTTCAATTTGTTAGGTTACGATTTTTGCATAAACTCTTTGATCTTTCTCTCTTCCCAATCTTTACTAAAAAGTGGGTTGTAGCCATAGGCATAAAGTCCGTTCATAACCAACCCGAAACCCCAACCCAATGCTGGAAAAATTGCCCAAGGGAAACTGGTGGTTGAATAATTGATATAGGCCAAAATTGGAATGACAATACAGTATGCCATTAAATTTCCGTAAAAGCCCTTGATCGCTTGTACTTTCTCTTTAGCCTTTTGGTATTTGTAATTTTGGTCGTTTGTTATATTTGATTCCATCTTTATAGGTTTTAGGTTAATCCTGTTTTAATTTCTATACTTCAAATTTCGGCAGATAACCCAAGTTTTTAAAAAATGAAATACCCAGTTGTAATTTTTGATGACTGAATTGTAGTTTAAGAAGATTTAAGATTGAACAAGGACTATAAACCGTATGTTTTCCTGGCACTTTCTACTTGCTCTTGCTCTGTAGTTTCAGGATATAGCACATATTTTGGGGCTATAATAGGCTTGGCGCTATGAACATTAATTTTGGTTATGGTTGCAAACGGAAAGTTTCCTTTGGTAAGTTCTAAAAGCACTTCTTCCATTTTAGCAAAGACTGGGTGGTCTCTCTGAATAATTTCAGCAGTTCCTTTAAGCTGAAAACCTTTCTGCTTTAAAATATCTATAAAACTGATACAAACATTCTTGTTCTGCCTAATATTCTTTACCGTTTGTGGAGATGCTATATTGGCAACGATGATAACATCATCTTCAAAAAAACTAAAAATCTCTTTTGGGGATACATTGGGTACCAGATCAATAGATGCTGTTGCCAACCAACATAAAACACTTTCATTCATAGAATCTTTTATGTGATCTGTAATCTTCATGATATGTTACTTTTGGCCGTATTAGAACCTATCATCTTCCATATACTGTTTAATTTTCCTTTCTTCCCAATCTTTACCCAGTATGGGGTTAATGCCATACGCTTTAAGCCCATGTACCAGTAAACCAATACCCCAACCTATGGCAGGAAAAATAAACCAGGTAAAACTGGTGGTCCTATAATTTATAAAGGCCAAGATCGGAATTACAATACAATACGAAGTAAGATTACCATAGAAGCCTTTAATCTCTTCTACCTGACGTTTAGCCTTCTCATATCGTTTTGCGCTTATATGCTCATCTTGCGTCTCTTTAAAAGATATGGTATTGGTCAACATAGGTAAACGTACCTTAAACTCGGTGCCCGACTTAAAGATCTGCATTTCTTTTTTGGTAAGAATAGCATACCGTTGGCGAATGTTCTGCAAGCCCACACCACTACTCTTTTTTACCACTTGCTTTTCTTGCAGGTTATTGGTAACGTATAAGTAACCATCTTCCTCATAAATCTTAATATGCAATGGTTTGGCCGAAGTAACCACATTATGCTTTACCGCATTTTCTAACAACAGCTGAAGTGACAGCGGTACAATCTTGGCCTCTGGGTTTGTTGCCTCATCTGGAATTTCAAAAACGATACTATCTTCAAAACGCATTTTCAATAGACGTACATAGGTTCTTGCGAACTTAAGCTCTTCATCTACAGAAATTAAATTTTTGCTCTTTTGCTCCAGCACATAGCGGTACACTTTTGATAACGAAGTAGTAAACTTTTGGGCCTGCATAGGGTCTTCCTCTATGAGACTGGTAAGTACGTTAAGACTATTAAAGAGGAAGTGTGGATCAAGTTGATTCTTTAAAGCATCGAATTTTGCCGATGCCGAGCCTGCAATAATTTTCTGCTCTTTTACCTTGGTATCCTGTAGCGCTTTGTAGAAGTAAAAAGCATGTAAGAATAAGGAAACTACTAATGTTACCACTAAGGCATAAAAATAATACTCTACTCTTTCTCCTGCTATATACTCCTTAAAGCTATGCCCAAAAATATATACTTCGGTAAATGCACGTACCAGACCAAATGCCAAGACCGTTAGTATAATAGAGCCCGAGGCACCGTACCATAAGCGTTTTTTTGTATCATTCTCCCAACTATATTTTTTTGAAATATAGTCGCTGAAATACATATTAACCATAGAAAGTGCAAAAGAGTAGAGAAAGGCTATTCCCGTAAATTCCAATTCACGATATAAGGTTATGCTTTCCCAATCAGTTAAAAGCAACCGAACTAGTTCCATAACCAGCGCTATGATAATTGCCGTTCTTACCACCTTTAAAAAACTACCCATGCACCTTTTCTTTTATTGCTTTCTAATTTTTAAAATTAGGGATTTCATTTTAGAAGTATACCTCTTTCTAATAATACCCCTGTCAAAAGCAAACATGAAGCCTTTTCTACCCAATTAAAAGAAATAAGGATCCAATTGTAGATTTTTGATACTGAACTGTTATGAAAACCAGTTATACATTTTATATTGAACTATAGTACAGGTTTATAACTGAATTTTTTGATAGATTTTTCTTTCCTTAATTGTCAAAATCTCCTAGATTTAAGCATTGATATATATGATATATGTGCAATTGTGCACATATACAATTGTTGTGCAACATACTGAACCAACGCTATGAGAGATAGAAATATAATATTTATCGGAGGAATACACGCAGTTGGAAAAGGTACTGTTTGCGAAAAAATAACTCAAAAATTCAATTTTGAACATTTATCTGCAAGTCAAGTCCTCAAATGGAATGAGATAAGCGATTTAAAAAATAAAAAAGTTCAAGATTTCGGTACAACACAAAATAGGTTATTAACCAATTTAGATAAAATAATACAGCCAAATAAAAAGTATTTGCTTGACGGACATTTCACATTACTAAACTCAAAAGGAGAACCTGAAAAAATCGACGAATCTACATTTATTGGAATCCAACCAAAATCAATAATATTACTAACCTGCGAGCCTAAAATAATCTTTGAAAGATTAAAAAAAAGAGATAACTCAACTTACAAATTAGAAGTTCTTGAAGAAATGCAAGCGATGGAAGTTGAACACGCCAAATACATTTCGCAAAAATTAGATATACCTTTATTAACAGTTATCGATGGAAACACAACTTCAATTTTTGAATATTTAGAAAAATTATGAGAATACTTATTGATACTAACATAATAATTCATCGTGAGGCAAATCGTGTTTTTAACGAAGATATAGGGTTACTTTTCAACTGGCTTGATAAACTAAAATTTGATAAATGCGTTCATCCACTTTCAATTGAAGAAATTTCAGGGTATCGAGATGAGGAAGTGGTTAAAACGATGAAAATTAAGATTGCCAACTACAATCTATTGAAAACTGAATCAGCCGATGACCAATTAATAACGCAAATTAGACAATCTGATAAATCACGCAACGACTTTATAGATACGAGTATATTAAATGAGGTATACAATAATCGCGTTGACTATCTAATAACTGAAGATAGAGGAATTCATAGAAAGGCTAACTTTTTAGGTTGTGCTGAAAAAGTTTTCAAAATCGATGCATTTTTAGAAAAATGTATCGCTGAAAATCCCGAATTAAAAAATTATCAAGTATTAGCAGTAAAGAAAGAGTACTTTGGAAATCTTAACATAGACGATACATTTTTCGACTCTTTCAAACAAGACTATGCCGAATTTGGAAACTGGTTCAATAAAAAAGCCGATAATATTTCTTATGTGTGTATTACGGACGGAGATGTAAAAGCCTTCCTATATCTAAAACAAGAAAACATCGATGAAATATATAATGATATAGCACCTGCATTTCCTCAAAAGAAAAGACTCAAAATAGGAACTTTTAAGGTTACTTCAACTGGCTACAAATTAGGAGAAAGATTTCTAAAAGTAATATTTGACAATGCCTTACAATATGACGTTGAAGAAATTTATGTAACTATTTTTAACAAAAGAGATGAGCAATTAAGACTAATTTATTTACTTGAAGATTGGGGTTTTAAACATTGGGGAACTAAAACTACAAACAATGGCATTGAACAAGTCTATGTTAGACAATGCAAACCAACACCTAACCTTCAGCAACCAAAATTATCCTTTCCAGCTGTATCAAAAAACACAACCAAATGGATTGTACCAATTTACCCAGAATATCATACAGAATTATTTCCTGATTCTATCTTAAATAATGAATCACCACAAAATTTTACCGAAAATGAACCTTATAGAAATGCTATTAAAAAGGTCTATATCTCACGTTCTTATAACAGAGGTTTGAATGGTGGAGATTTAGTTCTTTTTTATAGAACAGGCGGACATTACGCTGGAGTAGTATCAACGATTGGTGTGGTTGAAAATATAGTTACTAATATTCGGGACGAAAGCCATTTTATTGAACTTTGCCGAAAACGTAGTGTATTTGATGATAAAGAATTAAAAAAATATTGGAATTGGAATAAAAATAATAGACCATTTATTGTAAATTTTTTATACATTGACTCGTTTCCAATGCCAAAAGTTAACCTAAAGAAATTGAGGGATTTAAATATCATACAAAACGCACCACGAGGATTTGAACCAATAAGTGATGATAAATTTGAACAAATACTAAAAGAAGCAAGAGCTAATGAAAGTTATATTATCGATTAAACCAGAATTTGCAAATAAGATTTTTAATGGCACCAAGAAATTTGAATTTCGTCGGACATTATTTAAAAACAAAGAGGTTAAAAAAGTTGTTGTTTATGCATCTGCACCAATTAGCAAAGTAATAGGCGAATTTGAGATTGATAGAATCTTTCACGAAGAATTAGACCAATTATGGAATCAAACTTCGAAGTTTTCGGGAATTTCGGAAGATTATTATATGAAATATTTTAATGGAAAAGAAAGTGGTTATGCGATAGAAGTTAAAAATCCAAAAAAGTATAAAATCGGACTTTGTATCAAGCAAAATTTCGGATTAAATCCGCCACAGTCATTTGCTTATCTGCGAGAAAGTACGTTGCACAACAACGTATATAGCTCATAGCTAATTAGTTGCTTGAACGAAGTTAAGGCATATTTGCGAAGTCGCCAAATTTTTAAATTTGACGATTTCCAATAAAAAAGATAAATAGTAAAATTTAAAAATCTGGCTTGTACTTAATCCGAAAATAATCGCTAATTTATACGCTACGAGCCATATACACGACCGTTGTATGCAATTTAAAATCAACAAATAAACTGATGAGAAAAATTGGAATCCTTTTCGTAATTCTCCTTCAATCGTGTTTATTTGGTGTGGGATTAGTGGAACAAGAAATAACGGACAAATACTGGCTAACAGCTAATAATACGTTGGACGAAATGAGTATTTGGTACTTTCCTGGAGAACACCAGTCTGAATTAATTGTGGAACAGACTGTTTTTGAAGTTGGACATAATGATGATTACATAATTGCAAAAAGCCATCCCAATGATTCTGTGAATGGACTGAACAAAAATGTTACGTATTATCATTTAATTGAAGTGGCTAGAGCAAGTAAAAGCATTCCATTAACATTAGAGCAATTTGAATCTAAAAAAAAGGAATTGCAGGTTTCTGAAAAGTTAGAGTTCACTACGGTTTTTGAGGTACTGAAATAAAAACTGCATACAACAAAACCTCCTATGAAAAGCCTTAGTCCAGTTTCTTAAAGTTAATTAATATTTTCTTTTTTGCCTTAAACCACCTTTTTTTCCTTTTTATATAACTTGCTCGCACTCCTATGTGTGATCGGTTCGAAACTTGAAACGTCACCGGCATCTGTATGATTATAAATTATAATAAAACCGGTCACTTGCTAAAAATGTGATCCTTAATAGTACAGGTCACGGGTTTTGTTTTGTGGTACGGTTCTTACTACTATATCAGAGCTTTGTTATGATTTTTATTTTATTAGTTTTTCTACTTATCATTCAATAACCCCAATGGTATATGGAACTTCTGTTTTAATTACCGCCAAGGTTCTACTTAGCAGCTTTCTAGCTACTTTGACAATGATACTTTTTACGTTCTTGCCTTGATGTTTACGATAGTAGGCCTGCATTACGGGGTCTGCACGTATCGCTTGCCAAGATGCCTCTACAAAATAACTTCTCAATAAGCGGTTTGCACGTGGGGTCATTCCCATTGTCCTTTGACTGTTTCCGCTTTGATACATACTTGGTGCCAGACCTACGTAACCTGCCAAATGTTTAATGTTGTTGAAACGTCTTAAATCCCCTAGTTCACATAATATGCCACAGGCTACGATACCTCCGATACCAGGTATACTTCTCAGTAATAGATAATCCTTCTTATAATTCACTTTACAGTACCTTCTTAACTGTGTGGACACATCGCGAAGCTCTTGGTCCACAAAACGGAAAAAACGCATTCTACTATCCAATGTGGCCTTCGCCGTTGGGTACTCGAACATTATATCATCTAACCAATTTCTGTACTTATGGCTCCAATGGTCATTGTCGAACTCTTCAGGTTCCCTGATTCCAAAATACAACAATTGCATCTTTATATAGCTCTTGACCCTTCTGAAATCCTTTACAAGGTCATTCCTGCGTCTGAACAGACTACGAAGCTCTTCACGTTTCCTGTCCGGCACTATGATACTCCGCAATCGGTTATCCCTCAATTCTCTCGCTATCAACTGCGCATCTATCTTATCGGTCTTGGTATGTTTCTCTTTGCCCTTTCTATGAATGTCTGCTGGATTGACTACCAGACTTCGCCAACCGTAACTCTCAAAACAACGATGAGCGTGGTAACCGCAACAACCAGCTTCATAAGCTACGGTAACTTCATACTCCTTGAAATGTTTTGAAACATAACTATGTAATTGCTTTGGGTCTGGCGACATACTGAAAGACTTACCAGCGAACAGATCCGTTGAACAGTGAACCTTCCAGCTTCGTTTGTGAATATCGATACCAATGTATAACTTCGGGCAAGCAGTTTGTTGAGTGTTCATATCTTATTGTTTTAGAGAACTTTAAAGATACTCGACTTGCTGCTTTTTCATCGATGCTATAAACAATACGGGCTTCGGGCTTAATCGAAAGGTTTGTGTATTTTTATGAAGTCGCGAAATCTTTGGGATTTCGCTTTGGACAAGAAAAAAATAAAACAAAACCAAAAGGTTTCGCTACGTGCATGTCGGAAAGCAAACGCTAGTTTGCTCCCGTACTGTTCATAACTTAAAAATCAGCAGAAATTCAATATTAAATGATAAAAGAAACACTTCTTGATTTATATCATTTTATAAAAAATCCTACAGACACTAGATTTGAGTTAAGTTTCAAAGAAAAAACATCCTTTATTTTCATTCTTCTAATCTTTGAACTAATAATAACTTTTGTATTAATTGCTCCAATTGAATGGGGTATGAATCTACTTATAGATGTTCGTACGGATAGAATAAATTATCATGAAACAATTTGGGTAATGGTTTTTGGTTACATTATGCTGATGCCGCTTATTGAAGAATTGATATTTCGATATTTTTTAAGATATAAAGGTTTCAAAACTAGATTTATTAGTATTAAAAAATGGAAAAGTATATTTCATATTTTAGTCTATTTATCAGCTTTAATGTTTGGTTTAGTCCACCTTACCAATTACACGAATAATGAAAATGTATTTTATATTCTAGCACCTTTCACTATAATAAGTCAAATACTAGGTGGTTTAATCATATCTTTTATACGCGTTAGGCTCTCATTCATTTATGGAGTTTTCTATCATAGCCTGTGGAATTTCATAGTATTACTTGCTCTGCCAGGCTTGATATTGGTAATTCAAAATCCAATTAAGCTTAATAGTAACAAGTACTCATTAAGTGTCCATGAAAAACTTTTTTTTGATGAAAAATTCAATCAAGAAATTAAAATAGATAGCGCAAACGGTAAAATCTTTGAGATGAATATAAAGCAATACTCACTTCAACACATTCTTGACACTTTATACAAACCCAAAACATTTTACGTGGATGATGTTTTAATAGACGCAAAATTTAAATCTAAGTATGGTGTTGATAAAAGCAAAATTGTAGACATATTTGGGGAAAACTATGACATTAAATATAACTACTACTAAAACAACCTACAAACAATATGGGCTTAGGGTCTAACATTCAGAACTATGTATATTTATACGGTAGTTAAATTGAAAATTGCGGGTAAACGAAATATTCAAATTTAGCTTTGCATCAATCAAAATAAAATGAATACAGTAAAATGATAATTAGAGAAGTACATAAAAATGATTTTACCATTTCAACGGACAAGAACAAGTTAGATGTGGAAAGCATTCATAAATTTCTTGCCAACGAAACCGATTGGGCAAACGGAATTCCTATCCATACTTTAAAAACATCCATTGAAAATTCTCTAAATTTTGGGGTGTATTACAAAAACAAACAAATTGGCTTTGCCAGAATAATTAGTGACTTCTCTACCATTGCCTATTTAGGAGATGTTTATATCTTAAAGGAATATAGAGGAAAAGGATTGAGTAAATGGCTCATGGACGAAATAACGGAACACCCTAACCTCCAAGGATTAAGACGCTGGATTTTATTAACCGACACCGCTGAATGGCTTTATAAAAAATATGGCTTTACAGCATTGCCTAATCCTCAATTATATATGGAAAAACATAACCCCAATGTGTATAAGGGTGATCAAACCAAAGCAAACAATGCCGAAAATTCATATTCATAAACGCATCAATTCCAATATATGACCTAAACCCTTTAAAACTTACCATTGTGAAAACCGAACTTAACACCATTTGGATAGATTTAAATGAAGAACTGTATGCCTTCATTTTAGGGAGAATTAAGGATGAACACATTGCTAAAGATATTCATCAAGAAGTATTTTTAAAGGTTCAAACTAAAATACATCAGCTTAAACACACCTCTAAGCTTACCTCTTGGGTATATCAAATTACACGGAACAGTATTATTGACCACTATAGAAAATCTTCCAATAAAACTATTTCAATAAACGACATGGATTTCCCCGAAGTGGATAGTGACAATTTTGAATACGCCAACCTAACAAATTGTATCAATCAAAAAATTGAAGACCTATCCTCTCATCATAAAGAAGCCATTATATTGACTTCTTTTCAAAATTATTCGCAAAAAGAACTTGCCCAGCATTTAAACATCTCCTATTCCGGTACAAAATCCAGGGTCCAAAAAGCCAAGGAAATTTTAAAGGAGAATATCCTAGATTGCCCAAATGTAGCGTCTGATAATACGGGCAAATTAATAGATTTTGAAAAAAAGTAATAATTACTACGTCTTTTTCCAGTGCACAGCGTCCATCTTGTATAACACATAAATTATTACAAATGGAAAAGTTAAAACAAAAGATAACCGTACAAATTTTAAATGCTTTTGCCGAACATGGTAAAGGTGGTAACCCTGCAGGAGTTGTGCTAAACGCAGATGCCCTAACTGACAAAAACAAACTTGAAATTGCCAAAAAGGTTGGTTTATCTGAAACGGCATTTGTATCAAAATCTACAACCGACGATTTTAAATTAGATTTTTTTACGCCCAACAAGCAAATTGCGCATTGTGGTCACGCCACTGTTGCCACATTCTCTTATTTAAAGCAAATGGGCATTTTAACCAAAAATAGCTCTTCAAAAGAAACGATCGATGGCAGTCGAAAAATAGAAATCATAGGGGATTTAGCGTTTATGGAGCAATTGCCTCCAAAATATACTGAAATAAACGACAAACATGCCGTTTTACAGTCGCTAGGGTTAGGTACAGCGGACGTTTTACCAAATGTCCCTATGCTATCCGCACATACGGGAAACTCATTTTTACTTATTCCCGTTAAAAACAGCGAAATATTAAAGAATATAGCACCCGATTTTGACATGATCAATAAAATCAGCGACGAGTTGAATCTCATTGGTTACTATGCGTTTACCACAGATACTTCATATGATGCTACCGCAAGAATGTTCGGTCCGCGTTATGGTATATTGGAAGAAGCCGGTACAGGTATGGCCGCCGGTCCGCTGGGGAGCTATTTATTTGATATTTTAAAGCAAAAGAAAAGTACTTTTCATATTCAACAAGGTAAATATATGGCACCGCCTTCGCCCAGTTTAATTACCGTTAAATTACAAATTGAAAAGGAAGAAATAAGCGGTTTAATGGCAGGCGGCATAGGCATTTTGAACAAACAATTAGTTGTTGAGATCGATGTTTGAAAATGAGCTTATCATTCATTTAATTATTTAATAAAAATAATCTGGAACCATTAATATAATATTACACAGTCTTAATGCCCTAAAATGGTCATTAAGACTGTATTTATAATTTAAAGCCCTACTGTATTTTAATCTGTAAAAGTAAAATCTGGCAGTTTTATGATCTCTCCTCCTTTTAAAGCGGATTCGTGTGATAAAATACCCACACATGTAATATTAGCAGACTGTTTTGCATTCGGATAAGGAGTAGTATCATTGAGCAAACCGTTTACAAAAGCATGTACTAAATGAGGGTGAGAACCACCATGACCAGCGCCTTGGGTAAAGGATAAATGTTGATTATCATCCTCATCATATACGCCGTGTGTGGTAAATGACTGAATTTCTTTGGGCAAAAACTTTGCAAAATCCGGACAGACAACCTCTTCAGGTATTTCCTGTTCTGGTTTCTTGGCCGTATGCATTACAAGGGGTTTACCCTCGATTAACGGCCATTCTACAGATTTCTTGGAACCGTATACTTCAAAACTTTCCCTATACTGCCGTGCAACATCAAACAAAGAGCGATATACCTGAGCACTTAAATCGGAATTTCTAAATTTAATATGGGTAGTTTCTACAGCGAATGGTGAATTGTATTCTTTAATTAGTTCATCGCGAATTGTACCAGACCCAAAGCAAGAGACATATTCTGCCTCATTCTGAGTTAATCCTAAAACCGGTCCTACACAATGTGTAGCATAGTGCATTGGCGGTAAGCCCGGCCAGTAATTGGGCCAACCATCCATATCTTGTTGATGACTTGCTTTTAAAAATTGAATTTTTCCCAGATTACCATTTTCATATAACTCTTTCATGAATAAAAACTCCCTAGCATATACCACGGTTTCCATCATCATATAAGTTAATCCGGTTTCCTGTGTCAAGGCCACAATTTGCCTACATTCATCAACAGTTGTTGCCATAGGTACCGTACAGGCTACATGTTTACCTGCCCTTAATGCTTGTATAGATTGCTGACCATGAAGAGGTATTGGTGTATTTATATGCACTGCGTCTATATCTGGATCATTCAAAAGCTCCTCGTAAGAAGTATATCTTTTTTCTATATTAAATACATCCGCTATTTGTTGGAGTTTTTTATCGTTTCGTTGACATAATGCTACCAACTCAGCATTAGGATGTTTTTTATAAATTGGAATAAATTCTGCTCCAAAGCCAAGTCCTATTATAGCGATCTTAATTTTTTTATCACTTAAATTCATATGTTAATCCTTAAATGTTCTTCTTAAAAATTCTAGTCCATTTTGTGCAAATTCATCTTGACTCTTTGCTTTGGTCTTCCATATACAAACGGCACCAGCCAATTCCTTTATCTCCGGAGTAAAACTTTCAATAACCATAGTTCCGTTATAATTAATGTCCTTTAGACCTAGGTAAATATCGTTCCAAGGGGTGAGCCCGGTACCAGGAGTACCTCTATGATTTTCAGAGACTTGAATATGTATAAGTTTATCACCTACTACATTTATAGCTTTACGTAGATTGTTTTCTTCTATCGTCATATGAAAACTATCTAAAGATACCATAGCGGCTTTATGATCCACATCTGCAATTAATTGCATTACATCCTCTGCCGTATTGACCATATCTGACTCAAACCTGTTCAATGGCTCTATTCCTATTTTTAGATCATATGCATAAGCTAAACGACAAGCATGTTTTACATTGGCTACCGCTAAATCCCATTCTGCCTTTCTTTGATCTGTAGATAACATACGCGCCTTTCCTACAGCCGAATATAAAGGGCCAACAAAAGATGTTGCGCCAAGTACACTGCAGATTTCAAAACATTGCTCTAAATATTCAAAGCAATGCAAATGCACTTTCTCATCCTTACTGGTCAGGTCTTTAGTTGGTCCAAATGCCCCGCAAATAGAAGCTTTTAAACCATGATCATCTAGCGCTTTTTTTACTTCAGCCGCATTGATCAATAACGGATCCTCTATGGGAATTTCAACGACATCAAAACCCATTTTTTTAATTTTTGCAAACAGCCCAATATTTTCAGTGGAAAATGGTGATTGCCACAGCCAAGTACTGACTCCGAAAACCAACTTATTCTTATTCAAATCTCTCATCTATTTAACGATCATTACCCCTTGCATAATTCTCCAATGTCCGGGAAAAGTGCAGATAAATGGGTATTCACCTGGTTTACTTGGGGCCGTAAACTTTAGGGAATACGTTTCATCTGGATTCAATATTGGTGTTGCAAATAGCACATCGCCCATTTGCGGTACATAATTAAGTGTCGCAGCATTAGGATCCGCAGCCATTTTATCTGCCGCTTTTCCTACAATATCTTTTTTACCGGGTTTAGTTATGACCAAATTATGCTGCATATAATCAGGATTTTGCAATACCAATTCTACTTGTTCACTAGCATTTACCTCAAACCTGGTAACATTGAACTTCATTTCATTTTTTAAAACCTTGACTTCAATCACCTTAGCGTCATTTTGATCAATGTTTTCTTGAGCTTCAATTTTGTTAGATTGATTATCGTAGTACTTATATAAGAGGTTGACCATATCAAAAACGTTAGTTACTTTTTCCTCTTGATCCAAAAAGCTTTTTTGGACTTTATATTTATAGGCTCCATTGATCCTAACCAAGGATTCACCTGCTTCTATATACATCTGCCAAAAATTACCATAAATACCACCTTCGCCTCCAGTATCTTCAACTTTAATGGCAATCGTATTTTTACCTGGTTTTAATACCCCATCTGGAATTTTATAATGTCTATTGGAACTATAACTTGATGCCATACTACCTACTTCAATTCCGTTGATATAGGTAATATCTGAATCATCAATGGGACCTAACGATATTGCAGCACCCTTAACCATGTTGGCCGGTATATTTACTTCTCTTCTAAACCAAATAACACCATCAATATCCAGTCCGGCATTTTCAATATACTGGGGCAACTCCATAGTTTCCCAATCGCTGTCATCGTAATTGACCAAACTCATATCAACTCTTTTTTCAAAAGAAATTTCATGTGTAGGATTGGCTTTATGAAACGCATTTAAAAACCCGCTTAAATGAATGGCCGCATTGGCATAAAGTGCCTTATATAACCAAGGATCACTCATCACCTTTTGGTCTTGTGAAAGGTTATACATTAGTTGCCCCATTTTCGTGGAAGAGGGTCTTTCTGTAAAATAAAGTAATGTTGCCAATTGAACACGAGGGTCTGTATCATAAAGTGTATTGGCTTTTAATATAGCTGCATCGCTCTGTGTATTTCTAGGTAACATTTGCAATGCAGCTTTTCTAACTGCCCATGCTTTATGATATAATGCACTACGTACAACTTTAAGTGCTTCATTATTATTTTCAATGGCATTTAATCCATTAATAGTCCAAAGGGCATGTATTGCAGCATTATTTAATCCGTTTTGATCAACATGTTGGTCATTCACTAATTCATAAAGACCACTTAACAAGTCAACATACTCATTTTCAACTATAAGGCGTTGGGCGGTTAACCTCCAAAATTTATTGTCATCACTTAATGCTTTCAATAAAACATCTGGTTGTTTTTTTGACAATTTTTTTGGCTCATAGGTATCATTATCTTTTGGTACCACACGCCAAATTCTACCATGACCTTTATCCCTTAAAGGATTTACATAGGCATTACCGTCTCCATTTTCTGCGTTATATCCGCCACGATCTTCATTAGGTGTAGGGTTGTGCTGTACTATAAAATTATACCAATCTGCAATCCAAACAGCTCCGTCCGGTCCAACCTTGGCATCTACCGGTGAACTCCATTCATCCGCAGATGCAAATAAATTACCATAATCTTCTTCAGCATAACCAGAACCATTATTGACTATTTTAGCTTGGTGCACTAGCCCACCCGTTGGCTCACATACAAAGGCTATTTTGTTCCAATACGGCTCCGGATATGCACGTGCAGTATAGAAATAGTGACCCGCCGCTGCAGTAAACCCTCCAAAAACATCAACTTGTCTTACATTTGAAGTAATGGGCTGCATATAATAATGACCGTCTATTTTAGCACTTCCGTCAGCCCCAATTCCTTTTACATCCTTTAGGTTTTTATTCGGAATAGCTACAAATGCACTATGCGTGTTGTTCGCTGTAGATACGAATATCTCGTTATCTTCCGTTATGCCCAACCCCCAAGTGTTATTACTGGTATTAGTAATAACTTCAAAAGTTTTCTTCTTGGGGTTAAAACGATAGACATTCTGATTGAATTTTAAATCTTGTCCAAAAGCATTTCCCTCAAACCCTGAATACCCTACTACACCGTACAGATTATTGTCAATACCATATTGCAGATTTGATGGTCCTGCATGTGTATCAAAAGTTCCCCATCCATCTATTAGTATTTCTTTTACATCTGCTTTATCATCACCGTCAGTATCTTTTAAGAAAATAAAATAAGGTGCCTGTGAAACTATAATACCGCCACCATAAAAAGTAAAACTTGTAGGTATATTCAATTCTTCTGCGAAGATGGTTACCTTATCTGCTTTTCCGTCACCATCGGTATCTTCCAAAATTTTTACCTTATCATCACCTTTACTATTATCATTACGAACCGTATTTGGATAATCTACCGTTTCAATAACCCATAACCTACCCTGTTCATCCCAATCCATAGCAATTGGGTTTATAATATCTGGTTCAGATGCAAACAGTTGTACTTCAAAACCCGCAGGTACCTGAATTAATTTTTTTGAAGCTTCTGCAGATAACGGTAGTTGATATTTTGGCGCAGGATCTCTTTTTTCATAGTTTGGTATGTTTGCTCGTTCTTCATAGGATAATATTGGCATATTGGCCATAAATGCTGTCCAATTCTTTTTAACCTTTTTATTTACAGCCCAAAGAATTCCAGATTTAATTAAGCTTTGAAATCCTTTATTGTTCCATGTACGATCGTCATGACCAAAAGCTGTATAAAATACTTTGCCTTCTCCTACTTCTTTTACCCATGTGTAAGGTTCACGGTGATCACCTTCTACACGCTCCATTAAAACGGTAATATCATCAGCTATTTTATCATGAACATAAGTTTCGTCCCAAGTTCTAAATGGAGCCAAATTTTTAGTCACAGGATGATCTTTGTTAACAATATCTGCCATAAATGTTCCTGTTTGGTGACTTTTAAATTGCGCACCGACTAGTTTTATGTATTCATTGGAGTTCTTAAAACAAAAACTAGCCGAATGTATAGGAATGAATGCATTACCATTTTCTACAAAACTTAATAATGCTTTTTCCTCATTATGAGAAATCTCTTCTTGATTTCCATACATAATAAGTCCGTCATACAATCTTAAATTTTCTTCATTAAGGTCAGATTGTTTTTCGGTATATGTAATATTTATACCATCCTTAGTTAATGCAGATGCCAAAATGGGAAAATAGGCTCTTGAATTATGATGCTCCAATTCATGACCTAAAAAAAGTAATTCTATTCTTCTCGGCTTATCATCTAACCGTTCTTTACCCATTGGCGAACAAGCCGATAGAAAGATTATCAGTGATAAAAATAAAAATGGGTAAGAATAGGTTTTCATAGGTAGTCTATTTTTCTTAGGTCAATAATAACCAAAAAACAAGCTGAAAAATTACTCTCATTTATCACAAACCGACTATATATTGTCATTCAAATCATAATAACTATATTTTTTTGATACATTAGTATAAATTCCATTTAAAAATGGATTGTATTAAGCCAACATTATGTCATGAAATCTGCGTTACAAAAATCACCGATTCCCAAGCATCATGCCTATTTAGCTAGAATGCTTAAAGAGCCTGTTTTTGATCCCCATTGGCATTTTCATTCAGAACATCAGCTTTTTCTAGTTCTAAAAGGCAGTGGCACAAGATTTATTGGCGATAGCGTTAAATCATATATTGCTGGTGATATCACTTTTATAGGTCCTGACCTTCCACATCTTTGGCGTAGTGAAAATGAGGAAGAGCAAGAAATGAACATTGCTTGGTCTGAAGGGATCGTCATTTATTTTCATAAAGATTTTTTAGGAAAAAATCTTTTGCAGAGCAATGAAGCCATACGTTTACGAAATGTTTTCCATAAAAGTCTACGGGGAATTGAGTTTACCCATAAGACCGCTGCAACCTTAAAAACAATGATGATTGACCTTGTAGCCATGACCGGGTTTGATGGTGTGCTACAATTACTAAAAATTTTAAATTTTATAAGTACAGCCAACGAATTTAATCTTTTGGCCAGCGCTGGTTATACCAACACCCTAAGGGAAGCAGATACGGAACGTATGTTCAAAGTGTATGCTTTTGTCATGAAAAACTTTAAGCAAAAAATATTCTTGACAGATTTAGCCAAACTAACGAATATGACCCCTACATCATTCAGTAGATATTTTAAGCAACACGCTAATAAACCTTTTTCAGATTTTGTAAGTGAAATTAGAATTGGTCATGCTTGTAAACTTTTGATCGAGAAGAAAATGAATGTTTCACAAGCTTGTTATCAAAGCGGATATCAAACGCTTTCAAATTTCAACAAACAGTTTAAGCATATCACTAAATTAACCCCTTTGGCATACAAAAAGAAATACGAGATATACTAAACGTCAATGCATAGTTTAATGGAATCAACTGCGGAATTTTTGAATTTCCAATAATAGATTTCTTGTACCATCCGCACAATTATAAGGCAAAGCTAAAAGTAATTACCACAACGTTTCAGTTTTGACAAAATAAAGGTATATATGCTCATCTTACCCAAAAGAACAATGTTATATTATTCCTAATGCAGACCAATAGCACAAAGGGTTTTCACTATATTTCGAAAAAATACGCTAGACTACCTAGTAGCTATATACATAGAAAATTTAGACTTACATAATGCAAAAACTAAGAGAACAGACCGATGCTAAAATAGCTTTTGGCAGACAAAAAAATCCTGAATTCATGAAAGGCGTCGATGAGATCATCGAAGAAGCAAAGGCTTTTGAAAAAGGTAAGAATGCACTAAAAGTAGGAGAACAAGCTCCGGATTTCAAGTTACCAGATGCTTTAGGCAATCAAACAAAATTATCCGGTTTATTGGAAAACGGTGCGGTGGTAGTCACTTTTTATCGTGGTAGCTGGTGCCCATACTGCAACTTACAATTACGTGCTTTACAAGCTAAGCTACCGGAAATTCAATCTCTTGGCGCTACGCTGGTCGCCATTAGTCCAGAAGTTCCAGATGCATCAATGACCAAGAATGAAATTAGCGAGATGGATTTTACAGTTTTGTCTGACCAAGATGCAAAAGTAGCGTCTAAGTACGGCGTAGCCTGGGAAGTACCAGAATTTCTTTTGGACCATATGCGCGTTGACCGAGATCTTGATCTAAAACAAATAAATAACGGAAATGGAACGGTATTGCCAATACCTGCTACCTTTATTGTTGGCACAGACGGTGCAATTCAATGGAGCTACATTAACGTTGATTACCGTACACGTTCAGAGCCAGACGAAATTGTAGAAGCTTTAAAAAGTATCTCTTAAATAAAACCACCAAACCTTTTATCAGTGAAAATTATAGACACACCAGAGCAAAACCACCTTAAAATTGCCATGGCACAAATAGCACCGGTTTGGCTCAACAAATCTGCTACTATTGATAGAATTAAGGAATATATTATAAAGGCGGCCAAAGACAATTGTGAGCTCGTTGTCTTTGGTGAGGCCTTGTTACCGGGTTATCCTTTTTGGGTTTCCATGACCAATGGTGCACAATTCGATTCTAAAGTTCAGAAAGAGATTCATGCGCATTACATTAAAAATTCGGTTCAAATTGAGGCTGGAGAATTAGATGATATCTGTGAGCTTGCAAAACAACATAAGATTGCCATCTACTTAGGCCTCATGGAACGAGCAAAAAACAGAGGCGGTCATAGTATTTACTGCTCCCTTGCATATATTGACAACCAGGGCGAAATAAAATCGGTACACAGAAAATTACAGCCTACCTACGAAGAGCGATTGACATGGGCTCCAGGTGATGGTAACGGATTACAAGTTCATGATCTTAAGAACTTTAGTGTTGGCGGATTAAACTGTTGGGAGAACTGGATGCCCTTGCCTAGAGCTACCCTGTACGGGTTGGGAGAAAACTTACATATTGCCGTTTGGCCCGGATCGGATTACAATACCGCCGATATCACCAGGTTCATTGCACGAGAATCCAGATCTTTTGTAGTTTCCGTATCTAGCTTAATGAGCAAAACCGATTTTCCAGATGATACTCCACATTTAAACGCCATTCTTGAAAATTGCCCGGAAACATTGGCAAACGGTGGTTCTTGTATTGCCGGACCGGATGGGGAATGGATTTTACCTCCGGTCATTGATAAAGAGGGATTGATCACAACAACTATAGATTTCAACAGGGTTTTAGAAGAACGTCAGAATTTTGATCCCGTAGGGCACTATTCTAGACCAGATGTCACTAAACTTTCCGTGAACAGAGAAAGACAGTCTACCATAGAAATCAAGGATTAATAAGGGGGAGAATTATTCCTTCTCCCCATTCAATTCTTTCATAATCTCGGCAAACAAGCGGTATGATTTTATGCGGTCTTTACCGTCATAAATATTGGTAACCGCAATAAGTTCGTCTACTTGGGTATCGTTTATAAACTGTTGCACTTGTTTTTTAACGGTTTCTTTGCTACCAATAAAGGAATACTTCAACATTTGCTGTACAGACGGATTTTTACTCAATTCACGTAAATCAGGAGTCATGGGTACCGGTGGTTGCATATAGCCCCTTTTTCCTGTCAACAAACCAATAATCATTTTATAAAGGGATGTTGAAATGCGTTCCGCTTCTTCATCTGTATCCGCAATGATAATGTTTACGCCTGCCATAGTATATGGTTTCTCCAAAACCTTAGAAGGCTGAAACTCCTGATGGTAAATTTGCAAGGCGTTCATTAAATGGTTCGTAGCGAAGTGACTCGCAAATGCATAGGGCAATCCTTTTTTGGCGGCTAAATGGGCACTATCCGTGCTTGAACCCAAAATGTATAAAGGTACCTCTACCCCTTCTGCCAAGGTAACGCGCACTTTTGCATCTGCATTTTCCGTAGAGAAATAGCGCTGTATTTTTTCCACTTCTAAAGGAAACGACTGTGCCGCCTGGAAAAAATCTGACCGTATGGCTTGGGCGGTTAATTGATCGGTTCCAGGTGCACGCCCCAAACCTAGGTCTATTCTATTTGGGTATAGTATTCCTAAAGTTCCAAACTGCTCTGCAATTATCAATGGGGAATGATTTGGTAGCATTATACCACCTGACCCCACTCGTATAGTTTTTGTTCCTTCGGCAATGTAACCCATCAATACAGACGTGGCGCTACTACCAATAGCTATAGAATTATGATGCTCTGCCAACCAAAATCGGTTGTACCCCACTTCTTCCGCAGCTTGTGCCAATGCCAAAGAGTGGTCAAAAGTATCTTTTAACGTTGTACCCTCTGATACAATGGCTAAATCCAATATAGAATATTTAATATTTTTCATTCAAATAATTTCATTAATACATTTAAAAGTATCTATATGTTTTATCAAAAAAACTACAGTTGCTGTAATCGTAACATGTAATTATCCCAAACTTCATGATTTAAGGAATAGTGATAGTTACGTCCTATTTTATGTTGATTGATGAGTTCTGCCTCAACCAACCTTTTTATATGATGACTGATGGAAGGCTGACTTAAATCGAGCAGGTTACACGCTTTGGTGCATTCAACCTTGCCTTGATTTTTCTGCATATACTGCAGAATCTTTAAACGATTAACATCACTTAATGCTTTAGATATTTTCTCCACTTGTTTTAGCTCCATGATGATATATTATATAGATACATGTAAATGTATATATAAATATTGACACTAAACTTTAATTGTGATTCTCTTAATAATGATTAACTTGACTTTAGGAATAATACTACAACCAACAGATGACTAAAGTTACCAAAACACCCCATATTGTTTTCTGGATCCTGATTCCCATAATACTACTCACAGGATTTCTAAAACCTGATAAAACATTCTACTTTAATATTCATGACACCTATTATGTACTGGGGTTAATCAATTAAGCCGTACTAATCTCTATTATATTTGCAATTATAGGTTTTGGATACTGGGTCGTAATTAAACTTAACAGAAGGTTGGTAAATTGGCTGACCATAATTCATTTAATAATTACCGTTATTGGCTTCTGCTAAATTTTATTCATCTCATTTTTCCTATCAGATTCAAATCAAGATTTTGGTTCTCATTTAACCGTGACTTTATCTACACTTGCGGCAGTCTGTGTACAATTACTATACCCCATCAATATTATAACTGCCTTCATTAGAAAAATTAATTAGTTTTTTAATAAATCAGGGTTATAATACAACATGTTAACATTGTGCCAAACCTTAACATTTGTATTGGTTTTTTGATAAATGATCTAACTTTGTTGCCTTAAAAATAAGGCAACTGACCACCAATGAACCTTACCATAGAAAACATACTTCTTGTAGGCTCTATATTACTGTTTATCAGTATTATAGTTGGTAAGACTTCGTACAAATTCGGGGTACCTACATTGATTCTTTTCTTAGCCATAGGTATGCTTGCCGGATCTGATGGTATTGGCGGTATTCAGTTTGATGACCCTAAACTTGCCCAATTCATTGGTATTGTCTCTCTTAACTTTATATTGTTTTCTGGTGGTTTAGATACCAATTGGAACGCTGTAAAACCTATTTTAAAAGAGGGACTTGTGCTATCTACCCTAGGGGTTTTGCTCACAGCGGTCACCCTTGGAACTTTCGTCTATTATATTACCGATTTTACCATATACGAAAGCATGTTGTTGGGCTCTATTGTATCTTCTACAGATGCCGCAGCGGTTTTCTCCATTTTACGTTCTAAAAATTTAGCCTTAAAAAGTAATCTAAGACCCACGTTAGAGCTTGAAAGTGGTAGTAATGACCCCATGGCTTATGTGCTTACTCTTGCTTTTTTGACCTTGGTCATTAATCAAGACCTGAGCGTTCTCTCTATCATTCCCTTGTTTTTACAACAAATGATATTGGGCGGCATTGGCGGTTTTGTATTTGGAAAGCTCAGTGAAATTATCATCAACAAAATTAAATTAGGCTTTGAAGGTTTGTACCCTGTGCTGGTCATTGCCTTAATGTTCATAACCTTTTCCGCTACAGACGCTGTTGGCGGTAATGGCTTCTTGGCTATTTACATTTGTGCCGTGTATTTAGGCAATCAAGATTTAATACATAAGTCTACCATTTTAAAAATGTTCGATGGTATGGCTTGGCTAATGCAGATCGTATTGTTCTTGACCTTAGGCCTACTCGTTTTCCCTTCTCAGATTTTACCTTATTTAGGTATTGGTCTGCTTATATCGGTATTCTTAATTCTTGTGGCAAGGCCTGTAAGTGTTTTATTAAGCCTTATGTTCTTTAAAATGAAACTAGGGAGACGTTTCTATATCTCATGGGTGGGCTTACGTGGTGCAGTGCCTATCGTATTTGCAACTTATCCCCTATTAGCAGGCATTGATAAGGCCAATATTATATTTAGTATCGTATTCTTTATATCGGTTTCATCGGTTTTAATCCAAGGTACTACCCTATCTATTTTTGCCAAATGGCTTAATGTTGCTTTACCGGAGGAAGTAAAACCTATTGCAGAAAATGATAGATACATTCTTAATCTACCTAAATCCGCTATGGAAGAAGTTACGGTTGCTCCCAACAGTTTTGCTGTAGAAAAACGAATTATCGATTTACATTTTCCCAGGTCGGCTTTCATTGTGATGATAAAGAGAAATGGTAAATTTGTACGTCCGGGCGGTGCTACGGTGATTGAAGCAAATGATATTTTGGTTTTACTTCTAGATAATGAAGAAAGCTTAAAAGAAGTTAATGAAATACTGGACCAAGTAGTTATAGCGTAAAATGCAAAGTTTTAACAACATAGTAAAAGTTCTATTCCTCGTTACAATTTATTGTTTCGGGCTAGTTAATTCTGCAGATGCCCTAACTAACTTTAACCAAACACCATTAAGCGAAAATAGCGAGCAAAAAAGCTATTTTGCAGCGTCCACCAAACTTTTATCTCCACATGCTCAGCAATCTGAAGTTTCGGTTTCAGATGTTGCCGAAGTTGTTTCGCCTAATTACAAGCTTCCGTTTACTGGCTTTACCGCTAGCCTTAACGGTATTGATTTTGCCTCTATTTCTAGATACAGGCAATATATTCTTTATGCCAAAACACTATTGATCAAGTTTAGAAAAACTGATCTTATTTTTCCTTTCCATAATTTCTGGTAGACCTCTTCATATAGGCTATCAATTTGATAGCTAAATAACTAGGTCTTATGATGTATCACTTTACATCATACAATAATCAGTATTAAAAAATTAAAATTTACAACATGGAATTTGGAGTAACTGCTATTGGTTTAGCATCTGTTGCACTATGTGCAATGCCTTTTGTTTTAACGAACAGAAACAGAAAAATAAAAGAAAAAAAAATGATGGCATCTTTAAACGACATCGCAACTACACATCATTGTAAACTAACGGAATATGAGATTTTTGGTCACTATGCCATAGGTTTGGACACTGAAAAGAAATTTGTATTCTTTGTCTCAAATAATGGCGAAGAATTACATGAACAGTATGCCGATTTAGCCACTATTAAAACTGCTGAAATTGCGAACATTGGTAAATCCTTTGCAAGAAAAGAGAAAATTACAGAGCGATTGCTGCTGCAACTTTTCCCAAAAAACACCAATGCACCAGATGTAGTTTTTGAATTTTATGATGTTGAAGTCAACTATCAATTAAGTGGAGAATTTCAGTCTATAGAAAAATGGAACAAAGCGATTAAAAACTTGCTCAAAAGCAATTAGTATATATCAACAAAGTTCATTTTAATTATAAAAGCGAATAGAAAATCTTATAAAAAAGGTTAACTATTCGCTTTTGCTTTTAAGATCATTACCAAGTACTTTAGTTCTCTGAATTGTTAGAAAACAAGGGTTATGAAATTATTTGATATTGAGGTTGACCACACGAAAAACCTACTTCCACGTGACGGAACGGTACATTACTTTGGTAAAATATTAAATGAGGAAGACGCTATACACTATCTAAATGTCTTATTGAACAAAATAAAATGGAAGAATGATGAAGCCATCATCTTTGGCAAAAAGATCATAACCAAACGAAAAGTAGCGTGGTATGGCGAAAAACCTTTTCAATATACCTACTCTAAAACTACTAAACTAGCCCTACCGTGGACTGCAGAGTTGCTTCAATTAAAATCTAAAGTAGAGCAAGAAAGTGGCGTAACCTTTAACTCTTGCCTATTAAACCTATATCATGATGGCAGCGAGGGCATGGCGTGGCATAGTGATGGAGAAAAAGACCTTAAAAAAAATGGCGCAATAGCTTCCGTAAGTTTTGGATCGGAGCGAAAATTTGCATTTAAACACAAAGAAACGAAAGAAAAGGTTGAACTAGTTTTAGAGCACGGTAGCCTATTAATGATGAAAGATGAAACACAGACCCACTGGTTACATAGATTGCCACCCACTACGAAAAGTAAAACACCAAGAGTAAACCTCACATTTAGAACCATCATTGAAAAATAATTTTACCGCTACAGACCTTATGCATTTTTAAGCCGCTACAACTTTACATCATCTTTTTACTTTAATTTTGCCCTATGATTAGAAATGTACAGCTAAGGTTAACTTTAAAGGAAGAAGCAACCCCAAACGGATTACAAATTCGTACAGCGCAATATCTTGGACTCGAAGAAGGGTCTTTTACCCTTAAAGTCTTACGTAAATCTATTGATGCACGTAAACCTAAAATTGTATTCAATTACAAATTGGCGGTATATATTAACGAGCCCGCACCTAACGACGCCCTTCATTTTGAATATAAAGATGTATCAAAAGCCAAACCCATACATATTGTAGGATTTGGACCTGCGGGTATGTGGGCGGCACTACGTTGTTTAGAAATGGGTTACAAACCTATTGTTTTGGAACGTGGTAACAATGTAAAAGAACGCAGACGAGATTTGAAGGCCATTAACCAAGACCATCAGGTAAACCCTGAAAGTAATTACTGTTTTGGTGAAGGTGGCGCAGGTACGTATTCTGATGGAAAATTATACACCCGTAGTCTTAAACGTGGCGATGTACGTCGCATTTTCGAAAGTTTGGTATTTCATGGTGCAACAGACCAAATATTAGTAGATGCACATCCACATATCGGAACCAATAAGCTCCCTAAAATTGTACAGAATATTCGTGAAGTTATACAGCAGCACGGTGGTGAAGTTCATTTTAATACCAAGGTGACCGATTTCGTTATCAACGACAATACGTTAAAAGCCATTGTTTTAAACGACAATAATGAAATGGCCGTGGATCGCGTAATATTGGCTACGGGACATTCCGCTCGTGACATTTTTGACTTATTACATAAAAAAGATATTGCGCTACAAGCAAAATCATTTGCCATGGGCGTGCGTGTAGAGCATCCGCAACATATCATAGACAGTATTCAATACCACTGCTCTGGTGACCGAAGCGAATTGTTACCTGCAGCTTCTTATAGTTTAGTGGAACAAGTGAAGGAACGCGGCGTGTATTCGTTCTGTATGTGTCCTGGCGGATTCATTGTGCCTGCTGCCACTTCCCCTGGCGAGGTGGTTGTAAACGGCATGTCACCATCAAAACGAAATAACCTGTATGCCAATTCCGGTATCGTAGTGGAAATTAATGTGGATAAGGATATTCCTAAATATGAGAAATTCGGGGCTTTGAAAGGATTGGAATATCAAAAGAATTTAGAACGACTGGCATTCACTTCTGGCGGAAGAACGCAAACTGCCCCAGCTCAGCGATTGACCGATTTCGTAGAAGGAAACTTATCCGTAGACCTTAACCCTACCTCGTACCAACCCGGATTAAACTCCGCTCCCCTACACTCCCTGTTACCTAAACTTATTGGTAGTAGATTGCGACAAGGCTTTAAAGCTTTTGGTGATAAAATGCATGGTTATTACACGGTCGAAGCAAATATTGTAGGCGTGGAATCCAGAACCTCATCACCTGTGAGCATCCCTAGAAACGAAAAACTGGAACACCCAGTGATCAAAGGACTTTTCCCCTGTGGTGAAGGTGGTGGCTATGCCGGTGGTATCGTTTCTGCAGCAATGGATGGCGAAAGATGTGCCGAAGCTGCTATGGCAGGATTATAGTTGGTTGTTGGTTGTTGGTTGTTAGTTGTTAGTTGTTAGTTGTTAGTTGTTAGTTGTTAGTTGTTGGAAAAATGAAATTTTGCTTTGCAAAATTTTCATTACCAAAAGTCTTTCCTCTCTTCTCTATTTTCTCTTTTCCACTTTGTACTTTGTACCTAAGACTTAGTACTTAATACTTTAAACTGTACCTGGCAATTGAACACTGAACACTATAATTAAGCCATTTTAGGCTTGTTAGCCTTAGTGATAAAATTCAAATCTCTTTTAATTCTTGAATTTTTGAATTTGTATAAACGAGCAACCTCAGTAGTAGATTCCGTTTTAACTTCATTTGTAGTTTCCGTAACAATGCTCATTTCAATAGTTTCAACTTTAACCTCTGAAGTTGTGTTTTGAGCTTGAGCAGTAAAGCTTAAAAAGATGATGAAAATGATAGTTGCTAATGTTTTCATGACTTGCGTTTTGTTACAATTATAAAACGCCGTAGACCTTGTTCTACTAGGTGATGAATCGCTGAAAAACACCGTATTCTCGTTACTTGACAAAGATTCGGATTAAGTGTAAAATCCCGTCGATTAACGACATTACCCCTATTTTCACCTTACCGATTTTTAGTGACTTTAATCGACAATCGATGTTTTAAATACAAGCACAATCTCAAAAATCAAGTTCAGGATTAGTTGTTGGTTGTTAGTTGTTGGTTGTTAGTTGTTAGTTGTTAGTTGTTAGTTGTTAGTT